>Ga0070714_100000054_pt1 | contig 104948 bp, 89 predicted proteins | sample LARL83metaG_FD_65450 | JGI IMG/M metagenome (GOLD analysis project Ga0070714, IMG submission 65450) | Corn, switchgrass and miscanthus rhizosphere microbial communities from Kellogg Biological Station, Michigan, USA - LAR L8-3 metaG | ecosystem: Host-associated > Plants > Roots > Rhizosphere ... | reverse complement strand
CCTCGACGAGCGACAGCTTGCCGATGTGATTTACGAATTCGGAGAGGAAAGGAGGTCGCGGAGAATCGCCAGAGCCATTTGCCGGTCGCGGCCGATACGATCTACCGCACATCTTGCGGACGTCATATCAGCCGCGGCCCGGCCAATGAATCAGGCGGAGAGAAGAATTCATCCCGCGACCAGGACTTTTCAGGCTCTTCGAATCTTCGTAAACCGCGAACTGGACGATCTGCAGGCGCTGCTGGAAGTGGCGCCGCGGATTCTGAAGCCAGGAGGGCGCGTGGTGGTGATCAGTTTTCACTCGTTAGAGGATCGCATCGTGAAGGATGCCTTCCGCAAGGGCGCGAACGAGTACATGTACTTCAGGGTGCTGACGAAGAAGCCGGTAACGGCAACTGAAGAAGAGAGCGATCGCAATCCGCGGGCACGCAGCGCAAAGATGCGGGCGGCGGAAAAGATCTAAGAACGGCGTCGGACCTCAGCCCTCAGACCTCGGCAAGTCTGAACGGGATCAGGTTCGCTGAAGTCGGAGGTCCGAGGTCTGAAGCCGGTTTTCAGAGTTTAGCTCCGGAAAACCTGCCGGGGTTCCCGGCACAGCTGTCATGGCGTGCCGGGGTCAAGAATTCAGGTTCGACAAGGCGGACATGAAGATCCGCTGGGGCGGGACGGAAAGGCGGCGTCGGACTTCAGACGTCGGACCTCAGCAAGAACGGGCTGAGGGCTGAAGTCTGAGGTCCAAGGTCGCGGTTGGGAACCGGGTTCCGTGGTAGGAATCCATTTTTGAGGTTGGGGTTATGTACACAGGAACGATGATCAGTGATTTGATGGCGACGGTGGAACGAGCCGAAGACAAGATCCAGCAGCAGCGGATCGATGAAGAGTTGCACGCAATCTTCGCCATGCAGATTTCGATCGACCAGGGTGACCAGCTTTTCATGGGGGCGGCATAATGGCGGCAGCAGCGGCGACAATGCGCAGTGCGGGTCCGGTAGCAGGACATCGTTCGTTTTGGACGGGTACACCCGAGATCTACTTCTCCAAGGCGATTGATAATTCGCGGCTGGTCAAGCTGGAAGATCCGCGGCGCAACCGCGAGATGAAACAGTTTGGCACCGCACTGGCTTGCCTGTTCCTGCTGGTCTTTACTTATGCGTGGCAGCATTTCAAGGCCATTGAGTACGGCTACCAGATCGAATCGGCGAAACGCGAACTCGCGGACCGCACCGAGATGAATCACGCGCTGCGTCTCGAAGACGCGTCACTGCGCGATCCCGAGCGAATTGATGTACTGGCGCGCCGCATGGGCCTGGTTCCGCCGGAGCCGGGACAGGTAATCCACATGGATGCATCGAGCGCAGATGCGCAAGCTCCGGTGATGGCGAGCGCGGAGCCGGTGACGGTGATCCCGGGACAGTAGATTGTGTGGAGACGGGCGACTCGCCCGCGCCGAGCGAAGCTCGGCTGAACCTCAGCGGCGGCCTGTTTGCTCATGGGCCGCCATGTTTGTCTCTAACGACTAACAACTAACGACCAGCGGCGGCTTCCATGGCAAACAATTCTCAACCCGGCAAAAACTCCCGCCTCTACTTCCTCGGTGCCGTACTCGTGCTGTGGTGTGTCGCGATTTGCGGGCGCCTCGTCTTCCTGCAGGTATTCAGCTACGGAAAATTCGTCAAGCAGGCTGGACACCAGCAGCAGCGTGCGATTCCGCTCGCCGCCAAGCGTGGAATCATTTATGACCGGGCCGGCCACGAGTTGGCGATGTCGGTGCTGGTCGACTCTGCGTTCGCGGTGCCTTCCGAAGTCAAAGACCTGCCTACGGCAATCAATCTCATCACGCGCATCACGGGCGACGATTACAACGTCGTCCTGGCCGACTGCCGGCATCACGCAACTTTTTGTTGGGTGGCGCGCAAGGCCAGCGACGAGACTATCGAGCGCATCAATTCGCTGAAGCTGCAAGGCATTCACTTCCAGAAGGAGCCGAAGCGTTTTTATCCGGCGCGTGATTTGGCGGCGCAGGTGCTCGGTTCGGTGGGTATGGAAGACTCGGGCCAGAGCGGCATCGAACACGAGTTTGAGGACGAGTTGCACGGGCGCGCGGGAAAGATGTTCATCTCGGTCGACGCCCGGAAGCAGTGGTTCTCGGATGTCGAGACGCAGCCTGATCCGGGCGACAATCTCGTCCTGACGATCGACAAGAACATTCAGTACATTGCCGAAAAAGAACTTGAGCAGGCGATTCACGACACGAAAGCGATCGCGGGTACGGTGATCGTGGAGAATCCGCACACGGGGGAGATTCTCGCGCTGGCCAACCGGCCTACGTTCAATCCCAACCTGCGCAAACAGATTACGCCGGAGGCTCTCACCAACCGCGCTGTCAGTTACGTGTATGAGCCGGGCTCGACCTTCAAGCTGGTGACGATTTCCGCGGCGCTTGAAGAGAAGATTACGAACCCCAACGAGCTGTTCGATTGTCAGATGGGCGCGATCGTCTACAACGGGATGCGCATCCGTGACTCGAAGCCCCATGGCATCCTGCCAGTCTGGGGAGTGCTAGCCGAATCGAGTGACGTGGGCGCGATTAAGATTGCACTGCGCCTGGGCGAGGATCGATTCTATAAATATATTCGCAACTTCGGGTTCGGGCAGCAGACCGGGATCGAACTTCCCGGCGAGACACGAGGCCTGACGAAGCCTCCGAGTCGTTGGTCGAGAGTGTCGATCGCAGCGATTTCCATGGGGCAGGAAATAGGGATTTCGCCGATCCAGTTGGCGGGCCTGATTTCAAGCTTTGCCAATGATGGCGTGTGGGTAGCACCGCGAATCGTGACCGGAACCGTGCAACCGCAAAGCACGCCGCAAGCGGTCGCGTTTCACCCGGGGGCATCGCACCGTGTCATCTCTCCATACACGGCCGCTGAGATGCGCGCAATGATGCAGAAGGTCGTTCTCGAAGGCACCGGCCGTAAGGCGATTCTCGAAGGCTACACGTCGGCAGGAAAGACTGGCACAGCACAGAAAGTGGACCCGAACACCGGAGCGTACTCCAAGACGAAATATATTGGATCGTTCGCGGGATTCGCTCCGGTCAACAATCCGCAGATCGTGGTCGCGGTGATTCTGGATTCGGCGGTTGGGCTACACCAGGGCGGACAAGTTTCAGCCCCGGTTTTCAAGCGGATCTCGCAGCAGGTGCTGGAATACCTCCACGTGCCGCATGATTTACCGCTTGCCCCGCAGCATCAGCTGCTGCTGGCACAGGCGAAGACGAAAGAGAAAGATCTGGAAGAAGGAACTCCTGATCACCCCGGTGAGCCTCTGGAGACCGCGGAGGTGAATACGGATTCATCGAATGCGGCAAAGGCTGCTGCTGCTGCTGCGCGGACACCTGCGCCTATGGCAGCCGGAGTCGAAGACGGAAACGTCGTCCAGGCGGCGATGCGCGAGCAGGTTTCAACAGCGGGCCCCGCACCCGGCCCGGCACCGGCCACACAGGCTAAGGCTCCGGCGACGGGAGACACGCCTCCAGAGAAGTTGCCCTCCAGCGGTACCGTCGTTTTGGACGTCGAGCAGGGTGGAATCGAAGTTCCATCTTTCGTTGGAAAGACCGTGCGCGGCGCTGTCGAAGCTGCTCAAGATCTCGGCCTCGAACTCGATGCTGTGGGCAGCGGAGTGGCGCGGCAGCAGTCTCCCGCAGCCGGGACCCACGTTCCCTCGGGGTCGCGAGTCACTGTGCAGTTCGGGCGATAAGTCAAAATTCTCATCACAGGGGACACGGGCTTTAACTACGAATTTGCTCAGAATTCCGCTGTGTCCTCCGCGTCCTCTGTTGTGAAAGCCCTTCCGTTTGACCCGCCGAAAAACCGCGTGATACGGTAATCAGTCACACCATCCCAGCAGGCCTGCTTGCTGATTGAGGTCTAATTTTGTCTTCGGTTGAGGCCACCCCCGCCATCCGCAAAACTGCGCTGAACGCTGTCCATCGCCAGATGGGCGCGAAGATGGTGGAGTTCAATGGCTGGGACATGCCGGTCGAGTATCCCGCGGCAATCGGCGGCGGAATCATTGCCGAGCACATGGCGGTGCGCTCCGGCGTGGGGATTTTCGATGTCAGCCACATGGGCGACATTCGGTTGGCCGGACCGCAGGCGCTGGCAGCAGTGCAGCACATTTCGATGAATGACGCTTCGCGGCTGGCGGTGGGGCAGGCACAGTATTCGGCGCTGCTTTATCCCGCGGGGACGTTTGTGGACGATGTGATCGTCCACCGGCTCGGCGAAGACGAGTACTTGCTGGTCATCAACGCCGGTACTCGCGAAAAGGATTTCAGCTGGGTGCGCGACAACACTCGCCAGTTCGACTGCGCCGTTGAGAATCTGTCCGACGACTTCACACAGATTGCGATCCAGGGTCCGAAGGGCGTCAACCTGTTGCAGAAGCTGACCGACGCTGACTTGAGCGCGGTGAAGTTCTATTGGGTGACGCGCGGCAAGCTGTGTGGCCTCGACGATATTTTGATGGGCCGCACCGGCTACACGGCTGAAGACGGCTTCGAGATTTACGTTCCCGCCGACGAGGCAACCAGTGCGCGAGTTTGGAACGAGATCCTGGCTGCGGGCAAGGGGTTCGGCGTCGTGCCTTGCGGTTTGGGCGCGCGCAACACCCTGCGCCTCGAGGGCAAGCTCCCGCTCTACGGTCACGAGATTTCCGATACGATCAATGTGTGGGAAGCCGGACTTGACCGCTTCTGCAAGATGGAGAAGGCGGAGTTCGTCGGCCGGGCCGCTCTCGAAAAGGCGAAGTCCGCGGGAGTTAAGCGAACGCTGGTTGGTCTTGAGATGACCGAGCGCGGCATCGCCCGTGATGGATACAAAGTGCTCGATGCAGATGGTCGCGAGATTGGATATGTAACCAGCGGGTCGCCTGCGCCTTTCTTGAAGAAGAATATTGCGCTGGCTTATGTTCCAGTGGAGTTGGGTGCGGTAGGCACCCCATTGAAAGTCGAGATCCGCGGCCAGGGCGTCGGAGCGGTCGTAGTGCCAACACCGTTTTATAAGCGGCCGAAGAAAACGGCTTAACCACAGGGGACACAGAGGTTCACAGAATTTAGCTAGACGCTAGGAGCTAGAAGCTTTTTATGGCTTACCCGACAGATCGCAAATATACAAAAGAGCACGAGTGGATTCAGGTCAACGGAACGTCTGCCACGATCGGGATCACCGATTACGCGCAGCAGTCGCTCGGAGACATCGTGTTCGTCGAGACGCCCAAGGTCGGTGCGGAACTTACGGCCGGCAAGACGTTTGGCACGGTCGAGTCGGTGAAAGCGGTGTCGGACTTGTTTGCTCCCGCGTCTGGCACGGTGACCGAGGTCAACGAGGCCCTGGCGACCTCGCCCGAGAATGTGAACAAAGACGCGCACGGTTCGTGGATGATCAAGATCACGCTGAAGAATCCGGGCGAGTTGGATGGCCTGCTCTCAGCTGCCGACTATGAGAAGTTCGTGGCGGAAGAGGCTGGACACTGATAAGCGGACCTCAGACGTCAGCCCTCGGCCCGCAGCGGTTCCTTGCCGAGGTCTGAGGTCCGAGGTCCGATGTCGTCTTAAAATCTTATGCGCTATTTACCTAAATCTCCTGCCGACCGCGAAGCGATGCTGAAGGCAATCGGCTTGCGTTCGGTTGACGATCTGTTTGCCCCGATTCCCGCCGAGTACCGGCTGACCCGCGACCTCAACATTCCGCGCCAGATGGCCGAGTCGGAAATTGTCGACTTTTTCCGCCAGCGCTCGCGCGAGAATGGCGATGGATACACCAGCTTCCTGGGAGCTGGGGCCTATTTCCATTACCGGCCCGTCATTATCGATTCGCTGATTTCGCGCGGAGAGTTTCTTACCGCTTACACGCCTTATCAGGCCGAGATTTCGCAGGGCACGCTGCAGTCCATCTTCGAATTCCAGACCATGATCTGCGAGTTGACTGGCATGGAAGTTGCGAACGCTTCCATGTATGACGGTTCAACCGCTGCGGCCGAGGGTGTGATGATGGCGGTGCGCCTGACCGGCCGCCGGTCGGTTGTGGTGGCGCGCAGCCTGCATCCGGAGTATCGGGAAGTGCTGGCAACGTATGCCACGCATCAAGGCATGCCCCTTTCGGTCGCCGGATTTGGCGATGACGGGCGGGTGAATTTAAAGGATCTCGAAAAGGCGATTACTCCGGAGACCGCTTGCGTGCTGGTGCAGTCGCCGAATTTCTTTGGCACGATTGAAGATGTTGCGGCGATCGCCGAGATTGCCCATAAGCACGGCGCGATGCTGGTGGTCTCGATCGCGGAAGCGGTTTCGCTGGGAATCGTGGAGCCTCCGCGCGCAGCCGACGTCATCGCGATGGAAGCGCAATCGTTCGGCGTGCCTCTCGGTTTCGGCGGTCCCTACTGCGGGGTCATCGCGACGCGAGAGAAATACGTCCGCCAGATGCCGGGCCGCCTCGTTGGTCAGACAACCGACAAGCAGGGCAAGCGAGGATTCGTTCTGACGCTGGCGACGCGCGAGCAGCACATCCGGCGCGAAAAGGCGACCTCGAACATCTGCACCAACCAGGCGCTGATCGCGCTCATGGTCAACATCTTCATGACGGTGTACGGCAAGGTAGGCCTGAAGGAATTAGCGAAGCAGAATCTGGCAAAAACCGCTTATGCGGCTGGACATTTCGCGAAGCACGGCAAGCTTTTGTTTGGTGGTGCACCGCGCTTCAACGAATTTGTAGTGCAGACCAGCGAAGATCCTTATGCCATCAACAGCCGGTTGCTGGGTCACAAGATGGTTGGTGGTTTACCGCTGAAGAAGTTTTATCCGGAGTTAGGCAACGTTGCACTGTGGTGTTGCACGGAGATGACCACGCGCTCAGCCATCGACACCGCGGTTGGGCTGGTTGCTGAAAGTGAGCGGTCCGTGCGATCGGCCAAAGAAGAAGTGGAAGAGGTGGCGCGATGAAGCACATGACCAGAAAAGCAACTCGCCACGTCAACCAGAACGAAGGCCTGATCTTCGAGAAGTCGTCGGCAGGGAAGGCGGCCTGGAAGCTTCCTCCGCTGGACGTGCCGGAAGTGGATACGGCAAAACTGCTGGGCTCCTCCGAACGAAAAGACTTGGGCGCAATGCCGGAAGTGAGCGAGATCGAAATCATCCGCCACTTCACGCGGATGTCTACTTGGAACTATGCGATCGATCTCGGTATGTACCCGCTCGGCTCCTGCACGATGAAGTACAACCCGCGTGTGAACGAAGCGGTGGCGCGAGTGGAAGGAATTGCGAACGGGCATCCCTACCAACCGGAGAAGATCTCGCAAGGCGCGCTGTACATCCTGAAAACGCTGAGCGAGCAACTGATCGAAATCACTGGGATGGACGCGATCACCTTGCAACCCGCGGCCGGCGCACACGGCGAGATGACCGGACTGCTGATGGTACGGGCGTATCACCAGTCGAAGGGCAACGCGCGCAAGAAGATTCTGATTCCCGACTCCGCCCACGGAACAAATCCGGCGACGGCCGCGATGGTGAATTACGCCGTCGAAAACCTGAAATCAGACTCGCGCGGTATGGTGGACATCGCATCCCTCGAAGCGCAGATGAACGAAGATGTCGCCGCGCTGATGCTGACCAATCCCAACACCCTCGGAGTCTTCGAGCAGGACATCCACAAGATTGCCGACATCCTGCACGCGAAGGGCGGCCTGCTCTACATGGATGGCGCCAACATGAATGCGCTGGTGGGAAAGGTGCGTCCAGGCGATTTCGGCGTGGACGTCATGCACCTGAATTTGCATAAGACTTTTTCTACGCCGCACGGGGGCGGGGGCCCGGGATCGGGGCCAGTCGCGATCAAGAAGGCGCTGGAACCTTTCCTGCCCACTCCAGTCGTGACCACGAAATCTGATGGAACCCTCGGTTTTGACTACGACCGTCCGCACTCCGTGGGTCGAGTGCGCGCCTTCTACGGCAACTTTGGAATGTTCGTACGCGCGCTGGCCTACATTCAAGCGAATGGTCCCGACGGCCTGCGCCAGACCACGGAAGACGCGGTGCTCAATGCGAACTACATTCGCAAAGGGCTCGAAGGCACCTACGACCTGCCGTATTCCACGCCCACGATGCACGAGGTCGTCTTCAGCGACAGACTGCAATTTAAAAAGGGCGTGCGTACGATGGATATCGCCAAGCGCCTAATTGACTACGGGTTCCATCCTTATACGACGGCATTCCCGCTGATTGTGCCGGGCGCGCTCATGATCGAGCCGACCGAGAGCGAGTCGAAGGAAGAGATGGATCTGTTTGTCGAGGCGATGAAGTCCATTGCGGAAGAGGTGGAGGAAGATCCGCAGATCGTGCTCGATGCGCCGCATTCCACGCGGGTCTCGCGGCTGGATGAGACCGCGGCAGCCAGGAAGCCCGTGCTGCGCTGGAAGCCCGCGAACTGATTTCAGATTGCAGATTGAAGATTGCAGATTGAAGATTGAAGTCTCGTGTACGTTTTTGGTTCTCAATCTGCAATCTGAAATCTGACAATCTGAAATCGCAGGTACCTTTCCCGCGTCCTCCCCTGTGTTCCTCCGTGCCCTCTGTGGTTAAATCTCTTTGTTGCCACCCACAAAGAAAACTGAGCCCGCGGCCAAACCGCAGGCCCTCTTCGCGTCTCCCGAGAAGCGCAACCCGATCGTGTGCCTGCTGCTCGCGGTAGTCACGCTGGCGCTCTACAACCCGGTCAACCGCCACCCGTTTGTGAACTATGACGATGACCGCTACGTCACGGAGAATCCGCATATCCGGCAAGGCTTGACTGCCGACACATTCGCCTGGGCGTGGACATCCACCGAGCAGGCAAACTGGCATCCGCTGACATGGATCTCACATGCGCTCGACTGCTCTCTCTTCCGGCTGAATCCGGCGGGGCATCACTTCACGAGCTTGTTGTTGCATGTCGTCAACGTGGTGCTGCTTTTCTTGATTTTAATGTGGGCCACAAACCGCATGGGGCCAAGCTTGTTCGTGGCTGCTCTATTCGCGTTGCATCCCATCAACGTGGAGTCGGTCGCGTGGGTGGCGGAGCGCAAGAATGTTCTCTGCACACTCTTCTTCTTTCTCACGCTCTGGTCGTATGGCTGGTACGCGCGCAAACCTGACTGGAAGAGGTATCTGGTTGTTGCCGTCCTTTTTGCCGCGGGACTCGCATCGAAGCCGATGGTGATTACGCTGCCATTCGTTCTGCTGCTGCTCGATTACTGGCCGCTGAAGAGAGTCATGACCGCGGGTTCAGAGGACACGGGTACGTATTCCTGGCCGCGCCTTGTGCTCGAGAAGATTCCGTTGTTCGCGCTATCAGCCGCGAGCGCGGTCATTACGGTGGAGGCACAGCAAGCCGGCGGCGCGATCCGCACGACCGCGGAGTTTTCTTTCGGAGTGCGACTGGCCAACGCCATCTACGCCTACGCGATGTACCTGTGGAAGATGGTCTGGCCCGCAAAGCTGGCGCCGCTCTATCCGCATCCGGGAGACTCGCTGGCAGCGTGGCGGGTGATGCTTGCAGCCGTGGTTCTGATCGCAATCACCGCGATTGCGCTCAGGTTCCGCGCACGCCGCTATCTGATCGTCGGATGGCTGTGGTTCTTGGGAATGCTGGTTCCAGTGATTGGCCTGGTGCAGGTAGGAGACGCGGCCATGGCCGACCGCTACGCTTACCTTCCGCTGATCGGCATCTTTGTAATGATTGCCTTCGGGATCGCAGATTGGGCGGAGCAAAAAAGAGTCGGCCTCTGGCTGATTGTGCCGGCCGCGGTTGTTCTGGTGCTGTTAGCAGTCGCCACACACCGGCAGATCAATTTCTGGCAGAGCAACTACACACTGTGGTCGCACGCGCTGGCGGTCACTGAAAACAATTTTATTGCCGAAGATAACTTGGGTGGCGCACTGATCCTCGAGGACAAAGAAGAGGAAGCACATCCTCATTTCGAGGCCGCGGCCCGGATCAATCCCAAAGACGCGATGAGCCGCAGCAATCTCGGAACGTACCTTCAGACGCACAACCAGATGCGCGAGGCCATCGCGCAGTACGAGGCGGCGGTTGATCTGACGTCGGATCCATCGCTGCTGGCGCAGACGTATGCCAACATGGGCGCGGCGCGAAGGGCGCTGGGAGACGACGAGCAGGCGCACAAGAATTTCGAAGAGTCTCTGCGCTATAACCCCAACCAGTTCAACGCGTGGCTTGGCCTTGGATTGTTTGCGGAAAAGCAGGGCAAACTCGATGAAGCTATCACCGATCTCTCGCGCTCCGCCGAGGTGCAGCCGACCGCTCAGGCGTTTTTCGAACTGGGACGCACGCTGGCGCAGACCGGTCATATTCCGGAGGCGGTCGACGCTTATCAACGGGCGCTGAAAATTTCTCCTGACCTGACCGAGGCCCAAAAGGCGATTGACGCGCTCCAACAACAAAAGCGGTGACCCCGGGTGGAGTCACCGCCTGCATTTCGAGCAGTCAACGTTTCGTCGTGTGCTACTTCGCGCTGATGTCGACCGAGGCGCGCGTTGTGTCCCAATCGATGTTCATGGTGCACCCGCTACCGCTCTTCTGATACGAGATCGTGAAATTCTCCAATGGCGAAGGCAGCTTGGAAACTTTCATGTCCACGCGAGCGAGTTCGTCGCTTTCATACTTGTATGGAATTCCCCACTCGCCGGTTTTCTTGTTGATGATCAAGGTCCACTTGTCGGCCGTGGGAACGGTGAAGATCGTGTAACTGCCGGCGGGAACGGCTTTCCCGCCAACCGTTATAGCGCTACTGGTAACAAACGTGGTCGCTTCGTTGGCGCCGGTGCGCCAGACCTGGCCGAAGGGCACGAGGTCGCCGTAAATCTTGCGTCCCTTCATGCGCGGGCTGGAGTAATCGGTCTTCACGGACTTGCCTGCGCCGAGGTCGCACGAAGCCGAGGCGGCTGGGCTGGGTTTCTGGGCGAAGCTGGCGGCAGTCAACACGAATGTGAGCAGCGCGAGAAGGGTGATTCTTTTTTGCATGGTTTCTCCTTTGAGTGTCTGATATTGCTCAGAGCTTTTGACGTCTGAAGTGGGATTATGTCAGCGCAGCCATTATGCTCCACCGAAAGCGGCGGTTACAATCGTCGCATGCCGGTATTCGACGAAAAGCAGGACGAACTGGAACACTATGAAACGATGATGGGCGTGCCCCGCGGCCGCCTCGCCGTCACCATGGACGTGATCACCGACGCGATGGCGCTGGTCGGACAACACGGCGTCTATTGCCAGAGCCAGCGCTGGCCCGGCAAGCCCGTCATGGACATCCAGATCATCATGAAAAGCCTGACGGATGCGAAGGAACTGATCCAGAGCGTGATGGAAGAGTTGAAGGGTAAACGCTGATTGCTGAGCCCAGCGGGGTGAGGAATTGCAATTCCTGAAAGTAGCCTTTAGTTGGTTGGCAGTGTTGGCAGGCATTCTGCTCAGTATTCTCGGTCTCGGCCTGTTTGGTATGAGGGAGATTTTTGGTTTTTTCCCGCTCTCAATAAGCCAACGGCTTGCGTTTGTCGCCTTATTCGCTTTTGGTTTTTTCCCACTAGTCGCATCCCTCTTCGCATTCAAAAACAGAAAAACGGCTGCGGTGTTGGGCATTACTCGGTTCGCGCTGACGTTGATGCGGCTTATCGCGAATATGCGTCCTGCCGAGAGAATAGCGAACCCGAACGACTGAATGCGGGACAAGTCTGGGGATGTACCCTGAGGGTTCCTTGGCTCACATTGGACTTATCAGGGTCTTGCCGTAACCATCACGACACCATGCGACGCAACGGTGGCGGAAAATTTCCCCGCGAATTTCCCCAGATCTTTGTGCTGCCACAGATCGCGAACCGAAGCGTTGACGCTGCTGGGATAGCCAAGATCCTCCCACCTCGCTGTGATCTGTTGCTCGGCGCTGCCGCGGTTCAGAAGCACCACCGCGCGGCTGCCATCTTTTAGTTGTTTCGACCAAACTTCCAGATCGCCGTTTTTTGCGACGCGCTCTCCTTGTCGGCCGAGCGTGTCCTGATCGACTGCAATTACTTCTTTATTGGTGAGGATGTCGTGAATCTCAGGCCGCATACCGCGCAGGTCGTTGCCCGCGATGAGCGGTGCCGCGAGGATTGCCCATAGACTGAAGTGAGAGCGATATTCGATGTCGGTCATTCCACCGTTGCCGACTTCGAGCATATCGGGATCGTTCCAATGCCCCGGGCCGGCGTAGGAATACAGTTCAGCTTCAAGGTCCACGATATCGAGCATCCCGTTGGAGCAGCAGTCGCCGGGTTTCCATTCCTTCCTTCCGGCCCATCGATCTTGAATGTCTCCGGTTGTTCGCCACAGGTGGCCGCCGACCTCCTTGCCCCAGAGCCACGGCTTGGCGGTGCCCCACTCGCAGATGCTGAGCACAATGGGACGCCCCGATGCGTCGAGAGCCGCGCGCATGTTGGCGTAAGAGGCTTTGGCATCCTGCGTAGTGGTGTTGCACCAGTCATATTTCAGATAGTCCACTCCCCACGCCGCATACTGCACCGCGTCTTGATATTCGTGGCCCAAGCCGCCGGGCCGCCCGGCGCAGGTTTTCAACCCAGCATCAGAGTAGACGCCGAACTTGAGGCCCAGCGAGTGAATGTAGTCGCCCACCGCCTTCATGCCGTGCGGGAAGCGTTGCGGGTCAACAACGATGTTGGCGTTCGCGTCGCGGCTGACCTGCCAGCAATCGTCAATGTTGACGTAGACGTATCCGGCATCTTTCATGCCTGATTTCACGACTGCGTCAGCCATGTCTTTGATCAGATCTTCGCTGACATTGCAGGCGAACTTGTTCCACGAGTTCCATCCCATGGGAGGGGTAAGCGCTAGATTGGCGGATGGAGCAGGGTTCGACTGCGCGATGACCTCGGCGGCGAAGAGTGCAACGCAGAAGAATACGGCGACAAAAAGGCGCATCATTTTCATGCTCACGTTTTACCAGAAGCGCCCGGAGATTGGTATCGAAGATAGGCAAACCGAAAACTCCTCACGCGCTGAAGCATATACAATGCCGGGTTGGTGATCCTCTGGAGGACAGTCATGCGCAGTCTTCGGACATTATTGCTCGCCCCTCTGAGTTGTATGGTACTGATGCTTAGCGCCCCCGCCTGCCCGCAGACTCCCGCTGCCGTGGGGATATTCGAGAGCCATGGTGATGTTGGCACTGTTCTTTACTCGGGCGCCGTGGAGTACGACGGAGCGAAACGCACCTACACCATCAGCGGCAGTGGCGAAAACATGTGGGCCACGGCGGACGCCTTCCAGTTCGTCTGGAAAAGGATGTCAGGAGATGTGACGCTGACGGCAGACGTCGGATTCCTGACGAAGACCGGCAACGAGCACAAGAAGGCTGTCCTGATGTTGCGGCAGAGTCTTGACGGGGATTCGGTGTACGCCGACGTGGCACTGCATGCCAGTGGCCTGACGTCTCTGCAGTTTCGTGACGAGAAGGGCGTGGTTACGCGCGAGATCCAATCGAATATTTCTGCCCCGAAGCGGCTGCGCATCGCCAAGCGCGGTGATTTCGTTTACATGTCTCTTTCCACGGACGGCGAACCCAAGGTCGCCGGCGGATGGCTGCGCGTCCCGTTGCGAGGCACGTTCTATGTGGGACTTGGCGTGTGTTCACACGACAAAGATGTCGTGGAGAAGGCAGTCTTTTCGAACGTCGAGATCACACAACCCACGCCCGCGACTGGCCAGCCCATGCTCTACAGCACACTCGAAACCATAACCATCGACTCCGCCGACCGCCGCGTGGCTTATCTTGCACCGGGACGCTTCGAGGCTCCCAACTGGACGCACGATGGCACTGCCTTTCTCTTTAATCGCGACGGTCGCATCGAGCGGCTGGCAGTTGACGGCGATACGCCCGTGAAGATCGACACCGGGATTGCCACCCGCTGCAACAACGATCACGGCATTTCTCCCGATGCCACGCAGCTCGCGATCAGCGACAACTCGCAGGAAGACCACAACTCGCTCGTCTACATCGTGCCGATCACGGGAGGCACGCCACGGCGCATCACACAGAAGTCTCCGTCGTACTGGCATGGCTGGTCGCCGGATGGAAAGATGCTCGCGTTCGTCGGCCAGCGCAACGGTGAGTTTGATATTTATGCGATTCCTGCGGCGGGCGGCGAGGAGACGAGACTTACCACGGCCAAAGGGCTGGACGACGGGCCGGAATATTCGCCGGACGGGAAGTACATTTATTTCAACTCCGAGCGCACCGTACACATGCAGATCTGGCGCATGAAGCCTGACGGCAGCGAGCAGGAGCAGGTCTTCTCCGACGACCTCAATAACTGGTTCCCGCACATTTCGCCTGACGGCCAGTGGATGGTGTTCCTCACCTACGAAGCTGAGGTAACCGGCCACCCGGAAAATAAAAACGTAATGCTGCGGCTAATGTCGCTTGCGGACAAGAAGATCACGGTGCTCGCGAAGCTGTTCGGGGGGCAGGGAACCATCAATGTGCCCTCGTGGTCGCCGGATAGCAAGGAGTTGGCGTTCGTGAGCTATATGCTGATTCCGGCCGGAGATACTACGCAGTGAACAAGTAGTTCATCGCCCGACCTTCTCGTCGAAAAACTTCGCCATCAATTCCAGCGCCTCTTTGGTCTCTGGCAACTGAAAGTGATACCAGAAAGCATGCGGCAGGGCCTCAAACACAATTAACTGCGCGTCATCGCCTGCGCCAAGCAAGGCGCGGTGGAAGATCGTAGTGCCGCTCAGCAGAATGTCGCGCGTGCTGGTGACCAGCAGAGTTGGCGGCATGCCGTGCAGATCGGCGAAGAGCGGTGACAGCACAGGATCTTTGCGGTCCGTTTTGCCGATATATTGGTCATCCGGCAGATGATTTGAATCAGTCGGCTTCATCTCGCCGGGAAAGCCGTTGAGGGTGAACAACTGCCACGAATCACCAGCGCGGCTGAAGTCGGCGAGCCCAGAGAAAATCCCGAGCGCCGCCGGAAGCGGCAGTCCCAACTGCTTGAGCCTTACCGTGACTTCCGCCGTAAGAATTGCTCCGGCCGACGTGCCGAAGATGCCAATGCTGTGCGGCTTGTAGGTCTTCAGCAATTCTCGGTAGACGGCGACCACGTCGTCGACCGCGGCGGGGAAGGGATTCTCCGGAGCGAGGCGATAATAGACCGACACGACTTTCGTCTTCGCCAGGTTCGCGATCGGGATTCCTTCAATCAGCGATCCCGAATCTGAGTTGAATCCGCCGCCGTGAAGATTGATCAGCACGCGAGTGCGATTCGCGTCCGGCATCGTAAGCGGCGAAATGATGTCGGTGCGAACGCCGGCAATGGTCGTCTCCTCAACATTCGCGGGATAGTACTTGCGTGCTTCTCCGGAGCCGAATTTGCGCCATTCGTCGGTGTGCTTACGGCGTTCCTCGAGCGACTCCGGGCCGGATTTGTTGTGTGTCAGTGAGTCGAGCCACTTCTGCGCTTCTGGACTGATGGTCGCAGGCATCGGCACGACGCGCGTGATGTGCGCGGTGCCGTCGGCGTCAAAAGAAGCGGAGTCTTGCGGAGTGGCTGGCGTCGACTGAGCGGCAAGGCGAATCGCCAGAATCATTACTGCGAAGCCCAACGTCCTGATTTTCATCGCGACATTTGTATCAGAGACGGGCAGACAAGAGAAAGCACACGATCGAGTTTACGAGAGCCACGGCCGTCACGGCAGCAGTCCAAAGACCGCGACGCCGTTGGGCGTTCCCACAAACACTTTCCCATTCACCACAATCGGCGTAATAAATTTGTTCCCGTTTCCAAATTGATCGCGAGCACCGGCAGCCTGATTGGTGTTGTAAAGTTCGGTCGCGAGATTGGTCGCGTCGTAAGCGTGCAGCACCGCGGGATTAGTGTTCTCGACTGCCCACAGGATCGCGTCGCTGGTGCCGTTTGCCGAAACGCTTGGAGTTGTACCGGGATACTTGAATGTATTCGCGGTTTTTGAACTGGGAGTCGTCGCAAGCAGGGCGTTGGAGACTGGAAATGCCTTAATCGAATCAGCCTGGGAACCGTAATAAACCGTGTCATTGAAGACCGCGGGTTTTGAAAATACGCTGCCGGTTAGAGCTCCAGAGATTTCCTGATATATTTCGTTGGAGGAAAGGCTGAACTTTCCCATGTCGTTGCAATCCACGACGTAGATCGCCTTGTCTTTGCCCGCGCCCACAGCCAGTTGATGCGTATTGCCTCCGTTGTCAGTGACGTCAAGCAGCACAACTGCGCCGCCGGAGCCGAGGTCTTCGTCCATACTCGATTCATTCACCGTGTTCGACATGGTGAAATAGTCTGCCACCGCCAATGTTGGCGTAGTGGAGAGCTTCAGAAAGCTGTTGCCAAAATCTCCCTTGTTGGGGAAACCGTTACTGTCGAGTGTCGTGTCGAACGTGCCGTTGGCGTCCAGGAAATAAATGTTACCCGTCACATCGGCCGCAGGAGCCGCGCCCGCCATCCAGATCGCGCCATCGTTTCCGTTCGGCGTCACGTTGAGCACCTGTACTTGCGTCAGCGTGGCAGCATCGTATCCGATGATCCATCCCGTGTAGGGCGTAATGTCGCAGTGCGATGCCCACGTCGTGTACAGCACGCCGTTAGAGAGCAGCAGCCCGGCGCGCTCCTTGTACTGTGCTGGATCGAAGTTCACATTACCGTTCGTGCTTCCGGCGCCGGTCCCCGGAAACGTTGCCTGCACCGTGACTGGTCCACCGAACAATTCGGCTCCAGTCACGATGTCGAGTGCATGCACGCGCTGGAAGTAATTGTTGGATGGATCCTTCGACATTGCGACCGTGTAGAGAACGCCGTGAGCGCGATCAATCACGGGCGTCGAGGTGACGCCAATTTCCGGCGACACCTGGCTGCAGCCGTTGCGCGGTTCGCTAGTGCTCTCTCCGGCGCCTAGCAACGACACCTGCCACAGAGTCGCTCCGCCGTCTGCATCGAAAGCGTAGACGCTGTCATGCTCGGTCACCACGTACAGGACGTTGTGCATCGCACCGCCGACGCTGACTTGCGAAAGATACAGCGGTTGCCCGTCCACTAGGCCGTCGACCGAATAGAAACCAATTTTTCCGAACGTCGCCGATTTGACGTTTGCTGGCGTAAGAGTGGTCTCTTGAACATTGGCCCCGCTGCGCGTGTTGTCGTAGTGGTAGGTGGTCACATCCACGGCGACGGCCGTTACGGTGAGAGTCGCAGCGTTGCTGGTGGCGTTTCCGTACGGATTGGTGACCACAACGCCGAACTGCGATCCGTTGTCGGTAATCAACGTAGCTGGAGTGGTGTAGCTGGCCGAGGTCGCGGCAGAAATGTTGACGCCCGCTTTTTGCCATTGATAACTCAATGGCGCGGTGCCGGAGGCGACAACCGTGAAGGTCGCCGTCTGTCCGACGGTGACGCTCTGGTTTGCAGGCTGAGTGGTGATCGACGGCGGCACGTTCACCGTCAACGTGGCGACATTGCTCGTGACGCTGCTCGCCACGTTGTTGATCGTGACAGTGAACTGTGAGCCGTTGTCGGCGGCAGTTGTTGCCGGAGTGGTGTAGCTGGCAGCAGTGGCGCCAGAAATGTTGACGCTGCCTTTCAGCCATTGATAACTCAACGGCGCCGTGCCCGTGGCGACAACTGTGAAGGTCGCCGTGTGTCCAGCGATGACGGTTTGGTTTGCGGGTTGAGTGGTAATCGCCGGAGGCGAGTTCACCGTTAAGGTGGCGACGTTGCTCGTGATGTTTCCGGTAGAGTTGCTGACCATCACTGTGAACTGCGATCCGTTGTCGGCGGCGGTCGTAGCGGGCGTGGTGTAACTTGCAGAGGTTGCGCCAGAAATATTGACGCCACCCTTCAGCCATTGATAACTCAATGGCGCTTCGCCCGCTGCGACAACCGTGAAGGTGGCCGTCTGCCCGACCGTGACTGCCTGCTTTGAGGGCTGCGTGGTGATTGCCGGCGCTGAATTAACCGTGAGAGTAGCGGCAGCGCTCGTAGTGCTCCCCGCCGCGTTGCTAACGTTCACCTTGAACTGAGTGCCATTGTCGGCCGAGGTAGTCGCCGGAGTCGTGTAGTCGCCGCTAGTCGCGCCAGAGATGGTAACGCCTGCCTTTTGCCACTGATAGCTCAGGGGTGCCGTGCCCGATGCCATCACGGTGAAGGTCGCAGTCTGCCCATTGGTGACGGTCTGATTCGACGGCTGGGTCGTGATCGAAGGAGCAGTCGGGGGCGGTGGAGGTGCGGGCGTGGAGTTCGATCCGCACCCCGCAAGCAGCCACAGGCCCAGCAAAGCTGCGCTGGACAAGACAATCCGCCGATATCCCCAAAAACTATGCACCATTCCTGCAGCATTGTAGAGCAGGGAATCGATCGTCGCCGTAGCCCAAAGGTGCTACTGAAGGGTGTACTTTCCGCGCTCAATCATCCGTTGCGCAATCTGCTGCCGCAGTTCGATGGTGTTGAAGGGCTCGTACTTCGCCAGGCGACGCAGGATCGCCAGTTGCGTCCGCATCATGTCGCCGTCCGCCACCGCGGCAATCACCTTCCGCGCCGCTGACTCGACTTTCTCCATCGCCTGCGATAGATAAACGCGGGTCATTGCCACGGGCAAGGCCGCAGTCGCTTCGCCCTTGGCATCAACGATCTTCTGCGCACGCAGTACCGCAGATTCCATGGCATAGGTTTCAATGGTCATGTCGGCGATGGCGCCCATGATCTCCTGCTGATCCTGGATCGCCTGCATGTATTTCTGCGTCGCCGCTCCGGCAGCGAACAACCCGAGTTTCTTGGCCTGGCCGACCAGTTTGCGCTCCTCGGCCATCGCGCCTTCGAGTTCTTCGCCGGCAGACGGGCCCGAGAGCACTTCGTCCATCAGTTTCTTGATGGCCGGCATGAGCGGCAACTGCCCTGACATGGCGCGCTTCAGCAGAAAGCCCGTGATGATCAAACGGTTAATCTCATTCGTGCCTTCGAAGATGCGGTTGATGCGCGCATCGCGGTACGCACGCTCTGCGGGATACTCCTCGACAAATCCGTAGCCGGCATAAATCTGCAGCGACTCATCGACGATGTAGTCGATCATCTCCGAACCCCACACTTTGATGATCGAGCACTCCACGGCGTACTCTTCGATCGCTTTGAGGCACTGCTTCGCAGCTTCGGCAGCCGATTTATCTACGTCGCTGAGAGCCGAATCCATCATCGCGACCGTGCGGTAGACCATGGACTCGCCGACGAAAAGCAGGGTCGCCATGTTGGCGATCTTTTCCCGCACCATCCCGAAGTCGGCGATGACTTTGTTGAACGCTTTGCGCTGCTTGGCATATCCGATCGCGTTTTCCAGTGATACGCGGCCTCCGCCAACGCACATCGCGCCTAGCTTGAAGCGCCCAATATTCAGAATGTTGAAGGCAATCAGGTGCCCTTTGCCAATGTCGCCGAGCAGATTTTCCACTGGAACCTTGCAATCATTCAGAATAATCGGGCAGGTGGATGAGCCGCGAATCCCCATCTTGTGCTCTTCGGCGCCAACCGAGAAGCCGGGGAAAGTCTTTTCCACGAGGAATGCCGAGAATTTTTCGCCGTCGACTTTCGCAAACACGGTGAAGAGATCAGCGAAGCCAGCGTTGGTAATCCACATCTTCTCGCCGTTGAGGACGTAGTGTTTGCCGTCGGCGGAGAGTGCAGCGCGGGCGCGGCAATTCATCGCATCCGAACCTGAAGTCGATTCTGACAGCGCATACGCGCCCACGATCTCGCCCGACGAAAGACGCGGCAGATACTTCTTCTTCTGTTCTTCCGTTCCGAAATAAACGATTGGCAGCGTGCCGATGCCAGTGTGTCCGCCCCAGGTCGTGGCGAAGCCGGCGTATTTGGCGATGTGGTCGGCGATGACCGCGGCAGTGACCTTGTCCATTTCCAGCCCGCCGTAGGCTTCGGGAATCTCCACCGAACTCAGCCCCAGGTCGCCGGCCTTCTTCAATAGGTCGCGGGTGACGGAGAAATCTTTGTGCTCGATCTTCTCGATATTGGGCACGATCTCGTTGACCGCGAACTCTTCCGCAGTCTGGCCGATCAGTTGATGCTGCTCGCTGAAATCTTCAGGCGTGAAAACTTCGTCGGGCTGGCGCGTCTCGAGCAGAAAGCTGCCACCGGAAATCCGGGTCTTCGGAACTGCCGTACTTGCCATTTCTATCCCTCGTGAGAAGCGATGAAAATACGGCGAAGACACCGCCGTACCCGCGCTTTACGCAGCGGAAAATGCTTTTTAATTCTAATGCGGTAGCAATGGGAATGATAGACCCAGGAATTCCGGTAGTTTTGGGTGTTCTTGCCGGAATCGTGGGCCCCTGTTCAACTTTCAATTCTGCGAACGCTAGTGATCATCCAAGCCAGTCAGCATTGGGTCCGAAGTAGAGTTCGGCAACGACGGGCGCGCTATGGCTCACTGGAATGCTTGCCGGAGCCGGCGTGCTCGGCACGCTAGTATGCGAGACGCTTGGGGCGCTTGGCGCCGCAGCCGGAGCCGGATGGGTTGCTGGGGACGGTGCAGCGGCAGCCGGCGCCGGACTCGGCGGTGGGCTGGTCGCTGCGCTGTGTTGCGCGAATGAGAGGGAGGAAAACAGAAGAACGACAGCAAGGGTGAGGCCGGAGAGCCGCATAAAGCACCTCCTAACCATCTGAACGGCTTCGGGCGGGGGTGCCCGTTCTTTTTACACGAACCCGTTCACCCAAAACATACCCCAGAACGCTGTAAAAGAGCGTAGTAATTGGGTAAAGAAGTATGACGCAAGGGCTTTTTAGAAGGCTCTCAGCGCTCGACCGTAGCCGAACGCACTTCTGCCTTCTTCATCCGATAGCGGCTGGACGGTTGGCAGGTCGAATAGCCCGCGAGGTGCGTGGAGTCCGAATCCTTGTCGTCGCGTGCCATCACGTAGCTGCGTATCGCAAAGCAAGTGTCCCCGGGCAGGTCGTCTAGGCTACTGATTGTCTCGGGTTCCTGTTTGAAGAAGCGAGAGGCAGGGTCAGCTTTGTATTGGTCGATGCGTATATCGCCCTGCGAATTTTGCCCCGGACTGTACAGTGGCTGGTCTGGGATAATCCTCCACGGCTCTGATGTCGTAGCCGTCGGAGTCCTCAAGGGCATATCTCCCGGCCGGACCGATTGTCCCGGAAGCGATTGTTGAGCGAGGGCTGAAACGCCGCAGAGAAGCAGCGCGGCAACAACAAGGCGGGCGAGAGTCATAGATCCCTCCTTATGGGACGAATTATAGCGCCGTTCTCAGAGATTTTCGAAAATCCCCGCCGCTCCCATGCCGCCGCCGACACACATCGTCACCATGCCATAGCGCGCTTTGCGCCGTTTCAGTTCGCGGATCACCGTCGCGGTGAGTTTGGCGCCGGTGCATCCCAACGGATGTCCCAATGCAATTGCGCCGCCATTCGGATTTACCTTCGCGGGATCAAGACCCGCCTCTTTGATCACGCCAAGCGACTGCGCCGCGAAGGCCTCGTTCAACTCGATCACGTCAATATCGGCAAGCTTCAACCCCGCCATCTTCAGCGCCTTCGGAATCGCAAAGACCGGGCCTAGACCCATTTCCTCTGGTTTGTAACCGGCGGTCGCAAACGAAACATAGCGAGCGAGCGGCTTGATGCCCAGCGCCTTGGCACGCTCAGCCGACATGACCACCGCAGCCGCCGCGCCGTCCGACATTTGCGATGAGTTGCCGGCTGTCACGGTGCCCTTCACATGGAACGCGGGCTTGAGACCGAGCAGCACTTCGAGAGAAGTATCCGCGCGTGGCCCTTCGTCCATCTTGAAAAGAATTTCCTGCCGCTTCGGCTTCGAACCGTTCGGCGTGCTGAAACTCACCGGCACCGGCACGAGTTCGTCGTCGAACTTTCCTGCCTGAATCGCCGCCAGCGCCTTCTGATGGCTGCGCAGCGAGAACTCATCCGCCGCCTCGCGCGTGATTCCAATTCGATGTGCTACCCGCTCCGCGGTGAGTCCCATCGAAAGGTAGGCATCCGGATAATGATCCACCAGCCAAGGGTTCGGCGAGATTTTGTGGCCGCCCATCGGAATCATCGTCATCGACTCCGTGCCGCCGGCGACGATCACCTCCGCGCCTCCGCTCATAATGCGCTCCGCGGCCATGGCGATCGCCTGCAGTCCCGACGAGCAAAACCGGTTGATGGTCAGCGCCGACACTTCCACTGGCAATCCCGCCCGCAGTGAAGCGATGCGCGCCACGTTCATTCCTTGTTCCGCTTCGGGCATGGCGCAGCCCAGAATGACGTCTTCGATCTCCTTCGCGTCCAGTTGCGGCACGCGTTCGAGCGCGCCTTTGATCGCGACCGCAGCCAGTTCATCGGGACGCGTTGCGCGCAGCGTGCCCTTATACGCGCGTCCCACGGGCGTGCGCACCGACGATGCAATGATGACTTCCCTCATATCAGTCCTCGGTTCCGTGTTCCCGCCAACCTCTCTACGTCGTGAAACGAAAGGGCGGCGAGAAGCACAATGTATTTTAGATGTTCGGCGCGTATTTTTGATCGTTGACTTGAAAGGCTAACTCAAGCAAATTATTTTCTTTTGATTTGTTTTGGAGTAACATACGCCGCCAGCACGCTTCTAAGCCAGCCGGCCGTAAGTGAGGAAGATAGAGAAACCTGAATCGAGAACCCGGGCCCCTAGCAAACATCCGTAACAAGTCGCACGGGGGAAGATATGAACCGGATCGTGCTCGCGTGTTGCGCAACTCTGCTGTTCGCGGCTGGAGCCCAAAGCCAAGTTCAACCCCAGTTCTTCGCTATGGGAGTCTCCACTCCCGGCGACATGCCCAAAGTGAGCTACGGCCTCATTAGCCATCCTCCTGTCGTATGGACGACAGTCGAAGGCAGCGGCCGCGGAATCTACAACTTCACTTCTATCGATGGGTTCGTCAAACGATCTCCCAAAGACACCAACGGTGTTGCCCAGATCAATCTCGATCTCGGTGGCTGGACGCCTGAATGGGCCGTCGCCGTCCACAGCACGTGTTACAACAACGCCCAAAAAATTCCTGTCTGTCCGGCGCCGCCTGACAACATTCAGGATTGGATCGACTTCGTCACCACTGTGATGAACCACTACAACGGAGTCACCGCACCGCACGTGGCCTACTACGAAATTTGGAACGAGGCCAGCAACACAAAGTTCTGGACCGGCACCACGGCCCAGATGCTGGCCCTGGCGCAGGTCGCCTATCCCATCGTTAAGACGGATCCCTATGCGACCGTGCTGACCCCGTCGGTTGTGTGGATGAACGGCGTCAAATTCATGACCGCCTACCTCCAGGCCGGAGGAGGTAACTACGCCGATGCGCTTACATTCCACGGCTATCCGAGCCAAACCGGGCCAGGCACGCCCCGACCTGTGCCCATGCCTGAGAGTCCACTCTCAAGCAACGCTCCGATCATGACGATGATCTCGACCTTCCGCACTTTAGCCGATACCAACGGGATGCTGGGCAAGCCAATGATGACCACCGAGGGCGGATGGGGCACGAATGGCCTGACCGATCCCGATATGCAGGCGGCCTGGATCACCCACTACGAAATTCTGCAGGCGGGCCTTGCCGCGAGCAACAATCTGGTCTTTCAGGATTGGTTCACGTGGGGCAAAGGCGCCTCAGGGACGATTGAGACCAGTACCGGGTTGCCCACGCCCGCCGGCAACGCCTACAACGTGATCTACAAATGGCTCGTCGGGCAACAGCCTCAGCCCTGCACCAACGACGGAAACATCTGGTCGTGCGCCGTAGGCGCCAACCTGATTGTCTGGGACACCTCGCAGACCTGCAGCGTGGGTGTCTGCACCACCGCGGTTTATACTCCGCCCGCTGGTTATAGCCAGTACCTGGACATCACGAGTGTCGATAATTTGATCTCGGGCGACATTAACCTCGGCGTGAAGCCCATCATGCTCGAGCCGTGAGCCAGGTGCGACATCGTGGGGCCGGAAACTGATTACAGGGGCAGAGGCTGAAAAGGGGCCAAAACCGGGAAGGGCACGGCTTTTAGCCGTGCCGATCAAGCCGCCAAGTTCTCGGGGGCTTTAGCCCCCTGGGGGCGCTCTCCACCACTCGCGTTACTGCGGCGGCGCAAAGAAATAATAATCGGCCGTATAGCTGCTCTTCGTCTCCGCGTCTTTGTGTGCCTCATCGCACCCGTAGTCCGGAGGCTTGCCGCCATGCGTGTGGACGCGCTGAATCGCCGTCACATTTGCGAGCAGGCCTTTTCCTGCATGGCTCACTACATTCACCAGTAGCCACGGAATCGACTCCGCATCCAACGATTCGATGTGCCCTGCGGCTTTGCCCGTGACCTCGCTGCCATCTTTCAGCTTCCAGGTCGGTCCGGCCGAATGCTGCCCGATCACTTTGTCCTTGCGATCCGTCAGTTCGGCATCGGGACCCTTCAGCGTCCATGCGAACTTACCGTCCGCACCAGCCTGGCACGTGTAAATCTGCGATCCTTTCGCATGTGTATAGAGAACCGGATCCAGACCCGCAGGAACCGCGATGGCGTCGGGCACATCCGGGGCGGATTCTTTTCCCGCCGGTTCCTTTTGCGCGTAGGCGAGAAGGACTATGAGGAGCAGTCCGAAAATTGCGGCGGAAATTCGAAGAAATCTCATTATGACAAAATTCTCAGCCGACCCGAAACGAACAGTCAACAATGTTGCATCTTCACGCCGGCCAGACATTGAAAATGTTGCATGGCCCTGCGAGCGCTCATGAATATTCAGTGGTGGGTATGTCGCAAATCAGGCCTTCGCACCACTCTCGGGCCTCGGATTCGCGGCCGACATCACTCGCCATGATTCGGTAGCCGAACTCTAGGAGGCTGGCTCCTATCGTCTGCTCGTCGGTATTGTTGGCATCTTCAGCCACTCTAAAATCATACATTACGGCAGAGAAGCCTTTCTTCGGTCTTCGGCCCTAGCCGTTGCCTCTCGCCAATGATTAATTTAATTTCTCAGCGTCTTCCCGGTCTTGAGCGTGAACTGAATCCGTTCCTGCGTCTTCTTCTCGCCGCAGAGCGATTTGAATCCCTCACGCTCGAGATCGAGAATGTACTGTTCGCTCACCGGGGTCCCCGGCGTGACGTTCCCTCCGCACAGAACCTCGGCAATCTTTCCGCCCAGCTTCACTTCATAGTCGGTGATGAAGTCGCCCTGCCGCATGAGATGCACGCCCATCTTGAGCGCTGCCAGAAGATTTTCCCCAGGCGCGGGAATGTCGGTCCGCGGCACCGGTGGCTCGTATCCAGCGCGGACCAGTTCGAGCGCGCGCGCTTTGGCGTCCGAGAGCACACGCTCGCGATTCATGCTAATGCGGTCGCTGTCTGACAGGAATCCGAGCCCACGGGCTTCATGCGCCGAAGTGGCGACCTTGGCCGTGGCGATCGCCTCGAAAGCTTTCTTCATCGCCTCCATCATTTCAACCGACCCTGCAAGTGCGTCGCCCGAGGCCTTGCTGCGAGAAGCCGCCGCACTGTCCACCGCACGCAGCAACATTTCTTTGCAGCCTCCGCCGCCCGGCAGTAGGCCGACGCCGACTTCGACCAGCCCGGTATACAACTCAGCATGTGGCTGGCGCGCGGCCGCGTGCAATGAAATCTCAGTGCCACCGCCCAGCGTCAACCCGAACGGGGCCGACACGACTGGCTTTGCCGAGAACTTAATTGCCTGCGTCATTCCTTGGAATTGGCGAATGGCGAGGTCCACCTCGTCCCACTCTTCTTCCTGCACGCTCATGAGCAGCAGCATGAGGTTCGCGCCTACCGAGAAATTCGGCGCGTCGTTGGTGATCACGAACGCGTCAAACGCGTCGCCGGGCCCGCCAGGCTTCAAGCTCTGAAGAATCAGGCTGACAATGTCGGCCCCCAGCGAATTCATCTTGCTGTGGAACTCGATGCAGGCCACGCCGTCGCCAATATCCACCAGCGACGCTCCGGAATTTTTCTTCACCACTCCGTTCGATTTTTTCGCGACTGTCACCGACCACACACCCGCGGGAACCTGAATTGGCTCCCAGCTTTCGGTTCCCGACTCCCAGAACTTGCGCCCCGCAGGAGATTTCGGATCCTCGAGGTACCACGACTTCTGTCCGGAGGCGAGCAGCCTCTCGACATTCGCCGCGACTGGCTTGCCTTCTTTCTTCATCCGCGCGACCGTGGCCTCGACGCCGGCGGCGTCCCATAATTCGAACGGACCCAGTTCCCAGTTGAAGCCCAGCCGCATGGCGCGGTCGATTTCAACGACAGAGTCCGAGATTTCGGGCACGCGATTGGCGGAATACGTCCAGAGGTCGCAGAGCGCTGCCCACAAGAACGCTCCTGCCTTGTCGCCCTTCTGCGGCGCGCCTTCGAGGCCCAACAGCGTGCGCAGACGCGTGCCGGTGTCTTCGATGTTCTTCGCCATTTCGAGCGCCGGGAACTTCGGCTTCTGCCGTGGACGATATTCCAGCGTCTTCCAGTCGAGCGCCATGCGCTCATCTTCTTTGCCGGGCACGCTTTTCGCTTTTTTGTAGAAACCACCTTTGGTTTTGTCGCCCAGCCATTTGTGCTCGATCATCTTGGTGAAGAAATCCGGCAGGCGCAGATCGCTGCGCTCGTCGTGGACGTTCTTGGTCATATTGCCGACGACGTGGCCGAGAATGTCGAGACCCACCAGATCGATGGTGCGGAATGTCGCCGACTTCGGCCATCCCACGGCTTGGCCCGTCAGCGCGTCGACATCTTCGATGCTGAAATCCATTTCCTGCATCAGACGAATCACGTTCAATACCGAGAATGTGCCGATGCGGTTGCCGATAAAGTTCGGAGTATCTTTCGCAATCACAACGCCCTTGCCCAGACGAACATCGCAGAAGTGTGAGACCGCGTCGATCGCAGCGCGGTCCGCCTCAGGCGTGGGAATAATTTCAAGCAGGCGCATGTAACGCGGCGGATTGAAAAAGTGCGTGCCGAACCATACCCGCCTGAAGTCGTCGCTGAAGCCTTCCGCGATCTTCCCCACCGGCAAGCCGCTGGTATTGGTCGTGACGATGGTCCCGGGTTTGCGGATCGCTTCGACCTTCCGCAGCAGCGTGCGCTTGATTTCGAGATTCTCGACCACGGCCTCGATGATCCAATCCACATCGGCTAGATTCTTCAGGTCATCTTCAAAATTGCCGACTGTAACGAATCGAGCGACCGACGCGTCCATGAATGCGGCAGGCTTCGATTTCTTTGCGGCGTCGAGCCCCGCGGCCGCGATCTTGTTGCGTGCGGGCCCGTCGGCGTCGGGAGGAACGATGTCGAACAAATAGCTGGGGACGCCGGCATTGGCGAAATGCGCGGCGATGCGGGCGCCCATGGTTCCGGCGCCGAGGATGGCGACTTTATTAATGCGCTTCATAAGATGGCCCTCGAGATGAAAAACGTTCTAACACGGAAGACACTGGCATGCCGGAGATAGTTGAGTTGTCGAAGATGGCAAGAGTGACCAACCCCGAATTCCTCGGGGTCTGGCAAACCGGTAATGGTAATCGCACCCGCTCTAATTATCTAGCGCTCGAATCACAGCGCCTGATATTGGACTGACAATCTCATGGAGTTGTCATTCCGAAGCGCGGCGTTATCGCGCGAGGAACCTGATGTTTCCTGCCATAAGCAAATTCGTTGGTCTATGGACGTCCTTTTTGGTTCGCCTGTTCTGCGGCAAAAAGCGCTAGCAGCGCGTGATACATCTTCTCCGCCCGCTGATAAGCACTGTCATGCTTGGACCACGGCACGAGAACGTCCGGCGTGATGCCACTCACTTCGTTGGAACCATCTCTGCGCTGGCGTACGCAGTCGGGCATCTTCACCGTCGCATGCGAATTCTTCAGCGCGGTTGGAATTCCGCCATTGGTGTAGCCGCAACCCGCTCCGCCCGTGACCTCCCCCAAAATCGTGGCGGCCTTATTGTCCTGCAAGATTGCGGCAAAATATTCCGCCGCCGACCAGGTGTCGCCATCCACCGCAACGTACAGCGGCAACCGCGCCGACGACTCGGTATAGGTATAACTCAGCGGATGAAACAGCGTGGTCTTCGATTCGAGCGAGGCAAACGATCCCGGCTGAGCGTAGGGAAGAATTCCACCGTTGGACAATACGTCAGTCACCAGCAGAGAACACTGCAGCGTGCCATCGGTCCAAACCCGGCCCCGGTCGCAGGGTTCCTGCGTGCGCGCGATGCCCGACCGCAATCGAGTCGCCGCCTCCTGCAACGCATCCTTCGGCGCGCTGCCTTTTTTCAGATCGCTTTCAACATCCGTAAGCTGATCCTTGAGCTGCTTGGTCCAGTGCTCGTGCTTGATGAATCCGAAACGCGACTCGCGCAGTGAAACCCGGCTCAGAACTCGCGGCGGCGCTTCCACCCAGTTTGATCCGCCGCCGTTGTGCGCAATGTCCACGAACAGCGCCGTCGCACCAGCGGCCTGCAATTGTTGCGCTCTCTTCACGATCGCGGCCGTGAGCACATTGCCAGCCTCGCGCTCGATCGAGTTCTCGCACTGTTCATCGCACTTCTCTGTTTTTTCCAGATGCAACTGGCGTACTGCCTGCTCGCACGCTTCGGGGAACCAATGTTCACTGAAGATTGCGATCCGGATCACGCCCAGCTTCGCGTCTCCACCCAAGCGAAGAATTCCGCCGGGAAACCACTCCGCTTCTTCGCCGCCAACGCTGGTGAACTGCGGCAGTTGAGAAAAGTCGACGCCAATCTTGAACGGTCTTTTCTTGTAGTCGAGCCGCGCACACAAAGACGGCGCTTCAGATGCCTTTGGTTCCGCCGACACCGCAGCGGCCTGCGGCCAATCAATCTCCAGATGCCCGTCTCCAAACGAGTCGAGGAATTTCTTCAACACCTGCCGAACATCCGCTTCGTTGCAGCTCTGTGCGAGCTTCGCTGCCGTCTCTCGCCGCAAGCCTGGCAGATCCATATGACGCTGCTGAACCGCAAACTCCAAACCGGAGTAGTGCGCTGTCATCTCCGCCGTCAACTGATCGAAGTCTTCCAGCCAAGGCCGCGTATCGAAGCCCGCGTTCGCACATACCCCACTCGCAGGTGACTGCGCCCGCGCACTCAGCACAGCAAAGCAAACGAATGCCAGCAGCGGGCCTATCCATTGTCTTAATTTATGTGGGGACATTCGCCAGTAAGTGTGCCACCAAGGCACGGGCGGGTCAAACCTCGTCGTGCGCTCGAGCATATTCGAGCGCTTTGCGCGCCATCTGTTTCTCGCCGCGGTACGCCAGCAGCTTGGGAGCATCTTCCAGCCGCACCCACTTCGCGTGCGCAACTTCGACGCGCATCTCTTCCGTGATGTTGTCGATGCGTCCCGACTCATACCGCAGCAGATAAAAGCTGACGATCTTGAACACGCGTTCGCCGTCACCCCAGGAGCGCACGTACACATACTTGGTGTCGGCCAGCTTGGTCACGAGTGCTGCAGTGATCCCCGTCTCTTCCCGCACCTCGCGCAGAGCCGCTTCCAGCGCCTTCTCTCCCGGATCAACCAGTCCCTTGGGCAGGCACAGAGTCGCCTTCGCTCGGGTTCGAGCCGCCGGCTTCGGCGCATCAGTCTCTGCTGCCGGCGCAAGTGGAAGCTCAATGGCAGCCATCCACCACTCGCCGTCCTTCTTCCGGACTACCACGCCGCCCGCTGAAATCTCGCGCACCATACCATTTGCAACTTAGCAGGAATACAGGGTTTTCGTCACCGCCTACTGCCCCGGCAGTAACGATTACCTTGAATTGGTCACTATCCAACGTAATCGCGGAGTGGCACCGTTGTGCCCTTACACCCTCCGGGCGGATTATGGCATCTTAACGAATAGCAGTGTTTATGGGGTTCCGGCGCTGTACCGCCGGAGATGTGGGGTTCGCAGTGAAGAGTCTGGGCAAAATTATTCGCTCGATGCAGGCCTTCGGCCGGGAGATTTCCCGCAAGGCAGTTCCTGTTTCCTCGCCCCGTACTCCTTCGATCGGCTTGGCCCTCGGCGGTGGGTTCGCCCGCGGCATCGCTCACATCGGCGTTCTCAAAGTTCTCGAAGAAGAAAATATTCCCGTCCGCGTCGTCACCGGAACCAGCGTTGGTGCTCTGATCGGCGCCGCTTACTGCAGCGGCCTCTCGATCGCCGAACTCGAAGACCTTGCCCACAAAGTTCGCTTCACCAGCTTTGCTCGCTGGACTCTTTCGCGTTACGGCTTCGCCTCCAACGATCGCATGGTGTCATTCCTGACCCGCACCCTAAAGGCGAAAACGTTTGAAGAACTGAAAATTCCCCTCGGCGTCACTGCGACCGATTTTAATACCGGTGAAGGCGTCGTCTTTCACTCCGGCTCGATTATCGATCCCGTGCGCGCCAGTTGCGCTTATCCCGGCATGTTTTTGCCCGTGGAGATTCGCGGACGCTACCTGGTCGATGGCATGCTCTCGCATCCCGTGCCTACTCGCCCGCTGCGCGAAATGGGCGCCGACCGCGTGCTGGCGGTGCACTTGAAAGGCACCTGGAGCAACGGTGGCCCGCCGCGCCATCTGTTCGACGTGATCGGACAATCCTTCGCCATTGCGCAAGATGCTATGTCGAGTCTGTGGCGCGAAGCCGCCGACCTCGTGATTGAGCCCAACGTCGCCGGGTTTGGCTACGATGACTTTCAGCGTGCCGACGCCCTGATCCGTGTCGGCGAAGCCGCCATGCGCAACGCGCTTCCCGAAGTTCGCAACTGGCTTGAAGTTCCTGCCGAAGCGACCTACCCGGCAATCGAACGCCGCGGCGCTCCACGCACTGCCCCCATGCCCGCAGACTGAAAAATCTGTTGCCGGATTTTCTTAGCGCCCTTAGTGCAGTTTCTTAGCGATCTTTGCGGTCAAGATCTTTTCGCTTTTAGGGGCTCGCTGACCTTATCCGCTTCCTCGCAAATCCTCCGCCACGCATTCTCGACATGCCGCGCCTGCGTATGCGTCTGTCCCACGCTCAGCCGCAGCGTCATCTTCCCATTCAACTTCGTGTGCGTCAGAAACAAATCGCCACTCGCATTCAGCCGGTCCATGATGGCTTGATTCGCCGCATCGTCGCTCTTGTGCCGGAAGCAGATCAGGTTTAAAGGCGCTGGCGCAGCCAACTCGAACCGATCATCCTTCCGCACCCACGAGGCAAATTCCTGCGCCAGCCGGATGTGCTCGCGAACGTGATGCTGCAGTCCTTCGACCCCGTAGTGGCGGATCACGAACCACAATTTCAGAGATCGAAAGCGCCGCCCAAGTTGGATATGCCAGTCGCGATAATCAATGACTGCGCCTGATTCCGTCGCCTGGTTGCGCAAGTATTCCGGCAGAATGCTCAACGTCTGAATCAGCGCCTTGCGATCCGCCACCCAAAAGCAGCTGCAGTCGAAGTTGGTGAACATCCACTTATGCGGATTGAAGTTGTAACTGTCGGCCAACTCGACTCCACTCTGCAGATGGCGAAATTCCGGACACAGCATGGCCGTCCCCGACATAGCCGCGTCCACATGCAGCCAGAGACTATGCTTGTGAGCCACTTCGCCGATCGCGGCAATCGGGTCCACTGCATTCGATGAGGTCGTTCCCACCGTCGCGCATACCAGGCAAGGAGTCATCCCCGCCTTCCGATCAGCCTCGATCTGCCGCGCCAGCGCCTCAGGCCGCATCGCGAAATTCTCATCTACGTCAATCAGCCGCAGATTGTCGACGCCAATCCCCGCAATCATCGCCGCCTTCTGCAGCGACGAATGCGTCTGTGTCGAAACGTAAGCCACGAGCCGCCCGTCGCATCCCTTCTTGTTGCTGGCATAGTTGGTCGCGCGTTCGCGTGCCGCGAGCAGCGCGCACAGTGCTGCGCTCGAAGCCGTGTCCTGAATGACTCCTCCGCCAGTCTTCGACGAAAGAAATTTCTCCGGTAGTCCCAGCATCGCGACCAGCCAGTCCATCACGTGCGTCTCCAGTTCAGTGCACGCCGGACTCGTCGACCACAACATCCCCTGCACACCAAGCCCCGAAGAAACTAAGTCGCCCAGAATCCCCGGTCCCGAGGCGTTGCACGGAAAGTACCCGAACCAATTCGGCGATTGCCAGTGTGTAACTCCGGGCAGAATGACCCGCTCCACATCTTTGAGCAGCGCGTCAAAAGACTCGCCCTTCGGCGGAGGAGTCGACGGAAGTGACGCGCGAATCTCCCCGGGCTTCACCTGCGACAACACCGGAAACGACTCCACGCGCGACTGATAATCCGCGATCCAGTCGACCACGGCATGCCCGTAGCGCCGGAATTCGTCGGGCGTCATATGAAAAGATTTTTCGTCAGCCAAGTTGAGACCTCAATAAGAATGGAAAGGATTGAAGATATTCCTCAGTGCCCTCTGTGGTAAAAGCTCTTCGAACGATCAGAGACGCCCGAAATAAACCCGTGTCTTGTACTCGAACGCCACCCGCCTGGCAGCGGCGTGCTGCTCGAAGATGCGCCGCAGTTCCCGCAGCATCGGCTCATGTTTCGGATGCCCCGGCCCCGGCGCGTACGACGAAGACAGCAACCGGCCCTCAAGCCCTTCGTAGTCAAACTCCTGCCGCGTCGCAAAGACGCGTTCGCGGTACGGAGCCGGATCGAAGAACTCATTCACTGCAGCGGTCGTCCGCTCGTGCCGGACATCTTCGTAGTCGGTTCCAAAATTAAGAAGTAAGTCCTCGTACGCACGCAAAAACGGCGTCGAATCCGTCAGTCGCTCGTTCCACAGAAGTACGAGCCAACCCGCAGGCTTGAGAATCCGCACGAACTCCCGCCGGGCCCGCGGACGGTCGAACCAGTGCGCCGCCTGTGCTGCCGTGACGAAATCCACGCTCGCATCCAGCAGAGTGGTCGACTCGGCAGTGCCCGCCACGCTGGTGAACCGCGGAAACGCCGCCAACAGCCGCTCTCCTGCCTGCCGCATCTCCGGGTTGGGCTCGACTGCGAACACGGGATTGCCATTTTCCAAAAGCATCCGCGTCCAGATGCCAGTCCCCGAAGCCAGGTCCGCGACAACGTGATCAGGCCGAAGTCCGCACTCCCCCTTCAACGCCTGCAGCGCTGCCGCCGGATACCCCGGACGATAACGTACATAGTTTTCTACGCGATCCGAGAACCTGCTGGTAGCATTGGATGTGGGCATAAGGTCGCAACATGGCAAGATTTTTCAACTTGCCAGAAACCCATTCTAACGGCAGGATAGAGATGTTGTCCCTCCCCGCCGGGGTCGCCGGGTTTACCAGCCGGCGTTTCGCGAATAGCGAAGATAAAGTGAATTTCCCCGGCCCGCCGCCATAACAATTATGCGAGTCGTCATCAAAGTCGGCACCAGCCTTATCGCTCCCGGCGGTCAGGTGGACATCAACCTGCTTCGCGGCATGGTCGATCAGTTCGACCTGTCGAAGAACGAATACCTCATCGTCACCTCCGGAGCGATCGCTGCAGGCATGTCGGGACTCTCGCTCGAGAAGCGACCGAGCGACGTTCCCCGGATGCAGGCCTGCGCCGCCGTCGGACAGAGCAAGCTGATGCACACCTACGAGCGCCTTTTCTTCGGCAAGAAAGTGGTTGCGCAGCTCTTGCTCTCAAGTGACGACTTCACCTCGCCCGTGCGCTACCGCAATCTACAAAACGCTCTGGCGGAGTTGCTCGCGCTGGGCGTCGTGCCCATCGTGAACGAGAATGACAGCGTGTCGGTTCGAGAGTTGGAAGGCGCATTCGGCGACAACGACGAGTTGAGTTCGCTGCTCGCCACGGCCGTCAAAGCCGACTGGCTTCTGCTGCTGACCAACGTGGATGGATTTCTGGTTCCTAACGGCCGCAAGAAACCGAAGTTGCAGCGCGTGATTCGCAAACTCACGCCCGCGATCGAAGCGCAATGCAACGGCAAAAGTTCGCTCGGCCGCGGCGGCATGATCTCGAAACTGCGTGCCGCGAAGCTGGCGAGTGAAGGCGGAGTCCACGTCTCCATCGTCAATGGACGGCATCCTCAAGCCATTACGCTGGGCATGCAGCGAAAAATAGGAACGTACTTTCCGCCGCAGAAAGAAAGTTGAAGTCAAAAGCTGAAGTGAACGCGAAATGACCGCCACCCTCACCACCGCTGCTACGACGCAAGAAAAGCTGCTGCGCGCCCGTGCGGCGTCGTCGAAGCTCGCCCTGCTTTCTAAGGATGAGAAGAATGCCTTGCTGCTGAAGATTGCCGACGCTATCGAGGGCCACGAGAAAAAAATCATGGCGGCGAACCAGGAAGACATCGAGAACTCCGGCCTTGAAGGCGCCATGCGCGACCGCCTGCTGCTGACTCCTTCACGCATCAAAGACATGGCCAAGGGTGTCCGCGACGTCGCGGCCCTGCCCGATCCCATCGGCGAAACCCTCGCCGAGTGGACGAAGTCAAACGGCCTCCGGATTCGCAAAGTGCGCGTGCCGCTCGGAGTGGTCGGCATTATCTACGAATCGCGCCCCAACGTCACAGTAGACACGGCCGTGCTGGCGCTGAAAACCGGCAACTCCATTGTGCTGCGCGGGGGCAAGGAAGCGGCGCAAAGCAACCAGCGCCTCGTCGAGATCATGAGTGCGGTTCCCGGCGTTCCCGAAGGTTCAATCGAATTGCTCGATTCCAGCACACGCCAGTCGGTGCAGGAGTTGATCAAAGCTCGCGGACTGGTCGACGTGATCATTCCTCGCGGTGGCGCGGGCCTCATCACTTTTGTCACGGAAAATTCTGCAGTCCCAGTGATCGAAACCGGGGCAGGGAACTGCCACATCTTCGTCGATGAATCCGCGGACTTCGACATGGCGGACCGCATCGTGATCAATGCCAAGACGCAACGCCCGTCCGTCTGCAATGCTGCGGAAAAATTGTTGGTGCATGAACGTGTTGCTGCCGAGTATGTTCCGCGCATCGTCAAGAAGCTGATCGAAGCTGAAGTCGAAGTGCGCGGCGACGGCAAAGCGCGCTCGCTGACCGCAGGTCTCCACGTTGGTCCTGCGACCGAGCAGGAATGGTACGAAGAATATCTCTGCCTGTGTATCGCGGTTGCAGTGGTAGCAAACATCGACGATGCGATCGCGCACATCAACAAATATTCAACCAAACACTCCGATTCCATCGTCACGAGCAACGAATCCCACGCCCAAAAATTCTTGCGCGGCGTCGACAGCGCGGCCGTCTACTGGAACGCCTCCACCCGCTTCACCGACGGCGCGGAGTTCGGCTTCGGCGCCGAGATGGGAATCAGCACTCAAAAACTCCACTGCCGCGGGCCGTTTGCGCTGGCGGAACTCACTTCTTCGAAGTACGAGATTGTGGGGACGGGCCAGGTGCGGTAAGCACGGTTCGGAATTCAAACTACCGCCACACCGGAACCCGCATCACGTCGAAGTGATGATCGTAAGTCCAAACCTCAACTCCATGGCGAACAGCCAATGCGGCGAGGGTTGCATCAACAAGGCTAATGCGCTGATCCGGAAAATTCCGAACGGTGACGACCGCTCGGCTGTAATCATTTGCATCAGGGTTGATAAGAGAGTTCCCGGCTAACAAAGAGATCCACTTGTGTGCTGCCGGAACACCTAGCCGTTGCAGCACGAGCGAATACGCTTCCAGCAATATCGGATACGCAATCACGACATTTCGTCGTTCTTGGTCCAGTTTTTGGAGTTCCCGCCGCGCGTCAAGATGATGCGCGTCACTCTCGTCGACTGCGGCGTACAAAGGTCCCGCGTCCGCTAGGACGCCGGCTGTCATTTCTTGAGGCCCGTCAGGTAGAGATCATGGTTCACGCTGACGTCGCTGCGGCCGCTGTTACCCAGAGGCTCAAGCTTCAGTGGCCGGTAGGTATGTAAAAATCCCCGCTCCTGCAAGTACTCTCGCAGGGCTGCCTGAATCACAGTTGTCAGCGCAGGTGGGGCTTCCTGTGCCTGCACATACTCATCAACAGCTTTGGCTAGGTCGTCAGGAAGAGTCATGGTTGCTCGCTTCATAAAGTTATTATAGCACCAACTGGTGAAAGTGGTGAAGTTGGTGAAACAAGCGAACAAAAACCGAATATTCGTCGGTTGAGTCGGTGAATCGCGCGGCGAGGCAGGGGCCTGTGCTACCTTACTAACTTTCACCACGTGAGCCTCATGAGACTTTTCTCTGCGCTTCTTCTTTTCTCCATTCTGTTTTCCGGCCCGGCCACAATCGCGGAAGGCAACGCGCCGCCAGCCTCGCCTGCAACCATCTTTGGCTTTCGCGATGCCACCGCCGAGTCCGCCGCGGAGGCGCGCTTCCTCGCCGTGCCCGATCCGAAACTTGCGGAAGAGCACCTGCGCACGCTGACCAAAGATCCGCACATGGCCGGCACCATCGAAGACAAAGCGACCGCTGACTATGTCGCGCAGAAGTTCCGCGATGCCGGACTCGACACCGAGATCGTCGAGTACAAGGTGTGGATCAACTATCCGCAGGAAATCAGTGTGGACCTGACCGCGCCCGCTGGCGTCGAGATGCACGGGCCTACGCGCGAGCACGTCGACAACGATCCTTATCAAGATGATCCGCGCGTGGTCATGCCCTTCAATGGCATGTCGCCCTCAGGCGATGTCGAAGCCGATGTGATCTACGCCAACTACGGCACGCCCGAAGATTTCGAGAAGCTCGACAAGCTGAAAGTGGATGTGCGCGGCAAGATCGTCGTCGTGCGCTACGGCCAGAATTTTCGGGGTGTGAAAGCCTACGTCGCGCAGGAGCACGGCGCAGCCGGTGTGATCATCTACTCCGATCCCGCCGACGACGGATGGCGGCGTGGCGACAAATATCCCGATGGCCCTTGGCGTCCCGATACCGGCGTGCAGCGTGGGTCGATCGGATACATGTTCGAGTTTCCCGGCGATCCGACGACCCCCGGGGTTGCGTCGGTCCCGTCGTTGCCCGAGTCGCAGCGCATCGCTCCTGAGAAATCAGCGCAGATGCCGACGATCCCGGTCACGCCACTTTCGTATCACGACATCTGGCCTGTGCTCGAGCATCTCAGCGGACCCGACACGCCACGCGAGTGGCAAGGTGCGTTGCCGTTCACCTATCACGTCGGCCCCGGACCTGCGAAGTTGAAGATGCATCTCAAGCAGGACTATCAAATCCGCACGCTGTGGGATGTGGTCGGCCGCGGGCGTGGCAGCGAGCTGCCCGACGAGTGGGTCGTTGCTGGCAATCATCGGGATGCGTGGGTATACGGCGCGGTTGATCCCAACAGCGGCACGGCGGCGATGCTCGAATCCGTGCACGGCGTGGGTGAATTGCTGAAATCGGGCTGGAAGCCGAAGCGCACGATCGTCTTCTGCAGTTGGGACGGCGAAGAAGAAGGCCTGATGGGCTCGACCGAATGGGTCGAGCAGCACGAGTCTGACCTCGCGAATGCGGCGGCGTATTTCAATATGGACGTCGCGGTCTCTGGACCAAAGTTCGGCGCGTCGGCAGTGCCGAGTCTCAAACAATTTCTGCGCGATGTGACGAAAGCTGTTCCCAGCCCGAAGGGCGGGACGGTCTACGAGGCCTGGCAAAAGGCCGCGCAACCTGACACGCCTTCGACGCAATCGCCCACCGAGGCCATCGGAGACAGCCGTCACAAACCAGCGGCCCAGACGAAGGGTGAAGTGCCCGTGGGAGACCTGGGCAGCGGTTCCGACTACACCGCATTCTTGCAGCACTTGGGAGTGCCTTCGAGCGACGTGAGTTCCAGTGGGCCCTATGGCGTGTATCACTCGGTCTTCGACAACTTCGCGTGGTTCAAGAAATTCGGCGATCCGGATTTCGTCTACGAGCAGGAAATGGCGCGCGTCTTTGGACTGGAAGTCGTGCGCATGGCCGACGTCGATGTTTTGCCCCTCAACTACGAAGAATATGGGAACGAAATCGCCGCGTATCTCGACGCGGCGCGCAAGCGGGCGCACGACAAGTTCGGCGAAAATGCACTCGATTTCGGTGAGGTCAATTCCGCCGCCCGCCATTTCGAAACGGCCGGCACCAGGATTCTGGCCAAGCAAAAAAATCCGCCGCGCGATGCCGCGCGGCTGAATCAGGCGTTGCGCGGGGCGGAGCGCGCGATGCTGGTCCCGCAGGGATTGCCGCATCGTCCGTGGTTTCGGCATGTGATCTATGCACCGGGCGAGTACACCGGATACGCGGCGGTCGTGATCCCCGGAGTCAACGAAGCGCTCGACAAGGGCGACAGCGATCGCGCGCGCCAACAGTTGGCGGCACTAGCGGCCGCACTCGAACGCGCCGCCAAGACGCTCGAAGGGTACAAGTAGCTCATGACCTCCGCTCATGCTCTCGGACAGTTTCTGCGCACGCTGCCGGCTTCGGCGGCGGCGACGTTCCTGGCGCTGTTTCCGATCGTCGATCCTTTCGGCGGGATTCCTATCTTCTTCACCATGACGTCGACGTGGACGGCGCAAGACCGTCGCCGCACGGCGTACAAAACCGGAGTGTGGGTCTTCGTCATTCTGGTGACGTTTCTCTTCTTTGGGCGCTTCGTGCTGTACTTCTTCGGCATCTCGCTGCCGGTGCTCAAGATCGCTGGTGGACTGATCGTCGCCAATACGGCTTGGGGCATGGTGACCTCGACAGCGCGCATTACCCCGGCAGAGACCCACGAGGCCGAGAGCAAATCGGACATCTCGTTGACCCCGCTGGCGATGCCGCTGATGTCGGGGCCGGGCGCGATCGGCGTGATTATGGGTTTGGCAGCTCACGTCGACAATGCTGCCGGATACATCGGGATGGTCATTGGTGTGGCTGCCGTGGCGCTCAGCGTAGCGCTGTTCTTCTGCATGGGGGGTCCACTGGTGCGGCGTCTCGGGCCGAGCGCCGTAGGCGCGATCAACAAGATCTTCGGCTTCCTGATTCTGGCCATCGCCGTCCAACTGGTGTGGGATGGTGTGGCCGACTTCAAGGGCTGAGGCCTTCCAAGCCCCCACTTTCCTGGAACCGCGGGGCCTGCCTCCACGTACCACCAGTAGGCGTTCCTGCGCCTGAGAGGTGCTCCATGGGTGGACGTTCTCTTTCTCGCCTGACTCTGTTTCGCAAGACAATTCTGGTAGGTCTCTTTCTCGCGCCGCTGGCTGCGGCTCCGCTTTACGCACACGACGACTGGAAGTACGAGGAGACGCGCAACGATGCGCGCGACTTCGTCTCTGGCGGCTCCGTTCACGTGCGTTTGTCGGTGGGCGACGTCCACGTCAAACGCGGGGACTCGGCCAAGATTCGCCTGAATTACACGGTGAAGTCGCGGCACGAGAGCAACGTCAAGGACTCGCATGTCGATTTCGACATTCATGGCAACGATGCGACGATCGAGTTTCACGCGCCGTCGGGCGGCAACACGCAGTTCGACGTGGAACTGGAGGTTCCAGCGAACACGAATATCGACGTGCATGAGAAGGTCGGAGACCTGACGGTCGATAACGTCGAGGGCGACAAGGACCTGAGTCTTGGTGTTGGCGACATCCGCATCACGACCGGCCATTCGGGATACCGGATGGTGAACGCAAGCACCGGGATCGGCGACGTGAACAGCGAAGGCTATGGCGAGACCAGCGGCTGGCTGGGCAAGACGCTGAAGTATCACGGCGACGGGAAGTATGAACTGCGGGCCCACGTGGGGGTGGGAGATATTCACCTGGACGGGCAGTAGTCAGGCGCCCCAGATCCGGGTAAGCAGCCGGTATCGCAATTTGAGCGGCTCAAGCTCGTAAAATATCTGATTTCAACAACTTGCGCTCCATCGAGATCTGTTGCTGCCCGCAAAATCTTCCAAACAAAGAACTTGTGCGCAAAATCTTGTGTAATAAGGGGTTAGCGCGGCTTTTCGCCGGACACATTCAGGACCCGCTTTCTCACCTTGAAGTCTCTAAAGTATTCATTTTCAATGGCTTACCTAGGACACCCATCTCCTGGTGGCTGTAAGATCTTCCAAACAAACGACTTATCCGTAAAATATTGAATAATAAGAAGTTGCGTAACCGCGTCGGCGGCCAGAGAAAGCATAGCCGTAAGTATATATTGACTAGTTATCTGACTAGTTAGATAATGAAGATTATGAGTTCATGGCAATTGCAGGAAGCGAAGGCGCGCTTCAGCGAGTTCCTTGACGCGGCGCTGAGAAAGGGGCCGCAGGTCGTCACTCGCCGGGGGGTGGAGGAGGCGGTGCTGGTTCCCATGGAGGAGTGGCGTAGGCTGCAGCGCGAGAGCCGGCCGAGCATCAAGGAGTTGCTGCTCGGCGAGGGGCCGCGCTTTGAGGACATCGCACTCAAGCGTGGCAGATGGAAGAGCCGGCCGCCGATTGATTTTGGCGGAGCGGACTTCAAGTGACTCGATACCTGCTCGACACGAACGTCGTCTCCGAATTGCGCAAGCCCAAGCCGGACGGCGCGGTCGTAGCGTGGATGAATACACTTCGACTGGAGCAGATATTCCTTTCCGCGGTCACGATTGGAGAGTTGCAGGCAGGCGTGGAACGGACCCGGCGGAGCGATGCCGCCAAAGCTCGTGAGATTGAAGCCTGGCTCGGCCAGGTAGAGGCTTCGTTTGCGGCGTTGACCATGGACTCCGCCTGCTTTCGGGAATGCGCGCGTCTGCTGGCGGGGAGGTCTCCGGAGCTGATTGAAGATGCCATGATCGCGGCGACCGCGCGCATTCACGGCCTGAGTGTGGCGACGCGCAATGAGCGGGACTTCCAGCAGTTTCAGGTGGGTGCGTTCAATCCGTTTCTGTACGTGGACTAACTTCCGACCTTCCCACGCCTTCGACAAGCTCAGGGCAGGGTCTTTCGGAAAGAACGCGAAAGGATGGGCCACCCGGCGCTCACACGTATTCGCGCTCCGCGCGACGAATGGCGCGGTAGCGCTCGAAAGCTTTTCGTTCATCTTCCAATCCGATCGCCGAACGGATCGAACTTCCACGAAAGGTGTGAGCCAGCATTTTCGGGGAGTGAGTCAGGACGAACCACGGATCGTGGCGAAAGACGGCGGGCATGTGGTGCGTCTTCATCCAGCGTTCCGCTTTCCAGCGCAGGAATTCGACTTCCTCGGCGGGGAGATGCTCGGTGCGAACGACGGCAGTGGTCCCGTCATATTCTTCGAGGCGCTCATTCTGAATCAGTCCCTTGTCGTGGAAGTCCTTGGTCATGGGCGTGCGCGGATAGGGCGTGGGATGCTGAATGTAGGGCCAGTCGACGTAGCGCCGGGCGAACTCAAGGTTGGCCTCGATGGATTCGCGGGTGTCGCCGGGATTGCCCACGATGAGTCCTCCGACGACAAACATCTGGTTGCTGCGGATGTAATGGACGGCTTTCAGCGTGGCGTTGCCGGCGTCGTGTCCGCCCTCGCGCGCGGTGTTTTTGGCGGAGGCCCGCAGGAAGGCCAGGTCGCCCTCGAGAATGTTTTCGATCCCAAGAAAAACGTAGCGGAAGCCGGCGCGGCGCATCAAGGGTGCCAGGGTTTCTCCGTGGTTGGCGATGGAAGAGGTCATCGCCTGGACGAAGTAGTCGAGTTCATTGAGTCCGGCCGCGATGATGGCTTCGCAGAGGGCTTCGAAACGGCGCACGTTGAGCATGATGTTGTCGTCGACCAGAAAGAGCGTGCGCGCGCCGTGGTCGCGAGCGTCGCGAATGTCGTCGAGCACGCGGTCGAAGGAGTACGTATGAAAGTTGCGACCACGCATCTCGATGATCGAGCAGAAACTGCAGTCATAGGTGCAGCCGCGGGAAGTCTCGATGACGTCCACCTGGCGTCCGAGCAACGTGTAACCCTTGAGCACTCGCGCGTCGCGGTTCGGCAGGCGAATTTCGCCATCCTCGAGTCTGTGCACCGGTCGTGTCGGATTGTGAGTCCAGCTTTTATTCACACGGTGCGAGAGGCCGTGGATCTGCTCAACGGTTGCGCCAGACTCGAGAGCCCGCAGCAAATCGCGGAATGTGATTTCTCCCTCGCCACGGACAATGTAGTCGACATCCATTTGCTCGTAGGCTTCCAGGTCGAGACTTGGATCGTAACCACCCACAACAATCTTCACGCTCGGCTTGATCTTACGCAGCAGTTCAACAAGGCGGGTCGCAGTGCGCCGTTGAAAGGTCATGATCGACAACCCGACGACTTCGGGATTGTGATCGTGCATCAGTCGCTCAACCATTTCCCTAACCTGCCGCTGCACCAGGATGAGGTCAGCCACGGCGACGTGGTGATGCGAGTCAACGTTACCAGCGAGGGAGGTCAGGGCTCCGTTCGGCATCCGGATCGCGACCGGAGGCATGTGCTCGAACGAGTCGGGCATGGAAAGCAGCAGCACATTCATGGGCACATCCTTGACGATGGCGCGGTCTGCAGTAGGTGGCCGTAGGTACGGCGAATGGCACATTGTACCGCCAGCGGGAGTTGGCGGGTATAAGTAGTGGCGGACGAGGCGTCCGCCACTCCCCATTACTTCAAAGACACTAGCTTGTCGACTAAATCCGAATAATCCTTTTTCTCGATCCCATGTACCTGCTTGTTATATTCGTCTACCTTCGACGAATAGTTCATGGAGCAGAATTTGGGGCCGCACATGGAGCAGAAGGCGGCTTCTTTGTAGAAGTCGTCGGGCAGGGTTTCATCGTGCATGCTGCGGGCAGTCTCCGGGTCCAGTGACAACGCGAACTGTTTTTCCCAGTCAAATTTGTAGCGTGCGTAGCTGAGGGCGTCATCGCGGTCGCGGGCGCCGGGGCGCTGGCGGGCGATGTCGGCGGCGTGCGCGGAGATCTTGTAGGCGATGATACCGTCTTTCACGTCTTTCTCGTTCGGAAGCCCGAGGTGTTCTTTCGGCGTGACATAGCAGAGCATGGCGGCGCCATACCATCCGATCATGGCCGCTCCGATGGCGCTGGTGATGTGGTCGTAGCCGGGGGCAATGTCGGTGACGAGCGGGCCGAGCGTGTAGAACGGAGCCTCGTAGCAGAGCTCGACTTCCTTTTCGACCTGCTCCTTGATCTTGTCCATGGAGACGTGGCCGGGGCCTTCGATCATGACCTGCACGTCGTGCTCCCAGGCTTTTTTCGTAAGCTCGCCTAGGGTTTTGAGTTCGGCAAACTGGGCTTCGTCGCTGGCGTCGGCCACGCAGCCGGGGCGCAGGCCGTCGCCCAGAGAGAAGCTGACGTCGTACTTCTTGAAAATCTTGACGATGTCATCGAAGCGGTCGTAGAGGAAGTTCTGCTTGTGGTTGTAGGCCATCCATTGAGCGAGGATCGCGCCGCCGCGGCTGACGATTCCGGTGATGCGCTTGGAAATCAGCGGCAGATATTGAATCAGCACGCCGGCGTGGATGGTCATGTAGTCCACACCCTGGGCGGCCTGTTCTTCGATGACTTCGAGCATGACTTCGGCGTTCAGGTCTTCGACGCGCTTTACGCGGGCGATCGCTTCGTAGATCGGCACGGTGCCGATGGGAACGGGCGAATGGCGCAGGATGGCTTCGCGGATTTCGTGAATGTTGCCGCCGGTGGAGAGGTCCATCACCGTATCGGCGCCGTAGTGGACGGCGGTGTGCAGCTTTTTGAGTTCTTCGTTCACTTCCGAGGTGACGGCAGAGTTGCCGATGTTGGCGTTGATCTTGCACAGCGATGCCACGCCGATGGCCATGGGCTCAAGCTCGGGATGGTTGATGTTGGCGGGAATAATCATGCGGCCGCGGGCGACTTCGTCGCGCACGAGCTCGGGCGTCAGCTTTTCTTTGTGGGCGATGAACGACATTTCTTCGGTGATCACGCCCCGGCGCGCGTAGTGCATCTGCGAGAAGTTGCCGTTCTTGTTTTCCTGCTTGCGGCGCGCGAGCCATTCTGCGCGGGGTTGGGGGACGGTGTATCCGTTGGTGCCGTTGCCGTTCGTGCCGTTGGAGGAAGTCATAAGAACCCCAGAGTTAGAGAAATTCGGTAAGGTTCGATTATACCCGCGTGGGGTGTGGGTTGGATGATTGGGGAATGTTCCGCCGATGCGGGCCTTTGTGATTCGCGCGCCAAACGCGGCGCAGGTTTCTGCATCTTAACGTCGCTTCGGACTTCCCGGCGGAGTCGGGACCGTGGCTGCTTGCGAAAATTCCAGGAGGGAATTATGGCTCGTTACGGCACATTGGGAGATTATCGCTTTTCTGATACGCAGGAAGCCGCGACCGACATTCGCGGCGCGAAATTGTATGGACCGAAAGATGAGAAGCTGGGAGAAATTGATGACGTGATTTTCGACGAGGCAACTGGGGCGATCATCTTCATGGTGGTTGACACGGGAGGATGGCTTTCGACCAAGAGGTTCATTGTGCCGCCGGAAGAGATCCGGCCGTCATTGCAGCACGAAAATGATTTCCTCGTGGATCTGACGAAGCAGCAGATTGAGACGTTTCCGGCTTATGACGGGACGGCGCTTTCGTCGGAAGAGAAGTGGGCCGACTATGAGCGGCGCTACCGGTCGAAGTGGGTGGAGCGTCCGGTGATGCATCGGGAGGCGACGGACCGCAACATTACCCCGACGACGAAGCAGCAAATAGACGCGGGATCGGGGACGCTATCTGCGGCGGACGATGACACCGCCACCGACATCACGGCACTTCATACAGAAGGATCGATGAATGTTGAACCGAGCGGGCCTTCGATGCGATTCACGACCTTCGAAGATACGCTCAAACAGCGGCGCGAAGACGTGCTGAAGTCTTCGATCGAGAACGCGAAGAGAGCGTCGGGCGAAACCTTGTCGGAGCGCGAGCGGCGGAAGGCGAGTTAGCGCCTGCTACTGTGTGCGCCGTTGCGGGCTTACGCCAGGTGCGGGCGTGGGCGCCGGCGGCGCACCATCCACTCGGCGACGAGCAGGTTCGGTACCCAGCACAGCCACGAGACGGTGATGTAGGCGCGCGGGAAGGGCCAGTGGAGCGCGAAGAGAAACAGCGGCAGCCAGTTGCGCAGAGTCACTGCGGCAAGAGTTAAGGCGAAGTTGCGGATCATCCACTCGCGGTGCGCTTCGATATCTCCGTTGCGGATTTTGCGATAGGCCTGCAGCCCGGTGAAGAACCAGAGTACGGCGAGGGCGCCGAATCCGAGGTGCGTGGGCAGTCCTTGCTCGGAAACCGTGGCCATGACGAATCCAGCGACCGAGCCGAGTGCGACCTCCAACAAATAAAAACGTCCCATCCAGCGGTGCAAGTTCAGCTTGCGCGCCCGCAGCTTGTCGGAGAACTGCCAAGGGCCCGCGAGCAGAGCGCCAATGCCTCCTGCAACGTGCAGGCGAAGCGGGAAAATGTAGCGGGCGAAGTGTTCATCGCCGGGCGTGCGCAGGAAATAGGTTGTCGCATAGGCCACGACGCCGACGCACGACAGCAGCATGAACCACCAAAGTACGGTCGTCATGCGCGAGCCGCGCTGCGAAAGGGCCATGGTAGGGTTCGCGAGTTGGGACAAGAATAGCCTCCGACAGTTTCGCCGCTCGATCGAGGTTACGGCACTGGAGTGCGATCGGTTCCAGAGTTTAATACACAAACCGTTGTCTGTTGTTATGTGTCACTGTTTGCTCATCTTGAACATCCGGCTTAGAATTCCCAGCGTTGACTGATGAGGAGAAACATCTTATGCGCATCCGTCTGCTGGCTTTTTTGTTGGTTGTGACTGCCTTCAGTTTTTCGCAATCCACGAAGCCGTCGTCTCACTTCAGTATCGACAACATTGATAAGACCATCGATCCGTGCGTGGATTTCTACCAGTATGCGTGCGGCAACTGGATCAAGAACTCGGAGATCCCGGGGGACCGTCCGGCGTGGCAAAGCTTCTCTGAACTCGATGAGAGCAACCTCGGGATCGAGAAGACGATTTTAGAAAAGGCCGCGGCGGGTAGCGCGGGGCGGAGTGCCATCGACCAGAAGATCGGCGACCTTTACGGATCGTGCATGGATGAGAAGGCGGCGGACGCGAAGGGGATTGCGCCGGTCAAGCCGGAACTCAACCGCATTGCCGCGGTGAAGGATAAGGGAGCGCTGATCGACGAGATCGCGCACGTTCATCTTATCGGGCCGAACCCGCTGTTCAATTTTTATTCGAATTCGGATTTGCACAATGCCGACCAGGTGATCGCCTACATCGATCAGGGCGGATTGTCGCTGCCGGATCGCGATTACTACGTCAAAGACGATGCGGACAAAGTCGAAATGCGAAAGCACTTGACCGACTATGTGACGCAAGTGTTCACGCTGGCGGGTCAGACGCCGCAACAGGCAGCCAGTTCCGCGCAACAGGTGCTGCTGGTAGAGACGGTGCTGGCGGCGAATTCGATGGACCGTACCAAGAGACGCGATCCGAAGAATCGCGATCATAAGATGACGCGCGACGAAGTGATCGGGCTGGCGCCAGATTTTTATTTGAACCGCTACTTCACGGCCGTGGGCGCGCCGAACTTCACTGCGCTCAATGTGACGAATCCTGATTTCTTCAGGCAGGTGGACGGAGCGATCGCGGCGTTGCCGCTTGATGCACTGAAGACGTATGTCACCTGGCACGTGCTGCGCGGGGCCGCTCCGTGGCTGTCGCAACCGTTTGTGGATGCGAACTTCAAAATGCGCCAGGCATTGACCGGGCAGAAGCAGAATCAGGACCGCTGGAAACGCTGCGTCAATCTGGTGGATGGGTCACTCGGAGAGGCATTGGGGCAGCGTTATGTCGAAGAGACGTTTGGCGCCGAGGGCAAACAGCGCATGCTGAAGATGGTGGATGCGCTCGAGAAGTCGCTGGATGAAGACATCCAGGGACTTGACTGGATGAGCGCGGACACCAAGGCGCAGGCGAAGGTGAAGCTGCAGGCGATCCGCAACAAGATTGGGTATCCCGATGTGTACCGCGACTACAGTTCGGTGGTGATCAAGCCCGACGATCTGCTGGGCAATGTGCAGCGCGCCAACGAATTCGAATCGAAGCGGCAGATCGCGAAGATCGACAAGCCCCTCGATCGCAAGGAGTGGGGCATGACTCCGCCGGAGGTGAACGCGTACTACAGCGGCTCGTTCAACGAGATCGTGTTCCCGGCGGGCATTCTGCAGCCTCCGTTCTTCGATAAGACCATGGATGATGCGGTGAACTTTGGCGGCATCGGGCTGGTCATCGGACACGAACTGACGCACGGCTTTGACGATCAGGGGCGCAAGTTCGATCCGACGGGCAATCTGCGCGACTGGTGGACGGAACAGGACGGCAAAGAGTTCGAAAAGCGTGTGAGCTGCGTGGCGGATGAGTATTCGAACTTCGTTGCCGTTGACACGATGAAGTTAAACGGACGCCTTACTCTCGGCGAGAACACGGCCGACAACGGGGGAGCGCGCATCGCTCTGCGGGCGCTCGAGCACATGATCGCCGACGATAAGACCGGCAAAGAAGGGCAGAGCGTTGACGGTTTCACGCCGGAGCAACGCTTCTTCCTGGGATTCGGGCGCGTGTGGTGCGAGAAGCAGCGTCCGGAGTATTTGCGCATGCAGGTCAGCACCAATCCGCACTCACCGGGCAAGTACCGCGTGAACGGCGTAGTGCAGAACATGCCCGAGTTTCAGAAGGCGTGGAACTGCAAAGCGGGGCAGCCGATGGTGGCGGAGAACGCATGCCACGTGTGGTGAGCCGCGGCCTCCTTCTTCTCCTGGATCTCTCGCTGGCGTGTGACTGTGTTCACACGCCAGGGTGATTGATGTCGTTGAGGATGTGACTGTTCCCTGTCAGCATAGAAACGGTGCCCGGCCTCTGCTCATCAGCGGTGGGGCATCCGCAAGGGGGCGCTCATGTCCAGTTTCAATTCACGCAGTATTGTGTGGTTCGGTCTCCTAGTCACGCTCGTCCTCATCATTCCCATTACTTTGCCCGGCAGGGAGCCGGCAAAAGGTAGCGTGAATGCCGACGCACTAACGCTTTTTGCGCCGCTTCCCGCGGCGATGGGTTCGCCCGACAATCCAGTCACAGAAGCGAAAGTGACGCTGGGGAGAATTCTGTACTACGATCCCCGCCTGTCGGCCAATCAGAAGATTTCGTGCAATACCTGCCATCTGCTGGACGCGTATGGCGCGGAATCGAAGAAGGTGTCGACCGGCTTCAAGAATCAACAGGGGAGCCGTAACGCGCCTACGGTGTACAACGCCGCGGGACACTTTGTGCAGTTCTGGGATGGGCGCGCACCCACGGTCGAGGAGCAGGCAAAGGGCCCGATTACCAATCCGATTGAGATGGCGATGCCCTCCCATGGTGCGGCCGTGCAGGTGATCAAGTCCATGCCGGAGTACGTGGCGCTCTTCCAGACAGCGTTTCCCACGGACAGCGATCCGGTTACGTATAACAACATGGCGCTGGCGATTGGAGCGTTCGAGCGCGGACTGGTGACTCCGTCCCGTTGGGATTCGTTCCTCGAGGGCGACCAGTCGGCCCTGACGAAGGCTGAAAAAGCAGGATTCAACACATTTGCCGCGACCGGCTGCCAATGGTGCCACAATGGTCCGTATGTCGGCGGGTCGTCGTACCAGAAAGTGGGCGTGGTGAAACCGTGGCCCAACCAAACCGATCAGGGAGTGTACCAGCTGACCAAGGATGATGTGGACAAGATGGTCTTCAAGGTTCCTTCGCTGCGGAACATCAACAAGACGGCGCCGTATTTTCATGACGGCTCGGAGGCAAGGCTGGACGAGGCGATCCGCAACATGGCAGTGCACCAGCGCGGCGTGACGCTTACCGACGCCCAGGTAAAGTCGATTGCCAGCTGGATGAACTCGCTGACCGGACCGTTGCCGATGAGTTACATCAAACCGCCGGAGCTCCCGAAGAGCACGCCGCAGACTCCACAGCCTAGCGGCGAGTGAACGACTGAGATTGGTGAGCGGGACGGGAAGGGATTCCCGGCCCTTTTCTGCTTGTCTATACAGATGCGGCGCGCTAGTGCAATCCTGTCAGGAAGGCACGCGTGTCGCGCAGCACGTCGCTTTCGTTGCTAAGAAAGACATAGTGGGTCGCGCCCGCGAGGTCAACGATGCGGACGTTTCCGGCCTTCTGAAGGCTCTGCTTGTAGCGATCGACATAGACGTCAGTTGCGTCGTTGAAGGCCTTGATGGCGGCGCGCTCGTCATCGTTCTTGGGTTGATACTTTTCCTCGGTCCCGACCACAGGAAAAAACGCGAGGATGGGGACGCGGATGTTCGAATAGTCGCGCTTCAGCGCACCCTTTCCAATCGCTCGATGAATTTCGTCGGAAGTACTGAACTTTCCGACAGAGCCGTCGGGATTCTCCTCAAACTGATTGCGTAACTCGGATTCCGGAAACGGTGTGTTCCGATTCTGCAATTGCCACTCGTAGTATGTGTGAAACGACCTCTTGTCCGCCGCGGAGGGCTCAGGCTGGGTTCGCGCTGGTGCCGGTAACTTCTGGAAGAGCGCCATGTATGCGGGGCTGTTTCCGGGCCAGTCTTTCGGGTCGGATGCCGCGTCGAGATAGATGAGTCCGCCCAAGCGATCGGAGTGTTCGTCCCCGAGCCTAGTCAGCTCCTCGCCAGACATCGAGTGGCCCATGAGCACGGGTTTGCTGAGTTTGAGAGAGTCGATGATCTGCAGTACGTCTTCGGCAAGGCGTTGCTCTGAGTAACCTGAATCGGGATGGTTCGACGCGCCGTAGCCGCGACGGGTAATGCCGTAGACGTGGCAGAACTCAGCAAGTTTAGGAGCGAAGTCGTCGAAAACGTGGGCAGAGTTGCCCGACCCTGCCAGCAGCACGACATCGCGTCCCGTTCCTCCCCAATCGAGGACTTCCAGACGCACGTGGGGTTCTACCGTGACGAATTGAACCTTGTGTGGCGATGGATCGTGCCACGCATCGGCCTTTTGGGCACGCGTGATCGGAATGGCCAGCAAGGCTAGAGCGAGAAGACATATTTCCATCAGGCGACGCATGAGTCCTGCCTCTCTGTTTTGATCGGTTCGGACGAATCTACGTGGCCTTTGCTCCGCCGAGTGAGGCGGTGGCGAGTGTTCCGCCGAGGCCCATGGTTTCTACTGCGGACGAGGGAACGATGACCATCGAGCCTTTTTCCTTGATAGCTTCGTAGAGCATGTTCATGGCGCGCAGGTGCAGGGCTACGGGATTTTCGGTGTAAGAGGTTGCCGCCTGCACGAAGCTTTCGGCGATTTCTTTTTCAGCCTGGCCCAGAATGATACGCGCCTGACGCTCGCGCTCAGCCTGCGCCTGGCGCGACATGGCGTCTTCGAGTCCCTGCGGGATTTTCACGTCGCGAATCTCGACCGACTGCACGGTGATGCCCCACGGGTTCGTCTTCTCGTCGAGAATGCGCTGCAACTCGTGGCCGAGGGTTTCGCGTTCGGTGATCATCTGTGCGAGTTCGTGGCGGCCGATGGACTCGCGGAGTGCCGTCTGCGCGCTCAGCGTGATGGCCTCAATAAAGTTTTCGACTTCGAGAATAGACTTCTCCGCGTTCCAGACCATCCAGAAGATGATGGCATCGACGTTGACGGGAACGGTGTCGCGGGTCAGAGTCGATTCCGCGGAGACGCTGGCCACGCGCACGCGTTGGTCGACGTAGGGGCTCAGCGTGTCGAGGATGGGAACGATGTGGCACAGGCCGGGGCCGCGCAAGCCGATATAGCGTCCGAGGCGCAGGACGGCGACCTTCTCCCACTGGCGCACGATTTTGATGGCGAACAGAAAATAGAGGCCGACAAGAACGCCAACGACCGCCGGCGCCGGGTGGTTGATCGCTCTGGTTATCGCCACTCCGATCACCATGCAAATCGCGAACAGCAATAGGGCCACGCCGTTAAATTCATTCGTTCGGATTTTCGCCATGACGTTCTATCTCCTTTGTGGGGGCCGACGTGATAAGTCGCGAGGCAGCAGCTCCTGTAGACGGTCAATGACATCTTCGAGAGAGAATCCGGCGGCGCCCGCGCGGGCCGCGAATTCTCCTGCCATTTGGACGAGTTGGCGTTCGCGCTCGGCCGACTTCTTTTCCAGTTTCTTTTCGCTGATAAAGGTTCCCGTGCCCTGATGGGTTTCGAGCAGGCCGCCGAGTTCGAGTTCGCGATAGGCTCGCATTACCGTGTTCGGGTTGATGGCGAGATCGACTGCGAGCTGACGAACGGTGGGCAGCTGGTCTCCGGCGGTCACGGAGCCGGAAGCAATGCCACTGCGGACCTGATCGATGAGCTGGCGGTAGACGGGGACGCCACTATGCAGGTAGAGCGCGAACTGGAAGGGCGCTGCGCGCTGGGTGTCTTTTCCCATGCGTGTCAGTGTACTACAATATTAGTACAATATGTCAAGTGCTTTTTTGCGCGTCTTCTTTGCCCTACTGAACGCGCCGCTACATCGCGACCTTGAAGCCCTTGCGGCGTTGCTCGCTGTAGCGATGCAGTGCGTCGAGGATGATGGGGTAGGCTTCCCCTGGGGGGCGTATCTCGTCGACCTCGACGGCTTTGCCTTCGAGCTGCTTGTAATCCTGAAAAAATCTGCGCAGCATGAGCAGCCGGTGAGGCGGCATCTCTGAGGCCTGGCGGTAGGAGTTGAATTCCGGGTCTTCGGTGGCGACGGCGATGATTTTATGGTCCTGCTTGCCGGCGTCAATCATGGTCATCAGGCCAATGGTGCGCGCGTGAATGATGGTCAGCGGCACGACTGTTTCCTGGCAAAGCACGAGCACGTCGAGGGGGTCGTCGTCTTCAGCGAGCGTCTGCGGAATAAAGCCATAGTTTGCGGGGTAGTAAACGGCCGAGTAGAGGATGCGGTCGAGGCGGATCAGTCCGCTCGATTTGTCGAGCTCATACTTCACGCTCGAGCCAAAGGGAATCTCGATCACGCAGTCGAATTCCTGCGGGAGTTTGTCGCCGGGAGTCACGTCGTGGCAGGGATGAATCATCGCTTTCATTCTAGCGGAGACGGCTAGATTGGGAGGTGCACGGGCGAGTGGCCGACTGGACGAGCTGAGCGCTGTCCTCGCGAATCTTGATTCTGCGGCTGGCGACGCGTAGAGTTTAAATGTAGATATATCGTTTCTGGGGCGCTCTATGTCGAATCAATCGAAGACCTATCTCAAATTTGGCGGAGCGACGGCGGTCGTTGTCATGCTGCTCGGCTACCTTGCCTACACCGGCGTGCAAGACAGCAAGAGCTACTACGTCACCATCAAGGAACTCCACAAGATGGGCGACGACGCGTACTCGAAGCGCCTGCGCGTGGCTGGGAATGTACAGCCCGGCTCGATCAAGCGCGTCGGAACGCACGTGCAGTTTGTACTGGTGGAAGAAGATCAGATGCTGCACGTGGATTACACCGGAACTGAAGCGCCGCCAGACACGTTCAAAGACGATTCCCAGGCGCTCGCCGACGGGCGCTTCGATCGCGATGGCGTATTCCATGCCAAGGGACTGCAAGCCAAGTGCGCGTCCAAGTATGCTCCGCAGAAGCCGGGAACTCCGGCCAACGGGATGCAATCGGGCGAGCCGCCGAAGAGCATGACGCAGGCACAGCCCGCGAGTTCTCCCGCGATGTCGAACTAAGATACTCACTCACTAAGCAGTAGAAGCGCCCGACGGGAATCCTAGCAATCGCATGTTACATCAGCGATACCGGAGACCTGGCGTTTCATGCGACCACGTGCTGGGCGGATCGCATAGCGAATCGACAGCAACATGTATCCCATTGCATTTTCCTCCGTTGAGCCAGCCGAACCAGGCCTGTATGGGTTACGTACCAAGCCCACTGATCAACTAAATCTCCGCGATACTCAGAGAAAAGGTGAAGTCGTTTGAGCTAGCGATTCCGCCAATCGCGTAGCAGAGTGCCTCCGGAACTGTGATTCGAATGGCCTGACGTATTTGCTATCAGAGTCTCGATATCGCAGAACAATCAGCGTGACGAATCGAGGAGTGGTTTGCGCCGCACTGTTTCGAGGCCGATCGCGTCATCGGTGGCGCATCCAACTATTTCGGTCCGTTAACAGGAAAATTGTTTGCGAAAATTTCACGTCTTCGCAGCTGGGAACCTACCTATTGGACGTGAACGTGCAACCTTCAAACCGACACGGGAAGCCCCTAGGGTGGATCGTGTAATTTGTGCCGAGTGAACCGTTTAGGCGGGAATTTTCGTCTAAGGTGTTCACCTGAGCGCGGTCTACGAGACTCGGACAGCCAAGAGCGAAGTAGATTTATTCGATCGGTTTATTGCATTAGCAATCGGCCCGCAACTTCTCCGTTCGAGATAACTGAAGGTGAAGTCTCTGAGGACTCAAACGCGGAGATTGCTTGTTGTATCCGCGTTTTTCCACGAACCTTGGGATGGGAAAAGACCAATCGGGCAACTCAGATTTTTTTTGGAAGCCGTTATTCCAATTCGCAAAGCGGATTTAATGGTTTGCAAGTGCCTGTGGAAAAGAGTGTTCGTACGTCACAGACTTAATTTGTCTCAAAGTGGCATTGTGGGTGCTATGACTTTTGGAAATATCTCAGCCATGCGCCGTCTCGGGCGAGGGCGATGCAGGAAGAGGGGGATCTGATGAAGGAGCAGACCGTTCGGCTGGGTCCGCGCGAACAACAAATCGTCGAATTACTTTTGCAAGGATGTGACAACGCCGAAATTGCAAGCCAGCTCAAAATGGCCCGACGAACTGTGAAGGCACATTTCAACCGGCTGTTTTTGCGCTTTGGAATTAACGGCGGAATTAAGCGAGTAAAACTCGCGACCCTGTTGTATCGGAGGCAAGCATGTCTGCAAATGGCCGCTATGGAACCCGCGTCCCCAGTGAACGTGAACAGAGAGTCATCCAACTCGTTGCCCAAGGCCTGAAGAACCGTGAGGTGGCGGAAGAAATCGGCACCACGGAACATGTCGTCAAGAATTACTTGCGGGTAATCTACGACAAGCTGGGGCTTTGGAACCGCGTGGAACTTGCGCTGTGGTACGAGTCCCGGCGCAGTGAACCCGCACTCATGACCCAGTAATCTTTATCGCAGGCCAGTGCGGCGGTGGGTGCGCGGGAGCTGTTTCCCAAACAACTCCACTCACTCGCAACCAAAGGCTTGAAGATGGCGGAGCCTCTCGGCAGCACTTTTGTTCCCGTTGCTGGCTGCGGCATCGAGCAGCACCCGTGCCTGATCACAATTCTTTGAAACGCCATCGCCTCTGAGAAAAATGTCCGATAGCAGCAGGGTTGCGTCAGCGTTTCGTTTCGCTACAGCCTTCCACAGCCAGTCCACGGCTTCGGTTGTGTTCCGCTGCTGGCCGTCGGCGCCACTAAGATAGCGCCGAGCCATGGCGAGCTCTTCTGAGCCACCTGCTGAAGTGGCGACCTCTTGCGGATGCTTGGGAGCGGGCTGATCTTTTGCGATTATTGCCGCTGAAGTCGTCTTTTCCAATTCGCGCGGCGGGCCAGCGTCCTTGTCTGTTGCTGTCGTCGGTTCAGTTGGAGCAACCGCGGAGTTCCTGCCAGAGCTATTGTCTGGAGAACTGCCAGGCTGCGTATTTGGAGCAGGTGACGGAGCGGGTTGGCTCGCGACGGCAGGTGGCGGAGCTTGCGGTGACAGCCGCGAACCGCTGGACGTGGCCTGTGCGCTGCGCCACGCCATATACCCGAGAGTGAGCATGATAATCGCCAGCGCTCCTCCAACATAAATGCGATACGGGCTCGATGGCGGGGCGTAGTCGTAGGAACTGAGCACGTCGCTCGAGTAGCGTTCAGGGCGAGCATCTTCCCGCAAAAACGGTTCCCCGATTGTTTCCTCTCGGGGTAGAAAAGTCGAGTGCCAGTTTTGGACGGAGGAACCGCAGGCGACTTGAACCGGTTCTTCGACCGGGGGCAAGAACGCAGGTGCGTCGGCCTCCAGGGATGCACCACACATCCCGCAGAATCGCTGGTCGGCGGAGTTCTTCTCACCACAGGATGGGCAAGGTAGAAGCTCATCCGGCGGATTCCACGCAGCCTTGGGTGCCGGGACGCGGGCGCGTGCGGGTATTGGCGCGGTGGCAGCTTCCTCGTGCGCTTTTTTGGCATTCAGCTCTTGCAGCAACTCAAGCACTGCTTCGTCGCGCTTTTCCGGAGGGCTCCTGAAATAGACCTCGGCCCAGCGACCCATATTCTCGCCCAGCACCGGGTTCAGCATAGGGTTTAACTCGGCCGGTGGCAGCGTGTCAGGAGAGTCAGAATGGTCATTTTGAGGCATCAACGAAGAGGTTCCCCCTAATGAGACTCCAACTATGATTGCACTCCGGCGGTTGGAGGTTGTCAAATCAAACCACGCGAAAATCAGAAAAAGTGGGCAACCAATTTAGTTGCAGGCCTTGCGGGAGGCGGGCTCAAATTGGTCAAGTTGCGCATCCCGTTGGGTGGTGAATTTGCCTTTGGGAGTTTTTCCGTAGAGATCGGTCCCCGGGCAGTAATAGAGCGCAGTCGGGAGGTCTACCCACACCTGGATCTCAGGATTTCCCTTTGACTCCGGAGGTTCGGGGGCTTCCGCTACGCCGAGTGAAATCAGCATCCGGTCGTACCAGGAAAGATCGGCGTCCGGAGCAGGTTTACGATGCCCCGCTGTGGATGTGGAGCTTCCCGTTGCGCCTACCGAATGGCTCGACCAAATTCCCCAGCCGAGCACGCACACTACCAGAATCACTGACACCGCCAAATAGACATCCCCTCTCTGCGCTTGCAGGAATCGTGCCAAAGAGTTCGGACGGTCGGGAGCGAGCTGTTCCAGGAAATCGCGCGCGGTCGCAGCTGAACTCCACGCAGCGACTCGGGCTGGTTTTACGAGCGAAGCCTGTTCGGTCCTGTTGTCTTCACTCTCCTCTTCGGTTTTCAGATCGATGGTCAGATCTGGTGGCGCATGCTCACTGATCGGTTCGCTGATTGCGTGCGGCGGTATTTCGGCGTGCTCCGTCAGGTCGGCGCGCAGTTCGGGCGCCGCAAAAAGCTCGGGCATCTGCTCTTCAATTGAATCAGCCAGCGGCTTCTCGGGACGGTCTATGGAGGCGGTCAACGAATCTTCATGACCGAGGTCGCCGTTTGCTGGAGCCCCTGCTTCGTTCTTTTTCTTCGCGTTTTCCTGCATATGCCACAGGGATGCCACTTTGCTCTGCATGCTCGGCGGCTCATATTCGTTGCTGCGCGGGGAACCGCATTCTCCGCAGAACTGTTCCTCCCCGACAAGTTTGTGCCCGCATTTACGGCAGATGAAGGTTGAGCCAGATACGGCAGTTGTTGGAGTCTTGGCGTCTACGAGAGCAGCAAGGTTGGGCTTCAGTTTTTCCAAAGCCTCCAGCATTACGGCGCGTTCGCTGGCGAGCGATTTCTTCCAGTTGACTTCTTCGTCGCGCGCCAGCGCCTCAGTCACGAGGCCAGCCATGAGTTGGCAGGTATGAACGTCTTGTTCGGTGAAGGCGTTCGTCGCCGGATAATAAAGTTCCAGAGCGCCCGCGATCCCACCGTCGTGATAGACCGGTACAACGATAAGCGACTCGATGCCGCGCCGATGGCACTCTTCGGCGTCGAGAAGAAATTCTGGATTTACATCGGCGCAACGGACGACCTGACCTGTGCGCAGAGAAGCCACGCATAGCGCCTTCTCCATTGGCACTTGGCTCCCGGTCGGCAATGCCATCAGGCCTGAGGCTGCCCGGTAATGGACATCCGTACCCTCGAGAATGCCCACACCGGCCCCGCTGCCTTTGGTGATTTCTGTGACACGCTCCGCCACCAGGGACATTGCGCTCACCAGTTCGAGATGGCGCACCTGAATTTGGTGTTGAGTTTCGACGATTTGCGCCAGCGTAGAAGTGTAGTCGTCTTTGGGAGCAGGCTCCGACCCTTGGGCAGGGTGAGTGAATTCGTGCCCCAAGATTGCGCTCGACTGCTCCTGCTCTCCGAGTTGGTCCCTCTGGAGTTCGAGGTTCAGCTCCATCTTTGCCAGTTCGCGGTTGTGTTCCTGCAACACATAGGCCGCTTCCAGCAGTTTTGCGAGCGCTTCCTCGTCGAAGGCTGGTTTGTCTTTGTCTTCGGGCACGTCTTTTTTCGCCACCGGCATACGCTGTCGGATAGCGCCGCCCCCAGTCTGAACTCGCCGGGAGATGCGCCTATTCTATTGCAAGTCCTGCGCCAACACCGAGAGCCTGGGACAATTCAGCAGGGAAGTGAGTCTTCGGGGGATCAAACACTGCGGGCTCTCTCAGGGTTGTGAGCCACTCATGTTCTAGTAGTTTACAACTGGAAACGCCGCCAAGCGAGTGTTCTTAATGGGTATCAGGGCGAGCGCACGGGAGCGCAAAGGTAACTATGGTAACTCGCAAGAATCTGCACGCTGCAACTACTGCGTCTTCCTTATTCCGTCGCGAGTGCTGATTCTGTTTGGATAGGCTCCCTCTTGCCGCTCAAGTAGAAGTGCACTGCGGGCGTGATGATGAGCGAAAGCACCATCGAGATCAGAACGCCTCCGATTACCGCGATGGCCAACGGCTGGAGCATTTGCGATCCTGCGCCGATCGCGAAAGCCAGGGGCAGCATGCCCGCTACGGTGGCCAGCGCCGTCATCACGATTGGGCGCAATCGGCGGCGTCCGGCCTGCAAAATCGCCTTATCGGCAGGTAAGCCAAGAGCGGTCATCTTCTGATCCGCGTCGAGAAGCAGGATGCCGTTCTTGGCCACGATGCCGATCACCATGATCATCCCCATGAATGAGGAAATGTTGAAGGTGGTACGCGTGATCAGGAGCGCGACGAATACTCCGGAGGTCGAGAGCAGCGCCGAGGAAAGGATTGCGACGGGGGCGGCAAACGTTCCGAACTCAAATAGCAGAACAATGAACAGCAGAAGGATCGCCAGGATGAGCACAATCACGAGATCGTGGAACGACTTTTGCTGTTCTTCATAAGTTCCGCCATATTCCACGCGAATGTTGGAGGGGATGTGCAATCCGGCGACAACCTTCTGCACGTCGGCCATGCCCGTGCCCAGGCTTCTGCCCTCCAGGCGAGCTGTGACGGCCACCTGGCGCTGTAAATTTTCGCGGCGAACTTCGGTCTGCCCTGGAACCTCGACCACGTTCGCGAGCGCGCCTAAAGTGGCCGTGTGGCCCGAGCTGCTGACCAGTAACGTATCGCGCATAGCATCAAGAGATATGCGGTTCGCTGCCGGAAACCGCACGCGTAGCGTGTATGCGCGATCGTTGGCCACCACCGGTGTGGGGGCGGGTTCGCCCTCCAGAATGGCCGATGCGTCAATGGCGATCTCTTCAGCGGTGAAGCCCGCTCTGGCAGCCACACTGGGGTCAACCTGGAAAGTGACGGCGGGGCCGCTGATCGTGTTATCGATTCCATTCAGCAGATCCACGACGCCTTTGATCTTCCCGATGGCGTCTGCCACTTTGGGCGCCCATTCTTCCAGTTGCTTGGGATCCTGTGAGAAAAGTTTGATCTGGATGGGCTGGGGCGCGGAAGTCAGGTCGCCGATCATGTCTTGCAGAACCTGTATGAAATCGACGTCGAGCGCGGGTTCCTCCTTCTTGATATCCGCGCGGACGTCGGCCATGATCTCTTCGATATCGCGATCGCGTTTAGCTTTCAGCTTCACCAGAATGTCGCCCGTGTTCGCTTCGGTCACCGCAGCCAGTCCGAGCTGGAGGCCGGTGCGACGCGAAGTGCTCTCCACTTCCGGAACTTCACGGAGCATCTGTTCCACGTGGCCGACAACGCGGTTGGTTTCCGCCAGAGAGCTGCCCGCGGGCATGATGTAGTCGAGGACAAATCCGCCTTCGTCCATCTCCGGCAGCAAATCGGAGCCGGAGAATGAATAGCAGACATACGAAACCAGGATGAGTGCCGCGCTGAAGACGGCCAGCAGGCGGGGCCGTTCGAGGGCGCGCTGCAACCAGCGTTCGTGGAAGTTGACTACGCGCAGAAAGAATCCGCTGAGATGCTTTTCCTCAGCCGCCAGCAAGTTCATCGCATTGTCGCTGTCCTCGGGAGCTTCGGTTTCGGTTACCGGAGAAGCTGCCGTCTTTGACGATTCTGATTCCGAAGATTGCGAACCCTTTTTCTCGTGCCGTCCCTTGATGAAGTATTGGCTCAGCGTGGGAGTCCAGGTCACTGCGAGGACAAGGGAGGTGAGCAGCGACACAGTCATAGTGACTGCCAGCGCGCGGAAGAAGACGCCCGTCACGCCCGTGATTACGACCAGGGGGATGAAGACTACGACTGGCGTAATGGTCGATCCGATGAGCGGAACCGTGATCTCTTTCAGTGCGCTTTGGATCGCCTCTATCCGGCCCTGTCCGGCGTCGCGATGCAGAACGATATTTTCGACGACCACGATGGCGTCATCAATGACCAGTCCCACCGCTGCGGCAAGGCCGCCGAGTGTCATCAGATTGAATGTTTGCCCCATCGCCTTGAGGGCGATGAATGTGACCATGATAGTCACGGGAATCACCAGGCCTGCGACCAGCGAGGTTCCCCAGTCGCGCAAGAACACCACGAGGATGATCGAAGCAAGGATGAGCCCTAGCAGGATGGCGTCGCGCACGCTCTTGATTGACTCGGCCACGATGATCGATTGATCGTAAAAGGGCTCGATGTGAACTCCGGGCGGCAGCCTTTTGCGAATGTTTTCGACTTCGTCGTGGACCTCTTGCGCGATCTGCACGGTATTGCCATCGGGCTGGCGACTGATGTTCAGCAGGACCGCCGGCTTGCCGTTTGCCGTGACTACGGTATAGACGGGCTTCACGTTAGGCGAGACATCGGCAATGTCGCCGATTCGTACCGGAATTCCTGCCGGAGTGTTCTTGATCACCGTATAGGCGATCTCTTCCGGGGTGCGCACCTGACCGTTGACCAGGCCGAGAAAAAGCTGGTGATTCCGCTCCAGAAGTCCGGGGGAGTCGATCAGGTTGGTACGCCGCACGGCCTCCAGAATGTCGGACACAGTCACGCCTGCTGCCAGCAATTTCGCAGGATCGGGGACTATATGGAATTCGGGTTCCTGTCCTCCCTGCACGATCACCGTGGAGACGCCTTGCAAACGGTTGAGCCGCGGCTTCATCTCGTACGTTGCCATTTCCCAAAGCTTGGTTTGGGGCATCGTGTCTGAGGTCAGGCTGTAGCCAATGATCGGAAACCCGGCGAATGTCATGCGGTGCGCTTCAATCTTTGCCGTGGAGGGAAGTTCCGGTTGCACCCGCGAAATCGCAGCGTTCACGTATTGCAGCGTCTGGAACATGTCGACGTCCCAGCGGAAGTAGAGATCGACCTCGGCGGAGCCACGGCTCGTGATGGAGCGCACGGAGAGCAGCCCGGGCACACTGTTTACTGCTTCCTCAATCGGCCTGGTGACGGTGACAGTCATCTGGTCGATAGGCATGACGCCGTTATCGACAGCGATCAGCACGCGGGGAAAATCTGTGGACGGGAACACAGATACCGGGATAGTGAAAGCGAGATACGCTCCCAAGAGGCCCAGAGTCAGAATGACGAAAATGATGGGACTGGAATGCTGCGCGATCCAGTGTTGTTTCTCCCAGTGACCGCCTCTCGATGAGTTCACGCACTTGCTCCGCAGAGACTATTTTTCACTGGGGCCCTCACTGGGAGCCTTGGAGCCGGACTTTGATCCTTCCGGCGATCCCTCGGCCGGAGCCTCGGCGGCTTCAATCTTGATCTTCGTCTTATCGGGCAGTCCGTAGGCTCCGGTGGCTACAACTTTGTCGCTTTCTTTCACGCCGTCGAGAATCTGCACATCGTCGCCGTTCTTGATGCCGACTTTGACGGCTTGCTGGTGGGCGCGGCCGTCAGCGCCGGCCAGCATGACCGACGTAGTTCCATCGGGCGCGGTGATGATTGAACTTGCGGGTACGACCAGCGCATCTTTCACAGTCTGAGCAGTCAAAGAAATCTGAACGCTGGTGCCCGGCTTCAACTCGTGTTTCGGATTCTTCGCTTCGAGCCAGACTTCGACGGTCGTGCTGTTGGGATCGAGAGCGGGGCTTACGACAGTGACCTTGCCCTCAATTGGTGCGTCGATTCCCGGCACCGTCATGGTTCCTTTGTCGCCGACTTTCAGTACGGCCGCATCATTCTGCGGAATGTGAGCTTTCGCGATGACGGAGGAAATATCCATCACTGTAAGCAAGGCCGTGCCGGCTGCCGCCATCTCGCCCGGATAAAGGGGACGGTCCGTAATGACGCCATCAATCGGGCTGCGAATTTCCGAGTAGCCGAGCTGTGCCTCCGCTCCGAGATACTTGCCCTTGGCCGACTCCAGTTGCCCCGCTGCGGACTTGAGCGTTTGTTGTTTGCCGATGGCCATCAGCGCGTCAAGATGCTTCTTCGCGATAGCATTTTGATTGCGGGCTTGCGTGACATCCACCCGCGACTGGTCGAGTTCCTTCCGCGGCAAGGCGCCTTGGTCGAAGAGCTGTTGACGGCTCTGGAATACTTTTTCCTGAGCGTCGAGCGCTTGTTGTGCCTGCTGAGCGTCGGCCTCCGCTTTTTGAATTTCCTCCGGAAGACTGGCTCCGGTCGTTGTCTCGTAAGCGGCTTGCGCTTGATCGTATGCCCCTTTTGTGTCTTGCGCTGCCGCGGTCAGGTCGCGGTTTTCGAGAACGGCCAACAGTTCTCCCTGGTGAACAGGACTGCCACGCTTCACCAGGAACTTCTGCACGGGGGCGCTAATCTTGGGCACGATGGCGGCTTGCTGCCGCGGAAACAGAATCGCCTGAGTGTTGATGGTGCGCTGAATCGTCGTCTTCTCGACAGCAGCGACTTGCACCGAGACGGTCGGCTCCTTGTCGCCCTTGTCAGAAGAGCAGCCGACGGTAAGGAGCACGCCAGCGAGAGTTACTAGTCCGGCCAGCGCTAGCTTGCTGTAGGGCGAAGCACTGGCCCGGGGATCGTACTTTGAATTGTCGGGGCGTTCGATGGAGTTCATCCGGTTAGAAGGTTCCTGTCAGAGTTTGCAAGTTTGCCACAGCAACGCGGTAGCGCGACTGGCCATCATCGTACGCGTTGCGGGCCAGCGTCAGGGTATTTTGTGCGTCCACTACCTCCAGCACCGTCGATTCGCCCGCCTGGTAGCGCAGAGTCGTAAGCCGCATACTCTCGGCTGCGATTTCAGCAGAACTAGCCAGCGACTCCATCTCGGAACGGGCGGTCTCGGCTTCGCTGTAAAACTGGCGAAGATGGCTCAATAACTGCCGTTGGGCATGGGTCAATTCAACATGCGCCTGATCACGCCGCAGTTCCGCCTGCTTCAACTTGCTGCGATCCGATCCCCAACTGAAAATTGGAATCTGCAGGGTAGCGACGGCAGAGTAACCGAGATTGCGCACGCCGTCGGTACGGATAGCGAACTTGTTCGAATCGATGCCGTAGAAATAGTCCACGCTCAATGCCGGCAACAATCCGCCCCACGCTGCCGTCACTTCGTGATTCGCGGCTTCGAAGGCCCCCAGCGCCGCTCGCAGGTCAGGATTGTTCTTCTTGCCCGCTACTTCGACCTCAGCGAAAGAAGGCAGGGGCTCCGGTGTTTGCAGATCATCCACGACCGAATAGTCCTGATTGAAATCCGGGAACACTAGCACCGCTAGATCGAGGCGTGCGCGTTCCATGTCGAGCTGAGCCTCTTGCAAATCCCGTTGTTGCTGCTGGGATTGAATCTTGGCTTTGATAACGTCTGCGTGAGCGACCTCGCCGCCGTTCTCAAGTTTCTGGCTGATATCCAGAAAGCGCGCCGCCTCTGCCGCAGCACGCTGCGCTGTTGCGTACTTGCGTTGAGCTACGACTAGCCCGTAGTACGACTGCGTGACTGTTACCACCAAGCCGCGGGTCGCGATCTCAGCCTTCGCTCGCGCCTCTGCCAACGCGGCGGAGGATTTGCGGTAGTCGGCGAAATTCGTGAGGGAAAGCGCCTGGTGGACGTCTGCCTGGCTGATGTATTCATGGACACCGTTATTGGCGATGTATTTGGAGGCAGCGACTGAAGGCACGCCAGTGCCCTGCGTATAGATGAACGAGTTGTTGTAGTTTACGTTCGGCAAAAGACCGGCGCGGGCCTGAACGCGGTCCTCGCGTGCCAAGCCAAGGTCGGTGATAGCGGAACGGTATTGCGGATCGTTCAGTTTGGCCCGCTGAAGTGCATCCTGCAGCGTGATCGTGACAGGAGCTCCGCTTTGCGGACTGGCATTCGCGGATTGAGTGTTGGCAGTGAGGGTCTGCTCCTGTGCAAAACTCTGCGCCGCGGCCAGCAGAACCAAAATGAGAATCAGGTGGATTCCGCTCGGGCCGATGTGGGAGCGCGATTTGGTCAGCGCAGGAAACTGGTTTCGATAATTACTCACGGTTCACCTCGAATCAATGCTCGCGATCTTCGTGACAATGAAAGTCACTGACGACAAAGAGGTTCGTCTGGACCGCCAGTAGTACGCTCCTCAATATTGTCCGACGCGGCAGCTCTCTCTCCGATGCGAAGATCCGACTCGAAGATGGTGAGAACAAACTCTCGGGCCAGAGCGCCTTGGACCGATTTGGAACTCGCACAGGCTACCACGGCGCGTCTGAAGGCTACCTGAAGGGACGGGCTGTCGCTAAAAGTGCTACACCCAAAAGTACTTAGCCTCAAAAGTGCAAACCATACGAAGAAATGGCGAAAGCCGTGCTAGATAACGGGCGTGTGTGATTTTGAAGGAATCCGGAGGTTAGCAACGTGATCGATCTCGACCAAGTCAAAGTGACTCCGCGCGACCAACAAGTGCTACACCTGCTCGTACAAGGCTGTAGCAACAAAGAAATTGCGGGCCAGCTAAAAATCAGCCCGCGCACCGTCAAACAGCACCTGCGCACGCTCTTTCTGCGTGCCGGAATCCGCGACGGGCGCAAGCGTGTAAAGCTCGCCATCGCGATGTTTACGAAGGAGGAACCACAGTCATGATGCCCCGTGAACGCCTCACCCCGAAAGAAATCCAGGTCGCGATTCTGGTCTGGGAAGGAATGACCAATCGTGAAATCGGAAAGATCATCGGCACCAGTGAACAGGTGATCAAGAATCATTTGCGCAGCACCTTCGACAAACTCGGCGTCTGGAGCCGCCTAGAACTCGCCATGTATGTAGCCAGCCACGGCGGGAAGAACTGGCCGTATCAGGATGAACCGGCGGAGGTGCCCTATATCCAAGAGGCCATTGCGCAGTAGCCACCGTTGCAATTGCGGATCTCTTAGTTCATAACGTCTTCCCTTACATATTTTTTAGCGGGGCAGGACACGAGTAGGCTCTGCCCCATCAGTTCCGTTGCTCGGGTACAAATTCTGCAAAACGTTTCATGCGATTGTTGTGTGAGGATCGGTCCTGGTCCTGTAACTCCATGTGCAGCAATGGATTACGGTCATCCGGCTGCGGCCTTTAAATTGCAGAAATAGGTTTGATCTGTGGAAGAGCGGGCTCAGCAGCCAGGAGCCGGCTTCGCAACCCAGGCGAACCCAGCAATGGCCTACAAAGAAATCTTCTGGATGGCATGTGACTCCACCGAACAACTGCGGGCGGAGTACGGTCCTTTTCATACCCGCGCGGAAGCCGAATCGGAGGCGAAGAAACTCGGTTTCGGATACCTCTTGCGATACGAGCACATCCTTGGCGAGGGCGAAGAGATTCAGGAAGTTCGCTGCATCTTCGTGGAACTGCCGGGCGCGATCCCGGTCGGGGTCGAAGCCATTCCTATTACCCTCCATACCCGGTGCGCCACCTGCGGGGAATCCGCTGCTCACGAGAAGAGCTGGCAGGCGGAGGTTTGGGCCGACATCCACGAGTTCGAACATTCCCGCCATCGCGTGCGCTTGTTCGAGCACGCTCGCGGTAAAGGTTTGAAGGAAATCGGCGACTGGCGAGGATAAGAAACGCAGAACGCAGAGGTCGCTAAGGTCGCAGAGTTTTTCAAAAAAGGGAAATGGGGAACGGAAGAAGCACAGAAATTAGTGTTGCCGCGTTCGATGTTGGCCTCTGCGTACTCCGTGTCCTCTGTGTTGAGATTCTGGCTAACCCGAGAGTCCACTGGCTGCCGCCCGGTCTACCAACCAGATCAGTTTTCCGTCGCTCGGCTTCACTAATTTTGAGGGATACTGCTCGCCCGGTGCGTCACCCTCCAATACAGCCTTTAAGGCGTCAGCTTTGTCAGTCCCGCTGACCAGGAAGGCCACGCAGCGCGCCGCATTCAAAACGGGGAGAGTCAGGGTGATGCGGCTGGCTTTCAGTTTCTCCACCCAATTGGCGACCACGAGGCGCGACTTCTCTTGCAAGGCGGCTGTTCCTGGGAAGAGCGATGCCGTATGTCCGTCGGGCCCCATGCCCAGCAGGATCAGATCGAAGCGCGGGAATTCTCCCGGTCCCAACTGGAAGAACTTCCGTAGAGTTTGCTCGTAGGCGTCGGCTGCGGCTGCAGCGTCGGGATTTTCCGTCGCAATGCGAAACACGTTACCGGCTGCCACCGGAATCTTCGACAGCATCGCCTCGTCCGCCATGCGGTAGTTACTCTCCGCATCCGTGGGGGGCACATGGCGCTCATCGCCCCAGAAAAAAAACATGCGATCCCAAGGCAGCGTCGTGCGGGCATTAGTCGCCAGCAGGTTGAAGAGACTTTTAGGAGTCGATCCGCCAGAGAGGGCGATCGTGAAACGTCCGCGCGCTGCGACGGCTTCTTCCGCTGCTCGAACGACTTCTTCCGCCGCCGCCGCGAACAGTTCCTGCGGAGTCGTCAGCTTACGGATTTCTACCGATGTGCTCACGGATTTCCCTCACAACTCCGCTTGAGGAATCGGGCTCAGCCGTTGCCGCCTCGAACCGCTGCGCATCGTGCCGCCCCGAGCAACCCGGCCTTGTCGTTCATGACAACCTGTACCGGGATCGATTCCAGCAGAGGACGTAGGCGGCCCTTTTCCACGAAGGACTTCATGAAGGCAGGGCCGGTCAGCTTGGTAAGAATCTTAGGAGAGATGCCGCCAGCCAAAAAGAGTCCGCCTGTAGCCATGACCTTCAATGCCAAGTTGGCTGCCTCTGCGCCGTAAACAGCAACCCATAGATCAAGAGCCTTAACGGCCAGCGGACACGAGTTGTCCACGGCCGCTCGCGAGATGGCTGCAGCAGGGTCGCCCTTCTGAATGGCGGCAGCAAGTTCCGGTGCTTCTTTTCCACATCCACTCTCGAGGAGGAACTCGTAGACATTCACTAGTCCCGGGCCCGAAAGGATGCGCTCGTAGCTCACATGTCCAAAGCGCCGCTCGAGGAAGCGTACCAACTCGATTTGCAAGTCTCCCTGCGGACCAAAGTCCGTGTGCCCGCCTTCGCACGCGAAAACGTGATGACGAGTGCCATCCCAGAACAGTCCGGCTTCGCCGAGTCCGGTTCCCGGGGCGATAACACCCTGATTGCCGACCGTCGGCCCGCTCACTTTGTTCAACGGAACGAGATCTGCGGCAGCCAGTGCGGCGATGCCCCATGCATTCGCCTCCAAATCATTGATCAGCAACGTGGCGGGAAGGTGAATTTGTTTGGCGAGCCGCGATTGCTCGACGATCCATGGCAGGTTTGAAGTCTCAACGCGACCGTTTCGCACCGGGCCCGCGATGCCGAAGCACGCCACTTCCGGGCGAGTGTCAGAGTCCTCTAAAAACTGGGTGACAATTTCGCCGAGTTCGCTGTGCTCGCGGCTGGGAAAGACACGCTCAGACACCAGGCGGAGGTGTCCGTTCTGGGGTTGAAAGTAAGCCAGCCTTGCATTGGTTCCACCAATATCGCCGGCCAGAATCATTTCTCGAAATTCCTCCAGCGGCGGCCGTCGCGTTCGAGCAATTCGTCGGCCTCCTTCGGTCCCCACGTGCCGGATGCATAGTTGGGGAAATTGCGGGGTGGAAGAGCCTTCCACAAATCGAGCACCGGATTCACCACCGACCAGCCCGCCTCCACCATGTCGGCGCGCTGAAACAGGGTTTGATCGCCAATCATGCAATCGTGCAGCAGTCTCTCGTAGCCGGTGCTGGGCTGCTTGCCAAAGTATTCCTGATATTCGAAGTTCATGTCCACGGTTCCCAGTCGCATGACTGGGCCGGGAACTTTGGCCGCAAATTGAAGGGAGATTCCTTCTTCCGGCTGAATGTGCAGCACCAGTTGGTTTGGCATCAGGTGTTCGACGGGCGTGTCGCGGAACAGCACGAAGGGAGCCCTCCGGAACTGTATCACGATATGAGTATTGCGCACGGGCATGCGCTTTCCCGTGCGCAGATAGAAGGGAACGTCGGCCCAGCGCCAGTTGTCGATCTGCAACTTCATTGCAACGAATGTCTCGGTGCGGGAGTCGGGTGGAACGTCGGGCTCCGATCGATAGGCGGTAACCCGCTTGCCATTCTCAGTTCCGTCGCCATACTGCCCGCGCACACTCCGGCTCAAGACGTCTTCGTCGCTCATCGGTTGGATGGCATGCAGAATTTTCGCTTGTTCATCACGCACCGCGTTGGCGTCGAAGGAAATCGGCGGTTCCATCGCTGTGAGGCTGATGAGTTGCATGATGTGGTTGGGCACCATATCGCGAAGCGAGCCGGCGTGATCGAAGTAGCTGCCGCGTCCCTCAACGCCTACTGTCTCCGCCACGGATATCTGTACGTGGTCAATATAGCGCCGGTTCCAGACTGGCTCAAAGATTCCGTTGGCGAAACGGAATGCCATGATGTTCTGTACGGTCTCTTTGCCCAGATAGTGATCGATGCGGTAGATCTGGGTTTCGTCCACCTCTTTGAGCAGTTGTTGATTCAGGGCTTTGGCCGATTCGAGATCGTGTCCAAACGGCTTCTCAATGACTACTCTCCGCCAGTGGCCGTTGCTCTGCTGCATCAATCCGGCGGCGGACAGTTGCTGCACGATCGGGCCAAAGTAGGTCGGCGCGGTCGCAAGGTAGTAGAAGAAATTCTGGTGCGCCGAGTGTTCCTGATCGATCTTGTTCAGGAAATCTTTGAGCTGTGGGTATAACTCCTTGTTATTGAAATCCCCAGTGTAGTAAAAGAAGCGGTTCACGAACCACTCCCAAAGTTCGTTGTCGACGCAATCACCGCAGTACGCCGTCACATCTTCGTGGACTTTCTTGCGAAAGTCGTCGTCCGACATCTGTGAGCGAGCCACGCCCACCACCGCGAACTCGCGGGAAAGCAATCCGGCCCGGGCGAGGTTATAAAGCGCCGGAATCAGCATGCGCCCCGTGAGATCGCCGGCCGCGCCAAAAATGACCATCACACAGGGTTCACCCAACTTGCCGATTCGCGGCGGCGTTGCCGTCGATTGTTCCGCTACTTGAGCCATGAATTTAAGTCCTCTGAACTGCCTTAAGAAAAGTGAACTCGCTTATGCGCTCTTCTTCGTTTTGCTTGCGCCCACTTCCACATGGCCGCCAAACTTTTGTCGCATGGCCGATAGCATCTTCTCTGCAAATGTATGCTGCTGTCGCGAGCGGAATCGCACGAACAACGCCGCGGTCAACACATCTGCCGGTACGGCTTCTTCGATCGCAGCCTGAATCGTCCAACGGCCCTCACCCGAATCCTGCACGAAGCCTTCATATTCGGAGAGCGTCGGATTCTCCGCTAGCGCCATCGCGGTCAGGTCGAGCAGCCACGAACTGACGACGCTGCCCCGCCGCCACACTTCCGCGATGTCGGGTAGGTTCAGGTCGTACCGCATATCCTCCGGAAGATCCTTGCTGGTGGCATTCTTGAAGATGTCGAAGCCCTCGGCATAGGCCTGCATGAGGCCGTATTCAATCCCATTGTGAACCATCTTCACGAAATGTCCGGAGCCCGAGGGGCCGCAGTGGATGTAGCCGTCTTCGGCGGTGCCGCCGAGTTTTTCTCGTCCCGGCGTTCGCGGAATATCGCCCTTGCCGGGAGCCAGCGTCTTGAAAATCGGATCGAGCCGCTGCACCGCTTCCTTCGGGCCACCTATCATCATGCAGTAACCGCGGTCCAGGCCCCACACGCCACCGCTGGTTCCGACATCGATGTAATGAATGCCCTTGCCCTTCAGTTCATTCGCGCGGCGTACGTCATCTTTGAAGTATGAATTGCCGCCGTCAATGATGGCGTCACCGGCCTGCATTTTCGCAGCGAGCTTCTGGACAGTCGCTTCGGTCGGACCACCTGCGGGAACCATGATCCACACTGCGCGTGGAGGCGTCAGCTTCGCGATGAGATCTTCGAGTGACGCCGAACCGGTAGCTCCCTCGCCCGCCAATCCCTTGACGGCGTCGGCGCTAAGATCCGACACGACGAGTTGATGTTTGCCGCGCATGAGGCGACGCGTCATATTCGCGCCCATGCGGCCGAGACCTACCATTCCCAATTGCATGCTTAACTCCTAATCGTTTCGTACCGGTTGCGCCGGCGTCCTGCCGGCTGTAGCGAGGACACCTTGGCCTCGCATCCGTTCCCAGAAATGTTACAGAGCTTTCTGCACCGCCGCCTGCAACGCAGACAGTCCGGCTTTTAAATTGCTTCCTAGATGGACTCGGAGGGCGCGTCTTCCGCGATCTGCCAAGACCTGAAAATCTCCGCGCGCCTGCGCAGCTTTCACAATTCCGAAGGTGTATTTTTGTCCGGGCACGGGTAGTTCGACGGAATCGTCGCAAGTCACCTGCAAGAACACACCCGAGTTCGGGCCACCCTTGTACGCTTGTCCGGTCGAATGGAGGAACCGCGGGCCGAATCCCAAACATGTCGCCACACGCTTTTTGTCGCGCACGGTGTGACGTAGCGTTTGCAGGCTTTGCTCGTGCTCGGCGTTCATCTGGATGTATCCCAGCAGCGCGAAGTAATCGCCGGTCTTAATGCGAGCCAGATGTGCTTTGAGATAGCCCGCGAGCGATTTGTCGCTGCCCGCTGCCTTTGCCAGTTCTGCGGCGTTTTTTTCGTCGGTGAAGAGCTTGATTCCCGCATCTTCCATGATCGGCTTTTCTGCCGGAAGAGACCCATTCTTTTCGTACTCCGACGTAAGGCTTCGCGTTGCAATTTTGCTGGCTTCGACGTCGGGTTGATTGAATGCGTTGATTCCGATGATCGATCCGGCCACGGCTGTGGCAATTTCCCAGCGGAAAAATTCCGCACCCAGGTCGTATGTGTCGGCCATCGTGATGCGCACGACCGGATGCCCGCCCTTCTCGATTGCCGCGACTTTCGCTTCCTGATCGGCGTCGATACCCGACTCCAGGCGAACATAAACGAAGACGCGATCAGTGCTGTAAGTCTCCGGCGCAGCCAGCCTCTCGCGGTCGACGGGAATGATGCCCTTGCCGATTTTTCCGGTTGATTCGGCAAGAAGTTGCTCGAGCCATGCACCTAGATCGGAAATTCCTGGCGAAGTAATGATCGTGACTTTGTCGCGCCCCGCATTCGCCGCCGCGCCCAGAATAATGCCGAGCACCGCTCCTGAATTCTCTTCAACCGACACGCTTGCCCCACACGCTCGCACCATCTCCGCGGCGCGAGCAAGAAACTTCTTAGTGTCCAATCCCATTACCGCTGCGGGTATCATTCCGAAGTTCGACAGCGCCGAGTAACGTCCGCCAATCGAGGCACGTCCGAAGAAGACATGCAGAAAGCGATCTGCCTCCGCTACCTGTTGCATCTTCGATCCCGGATCGGTGATGGCAATGAACTGGCTGCCGGCCTTCGTCACGCCAACCGCCTGCTCTGTGCGCTTGAAGAAGAATTGTTTGAAGATGTTGGGTTCGAGCGTGCTACCCGATTTGCTGGAGACGATGAAAAGTGTTTTAGGTATATCAATCAGGTGTTCGAACGCTTTTACCTGGGCAGGATCGGTGGAATCGAGCACGTGCAGGGTAGGGAAGTGGGTGGTCCTGCCGAACGTCATGCGCAGAACTTCCGGACAGAGACTCGATCCACCCATGCCAAGCAGCAACACGTGTTGAAAACCGCGCTGCTGCACTTCTTTCGCGATCTTCTGCAATTGATCCTGCTGCTCAATCTGCTCCTCGACAATATCGAGCCATCCCAGCCAGTTGGCTTCGTCGCTACCGGTCCAAAGCGTTGCATCGCGCTGCCACAAGCGCTGCATGTTGCCGCCCGATTGCCAATCGGCGATCGTCGTCTTCACCGTGGTGGCTAGTGATTCCGGCAGAGAAGTCTTCAGTCGGCTCACGATCTATCCTTTTTGCTGCGTGCTTTTCGCAACGGCGGCCAGGAGTTTGTCGAATGCATCGGCAAACAATTTCACGCCGTCGTCGGTCAGTTTGTCGGTTACTTCTTTCATCGAAATTCCTGCGCGTGCCAGATCCTGCATCACCTTGGCAGCGCCAGGGAGATCTTCTGTCAGGCTATTTCGTAGCCGTCCATGATCGCGGAATGCGTCGATCGTCGCCGGCGGCATGGTGTTCACCGTGTCAGGTCCAATCAATTCTTCCACGTAAATCACGTCGCGATAGTTAGGATTCTTCGTGCTCGTGCTCGCCCATAACACTCGCTGGGTCTGTGCTCCCTTTGCCGCGAGAGCCTGCCATCGCGGTCCGCTGAAAATATGCTGGTAGCTTTGATAGGTGAGCTTGCCGTTGGCAATCGCGACTTTACCCAGCAGACTCTTCAACAGAGCCTGTTGGCTGGCATCGGTGGTCGCCTTGAGTTTGTCGTTCAACTGAGAATCGATCAGTGTGTCGATCCGGCTGATGAAAAAGCTGGCGACGCTCGCTATCTTTTTCAGATTGCCGCCGCGGGCCGCTACTTCTTCAAGTCCGGCGACGTATGCCTCCGCGACCTTCTCGTAAACTTCCTGCGCGAAGAGCAGCGTAATGTTGATATTCAGGCCTTCGCCGATCAGTTGCCGGATTGCTGGCAATCCCTCCGCTGTGCCCGGCACCTTGATCATCACATTGTCGCGCTTCACGGTCTTCCACAGGCGCCGCGCTTCGTCGATGGTCTCCTGTGTCTTGCGCGCGAGATACGGCGAAACCTCAAGGCTGACGTAGCCATCACGGCAGTTCGATTCGTCGTAAACCCCGCGCAGAGCGTCGGCCGCATCCTGAATGTCGCGAATCGCAATCTGCTCAAACTTGGCGGTGGTGTCGAGATCGCTCCGCGATGCCAGAGACTTCAGCATGTCGTCGTACAGCGAACTGTCGGCGATCGCCTTCTCAAAGATCGCCGGGTTCGACGTCATGCCCCGCAATCCGTCGTCATCAATCAATTTCTTCAGCTTCCCGCTGCTAAAGAGATCGCGCCGGATGTAGTCCAGCCACATCGACTGCCCGTAATTCAGCAATTCCTTCAGCGGATTCCTGGTCGCTTTCGAGGTCTCTAGAACTCCCGTTGGTTGCATGATTCCCTCCGTTAATAGTTTGATGACCGGCGCGAAGTAACCGTTGCGGATGCAATACTCGCAAGTGTCGGCAGTTTATTTGCCGGCCATCGCCGCGCGCGCTTCCGCAACGACCGTCTCCACTGTGAACCCAAAATGCTTCAACAAATCCTTCAAAGGCGCTGACGCGCCAAAGCTATGCATTCCCACCTCGCGCCCCTTGATGCCGACATAGCGCTCCCATCCGAACGTCGCCGCCATTTCCACCGATACTCGCGCCGTCACTCCTGATGGCAGGACGCTCTCTTTGTACGCCGCATCCTGCTGCTCGAAAATTTCCCACGATGGCATGCTCACGACCCGCGCATTGATGCCCTCGGTTTTCAGCTTCTCGTATGCATCCACGCAAAGGGACAATTCACTGCCGGTGCCCAGCAGGATCACGTCGGGTTTTCCACCCGGCGCGTCCGCCAATACGTAAGCCCCTTTTGCTGCGCCCGAAGCCGCGGCATATTTGGTGCGATCCAGCGTGGGCAGATTTTGTCGCGTCAGCACCAAAACCACCGGCGTGTGCTGCAACCCCCCGATGATCTTCCACGCTTCGACCACCTCATTCGCATCTCCCGGACGAAGCACGATCAGGTTTGGCATGGCTCGCAACGACGCCAGTTGTTCGATCGGCTGGTGCGTCGGTCCGTCCTCTCCCACGCCAATGGAATCGTGAGTGAAGATGAAGATCGAAGGAGTCTCCGAAAGCGCAGCCAAGCGAATGCTCGCCCGCATGTAGTCGCTGAAATTGAAGAACGTCGCCCCAAAGGCTCGAATGCCCGACACGGCCAAACCGTTCACGCTCGCGCCCATCACATGCTCGCGGACGCCGAAATGCAGGTTGCGACCCGTTGAACCGGCGTCCTTGAAATCTCCTGCGCCCTCGAATTTCAGAGTCGTCTTGTTCGATGTCGCCAGATCGGCAGATCCGCCCATCATCCACGGAATGTTCTGGGCGACGGCATTCAGAACCTTGCCCGAACTCTCGCGAGTCGCGATTCCCTTGGCATCTGCCGGGAACGTTGGCAGATTCTTGTCCCACCCAGCGGGCAGTTCGCGCCCCTGCATGAGGTGCAAACGATCCGCCAACTCCGGATACTTCGCAGAATATTCCGCAAAGAGTTTCGACCACTTGGCGTGCAAATCCGCGCCGCGTTTCCCAATGCCGTCTCGAAAGTGCTCTCGCACGCCCTCCGGCACCAGGAACTTCGCATCTTCCGGCCATCCGTAAAACTTCTTGACCAGCTTTACTTCATCCTCACCCAAGGGCTCACCGTGAGCGGCATTGCTGTCCTGCTTGTGCGGGGAGCCGTAGCCGATGTGGCTGTCAACAATGATCAGAGTGGGCCGGTCCGTCGTCCTCTGGAAGGTTTCAAATGCTCGCGCCAACATCTCCAGATCATTCGCATCCACGACGCGCGTTACATTCCACCCATATCCGATAAAGCGGGTCGCGACATCTTCGCTGAACGACCAACTGGCAGGACCGTCGAGGGTAATGTGATTGTGGTCGTACATCCAACAGAGATTAGAAAGTTTAAGATGCCCCGCCAAAGACGCTGCCTCGCCTCCGATGCCTTCCATTAGGTCGCCGTCTGAGCACATGGCATAAACGTTGAAGTCGAAAATCTCAAAGCCAGGACGATTGAAGTTTGCGGCCAGCCATTTGCTGGCGATCGCCATTCCCACACTGTTGCCCACTCCCTGGCCGAGCGGTCCGGTCGTGGTCTCAACGCCCGACGTGATGTGCGATTCAGGATGCCCCGGTGTCCGGCTGCCCAATTGACGGAAGCGTTTCAGTTCTTCCATCGGAAGCGACAATTCCTTGAGAACCTTACCGTCCTCGCCGACCCGCCGCACTTCCGCGAGATGCAACATCGCGTACAGCAGCATGGAAGCATGCCCGTTCGACAGCACAAATCGGTCGCGGTTCAGCCAAGTCGGATCCGCTGGATCGTAGCGCAGGAATTCCTGCCACAGGCAATACGTGACCGGAGCCAGCCCCATGGGCGCGCCGGGATGTCCGGAGTTTGCCTGCTGCACCGCATCAATCGCCAGAGTCCGAATCGTGTTGATACACAGCGTGTCCAATTGCTGTCCCGTTACCAAAACTTGTTCACTGGCTACCATGCGGTTCTGCTCCTCCGGTTGGCGGATTTTCACCCCGAGCGGTCCCTTCCTAATTAGAGTTTCCGATTATAGAAAGGGTTCAATACGCAGAAAGTGTATCAATTTCCACGGAGGCGTGGATTGAGAGGCGGTTAAAAACTAGCAGTAGGTAGGGTGCTTGCCTTATTTCAAAAGCTGTAGGTAGTTGCTTTCGCTGTGGGAAGCCCGGGTTGTTTCCTGCACGAACTTGAGAAACTGCCGGAGACCATTGCGCTCAGCCGGAACCATCCCGTCGAATCGCACCCGAACCCCGTTCGCGGGACCACTTCGGGTAACGACTCCACTTAACGCGAATCCTTTGACCCAAATCTTTCCGTTCGCCAACCAGAGGCCTATCTCCACTTTGGCGCCCGGTTTCACCGGGTTTGCTGTTTCGACCAGGCATCCCCCGGCGCTGGTGTTGGAGAGGTTGCCCCAGATCGGAGTCGGAGCGTCATCCACGCGCAATTCCACCGCTACGAAACACTTGATGCGCGGATGCCGTCGCCGATCACTGCTCCAGTTCGGGCTGAACAAATCGGGCTCAAACGGAGGTGTAGCCGACGCCGGCGTTGGCATTGGGTGCGGCTGAGGGGTTTCATCCGGCACAGACTTTCCGGTTGAATTCTTAGCAGGTGCCGCGCCAGCTTTGATTTCACGCATCGCGCCAAGCAGGGCCTCTTCCCGCTTTTCAGGCGCAGCTTCGCGGTATGCCTGCAGCAGCTTCCCCACGTGCCGCACAAGGTCCGGGTCCGAGAGTATCCGTGTCCAGTCTGTTCCGGTTGCCGCGCTCATGAAATCCACTTCTTCACGTTCTTAGCGTGATAGTCCCCTCTAGGTTGAACCCAAGGTCATCTCCGTTCAAGATGACCTAAGTCATGTTCGTGCGGCATCTCACCTGTCTCAATCGATATCCGCCCGTTCCAAGCTCGGCAGGTGGCTCCCAAGACTCTTGCACTGCTGCTCTGACAGCGAAAGGAATTCGAATCCATAGTGGTATCCGCGCCGATGGCGCAGTACCGCGCGCACATCCCAAGTCTCAGCCACTCCCGGAATCGAGAACCCGAGAGACGCGACCTCACCCAGGTTCAATTCCGCAGCGATCAATACGCCGATTCCGGCCTTGGACAGGTCTTTGCAGTGAGCGTCGAGGTGTTGATGTTCCTCTCCCGAAAGCAATGTTACTCGAACTGGAAACTCGGATCGGAAGCGCGGATAACGCCGGTGGCGACGGTCGGGCGGACGCTTGAACAGGGCCTTTCCTGGCTGCGGGGACATGCTTGCTTCTCTAAATTCGTCAGGTTTTGATGGGGTTGGCGCTATTGACCTTCGAAGGCCAATTGCACTACTTCAGTCGTCTCGCCTTGTGCAGGCTCGAATTTCCATTTTCCAACTGCATCGAGGGCTGCATCCACTAGCACCGGATTTCCACCTAGTACCCGGGTTGACTTCACCGTGCCATTGGGCCGCACGACAGCTTCTACTTTAACAATGCCGCGAATGTGCATCTTTTTCGCGAGTTCTGGATAAGTCGGAGCAATCCTGGAGGCGACCTTCCGATCCGCAGGTGACGATACGCTCTGAGCGGTCACCAGGCCTGCTAGCGACAAGACTGCTACGGCGATGATCGTGACCCGCTTGCGCATGACTTACGGCCTCCTTAAGCAACCCTAGGTTACCGGGAGTTACCGCTACGGGCAAAGTACCGAAGGTATTGCACTTTAGGTGCACTGGCGGTTTGAGAACCCTGATTTCCTGACCTCGAAGTGCTTCCGCTGCCGGGCTTGGAGAGCCCAAGAAATCTCAATCCGAGGAATTCGTTTTGCATCGCCAGGGGCCAAAAACGAATCAAAGCTGAACGAGTTATGCTATAGGCGAGAAGGAGCGTCCGGTTCCTCCGTTTACCGCCGAATGCTTCCCACATTCAAGAATGCACTGCTCATTGAAGGCTTTCCGAACGTTTGTTCCTTTTATGTGTGCGTTGTTAGCTGCCCCGGGACTGTTGGCTCAGTCATCGGGCGGATCTTCTTCGGGTGTTTCCCTTCCCGGTCCGCAAAACCCATTTCTGGGGAGTGCCCCTGAAGGCCGCGTGTCGGCTGAGGCTCTGCAGATTGACTTTAAGGACGCCATCGATCGGGGCTTGCGCAACAATCTAGGCCTGCTGCTGGCGGGCGACCAGGCGCAGACCGCCCGCGGAGAACGGTGGAAAGAACTGAGTGAAATGCTACCCAACGTCTCCGCTCGGGTGCAAGAGGACGTGCAAACGCAGGCTTTAGCGGCTCTTGGATTTAACAAGTTGTTCCCCTTGCTCGCCGCCCCGGGTAACAATCCCACCTCCCTGCCGCGTGTCGTTCCTGCCTTCAACTATTTCGACGCGCGTGTCTATCTCGGCCAATCGCTCTTCAATTTCAAGAACCTCGAACGCGAGCGCTCCGCTTCGGAGAGCCTGAAAGCCGCTCAGTACAGCTTCAAAGATGCGAGAGAAGTGGTTGTGCTGGCGGTAGGAAACGCCTACCTTGAGGCCATTGCGGCCGCAGCCCGGGTCGAGACTGCCGAAGCGCAGGTGAACAATGCTCAGGCTCTTTATGGCAAGGCCTCAGACCAATTGAAAGCCGGACTGAGCCCCGCGATTGATGCCTTGCGTTCTCAGGTCGAACTGCAAACCCGCCAGCAACAGCTCATCGTGGCCCGCAACGATCAGGCCAAATTGAAATTGAGTGTGGCGCGTATCATTGGGCTCCCGCCGGGACAGGAATTCGTTCTCACTGAGAAGGCGCCATATCAGATGCTCGTTCCTCTTCCGATGGAGACATATCTGCAGCGTGCCTATACGTCGCGCGCCGACTATCAGGCGGCACAGGCTCAGGTGCGAGCGGCGGAACTGTCACGACGCGCCGCCGCCGCGGGGCGATATCCTTCGCTCGATCTCGGCGCAAATATTGGGGACATCGGCGTGACGCCATCGCAATCGAACGGTACCTGGCAGGTGAACGGCGGAATCAGTATTCCGATCTTCGCAGGAAATCGCGTCCATGGAGATGTGCTCGAAGCCGACGCTCAACTGAAGCAGGCTCGCTCTAAGCTAGGCGATCTCCGTGGCGCGATCGACTACGAGGTCCGCACCGCGTTGCTTGATCTGGATGCGGCCGCCCAACAGGTCGAAGTTGCCCGCAGTTCCGTGGATCTCGCGGAACAGGCTCTAACACAATCGCAGGATCGCTTTACGGCCGGAGTCGCCGACAACCTGGAAGTTGTGCAGGCGCAGGAGTCGGTGGCCAGGGCTCACGAGAGCTACATTCAAAGTCTTTATGCACACAATCTGGCGAAAGTCGAATTGGCACACGCCATCGGCGACGCGGAAGAAGGCGTCAAACGATTTTTGAAAGGCAATCAATAGCGTATGGAACAGACCACACAGAGTCCGCCTGCTGACGCTCCTCGGCCCGAGACCAGCAACAAGCCACTGCCATCCAGTGAGAAGGACTTCCACACGCGACCCTCGCGCACCCAGAGTTCTGGCTTTCGGATCGCATTGGTAATCGGGATTTTCGTTTTGGTGGTCGTGGGATTCTTCGTCTATCGCTACATGGCCAGCTACGAGGGCACCGATGATGCCCAGGTCGATGGACACGTCAATTCGGTAAGCGCCCGCGTTTCCGGCCACGTCATCAAACTCAACGTTGAAGACAATCAATACGTGCAGGCCGGAACCGTGCTCGTCGAAATTGATCCTGCCGACTATCAGGTTGCTTACGAACGCGCTAAAGCAGATTTTGAAGACGCGCAGGCCGCCGCGGTTGCTGCGGGTGTGACTGTGCCCATTACTTCCGTCAACACAAGCAGCCAGGTTTCAGCTAGCGAGGCTGATGTAAACAGCTCTCGCGCCGGCATCCTCGTCGCAAAACAGCAGTTCGAAGCCGCCAAGGCCCAACTGCAAGAAGCTGAAGCCAACAACGTAAAAGCGCAAAACGATCTGGGTCGCTACAAGCAGTTGGTGGACAAGCAAGAGATCTCCCAGCAGCAATACGACCAGGCAATTGCCGCGTCCAAGGCCAGCGCGGCCTCGGTGGAAGCTGCGCGTGCCACTGCTGATGCGGCGCAACAGCAAGTCACCCAGGCCCAGGGAAAACTTGTCCAAGCCCAGTCCAACTGGCGCACAGCCAATACCGCTCCCAAGCAGATGCAGATTACGCGTGCCAAAGCCACATCGGCACTCGCTGAAGCGCAGCGCAAGAAAGCGGACCTGGATCAAGCTCAACTCAATCTGCAATACACAAAAATAGTCGCGCCGGTAAATGGCATTGTCAGCAATCGCACCGTGGAAGTCGGCCAAAACGTCGCTCCCGGTCAGGAACTGATGAAGGTTATCAATCTCGACGATGTCTGGATCACCGCCAACTTCAAAGAAACCCAGCTCCGGGAAATGAAAGCGGGCCAGCGCGTCACCGTTGAAGTGGACGCCAACGGCGTGAAGTACAACGGGAAACTCGACAGCATCGCCGGAGCCAGCGGTGCCCGCTTCAGCCTCCTGCCTCCCGAGAATGCCACTGGGAACTACGTCAAAGTTGTGCAACGCATTCCTGTGAAAATCGTCCTCGATCCTGGTTCCAACAAAGATCATCGGCTGGTTCCCGGCATGTCGGTGACGCCGAAGGTCTGGATTCGAGAATGAGTTCGGTCGCCACCACTGTGAACCAGGCTGAGGCCTGGCGCCCCACGGTCAATCCGTGGGTGATCGCGCTGGCCGTGACGCTGGCCACGTTCATGGAGGTCCTCGATACTTCGATTGCCAACGTGGCCCTGCCGCACATAGCGGGCAGCCTCTCGGCGGGACAGGATGAGAGTACCTGGGTACTGACTTCTTACCTGGTTTCGAACGCGATTGTTCTTCCTTTGAGTGGCTGGCTGTCTTCTATCATTGGCCGCAAGAATTTTTACATGGGCTGCGTGGCTTTGTTCACGGTGAGCTCATTCATGTGCGGGCTGGCGCCGAACCTGGCCACGCTGATCATCTGCCGCATTCTGCAGGGCGCCGGTGGCGGCGGTTTGCAGCCGAGTGAGCAGGCCATTCTTGCCGACACGTTTCCGCCAGCGAAGCGCGGCATGGCCTTCGCGGTTTACGGCATGGCCGTAGTGACGGCGCCTGCGATCGGACCTACGCTCGGCGGCTGGATCACCGACAACTTTAGTTGGCGCTGGATTTTCTTCATCAACATTCCGGTCGGAATATTATCGATTCTGCTCACGTCGCGATTGATCCAGGATCCGCCGTACTTCAAGCGCCGTAAGCTGAGCGAAACCCACATCGACTACGTTGGCTTGGGTTTCGTTGCGCTCGGCCTAGGTGCGTTGCAAATCGTGCTCGACAAGGGACAACGCGACGACTGGTTCGAGTCGAACTTCATTCTGACGCTTACGTTAATCGCTATGTCGGCGCTGATCTTCGTCATCATCTGGGAATGGAAGCACAAGGATCCCATCATTGATCTGCATCTGTTCAGCGATCGCACCTTCGGAATTTCGAACATGCTGATGTTCATGCTGGGCTTTGCCTTGCTGGGCAGCACACTGCTGTTGCCGTTGTTCTCACAAACTCTTCTTGGATATACGGCGCAGCAGGCGGGCTTGGCACTTATGCCCGGGGGCTTTGCCATCATTATTTTGTTGCCGCTCGTCGGATTTCTGCTATCGCGCTATAGTCCTCGCTGGCTCCTTCTATTTGGGCTCGTCGTCTTGTCCTTCTCTCTTTTTCACATGACCCATTTTGATCTGGACATCGACTTCGGGACGGTTGCAAAGGCGCGCATGATTCAGGCTGTGGGCATGGCGTTTTTGTTTGTGCCTATCAATACGGCTGCATACGCATTCTTGCCTCGCGACAAGAACAATGCGGCATCGGGGCTGATGAACCTCGCTCGCAATATAGGAGGTAGTGTCGGAATTTCTGTCGTCACCACCATGCTCGACCGGCGTACCCAGGTCCATTTGACGAATTTGTCGAGCCATCTGAGCGCCACTAATCCCGCCCTGCAAGCTCGAATCAAAGCACTCGGAGCCATGGTCCAGTCGCATGGCGGAGGCCCCCCCGGATCTTCCTCTTTGCCGTATGCGATTATTCAAGGGGCCGTTGCTCGGCAAGCCACCATGCTGTCCTATATGGACTGCTTCTATTTCCTTGGGTTCGCTATCCTGGCCATGGTTCCGATGGTCTTCCTCATGAAAAAATCGAAGCCGGGTGGCGGAATCGCAGTACACTAAAGGGTAGCCATGTTCCGTCTCGTCACGATAGAGCGCGAGTACGGCTGCGGAGGCGGCGCCATTGCCGCCGAATTAGCAGACCGTCTGGGTTGGAAGCTTTGGGACCACCTGCTCACCGAAGAAATCGCGCGCACTGCTAACGTTGATCCTTCTGCCGTCATGCGCTGCGATGAGCGCATGGACAGCCGCCTTCACCGCCTTGCGAAATCCTTCTGGCGGGGCAGTTACGAGCGCAATTCCGCCGCTCTCGGCAGTCAGGTTTTCGACACCGATCGCATGATGTCATTGATGCAGGAGACCATGAACCGAATCGCGCAGGAAGGAAATGCCGTGGTGGTCGGGCGGGGCGGCCCTTACTTCTTACGCGAGAATCCAGACGCGTTTCACGTTTTTCTGTACGCTCCGCGCGCGGAGAAAATCCGCCGCACCATAGCGGATGGCCATTCCAGAAGTGAAGCTGAAGATTTGGTGGACTCCGTCGATCGCGAGCGCGTCGCCTACGTGAAGCACTACTTCAATGCCGACTGGCCCACGCGTTCTCTTTACCATCTGATGCTTAACACGGCAGTCGGAAACGAACCGGTCGTCCAGACGATTCTCGACACCATGCATTTGGTGGAGGGCCGCCCCAAAGCCACGGACTACGAGCCTCCCAAGGTTCCGGCGTCGTCCTACTAGGTGCCGCGCGGCCTTCCCGGTGCGCCCTGCGGTCGCATCGGCGCCGGACAACAGTCTTCCGCGCACACATCCCGCCGCGGCCCAAGCGATCCGAGCGCGAGCCGATCTGCTCCCGGCGCCGTCCGCTCCAAAATTAATTCACGAATCATCCTGATGAATCCAGGATGCACCCCGACCGTTTTCGCCCGCGCCATCGGCAAAGACAGAGACTCGCAGAGTTGCCGCGCTTCAATGTCGAGGTCGTAGAGCACCTCCATGTGATCGGAGATGAAGCTGATCGGTGCCAGCACGACCGCGCTCGCCAGATTGCGCGTCTTCACGTCGCGCAAGTAATCCAATATGTCCGGCTCCAGCCACGGCTGACCCGGCGCGCCACTGCGGCTTTGGTATACCAGCGCATCGTTCGTGATACCCAACCTTTCGGATACAAGCTTCCTGACCTCTTCGAGTTGGCGAACGTAGTCGGATGTATTCGCCATCGAAATTGGAATGCTGTGCGCGATGTAAATCACATGGATATTCTGTCGCGAACTAGCGGGAACTTCAGCCAGGGCATCCCGCAGCCGCGCCTCGGTTGCCTCGATGAATCCGGGATGGTTGAAGAAGGCGCGCAGCTTGTCGATGTCGGTCGTGCCTGGCCCAACTTCAGTTTGAGCGCGGGCAATGTCTTCGCGGTACTGCCGGCATCCGGAATACGAACTGTACGCTGAGGTCACGAACGCAAGTGCCCGCCGGATGCCATCCTGCTTCATCTGCCGCAGAGTGTCTGCCAGCATCGGATGCCAATTGCGGTTGCCCCAATACACCGGCAGCGTCGGACCGTGCTGCGCGAGTTCACTCTTGAGAGCCGTGATCAGTTCGCGAGTCTGCTGATTGATGGGGCTTTTGCCCTCGAAGTGGTAGTAGTGTTCCGCGACCGCGAGCATTCGCTCGCGGGGAACATTTCTTCCGCGCAATACGTTTTCGAGAAACGGGATCACATCCTCCCGCGACTCAGGACCGCCGAAGGAGACAACCAGGATGGCGTCGTAGCTCATTCATCCAGCTTAGATGGGATACGGATAAAATGCCCAGCCTTCTCGCCGCTATTTGCCGCCCGCAGCCAGGGAAGCAACCTGCGGCGTGGCGGTCAGTGATACCGGACGATCCAGCGAAATGTCCATCTCAGTGAAGCGCGGCAGAACCACGTCGCGCCCGTGGCGCGTTGCCAGGTATATGCCGGAGACGCAACTGGAAATGATTCGCGTGGTCCCTGCCGTAGATGCATCGGTCGCGGTTGACACGATCGCTTCAATCAAAAGCTGCATGCCATCATCGACTTCCTTCGCGATTCCAGCGGTCATGCCCAGATTGATCGCCAACCATGCCTTGCCCGGACGTTCACCGCGCAGCTGGCCCTCGGCGTCCATCCTCGTGTGCGACCTTTCGTCCAGTTCCGCTCCCGCGAGCGAGGCAGCGATCGGGATGCGGTTGCCCTCGGGCAGTGTGACTTCGCTAAACGTCAAGTAGAGAGAGCCGGCGCGGCTCAACCATCGCGGTGGAGTTTTCTTTACCACTTTGCCCTCAAACACACTGCCAGCGGGAAGCACGACCTTTGCGTTGAGCAGCACGGGCTCGAGCAATCGCGCCTGCACAACGTCTCCAGCGTTGCTCTTCGATGCGCTCACGTTGCCCAAAAGAAGGATCTTGCAATGAGTGCCTGCGGGAAGAATCGCCGGCGTGATTGAATCCGCCTCCACCGAAGGACTCTCATTCTTGTCAGCGGTGGCCGGCTCGTTCCCGATCCCAAAAGCCTCGAGCACCATGGTGGGCGCCGCCGGCCGTTTCGCGTTTGAGTTGCTAACTTCAACCGCGCCATGTTCCGCCTCAGAGGGCTGCCCTGATTTATTTTTTTTCGCCTTCGCGTGAACGTCGCGCATACGGCTGACAGAAATTAACGAAACCTGCAGCGACCGTTCGCCACCGTCCTCCACTACAGACGCCTCTTTGAACACGGGGTAGTTTTCGTGCCGCGGCGTGAATGCCTTTACAACCCACGGCCAGTGGTCATTGGGAGTGCGCTTCCTCTTGTCCATGTGGTCGACAGTCAGGTGCACCAGGCTCCCCGCAGGAAACAGCTTGTGGTCCGCGGAATAGACGTCTCTCGATAAGCTGCCCGCAACCGTGTCTCCCGGCTTCAGCTTCGACATTTTCAAACGACTGGCGAGCTGCACTTTCAAATACAGGCCTGAGTCTGCCGGTGCGGCGCTCGTCTTGGCCGGCGATTCGTCAGCGCCAATGCAAAATGTTGGACTGCCGACGAGTCCTGCTGCCAGCAGCAACACTCCGAACGACCTTATACAGCGCACACGCTCACCCATGGAACTCCTCTGTAAAACTGGTCATCTCTAAAAACCATGCGCAGGCGGCATGGCAGACGTCTGATGGCATCGATCGCCCGAATCAAGGCGATCGTTCACCTTTGCCAGACTTGGGGGGATTTGGTGCGCCCGGAGAGATTCGAACTCCCGACCTGTTGCTCCGGAGGCAACCGCTCTATCCATCTGAGCTACGGGCGCGCACCAACCAGTACAGTTTACATGGGCGAGGGAAAGGGCATCAATCTCAACGTTTCGCGTGGTAGTCGAGACGGGAGAGGAGTCTTCTACGGGGTAGAGACAGTCAATCCCGCGCACTGGCGGGACGCGCTGCCCCAGCGGCTGGGTGAAATACGAACCGCGCCCAAAGGCCGTGAGCCCGAGCGCGGTTCGATTAGATTTTCCCGGGATCTTGTTCTTACCAGCGATCGCGGCCACCGCCGCCCCCACCGCCGCCGCCACGCCCGCCGCGTCCTCCGCGGTCACGGCCACCTCCGCCACCACCGCCGCCGCTGCGCTCGGTCTTGGGACGCGCTTCGTTGACGTTGATGGTGCGTCCGCCGACTTGCGAACCGTTCAACGACGCAATTGCCTTTTCACCGTCTTCATTGCTGGCCATCTCCACGAAACCGAAACCACGCGAGCGTCCGGTGTCGCGGTCCGTCATGATGCTTACTCGATCCACTTGCCCAAACGGCTCGAACAGCTGCCGCAGTTCGTCTTCGGCTGTGTTGAAGCTCAGATTCCCCACAAAAATATTCTTCACGCGTCTGCCTCTGCATTGAGCTGTCGGAAGTGCGAGCAATTCGGCGGACTTGGCAGGTCGGGAGGGCCTTTCCTGAAAATCGAAACCGGAGCTGGCGAACAGTCAAATGCGGGCAGAAGTATAGCAGGTTTGCGGAAACCTGCTTGTCAATTGATTTCGGGAGGGAGCGCTGCGGACGGCCCGCTAGCACTCATCGACTTTCCAGTAACCCTCAGGATGGAATCCCATTTGCAGCAGCCTGTTCTTGGGATCGTGTCTCTTCCCGCATCCGGGACAAATGAGGTAGCGGCTCCAAGCCGTGCCCAGATGGTCGTAGTTCTGTGCTACGGCGAATGTGGTCCCGCAACTGCACGGCACCAGAAACATGCGGAGAGCAGGTTTGCTCTTTGCATTGGGTTCGGATTTCTTGGCCTTACGAGTCTTCGACCGTTGCGTATGAACTCTTCTTGCGCTTGTTCGACTGCAGGGTTTTCTTGCGCAGCCGCAGCGACTTGGGTGTGATTTCCACGAACTCATCATCAGCAATGAATTCAATCGCTTGCTCCAGATTCAACGGTCGGAACGGCACCAGGCGAATTGCCTCATCTGCCGTGGATGCTCTCATGTTCGTGAGTTTCTTCTCTCTTACCGCATTTACATCGAGGTCGGTGTCCTTGGCGTTCTCTCCGATGATCATTCCTTCGTAGAGATCAACGCCAGGACCAACGAAGAGCTCTCCGCGCTCCTGCAGGCCCCACAGAGCGTATGCGTTCGAAACCCCGGCACGGTCCGCAATCAACGCTCCGGTGAGCCGGTGCGGAATCTCGCCCTGCCATTCGGTGTATCCGTCGAACAGAGCGTTCATGACGATGGTTCCGCGAGTGTCGGTGAGCAGTTGGCTGCGCAGCCCGATGAGCCCGCGGCTGGGCACGCGGAATTCAACGCGCACGCGGCCGTAGCCGTGGTTGTGCATATTGGTGACTTCACCCTTGCGCGACCCGAGTTGCTCCATGACGACGCCGACGAAGCCCTCCGGAACGTCGACTGTGAGATGCTCCACCGGTTCCATCAGCTTGCCGTCAATTCTCTTGGTGACGATTTCCGGCTTGCCCACCATGAGTTCGTAGCCTTCGCGCCGCATCATTTCAATCAGGATCGAAAGCTGCAGCTCGCCGCGGCCCAACACTTTGAACGAATCGGTGGTGCCGGTGTCTTCCACGCGCAGAGATACGTTAGTCAGCAGCTCTTTTTCAAGCCGCTCGCGCAGATTGCGGGAAGTGACGTACGTCCCATCTTTCCCCGCGAAAGGCGAAGTGTTGACCGTGAACAGCATCGCGATCGTGGGTTCATCAATGGCGATGTGCGGCAGCGGCGCGGGATTCTCAACTTCGGTGATTGTCTCGCCGATGGTGATGCCTTCAACACCCGCAACTGCGACGATGTCCCCCAACTCGGTTTCCGTGATGTCGGTTCGCTTCAAGCCGGAGAAGGAAAATAGTTTTGTGATTTTGGTCTTGTGCAGCGTGCCGTCGAGCTTGGCAATAGCGACTTCTTCGCCGGTAAACATTTTGCCGTTGAAGACGCGCGCGATCGCCAGGCGTCCGAGATAATCGCTGTAGTCCAGGTTCGCTACCAGAATTTGCAGCGGACCTGAGGGATCGCCCTTTGGCAGCGGGATGGTCTTAATAATCGCGTCGAACAGAGGACGCAAGTCTTCTCCACCGCCCTTAATATCGGTGGATGCCGTACCGGTCTTGGCATTGGTGTAGAGCACCGGAAAGTCGATCTGCTCTTCCTTGGCGTCGAGATCAATAAACAAATCGTAGATTTCGTTCAGCACTTCCTGCGGGCGCGCGTCGGCCCGGTCAATCTTGTTGATGACGACGATCGGAGGCAAGTGAGCCTCGAGTGCCTTGCTGAGTACGTAGCGCGTCTGGGGCAGAGGACCTTCGCTGGCGTCCACCAAAAGCATGACTCCGTCGACCATCTTCAATGCGCGCTCAACCTCACCGCCAAAGTCGCTGTGGCCGGGCGTATCAACGATGTTGATCTTTACATCGTGATAGAAGATGGCGGTGTTCTTGGCGAGAATCGTAATGCCGCGCTCCCGCTCCAGTTCGTTCGAGTCCATGACCCGTTCGACGTGATGTTCGTTGGAGCGAAACGTGCCGCTCTGTTGCAGCATGGCGTCAACCAGCGTGGTCTTGCCGTGGTCGACGTGCGCGATGATTGCGATGTTGCGAATACCTGAGCTCAAAAAGGATCCTTCCGATTGAATGGCTGCTACTACTTTACTATGCGGAGCATGAAATCCCACTATGAATAGGGAGGATTCGCTCGCCAGGTGCGAAGCATGAATCTTGCAAGTTCCTTCTGGCGGTCCGAGCTCTCTAGGAATGGAGAACGGAGTGGGGATTCGTGAATAGCGGTGATGACAGAACGGCGGCGACTGATCGGGATATTTCAGCTGCGCGGGATTTGGCTCGTTGCTATCACTGTGAATTCGCCGATCTGCGTAATTTTCAGTTGCTGCCCGAAGTTCTGAAGAATGTTCCCGTCGAGTTGATGTTCCGCTACAACTTCGTGGCGTTGGAACGCACGCTTGATGGAAAGCTTGCGATTGCGGTCTCTGATCCGGGCCAGCTGATGATGATCGATGAGATCAGTCTGCTGCTGAACCAGCGCATCGTCGTTCGTGTTTCCACACGCGGACAGATCAGTGGAATGCTGAATACGATTCTCGATCAAGCCAAAAAAATCGACGAGAACCCCGCGGAGATGATCGGCCCAGCCTCTGACGACTTGCAAGAGCCTGGCGATCCCGACCAATCCGTCCGCTTCCCGCTCAAGCCCAAGCCGAGTCCGCGCTCAGGTGGTGCAATGGCAGTTCCTGAAGACGAGCAGTAGTTTTTCAGCAGCTTACCCGACGAGGGCCGTTTCTTTCCCCGCGATCCTTCCTGCCAACTTCGCCTCAACCTGCCGCACCGTTCTCTGAGCGGCCACGATCGCTTCGTTCGTGGTCGATTCCGGTCCTTGCGAATCGGTATTCGCAAAGAAGACGCGGTCCATGGGTTGACGAACCAACGGTTGCGTCTGCGTATACAGCCCTGGCGTGGACATGTACATCGGATGGCCGCGCCGATAGATGTGCACTTCGACCGGATCCACGTTGGTTTCCGGCGTCAATTTCTGAAAATCGCGCAGCACATTCGCGGCAATCTTGCGCGCGCCGGTTTCGTTTAACAAATTGCCGCGGTCCTCTTCTTTCATTGGCGTGTAGCAACTCAGAATATTGTGCTTCTGCTTGTACCCGGATTTTTTCCGGATCACCCAGTCAGCAACGACAACATCTGTGAACGTGTTGCCAGGACACCACGTGTCGTATCCCTTGTTGAACACTGGCTTGTCGAAAATCAGGTTTACCACGCAATAGGGCGCATAGCGAATCTGCTGCATCGCCGCGCTCTCCTTGTCTGGAATTCCTTCGACGATGCGTCGCGTAATGAATTTTGGCGTCGCCATGATGACCGCTTTCGCCGCCACGGTTTTTAACTCGGCGCCCAGCATATAAGTGATCTGCACTTCGTCCTTGCCGGGAACGACGGCTACTGTGGTCGCGCCAGTCTGCATGCGGTCGCCATACTTCGGCTGAAGAAGTTCGGCCAGCTTCTTCGTGATCGCGCCGAGTCCGCCCGGCCACGTGAATCGATTGTCGTTTCGGCTCTGGTTCACCACATCCTGGAATTCGCCGATGGCCAGTCCCGCTGCCGTTTCATCGCTGGTTGCGCCCCAGTTCGACAGGCCGAACGTATCCCACCATTGCTTGATTTCACCCGCATACAATTTCATGAAATCCGAGAAGGGCACTTCGTACAGTTCCTTGCCGTGCTTCTCAACGTCAATTGCCATTATCTGTTTCTTGAACTTCTTGAAACTCTCCCGCGTGAATGGCAGATAAGGAATTTTGTTCAACCCATCGCCCCAAGTGTCAGGCACAAACTCGCTGTTGATGATGCTGCCATCCGGACAGTTGACGGGCAACGGGTCGAGACCAATTTCTTTGGCAAAGCGAAACGCCTCCGAGTTACTCCACAGGAAGGCGGAGCCAGTAGCGTAAGGAGTGCCGTCGTACTCCATGGCGTAAGCGTTCCCGCCCCAGTGCGGCTCCTTCTCAAGCAGCAGAACGTCGCGATGCTGCAGGCGATAAGCCGCAGCCAGTCCGCTGACGCCTCCACCGACGATCACGACATCGTGCGCCGCAGAAACCGCCGGACGCGAAAATACTTTTCCGTCGCGTACCTGATGGCAGATCTTGTTGTCTTCGCCGTCGACGTTTACGGTGTTCGAGTGTCCCTCGGCGGTTTGCGCACGCACCAGCGACAGATCGATGGGACATCCCGCCGTCACCGCCCCCGCTACTACGAACTTGATGAAGTCTCTGCGATTCGCGCTCACTTCGCCCCCTCCGATGTCTCCAGCAATTCCATGCCAACGTCCGCGCCGCTCTCTGCGCGCACGCGCAGGCGGTACCAGACCACAATCGCCGCCAGCGAAAAAATAAAAATGATGGTGGATACGGCATTAATCTCCGGTGTGATGCCCCGCCGCAGCCGTCCCCAGATTTCCAGAGGCAGGGTGTTATCCCGGCCGATCAGAAAAAAGCTGACCGCGATCTCGTCCATCGAAAGCGTGAAGATCAGTAGCGCAGCACCGATGATCGACAACTTCAAATTCGGTACCGTGATCCGCCAGAACGTCTGTAGATAGTTTGCGCCCAAGTCGAGCGAGGCTTCTTCCTGACGGCGATCTAGTTTCTGCAGCCCAGCGAATACTTCGGTGGTCGCGACTGAAATTAGCGCAGTACCGTGGCCCAAGATGATAGTGAGCAGGTCAAGATGTTTCCCCGCAAGGTTGAACAGCATGAGCAGCGATAGGCCCGTGATAATTCCCGGCAGAATCAGCGGCAACAGCACCAGTCGCCGGAACAGCGCCTTGCCCGGAAACTGCGCCCGGTCCAGCGCGAGTGCTGCCGGAATGCCGAACGTCAATGAGATCGCCATCGCCGCGGCCGCCACTTCCAGGCTGTTGAGGACAGAATCCCAAATCGCTCCGTCTGCGAACAACATGCGATACCAGTCGAGAGTGAGATGGTGCGGCGGAAATCCGCCAACGCTCTGCCCGTTGAACGAATAAATAATGAGGATGCCGATCGGAAGATAGAGAAATGCGAACACCGCGGCGGCATGCGGCCCCAGCCATTGCGAGCGGGGAACATTCGTCGTATCGCGGCTCATGAAAAACTCCACTTCTTTTCGAGTCGCTCCGAAAGAAACAGCAAACTTACCACCAGCACCAACATGCAGAGCGAAATCGCCGCACCCAGTGGCCAGTTGTAAGCCGCACCGAACAGACTCACCACAATGTTCGAAATCATGATGCCGCTCGGCCCGCCCAGCAACAACGGCGCGAGGAAGTCTCCAAGGCTCAAGACAAACGCAAACGTCGCTCCCGCGAGCACACCCGGAATCGACAACGGAAAGATCACTTTCCAAAACGTCTGTGCCGGTGTGGCGCCGAGATCATGCGAGGCCTCCACCAGGTTGCGCGGAATGTGTTCCAGCGCCGCGTAAATTGGAAGGATCGTGAACGGCGTATAGATGTGCGTCAACGTCAGCACGACCGCGAACGGGCTATACAGCAGAAAATCGAGTGGATGCTTCGTCAAATGCACATATTGCAACAGCGTATTGAGCACGCCATCGGAGCCGAGAATCGTCTTCCACGCGTACGCTCGCACCAGATAGCTGACCCACAACGGAATAATCACCATCTGGTACAGCAGATCTTTTCGCTTGCCCGCGTAGAACGACAGAAAATACGCCAGCGGATACCCGAGCAGCAGAGAAAACAACATCACCCGCGCCGCAATCCACATAGAGCGAAGCAACGTCTGCCAATACACAGTCTTCTGCAGCAGTTCTCCGTAGTTATCGAGATTCCACGAGTGCACAATCGCCTGCGCCGGCGACACTGACCAGAAGCTGTAACAGAACATCAGCAGATAGGGCACGAGCAGAAACACCGAGACCCAAGCCAAAGGCGGCACAGTCACGACCGTTTTGTAAGCCCGGGAGAACATCAATGTCTTTCTGGAGACTCGCGCACGACGATTGCATCGGCGCCGGAAAACTCGAGTTCAACCTCTGGCTGAAGAGCATTTCCGCTCGCGGTTCTCACCATCAAAACGAGTCCGTCGCCGCACTCGACGCGAATTAATTCCGTGGCACCATGAAATGCCTGCAGCACTACAAGCCCGCGAACACGGACCGATCCCGCCCCGCCCGTGGCTCCTCCGACCCGAATGTGCTCCGGCCGCAATGAAAACAAAGCCGGCCCATCGGGAAGGGAAGTCGCCCACGATAACGATCCGCACCGCACCACGCCGCCGCGCACCTCACCCTTCAACAGATTCGTGTGTCCGATGAATTGCGCGACATACGCCGTTGCCGGACGGCTGTAGATCTCGCGCGGTGTTGCTACTTGCTCCAACTCACCCGATCTCAGAAGCGCGATGCGGTCCGACATCACCATCGCCTCTTCCTGATCGTGCGTGACGAACACGAAGGCAATGCCGACGTCGCGCTGCAGAGACTTCAGTTCTACCTGCATCTGCCGGCGCAAATTCGCATCCAGCGCGGAAAGCGGTTCATCCAGCAACAGCAGCCTCGGCTGGTTCACCAACGCGCGCGCCAACGCGACACGCTGCTGCTGGCCGCCGCTGATCTTCGACGGTTTTGATTTTGCATATGCCGTCATCTTCACTTTGTCGAGCGCTTCGGCCACGCGTTCTGCGATCTCTGCTTCCGGCCGCTTCGTCACGCGCAACCCGTACGCAACATTCTGCTCCACGGTGAGGTGCGGAAACAGCGCATAGCTCTGGAACACAGTGTTCACGCGACGACGGTACGGAGGCTGGTGATCCAGTCGTTCTTCGCCCATCCAGATCTCGCCGGATGTGGCGGTCTCGAAGCCAGCAACAATCCGCAGCAACGTCGTTTTTCCCGACCCGCTCTCGCCGAGGATGGTGAGAAACTCTCCCTCCGCAATTTCCAGCGAAACATCGCGAAGAACGACGTTGCGGCCAAACGTCTTGGCCAGATTGCGAATGCTAAGCAGCGTCGTTTTCGCGGATGACTGCCCGCTTGCAGCTACCGCAGTGGGAGTAGTCGGAGAAGCCATGAGTGGTTTCGTTTGTCTTACTGCGCCGCCTTCACTTCATTCCAAATCTCGGTGTACTTTTGCCGCCGCGGCACGTTCTGCCAGAAATAGAGCCGCTTCTGATAGTTGTCCACGTCGTCCAGGTGCAGCGTCTTCATCTCTTCGGGCGACATGAGCTGCCCAGCCTGCGGATTCGCCGGAACGTAGTGCGTTTTGTCGGAGACGAGCTTCTGCGTCTTCGCTTCGATCAGGTATTCCAGAAATTTGTGTGCCAGTTCCTTGTTTTCGCTTCCAGCCGTGATCATCAGATGATCGATCCAGCCTGTCGTGTTTTCTTTTGGAATCGTCTCTCCCACTGGAAAGTTCGCCTTCTTCAGATCGGCCGTATTCAGCGGCCAGCCCATAGCGATCACAACTTCGTGGCTCTCGAACAGGTTCGTCAGTTCTCCGCCAGTCGCCCACATCTTGCGGACATTCGGTTTCAATTCCAGTAGTTTCTTTTTTACGGCTTCCAGCTGCGCATCGGTCAAGTCGTAGAGACGTGTCGGATCCGGCTTATCGAACCCCAGAACCTGCGCCGCCATGTACACCGTTGACAGATCGTCCCACACCGAAACCTTACCCTTATATTTCGGATCCCACATCACATTCCAGGAATCCGGAGGCTGCGTAAACACAGTTGTGTCGTAAATGATCGGATCGGGTCCCCACATGAACGGCACTCCATACACCTGTTCTTTTACGCGCACCAGCGGCAGGGAAGTGAGTTGCGGAGAGAGTTGGCCATAGCTTGGAATCTTCGACAGGTCGAGCGGCGCGGCCAGTCCCGCCGTCGCGATCGATGTGGCGACATCGCTGGACGGTGAAATCACGTCGTAATTGCCTGCGCTGCCGCCGCGCAGTTTGGCGACCAGTTCATCGCTCGATCCCATGTACGACGCCGAGACCTTGCAGTGATTCTGTTCCTCGAAAGCTCGTATGAACGACGGATCGGCATAGCCTTCCCACACCAGAAGGTTGAGCGCGGGCGTCTTCTTCGAGCACGATCCCACCAACAATAACGTTGCCAACAAGGGCAGTAAGCGCACCATGCGTTGACAGTTCATGATTCCTCCAGATGTGATGCGCGCGGCCCACCAAATTAGAACGTCGGCGGCGTATTGATCCACAACAGCAACGTTTCTTTGCGGCCCGGATTTTTCCAGCGATGCGAGGTCGCGCTCTCGAAATAAAAGCTGTCGCCCGGCTTGAGCCGAAATTCCTCGCCGTCGACGCTGATCTCGAGATCGCCGCCCAACACGTAGATGAACTCCTCGCCCTCGTGGGAGTAGGGATCTCCGCTGCCAGCCCCGGGCGCGATTCGAAAGAGATGCGGCTCCATCACGGTGTTGCCCCAGGCCAGCAACTCCATGCGCACGCCGTCGCCAGCTTCCAAGACTTTGCGCTCCGACGGGCGCACCCGCCTTTTACTTGCTTCCGATGCGTCAAAGAAATCCAGGATGTTCGTCTTATAAAATCGTGCCAGCTTGCGAAGAGTCCCGACCGATCCGCTCATCTGCGAGCGCTCGAGCGCGCTCAAAAATCCCACCGAGATTCCAACAGCCTCCGCAACTTGCGCGAGCGAAAGCTTCCTCCGAGCGCGCAGTTGCCGCAGATGCGCTCCGATGGCTCCGGCATTTCCATCGCCTGTCGGCGGGCGTACCTTGCCTTCGCGCTTCAGCAACTGCACAATTGCCGCTGCATTCAGCCCGCGCACCTTCCGCAGAAACCGCGCCCGCTTCAGCAGCTTTACATCTTCAGGGCTGTAGAGCCTGTATTTGCTCTCAGTGCGCCGCGGACGCGCCAATCCGAGGCTCTCCCACGATCGGATCACCGAGGGCGAGACGCCGACCTTCTTCGCCACGTCTCCGATTTTCAAGTAAGGTTCAGTCCTGGTGGGTTTCATCACTTGCGCGCTCGGCCGAATATTAGAGATTTCAATAGGCGGGACGCGTTTTTTCTCCTTGACAGCCACCATCCCCGTTCTCTAACCTTGCGGGATTATAGCAAGGTTGTGGCTGGACACAAGCTGTCGTTTTCCAAACCAAACAAACTCTCCCAGGATGTCTGGAGGCTCTATGCCGTCACTGCGAAGTCGCTGGTCCAAGCTGTGCCTCGCCCTCACCGTCTGCCTTTCGTTCTCAGTAATCCTCTCCGCCCAGGGCACCGGAGGCCGCATTCTCGGTCGCGTCTCTGACCCCAGCGGCGCCGTTCTCGCAGGAGTAAAGGTCACGTTGGTCAATGAAGCGACCAACGTAAGCCGCGATACAACTACAAACACCAACGGAGATTACGACTTCGTCGAGGTTCCCGTGGGGAGCTATCGGGTCGAGTTCGATCTGAAGGGCTTTAAGAAAGTTGTGCGTCGCAGTGTAGCGCTCGATATCAATCAGGTCATCACTCTGAATATGACCATGCAACTCGGCGCTGCTCAAGAGGTGGTGGATGTGACTTCTGAGGCTCCGCTGGTTGAAACCAGCAGCACTCAGCTTGGCGCCGTTGTCAACGATCGCACGGTCAGCGAGCTTCCTCTGAATTCACGCGACACGTATCAGCTCCTCCAGTTGCAGCCAGGCGTCATGTCCACCGTCGGTTCCAGCAACTCGATCGTTTACGGCAGCAACAATGCGGGCGCGGTTTCAGTTAACGGCGGCCGCGGCCGTTCCAACAACTTTAGTGTGAACGGTGGAGATGCGAACGATCAGTTCGTGAACCTTCCGACCGTTCAACCGTCGCCTGACAGCATTGCGGAATTCCGGGTTCTCACCAACACCTTCGACGCCGAGTACGGACGAAATTCCGGATCCGTCGTGAACGTGGTAACGAAATCAGGTACCAACGATTTTCACGGGAACCTGTACGAATTCTTCCGAAACACGGTTCTGAACGCCAGCAACTATTGCTTCTCGGCACCGTGCACAAAGCCAAAGTTCAATCAGAACCAGTTCGGCGGCACCTTCGGCGGGCCAATCAAGAAAGATCGCACGTTCTTCTTTGCGTCGTATGAGGGAAGACGCATCCGCCAGGGAATTTCATCGCCGGTAGTGACTGTTCCAAGCGCGCAGGAACTCCCGTCCTCGTCCCAGCCTTTTGCTGATTTTTCCGATCAGGGCGGCTTTGCCGGCACTTTCAGCAGCGATTACATCGCCCAAACCATGAATAATCGTCCGGGCTGCGTGAGTGCTCTTGGTGCGTCGGTTCCTCTCCCGTCTTCCACGCAATCGGGAACCGTCAATTGGTCTGACGTGTTTCCCAATAGCGTGATTCCATTGCCTTGCATGGACGAAACTGCGGTCGATTTGATGCAGCTTGTGCCCAATGCCGCGCCCGGCACGAATACGGTACAAACTTCGCCCGTTCAGCCAGAGCGCGGCGATCAGATGACGCTCAAGTTCGACCACCGCATCAGCAACAGCCAGAACTTCAGCGCTTACTATTATTTTGATGACCATAGCGTAGTTCTGCCGTTCGCACAATTCCAGGCCGCTGGAGCGAATGTGCCTGGTTTTGCATCAGCGATTAAGGAACGCTTCCAGCAATACAATCTGACCCACACCTGGACCATCAGCAACAACACTGTCAATGAGTTCCGCTTCAACTACAACCGCGAGGCTCAGCGGACCTTCCAGCACCCGCAAAGAACCAGCCTGATTCAGAATTCCTGCCCTGCTGCTCCATCGTGGCTAACCGCGGCCTTCAATGGCGCATCCCCGGCTTGCTTTTTCGGCGACAACTACACCGGTCCCGACCCAAATGGAGCTCTGTTTGGTATCCACCCCGGACTTGGGACCCAGCACGAGGGACTGCCGTTTATCCAGATTAACGGTGGTATGACGATCGGAAACAATGGCGAAGGCGAACTGCCCCAGGTCGGAAATTCGTTTCAGTGGTCCGATAGCCTGACGAAGGTCACCGGACGTCACACCATGAAGTTCGGGGCAGACGTTCGGCGGCAGCGGTTCGATCAGACGCTCTACTTCAACGTGAATGGTGAGTTCTTTTACGCCGGCAATGGAGCGAATAGCGTGGTTGGTCCCAACGCGTCGAATTTCTACCCGGATTTCCTGATGGGCCTCCCGGATTCCTATGGTCAGGGTTCAGCCCAAGTGGAGAATGTTCGCTCTACCGGCGTATACCTGTTCGCCCAGGATAGTTGGAAGGTCAAACCGAATGTCACCCTGAACTACGGTCTGCGCTGGGAGCTAAACACTCCGATTGCCGATATTAGCAAGCACGTGCAGACTTTCCGGCCTGGCCAAAAGAGCACGGTCTATCCTTGCTTAGACAGCGTGAATACCGACTGCTCGTCCATGAATCCGGTTGGTCTCGTGGTCCCGGGCGATGAGGGCATCCCCGCCGGGCTCACGCAGACCTACTACAAGGCTTTTGCACCGCGCATCGGCATCGCGTGGAGTCCGGGAAATTCCGGCAAGACCAGCATCCGGGCCGGATTTGGAATGTTCTACAATCCCGTCGAGCAGTTGGTGCTGGAGCAGTTCAGCGCCGAACCGCCGTTTGGGGTTAGCACGTTCCCAGTCGGAACGCTATTTAACACGCCGTTCCTTGGCCAGGACGGTCAGACCGCCTATCCGAATCCCGCGAATGGGATTCTTCAGGCGGCACGTAATCAGCCTGTCGATTGGGGCGTCTTCAGGCCTATTCTGCTCTTTGGTGCATTCCAACCGCACATGCGGTCGCAGTATTCCGATCAGTACAACCTGACAATTGAGCGTGAGCTCAGGAATGACTTGAAACTGCAAGTCAGTTACGTGGGTTCGCAGGGACATCGCCTGCTCGCGACGCACGACTTGAACTACGGCAATCCGCAGACTTGTCTGGACATCAACGCCCTTGCCAATCACGACGCAACCAACGTCACCTCCTACGGGAGTCAATCTGGTTGCGGGCAGTTCTTTGCCGATAGTCAGTTCTCGGTTACCCTCGATCCGACCGCAGCCAGCGATCCGCTTAACCCAATCTCAACGTTCCACATGCCAGACGGCAGTACTTTGCCCCTGAATGGCCAGACTCTCAATCTTGTTGGTCTCCGTCGCTATTCGTCACCGTTGTGCGTTCCTACGACTGGAGTCGGTTGTCCGGCCGACGGCATTCCTGTTTTCAGCAGCATCTTTGCCCAAGACACGATTGCCAATTCTGCCTACAACTCACTGCAGGCTTCCCTCGATAAGCGCTTCGCTCACGGGTTGCAGTTCACTCTCGCGTACACGTTCAGCAAGTCGTTTGACGAGGCGTCGAGTTTCGAAGGAATCTTGAACCCAGTCGATCCTGCCCGCAGCCGGTCTCTTTCCAATTTTGATGCCCGACACCGCCTCGTCGTCAGCTATTACTGGGAGTTCCCCAAGACGGCAGCCAAGGGATTCGCGGGGAAGATTGTGAACGGCTGGGCTCTCTCCGGTGTAACCACCATCCAGACCGGCTTTCCGATTCGCATCATTTCGTCGGCTGACAACGAGCTGATGTATAGCTTCGACTTTGAGTTGCCGGGCGAGCCGGACCAGTTGAAGGCATTTAAGACGCTGAAGCCGCAACATACCTGCTTTACGGACCCAACTTCAGGCCAGGTAAATTGCAACTACTTCTTCGATCCCAGCACCTTCACCGAAGACACCAGCATCGATCCAAGCCTGTTCGGTCGCATCGGTAGTGCTCCGCGCACGATCTGCTGCGGTCCGCACATCAGCAACACCGATTTCGCGTTGCTGAAGTCGTTTGCCATCTCGGAAACCAAGCACGTGGACTTCCGAGCAGAAGTATTCAATATGTTTAACCACACACAGTTCTTTAACCCAGACGGCAACAGTAGCGACGGAACACAGTTTGGCCAAGTTACCCAGGCGCGTGATCCTCGCCTGATGCAGTTTGCGTTAAAACTATTTTTCTAGCGTACAGTTAAAGAGCACATCCCCGGGCGGTTCCAACCGCCCGGGTAATCTAATGGCCCGCCACGAAACGCCGGCCTGAGTATTTCCGGAGAACCTCGATGTACCCCGAACTACAGAAAGAGCTCTCGACTTTTGAGCGCCGCACGCCTAAATCCGCCGAAGCCCACAAAAAGAATCTCAAACGCATTCCTCTCGGCGTCGCCAGCAACTACCGCGCCTACGATCCTTGGCCCATCTTCGTGAAAGAGGCCAGCGGCAGCAAGTTCCGCGACCTCGATGGCAACGAATACATTGACCACAACCTGACCTTCGGCGCGCTCATGGCCGGACACTGCCATCCCGACGTCATGAAAGCCGTCGAAAAGCGTCTCACTACCGGCACCATGTTCGGCATGCCCCATGACATGGAATGGGAACTCGCCGAAGAAATCTGCAACCGCTTTCAGATCGAAATGTGCCGCTTCGGCAACAGTGGTACTGAAGGCACCATGCACGCGATCCGTCTTGCCCGCGCCGCCACTGGACGCGACAAGATCGTCAAGTTCGAAGGCGCCTACCACGGCCTGCATGACAGCGCGCTGGTCAGCGTGAAGCCACACGCGCCCGAGTACGGCGACATCGACAATCCCACGCAAGTGACGGGCGGCTTGGGCGTGCCTAAGTCCGCCATCGCGAACGTCCTCATCTCGACCTTCAACAATCTCGCGACCGTCGAGCGCCGGTTCAAAGAGAATCCCAACGAGATTGCAGCAATCATTCTCGAACCGATCCTCATGAACGTAGGCCTGTGCATGCCCAAGCCCGGCTTCCTGAAGGGCCTGCGCGATATCTGCAACAAGTACGGCGCGTTGCTGATCTTCGACGAAGTTAAGACTGGCGCCAAGCTTTGCTGGGGCGGCGCTAGCGAATACTTCAACGTGAAACCGGATATGATCTGCCTGGCGAAGTCGATCGGCGGAGGCCTCCCACTCGCGGCGTTCGGCACGACCAGGTCTGTGATGGACCTGATCTCGCAGCACAAGGTCTTCCACGGCGGCACTTACAACACAAATCCAGTTTCGATGGCAGCGGGTCTCGCGACCTTCCGCCACGTTCTCACGCGCGACAACTACACCAACGTCGAGAGACTCAGCAAGAAGCTGGCGGACGGTTATCGAAAGACCATCGCGAAGGTCGGCTTGCAGGCTTATATCGCACAGGCCGGAGCCAACGGCGCGCTGATGCTCTACCCGAAAGAGATCGTGAACTACCGCGACTGGGAAGCGATCGACATTGATCTCTGGCGCCACTACTGGTTTGGCATGGTCAACCGTGGCGTGATGGCGCAGCCCTACTGGTGGGACGAGCAGTGGACGATGTCGGTCCAACACACCGATGCCGATGTCGATAAGCACCTGTCCGCGTTCGACGACATTGCCGCCTCGCTGGCAAAGGCACAGCAGGAACGCTCCGAGCCAGTCGCAGCGGCGCACTAAAGAAGCGTGCGTGGGGCGGGCTCTCGTGCCCGCCCGGCATGCGCCAGCAAGACTTATGTAGCGAGATGTGCTTCGCTCGTTCCCCACGTCGGAGCGAGGCGTTCTGAAAAGATTTTGTCCACGACGACCCAATCCGCCGAACAGCCTCACCTGATACGCGCCCTCGGACGCCGCGATCTCGTCCTCCTCTTTGTCGTCGCCGTCTTCAACCTCAATGTTGTGCCATCGATCGCCGCTAACGGCGGCGTCACGATCTGGCTCTGGATCATCTCTCTTCTGCTCTTCTTCTGGCCGCAAGGCATCGCGGTCATCGAACTGGCGCATCGTTATCCCGGCGAAGGTGGCGTCTATCTCTGGGCGAAGGAAGTCTTTGGCGACTTCCACGGATTCCTCTCCGGCTGGTGTTACTGGACCAACAACATGCTCTACGTGCCGACCGTCATGCTGTATTTCGTCGGCGTCTCGGTCTACGTGCTCGGTCCGAGCCATTTGAAGCTGGCGGAGAGTACAACATTTGCTGCTTCGGCCTCGATCACGTTGCTGGTCTTTCTCACGGTGCTCAACATCCTTGGCCTCGGCGTCGGCAAGTGGATCAACAACCTCGGTGCGATTGGCACTTTCATCGCCGCCGCAGCGCTGATCGGGCTTGGGATCGTGGTCTGGTCGCGCTTCGGAACCGCGATTACGGCCGCCGACTTCAAGGTCCCGGCCGATCCAAAATTCGTTTTGAATTCATTCGGTGTAATCTGCTTTGGCCTGGTCGGCCTCGAACTCGCTTCCGTCATGGGCGATGAAATAAAAGATCCGCGCCGCACTTTGCCCGGCGCAGTCGCCTGGGGCGGTGTCCTCTCTGGTTTGCTCTACGTCGGAGCTACGCTGACCCTGCTGATCGCCGTCGGAAAGAACGTCAACGTGCTGCAAGGCATCGTACAAGCCGTCACGCATATGGCTGGACAAGTTGGTGTCGGCTGGATCTCCGTGCCGTTCGCGCTGATGTTGAGCCTCTCAATCGCGGGCATCGGATCGGCCTGGATGGGTGGCTCGGCCCGCATCCCCTTCGTGGCCGGACTCGATTCCTACATGCCTTCGTGGCTCGGCAAAGTTCACCCGAAATACTTAACGCCGCACGCCGCATTGATCGTGCAAGCCATGGTCTCGGGTTTGCTGGTGCTCGGGAATTTCTTTGGCTGGTGGTTTTGGGACAAGCTGGCAGGCCTTCTGGGACTGTTGCCGCGCCTGTATTTGAGCCCAGCCGGCGCTGGCGAAGTGTTCCAGAAACTTCTTTCGCTCGCGGTGGTATTGCAACTTGTGCCGTTCGTTTATATGTTCGGCGCGCTGGTGAAGTTCGCGGTGACGGAGCCGACTCCGAAAGGCCAGTACAGCCGAGCGACGCTGTTCCTCGCTGGAGCCAGCGGATTCCTCACGACGATTCTCGGAATCGCCCTAGTATTCTTTCCGGCCCAGCAGATTACGTCGCTGTGGTCCTACGAGTTGTGGATGTTCGGCGGCACAGCGTTCTTCATCGGGCTGGCCGCGTTTTTCTTTTACGTTTACGGTCGAAACAAGGCGCCACAGAACGTTAGCGTTCCGGTAGCAGAGGTAGCAAGAATCACGTAGTAAAAACGCCTCGTCCGTCCGCGAACAAAGCTCGCCAAGATATTAGGAGGCAGTCATCATGCCCAGCGGAGTTCAGACCGAAGTCAAGACGTACCAGATGTTCATCAATGGCGAATGGGTCGCAAGCAAATCCGCGAAGACCTTTCCTGTGTACGATCCGTCGACCGAAGAAGTGATCGCCCAAGTTCCGGACGCTTCCGCCGACGATGTGAATCGCGCCGTCGCCGCCGCCAAAGCCGCGTTCGAAGAAGGCCCGTGGGCCAGCACAACCGCGCAAGAGCGAGGACGCGTCCTGTTCCGCATGGCAGATAAAGTTCGCCAGAACCTGCCTGCACTCGCGGAACTCGAGTGCCGCAACACAGGCAAGCCGATCGTCGAGGCTGAGTACGACATCAACGACGTTGCTACCTGCTTTGAGTACTACGGCGGACTTGCCACCAAAGTTGTCGGTTATGTGAACCCCGTACCTGACAACGCTATGAGCCTGACGCTGAAAGAACCCGTCGGCGTCGCCGGTCAGATCATCCCGTGGAATTATCCGTTGCTGATGGCGGCATGGAAGCTGGCTCCCGCGATCGCCGCCGGTTGCACCTGTGTCCTCAAGCCCGCCGAGCAGACGCCACTCACAGCGCTCGAATTCGCGCGGCATTTCGCTGATTGTGGGCTGCCACCTGGGGTCGTCAACGTAATCACTGGATTCGGAGAGTCCTGCGGTGCGCCGCTCGTGCAACATCCTGACGTCAACAAGATTGCGTTTACCGGTAGCGCTGCGGTCGGCAAGATCATCGTGAAACAGGCCGCCGACACGGTGAAGCGCGTGACCCTGGAACTCGGCGGAAAATCGCCCAACATCTTTTTCGCCGATGCCGACTTTGAGGCCGCCATTGACGGTGCACTCTTCGGCGTCTTCATCAATCAAGGGGAAGTTTGCTCAGCCGGAAGTCGCATCCTTGTTCAGAGATCTATCTACAAGAATTTCGTCGAGGCCATGGCTGAGAAAGCAAAGAAGATCAAGCTCGGTCCGCCGCTCGAGCGCGAGACCAAGATGGGCCCGCTGGTCAGCAAAGAGCAATACGATCGGGTGAACTCGTATCTTGAAGTCGGCAAGAAAGAAGCCAAGGTTGCATCCGGTGGCGGACGCCCGCAGAACTTCGCCAAGGGCTACTACGTGCAGCCGACCATTTTCTACGACGTAGACAACAGCGCCCGCATTGCCCGGGAAGAAATCTTCGGGCCCGTCGCTGCCGTGATTCCGTTCGAAGACGAAAAAGATGCAATGAAAATTGCCAACGATTCTCCGTACGGCCTGGCGGCTGCTGTCTGGACCCGAGACATATTCAAGGCGATGCGGTCGGTGAAGTCGCTGCGTGCGGGCGTTGTCTGGGTCAACCACATGCAGCCCACTTACGTCGAAGCGCCGTGGGGCGGCTATAAGCAATCCGGCTTCGGCCGCGAGCTGGGCCCCTGGGGCATCGAAGAATATCTCGAAACCAAGCAGGTCCACATCAACTTGAATGAAGCGCCGATCGGCTGGTACTGAGAAGCAGTTGCCAGTAGCCAGTTGTCAGTTGCCAGTAGAACCTAACGACGAACGACGAACGACCAACGACCAACGACTAACGACGAGACTTACGATGTCAACCATTCAACTTCGCACATCGATCCCGGGCCCGAAATCCAAGGCCCTCTCCGAGCGCCGCGCCAAGGCCGTGCCCCGCGGCCTTTCCCACGGAACGCCCATCTACGTAGCCAAGGCCGAAGATGCCTGGCTCGAAGATGTTGACGGCAACCGCTACCTCGATTTTGCAGGAGGCATCGGCTGCGCCAATGCCGGCCATCGCCGCGACCAAGTTGTCGAGGCTGTGAAGGATCAACTCGACCGCTTCCTGCACACGTGCGTGCAAGTTACGCCGTATGAGAACTACGTTCGCCTCGCGGAGCGCATGAACGAAGTCACGCCAGGCAAGTTCGCGAAGAAAACGATCTTCGTGAACAGTGGCGCCGAGGCAGTCGAAAACGCAGTGAAGATCGCGCGCGCCTACACCAAGCGCCCCGGCATCATCGCCTTCGAAGACGCGTTCCACGGCCGCACCATGATGACGCTGGCGTTGACCAGCAAGACGCATCCTTATAAGGCCGGTTTCGCGCCGTTTCCCAGCGAGGTGTACCGCGTCCCGTTCGCCTACTGCTACCGGTGCTCGTATTCAATGAAGTATCCGTCCTGCGATCTTTATTGCGCGCGCCATCTCGAGGACACGTTCAAGCGCGTGGTGGCAAACGAGGAGGTTGCTGCCGTGATCGCCGAACCAGTGCTCGGCGAAGGCGGATTCATCGCACCTCCGCCCGATTACTTTAAAGTTCTCATCGAACTCTGCCACAAGCACGGCATCCTCTTTATTGCCGATGAAGTCCAGTCCGGTTTCGGACGCACGGGCGCGCTCTTCGCCAGCGAACGCTACGGCATCGAGCCGGACCTTATCGTGACCGCGAAATCGCTCGGCGGCGGACTGCCGCTCGCAGCCGTCACCGGTCGCGCCGAAATCATGGATGCGCCCGGCCCCGGCGGACTCGGCGGAACTTTTGCCGGCAATCCGCTGTCGTGCGCTGCGGCATTGGCAGTGCTCGATCTGTTCGAGCGCGAGAATCTACTGGCGCGCGCGAACGAACTCGGCGACCGCTTCCAGCGACGCGCTCGCGAGTGGCAGCGCCGTTGGTCGATCATCGGCGACATCCGTGGCCTCGGCGGCATGCAGGCCATTGAGCTCGTGCAGTCGCAGGAAACGAAAATTCCGGCGGGAGACGAGACAAAGAAGATTACGCAATACTGTTATGAGCACGGCCTGATCACGATTACGGCCGGCACCTACTCCAACGTGATCCGCGTTCTGGTCCCGTTTGTCATCACCAACGAGCAAATGGACGAGGCGCTCGACGTACTCGAGTCGGCCATCGCCACGGTGTGTGACCAAAAGGGCGCAGTAGCACAACTGGTTTAAAGCAGTACCCAGTACCCAGTTGCCAGTAGCAGCAGCGGTATACTTAACAATTGCCGGAGGTCAGTACTGGCAACTGTGTACTGTCAACTGGCAACTGACTCTTCGCGATAGCAGAGGCTTTCCCATGACGGTAGCAGCACCTCCATCCCTCAAGCTGACGAACTTCATCAACGGCCAGTGGACCGACTCACGCGCCTCAGAATGGCGCGATGTCGTGAATCCTGCGACCGGCGAAGTGCTGGCCAGCGTTCCGCTCGCCGATGCCGCGGAAGTGAACACTGCGGTCGAGGCCGCGGCCGCCGCCTTTCCCGAATGGCGACGCACGCCGCCCGAAGATCGCATCCAGCCGCTGTTCAAGCTGAAGGTGCTGCTCGAAGAGCATATCGATGAGATCGCGCGCATCATCACGCAAGAGAACGGCAAGACCTTCGCCGAAGCGAAGGCCGAGATGCGCCGCGCTATCGAAAACGTGGAAGTCGCCTGCGGCATCCCGATGATGATGCAGGGCTACAACCTTGAAGACGTGGCGCGCGGCATCGACGAAATCATGATCCGGCAGCCGCTCGGCGTGACGGCCGCCATTGTGCCCTTCAACTTCCCGGGCATGATTGCATTCTGGTATTTGCCCTACGCCATCGCGACCGGCAACACGTTCATCATTAAGCCGAGCGAGCGTGTGCCGCTCACGATGCGGTACGTGTATGAACTTCTAGAGAAGACTGGCCTGCCCAAAGGCGTCGTCGGCCTCGTGAATGGAGGCAAAGCAGTTGTCGACGCGCTGATTGATCATCAGAAGGTCCGGGCGATCAGCTTTGTCGGGTCAACTCCGGTGGCGCGCTACATCTACGCGCGCTCTGGAGA
>Ga0070714_100000053_pt1 | contig 105889 bp, 162 predicted proteins | sample LARL83metaG_FD_65450 | JGI IMG/M metagenome (GOLD analysis project Ga0070714, IMG submission 65450) | Corn, switchgrass and miscanthus rhizosphere microbial communities from Kellogg Biological Station, Michigan, USA - LAR L8-3 metaG | ecosystem: Host-associated > Plants > Roots > Rhizosphere... | reverse complement strand
ATGGCGATCAACAGTGCCAGCTCTGCTGCGCGATTGGTGGTACGCGCCCAGAGAATGGCGGCCGTTAGCAGTGCCGCCCAGAGCCTGGCGCGCATCTTACTTGGCGCCCGGACGCGAGAGCGGCGTACCGATGCCGCCCAGACGGGCGACCAGCAGTACCACGCTGCCGAGCAACATGGGCGCGGCGCCGATGATCTTTTCGGCCTGGGCATTGCCGGCCAGGTAGGCGACCAGGATGATCAGCGCGCCCAGGATGGCGCCCGCCACGATGGTGATGGCTATGGCTTTCTGGGTCTGCGGATCCTCCTCGACGTGGGTAATCACCTTGCTGCCTGCGGCAGCGATGGCTGCCTCGAAGACCGGACGCTGGGCATTGAAATCGGCCTGCAGGCGGGCAACATCGCCGGAAAAGGTAGCGGCGACGTTCTGGGCTTCCTGGCGGGCGATGGGCGCCACCAGGTTCTGCAGGGCGTTGGCGGCCTCATTGGCGGCCGAAGGCGGCGTGAGCACGGTGAGGGAGTCAGGAGTCATGGACATGGGGCCTTTTCCTTTAGCGGCGGGCGAAATGGGCGAAGATATAGACGAGGCAGCAGACGATGGCGAGCAGGATGAGGATATCGAGGGGCGTGATGGATGCTGGCATGTGGTCCTTTAGGCGGCCGCGATGGTGAGCGCCGGCAGCGCGGAGAGGGGGAGCAGGTGCTCCTTGGGGACGAAATAGGCGGGGGTGCGGCCGGCGTAGCTCTGCAGCCAGGTCTCTTGCTTGGCGTCCCGGCCCAGCAGGAACCCATGGACGCGAAAGTTGGGCATCGTGCCGGTAACAAGGAGGAAACATTCGTCGTCGGCGTCGCCCTTGCGCACGATCAGATCCCAATCGTGGCGGGTGCGGGTGCGGATCTGGAGCTGGCCCACGTCCGGGCGCTTGAAGGTGTCCACGCTGCCGTCCCAGAAGACGTTCAGCGCTTTGGCAGTGGCCATCTCGCCGGCAGCCCCCTCGATATGTTCGTTCCAGCCGGGTCCATTGAGGCCAAAGGCCATGCGCAGGCCCTTATTGATGGCGCTCAGTTGGCGGCCGATACCTACTTGTGCGGCGAGCATGCACTCATAGGGCGCCAGGGTCACCTCGATCATCGTGTCTTCCCTTCACCACGTAGTCGATGGGCGGCGCTTTTACTCGCGGCCCAGAGGAAATAGATGGCTATCCCTGCTATCATGACGGCAAGAATGCCGATCCTGATGGCATCGGGGATGCCGGAGACGCTCTGTAGGAGCGAGCCCATGGCGGTGAGCAGGATCAGTCCGAGCCACTGGGCGGCTTGTTTACGCGCCTGGCGCGCGTCCTGGAGATGTTGCTTGACTTCCTGTACGCGCTCCTCCTCGCGCGCGGCTATTTGCGCGAGGGTCGGGCCGAAGGTGCGAATGGGCACCAGGGCATCGACGGTATCCTTGATGGCATCGACGGTGGCGGAGATCTTATCCTGCGCGACGCCGAAGTTGGCCTGCGCGGTGGCGATACTGTCCAGGCGCCCATCCAGGCCATGCACTTCGGCTTTGAGCGCCTCGTGTCCCAGCTCCAGGGATTTGATGCGTGCCAGCGCGTCCGCCAGGTTGCGTACCAGCTCCGAGACCATTTGCCAGAGGGTGGTTTCGGCGCCGTTCGGAGTTGTCATGTGGATGAAACAGCCTTAAATGGATATAACGAGACTCCGTATACATGTTATGGTAACATATCTCGCCATGGATGGAAAGTAGATTAGCCCAGCGGTCCCCCCACGTTGGTGGTCACCGTCGCATGTTCGCTGGTGTAGTTGGCGCCGGCCGACGTGACGCAATGGATGTAGTACCAGTAGGTGGTGCCGGCCTTGAATTGGAGGGCGGTGTCGCCGGAGACCCCACCGGTGAGCGTGAAGACGCCTTCGGCCGTATTGGTGCCATTGCCGGCTGGGCTGCCGGCGTTGGTGATCTGTCCGGCCGTCGTCGGGGTCGTGGTGATCGACTTACTGAAGAAGGGCGCCGCATCCCCCTCATTGAACTTGAAGCCCAGCGAGACGGAGACAACGGTCTGGCCAGCCGGCAGATTGGTGATGGTATGATCGACGGCGTAGTCATCGCCGATGTAGAACGAGGCCAGGTCGGCATTAAAACTCACGCTCATGGGAATGGATCCTTTCGTACAATGGCGCCCGAACCGGTCGCAGCGCTGCTGACGGCGCCCGATCCGCGCGCACTCCTGCTCAGGGCGCCGGACCCGGAGGCACTGTTGCCGACGGCGCCCGCACCCTTGGTAATCACGAGGATGCCGCCGCCATCTTTATCGACGACGACGGCGATGCTGCCGCCATGGGCTAGTGTGGTGAGTTCGCTGGCGACGAGTTGGTCTGCTCCCAGCGCTTGCAGCAGACGCAGCTGCGTTTCGAGCGCCTGCGGCAGGTCTCCTGCTACCGGCTCCAGCGTGAAGATCACGCTTTCCTGCGCTCGGACCAGATCGGCGGCTACCGTGACGCTGGTGACAATATCCAGGTAGGTTACTGTGTCTGTGGGGAGTGGTTGATCGCTCGTCGTTGCGGCGAGCAGCGCGCCGAATGTGTCGCCGGCTGGCAGCGCATCTGCAGCGCTGTTGGCGAGCGCTGTCGCGAACGCGTCGGCCGGAAGGAGAATATCGTTGCCTGCACGCTGCAGGAGTTGACTGGCGGTATCTAGGGGAGGCGATGCGTCCGCGCTGGCGCTGGCCCCCTGGAAGCCGGCGCTGTCGCTCGCTCCCAGTTGATCGTCGCTGAGGGGCGTCAGCAGCTGCGTCGCGCTCGTGCGGAGCGCGGGGAGATCGCTGGAGGCCGCACTGAGGAGACCAGCTCCGCTCTCACTGGGTAGCGCCAGGTCGAGCAGCTGCGCTACCTGCAGCGCGAGCTGTTGATCAAGCGGCGCTGGCGCATCCTGGGCGGTGCCGAACTGGGTCCAGCTCGCGCTCTCCTGGGCCGTTATCTGGTCGAGGCCGACGATAAAGGTAGTGAGGCTGCTGGTGTTGCTATCCTGTGCCTGCACCTGGTCGAGGCCCACCAGCAGGACGATCAGGTTAATGTTGCCCGTATCCTGGGACGGAACTGTATCGACTGTCTGCGCCAGCAGTGTAAAGAGCGCGACCTCCTGCGCCGACGGTAGTTCATTGGTGGTGAAGGTGAGGGCGGGCGCGCTGAGATCGCTCGTGCTGGTGCTATCCTGCGCCGTGCCGGCCAGTACCAGTGTCCGCACATCGCCCGGCGTTGGGGCGTCCTGCATGCTGCCGGAGAGCAGCGCCTGGAGGGTATCGGCGGCCGCTCCCGTATCCTGCGTGGTGCCGGCGAGCAGCGCTGTCGCGCTGTCGAGCGGTGCCGGCGTATCCGCGCTGCTCGGCGACAGGACGGCGCTGCGCGTATCGAGCGCTGCGGGCGCATCTCCGGCACTGCTCAGGACGAGCGGCGCCTGGCTATCGGTCGCGCCCGGAGCGTCGGCTGCGGAGTCTGCCAGTAGCGCACTGCGCGTATCCTGCGCGGCCGGTGCATCGGCGCCGATGAGCAGCACGATGAGATTGCCGCCAAGCAGCGCGATAGACGGCACATGCCAGGTACTTTGCTGGAGCGGGCGCGTGATATAGGGCAACGGGCGGCGCCTCGCAGCTAGGAGTGGTTTTTGGGCAGTGTGCCGATGGTCACCGTGCCGACATAGGTGGCGCCGGGTGAGGTGCCGTCCCGGCTATAGAGCCGCTCCGGGCGCTGGCGCATAATCGCTTGCCCATCCGGGTACAGCGCAATATGGCCGCCTGGATGATAGTAGACGGGATAGATGCCATCGGCGATGTCGTGCCCATCATGTAGCAGATGGACCACGCCCAGATCGTCGGTCACCGTTGTGAAGCCGGCATGCGGATGTGGATCGCTCGCTGGGTGATACTCGATGATCATTTAATGCTCCAGGATGGCGATGTTGATATTGAAGGCTACGGACGCGGGCGGGGCGACCACGAACTTCACGAAGAGAAAGTGGCCGCTGGCCACCTTGAGGCGTTCCAGTTCCTGGGGGATCCAGAGGTACGGCGTCCCCAGGGAATTGAGGCCGGTGCGGCGCCGCACGGTCGCGCCGGTGCCATCGGTACTGGTGCCGGAGGAATAGGCTTTGCCGGTGGTATTCGCCGTGTTGTTGGTCATGTCTTCGGCGTCTTTAAGCGTGATGGTTGAAGTGGTCCAGACGGTGGCGGCCGCCGTCGAGTACCCAATGGTGGCCGCCCAGACGCCGGAGGTGGTGGTGGTCTCCTGGCTGATTTCCAGGGAAATCACATCGAAGGCGTGGCCGGCGACGGCTGCCAACTCGGCCGCGACATTGACGGCCGCGCCAGGAGTGAAATTGGCGGAGAAGGTTTGCACTGAGGACATGGGGTCATCCTAGTTGGCGTAGGTGCCGGTATTGAGCATTAGATTTTGAGCGGCATCGGCGAGCGGGTAGGCCATCTGGAAGAAGCGCCGGAGGGGTGGCTGCTGGATGAGGGCATAGGGTTCCCCGACCAGGGTGGTGACTTCGCCAAGTGAGAGCGCTCGCTGCCAGGCATAGGCGACGCTATAGACGCCGGCTACATTCTTGGCGCTCGTTGCATTATTACCGATATGGATCTCACCCGTCGCGGCGCCGGAGAGCGTGGCACTCACGGTAATCTCCGTACGGCCGTTGAGGTACAGCGTGCCAACCCCCGCGTTATACACCACGGCTATGTTGTAGGCGGTGCCCGCCACGATAGTAGTGGTGCCTGAGCCGGTGGTATTGCTGGCGCCGATGCCGATGGATAATGTCAATACTGGACCGCTGGAATTAGTTAGCACCTGAAGAGATGTTATAGATGATGCTGGCCCAGCTGCGAAAAGCCCGGCGACATTGACATTGAAGCCGCTATCCAGCAGCGCATGGAACATGAAAGAATAGGGGCCACTTGTAGTAAATGGCACTGACGTGGCTTTGAGCAGATTCGTGCTACCGCCAGTGATATGTGCGCCGCCGCCGATAGTGGAGCCTCCCCAGGTAGTAGAGCCACTCACACTCGCATCGTTCTTATAGCCGGAGATGTCACTGGCCCGCACCCCAGAGCCATCGTCCAGGATGCTGGCCCAGACCAGGGCGCGACTGAATGGGGAATCCCGGTCTATCTGCGATCCCCTGGGGGGCTTGTTGTAGCCCCAATGGGCGCCGGGTAGGAGCAAAGCCATGGCTAGTTAAAGGTGTCGATGGTTGCGGTGGTCACCGTGTTGGTGGTGACGCTGTTCGTGGCATCCAGATTGGTTTGCAGGCCGTGATACTTGCCGGGCGGGAGTTTGATGGTGAATGTCTTTGTCGTACTTGCGGTACTGGGAATGATGTAGGTAGCCAGGGCGATGCTATCAACGGTTGAACCGCCCCCTACCGTCGCAAAGATATCGATCTGCAGACCGGATGTGGCAGCGATTGAGACGAAGGTGATCGCTATTTGGATCTGCCCCTCGATCTTGTTCGAGAAGTCCACATCGAAGGGGCGCGTCGCTGAAGCGAGAATGGTGGCCGACGCCAGGATATTCCCGACGGTGTTGAAGGTCATCTGCGGGGAGGCCACGCTAGACCCCCGCGAAGATGTTGACGGCCAGGTTGACGCCGGTGGCGATGTCGGTGTCGGTACAGTTGCGGCTATCTGGCCCTGGGTTTGGCACATTGCCCAGATACGTGGTGACCAGGGTCGGCACGTTCGCCGCACAGAAGGCGGCGATCTGGGAGGTATATTGCGAGGGGATCAGCACCCATTTGTTGACCACCGTGAGGCGCTGGGCATGATTGCTGACGGCGCCTTCGGCATCGACGGCCTGCGCCGTAATATACATCTGGGTGAGCACACGGTTCTGGAACGCCACGTCCATGCCCAGGCTCCAGGCGGATTGCAGTGTCGAAGCCATTAAAAGATCGCCGTGTAGGTGGCTTGCAGATTGGTACTGCTGTTCAGCGTCAGGGGTGCGTTGACCACATGGGCGTAGGCATTATTGGCGGCCGTCCAGGAGCCAGTGGAGGAGACGTTGATCACCCAGAGATCGGTGTAGCTGCCGGCCGTAAAGCCGCCAGCCGTCGTGAAGGTGAACTGCAGCTGTGCCTTGCGGTTGCCGACGCCTGCGCCGGCCGTGTAGGTAGCCACCAGGGCGGTGCTGATCTGGGCGCCGGTGGGGGCGGTCGTGGGACCATCTTTGCTCGACGGGCCAGCGACCACGAAATCTCCTGACGCGTGGGCGTTGAGCGTGGTGTAGTTGGTCTGGCTGGTCGAGGAGCCGGAGAGGAAGATCTGCGCCGCCAGGGAGGTAGTGGTGGAGCCGTTGGCGACTTCGGCGTTGGCCGTGCCAAACCCCAGGATGATGCCGGTGCCAAAGGTATTGTCGGAGCCTGGATATTTGCCGCCCGTCAGGGTGGGCACGCCGGTGGCGGCATTGCCGGTGTTCTGCAGGGTGCCATCGACGGTAGCGGCCGCCTTGAAGGTGGAGCTGGCGATGCCGGTTACCAGTGCGGCCGCGCCGCCCGAAACGACGGGGTAGCCGGTGACGGCGCCAAAGACTGAGCTGACGGTCACCGTGCCGTTGGTGGCGGCCGTTGCCGTAGCCGGCGTGATCGAGAGGTACTGGCCCAGCCAGGTGCCGCCTGCGTTCAGGTGAGCTGCGGCCGACGCGTCGCCGGTCGAGCCGAAGAACTCGGCCAGGACGCGGTTGAGGAAGGCGTCGGTCTCCACGTTGTGGGTGATGACGCGTTTGATGACGCGCCCGGTGCGCGCGTCCACTTCGTCGAGGCGCGCGAGCCCTGCCATGCGCCCGGAACCATGTTGGAGCAGCAGGCGTCCCAGTTCATGCTCGTAGGCATCGCCTGCGCCACCGGCATGCTGATTGCTCAGTTGGTTGTGCCAGTAGCCGGGAATATGCACCAGGGTGCGTGGTCCGCCATCGGGTGCCAGGCCGGGCAGATAGAGGTTGTCGTGTTTACTCTGGTGCTGGAGTAGCATCAATGATCTCCTGGGGCTGATCGCCGGCTGGAAGGGCAGGCGGGGGAACGGGGCGGGATAGGACGACAAGCGATGGATCGTTCATGGTCCAGCCCTGCTCGATAATCTGGTGCAGGGTCGGGATAGTGAGATCGCGGGCTGGAAGAACCATGTACTGGAGTTGCATTGGATGGATTCCCTCTTGGTGATTAGCCGGTCACTGTATAGTCAAAATTGATGGTTCCTGCAGGTACAGTGGTCCCCCAGTAGCCCCACAACTCAAACTGAGTGGTGCTTTTGTTGACGACAAAGAGCGTTCCCGGAACACCGCTAATGGCTACGCTCCACATAACCTGCACAAACGGGGCGGCACCATATGGAACAGCAAAGGTTACGCGGCAAACCTGGAGAAAGCCTGGAATTAAGCCCGATCCTGTGACAATCGAGATGGTTCCGCGCATATCATTCCCGACAGAGCCGGATGCAGAGGCACCACTGCCCATTCCAGAAAGGGCCAAGAATGTGGGGGCTGCACCGGTTGCCAACAAATGCCCGCTGGCTATCGTGAAGTTGCCGGCGACAGAAGAGCTGGCGCCTGCAGTAACACCTCCGGTAGCATTCACATTGCCGGAAGCACTGATGGTAACTACACTCAGCACTCCCGCTCCGCCGAGCGACAGCTTACTGACACCACCAACCTGCATGTCTATCAGGTTGCCGCCGAAGCCGGCTGCGGTGTTGCCCGCCAGCAGTGTCCCCGATCCCGATCCCACGAAATGGTTGCCGGAGGAGCCGTCGAAGGGGCCGGATCCCAGATTGACCACGCCGAAGGCGGCATTGGCGGCGGGCGCCACAGCCACATGCAGTGAGCTGACGGGGCTGGACGTACCGACGCCGACGCTGCCCGCGTTCTTCAGCAGCTTATTGGCCATGGCGATGTCGCCGCCCATGGTCGCGCCGCCATTCAAGGTCGCCAGACCGGTGAGCGTGGAGGCGCCGTTGTTGGTGAGGCCGTTGAGCGTGGTTGCGCCGGTGACGGCCAGCGTGGACGGAAAGGCGACAGCGCCGGCATTGCTGCCGGTGAGGTTCATGAAGCCGGAGCTTGCGGGGAGGGGATTGGTATTGGATACGTCGGTGTAGGAGCTGACGGCCGTGTTGCCGGCGTTGGTGGTGGCGTAGTAGAGCGGTATATTGGCGGTGACGGGCGGCGTCGGTGTGCCGCCATGGTTGACCGAGACTACCTGGTAGAGCCCGGTGTTGAGCAGATAGACGTACTGATCCTGGCTGGTGCCGGGACCGGCATTGAGGGGAACGGTCGTGGCTACGACGTTCAGGTAGAGCGGCGCGGCCGCGCCGGAATTGATCACCGCCTGGCAGGCCGGCTGTGTGACGGTCAGGCCGGACGCCGATGAGGCAATACCACCGGAGAGGCGATAGGTGATTGCCTGGACAAACGTATTGAGATCGGCGGCGTTGAGATTGGAGCCAGGGGTGCCGCCGACTTGATCGGTAAAGACGGGGAAGGTGGTCGTCATCTAGCTCACTTATTTAGAGGAAGGTGATGTTGATCGTCGCGGGGTTGTTGTTCGGGTTGATGACGGAGTTGACCGGTGTCTGCGTGCCCAAGATAAACGCCTTGATGATCACCTGGGCCTGTGCTGGGGTCAGTCCGGGCAGGCCGGTATAGGGGTACGGGGGGATGGTGACGTTAAACTGCTGGCTGTTGGTCTGGGCGACAATCACGCCGCCCGAACTGGCAACAGCGGGCGTCACGCCGGCTACCGGTGGGGTAATGGGGCTGGCGGCGCCGTTGACCAGGAGGGCGATGTCGCCGGCAATATGCGGCAGGGTGCCGGAGGCGTTGCGGCTATTGATCACGCCCGCGAGGCGTGCCTGATAGGTCTGGATCTGTTCGCCGGAATACTGCGGGAGTCCGAAATCGGCGCCGTAGCCGGCCGCGTATTGATCCACCGCGCTACTTATAGTGTAACTGGCGGCGAAATCGCTCGTCAGCGTATCGGTCACCGCCCGGTGCGTCGCCAGGGCGCCCAGAATGCCGTTGAGATTCGGCCCCATCACCCAGTCTTTGCCCAGCGCGATCTTACCGATGAAGTTGGGATCCCGTTCAGGCACCCAGTAGAAGAGCCAGAGATCCCGGAACCAGGGCTGGGTGGTGGTAATGGCGGGGAAGGTGATCGTCCACTGGCAGTAGCGGCTGCGCGGGGCGTTGACCAGGCCCACATCGCCGGAGTTCACGGCCGCCACCTGGAGCGCCATATCCTGCGGCGTGAATGTGGTTACAGCGTAGGTGGTGTCCTGCGTCAGGGTTGGGACGCCCGGTGAATGGCTGGAATGGACGCCGCTGTAGTGGATAGTCTGGCTGGTGGCCAGCTGGAACTGGGCCATCGGCTGGTTATCGATCCATTCCGCCAGAAACCACTGCGTATCGGGCTCGCCGCTATCGACGACGGCAGAGGTATAGGCGCCGGCCGCCACGCCGGTGCCGGACTGCAGGGTGACGCTCTGCACGCCGACCATGGTGGAGTCGGTGATGAGGAAGGCGGTATCGCCGTTCGTGAGCGTGCCGGTGACCTTAAAGCTGATACCTGGAATGTGCGGTGCTGCCGCGCCGCCTGTAGCGCCGGATCCCGATCCGGTATAGAGCGTCCCCGTCGTGAGGCCGGTATCAACGGTCGTCTCACTACCACCTGGGAGCGTTCGCAGCAGATTGAACGTGCCGGCGCCGGTTGCCAGGATGCGCCATTTGGCCGCCAGGAAGGTGGGGTTGGCGAGGATGGTGATGTTCGGCGACCAGCCGGTGCCCACGCTGGTGCCCACCGTGTTGGTGACGCTGGAGACGGGGGAGATGGCGACGTTATACTGGCCGGAATGCACGATTTTGATGACGTGGCTCAGGCCGTCCAGGAAGAGCTGCCCCTGCGGCGTGGCCTGGTAGCAATCCAGCATCAACTGCAGGACGCCATCGACGAAGACCTGCGCCAGGGCGCCGTTGTGTAGCTCGTTGGCGACCACTACACCGGCGCCACCCGTCTGACCCGACGTAAAGCCCATGCCCGCACCGGTGATGCCGGTGAGCAGAATGGTCACCAACTGCGCCGTCGTGGTGAACTGGATCGTATCGCCTGCCTGGATGGTGTAGGCAACGGGGATCAGGTCGGCCCATTTGAGCGTGGTATAGCCGAGTCCACTCGATTTTGTGGCGCCGCCGGAGCCGCCGAAAAGCTGATCGCCGGTGTAGACGGTGGTCGAGGTGACCGTAAAGCCCGGCGTGATCGAGGGATGCTGATACTGCGAGATGTTGACGGTGGTATCGAGGTGGCAGTTGGCGTAGACGGCACCGGGCGTGTTGTAGTCATTGGCGAACCGCCAGCGCTGCACATTCATTATGGTGTCACCGTGACGACGCTGGTCGGGTTGCCATTCAAGCGGTAGATGGTGGTCTGGGCGACGGCGGAGCTGGCGGGGGTCGTCGAGGTCAGCGTGAAGTTCGAGAGTGAGAAGCCCAGCGCCTGCTGCACGGCCTGCCCCATCAAAAAGACGGTGGTGCCTGCGTTGTGTTTCAGGGCCTGCACGTAGCCGGCGACGGCTGCCTGGATCTGCGGATCGATGGTGGCGGGCTGCAGCGCGGACGGTCCCGCCCAGGTGACGGTGACGTTGGTCAGGTTGATGGCGTTGAAGATCTGCCCGGCGCTGCCGGCGTTGCCGATGCGCGGGGTGATGCCGGGCGGCAGGACGGCCCGCACCGCCGCGTCCACCGTTGCCGCCAGCCCGGTGAGTGTGGCGCCGGAGAGATAGTTGGTGCTGTCGCCAGATAGTATCGAACCGCCAGAGACGCCCCCATTGGCGCCGGCTGAGTCACACCAGTAATAGTAGATGAAGCCAGATCCCGACTGGGGGTCGAAAACGTACGCATCATAGACGCCGGGTACGGCCAGAATGGCGGCCGTGATCGCCGCTGTGGTGTACTTGCTGCTAAAGGCGGCGACCGCCTTGTTGCGCAGCGATTGATCCGTATCGGCGTCGATGCCGCCTGTGGTAATGGCTGCATTGGTGACGGTGTAGGACGCGGTGCTCGATGGGTTGCTGATGACGGAGATGGCCCCTATCGCCACGTTGCCGGCGCTGCCGGGTAGGTTGGCGACAATGGCGACCGAGTTGGAGGAGGTAGCGCCGATATTGATGGTCGCTGCCGCTTGCGTCGTATAGAGCTGTGCGATGGTTGTGACGCCATCACCGACTGTCTGCACCACCGTACCGCTGGGCACGGTAATGGTCGCCGTAGCGGCCACCTGGACGCTGAATACGACGTTGCCGGTGGCTGCCGAGCCCAGGTTGCGCGCGATGCCATAATTGGCTACCACTGCGTCCAGGTTGGCACCGGTTGCTTGCAGCACGAAGAGGCTGGGCGTAGCCTGCTGAATCAGATACTGCGTATCGGCATCGGCGGAGAGAAACGCCTGCGCCAGGTTGAAGAGCACCGACTGGCCTCCGACGGAAGCGGCCGGCAAGTTGGCCGTGATGCGCTGCTGGAACAGCGCGACATTATCTGCAAATGCGGGCATCTTAGCCGCCTAACGTAACGGAGAAGGGCGCGACGAGTTGTGCGGTAGTGCCGGCGCGCGAGATAACGGTAAATTGCACGAGTACCTGTCCGATGGTCAGCACGCTGCCATCGCCGATGGTGACCTGCAGGTCGGTGAAGGCTTGCACCTGCTCATCCAGGGCCAGCAGGCCCTGCGCCGCCATCTGCTGTTGGCGCACCAGGAAATAGTTCTGGGCCTGCGTGACCATGGAGACGAAGATGGATCCCACGTCGCCCGATGGGCGCCCCAATTCGGCGAAGAGCGGGTTGCCGTAGGTGGGATCGAGCGGGTTATCGCCCTGGGGGGTGAGCAGCCAGCGAACGATATCCTGGATCAGCCGGTTAATGCCGGTGACCAGCTGCAGGTCGCCGGAAGGGCCAAAGGGCGCATCGACGACCAGTTGGTTATCGGCGTTGAGGGAGAAGGAGAGCTTGAGGTCGGCGGTTGGGGTCGTGAGCGAGGGGAGCGTCATTAGTTCACCACCCAATAATCAAACACCAGAACGGTGCCGTTGACGGGATTCATATTTGCGGACGACACGATAAAACTGCCCGTATTTTTGGTCGTCACAAAGAGACCGCCGACCGTACTGGAAGCATTACTGTTTGGCTGCAAGAAGACTCGATATGTAGTGTTGCCCTGCGATGTATTAAAATTGAGTGTGACCAGAGTGCCCGTACCAGAAGGTGCGGTGCCATAGGTCAACGAGATAGTGCCGGCGATATCGGATCCGGTCACCGACGAGGCGATGGCACCGCCCGATCCTAAAGCGGCCCCGCGCGTGAGGGTGGGGAGAGAGGCTTGCGTGCTGGCAATGATTTTCGTCTGCACCGTCAGGCCCCCCGCCAGGACGCCGGCTCCATTGGTGTCGATGCTCCACACGGTGTCGGGTGTGCTGTTGCTGTGACTGATGGAGGCTACACTCAACATGGTGTGGCTGTTCATCTGCAGATTGGCGCCCAGTGAGGCGCCTGCCGTCAGCGTGGCGAGTCCGGTGACGCCGATGGTGCCGGCGAGGAGGGCATTCCCGGAGCTGTCGATACTCCAGTTACCGGATCCTGCGGTCGCGCCGTCGGAGATAAAGCCCACGTTCTTGAGGTTATGAGTCTGGGCATCAAGATCGGCACCCAGGGTTGCTCCACCGGTGAGCGTGGAGAGGCCGGTGACCGTGAGCGTGCCCGTATTCGTGGTATTACCGTTGAAGGCGATGGTCGAGCTGGAGAGCGTGATCGGGCCGGCGCCTAAGCCAGTACAGGTGAGCAGGATAGGCAGTTTATGCGCGGTCAGCACGATACCCGTAGAACCGCTCGTGCCCGCAAGGGTCATGCTGGCATTGGGCGCGCCCAGGCCGCTACCGTTTGACGAGAGGGTCCACCCAGGCACTGCCGGATCGTAGTACAGCTGGGGGAGGCCCACATGGGAAAAGTCCTGGAGCAGGACGGAGACGCCGGTATTGAGCAGTTGAGCGGCAATGCGCCCATCATGGTGATAGATACCGCTCTCGCCGGTATTCAGCGTGGGCAGGAGATTTGGCGTATCGGTGGTGGAGATCGTCTGCTGCGGAAAGGGATTCATGGCGCTCTCGTAGAGCGTGAGCACCTGATCGCCAATCTGCGGGACGGAATGGAAGCCGGAACTGACGCCACCCAGGAACACCCTGGGCACAGGCGGGCCGCCCACGCCCGACTCCGTATAGGTAAGCGCGAGCTGGCCTGTGGTGTGAGCCTGGACGGTGCCTTTACGCGCGAGACTCATCAGTGTGTTCCTATCGAGCCGTTGGGGAGATAGAGTGCGGGATCTTGATCGTTACCGAAGCCGGGCGGTGATTCGATCTCGAAATGTAGGTGCGGGCCGGAACTGTTGCCGGTGGAATCGGACTGCGCGATCAGCTGTCCCTGCTTCACGCTGTCGCCAGCCGCGCAATTAAAGCTGGAGAGGTGGCCATAGAGGGTCATGGTGTTGCCGGTCACGATCCGCACGCAGTTGCCGAAACCAGTGGTATCCCACTGCGCGAAGATCACCACGCCGCCCGTTGCCGCATAGACCGGTGTACCGGTGGGGATGCCGATGTCGATGCCGGTGTGGAAGTGGGGATAGCCATGCACGGCAGGCTCTCCGGCATAGGAAGTGGGACCATAGGCTTGTGTAATGGAGTACGGAGGCTGAACGGGAAACTGCATGCCGCCAGCACTGGAACTGGCGGGCTGTTGCGGTGGATTGGCCATGTTCGCGCCGGTACTGACCGGCGTCACATTGGTATTGGTGACGGAGGTGGAGCCAGCCGGATCGGTATTGCCGGAATCGTAGCCAATGGGCGCGCTCTGATACTTCACCACCAGGATGTTGGTGACCGGCGCGTTGGTCGGATTGCTCTGAATGGTGATGGTGGTGGGGCTGCCCCGTCCGGCATCGACGACCACGTATTCACCGGTGGGCGAAGGACCAATGGGCGCGCTGGTAACGGGATCGCGCAGCTGCACGACGGCGCCTGCGGTGATATTGAGATCGGTGCAATCGAGGGAGATAGTGTTAGCGCTGGTCGCCTGCAGGCTGCCGTACAGGTAGGGCGCCGCTTGCAGTACCGGGTTCGTGGCAATGGTGTACGGGCCAGGCTGACTGCTGGCGAGGGGTGCCAGCAGCTGGGTGCTCGTCGGTGAGGTGGGCGAGCCGGAGAGGAACTGTTTCTGGATGTTCTGCGTGATCACCGGGTAGGTGAGCGAGCCGATATAGGGGAAGCTCTGGTCCGCTGCCCGGCCATAGGCCAGGCCCAGCGTCATTACCCAGGACTGGCCCCACTCCAGGTTATAGGTGGTGTTGGTCATGTAGTAGCGGCCGGTCGCGAGCGGCGCTTTGAGGCCGGGCGTATTCAGCGTCGCGCCGGCATTGGGAATCGGCACATCCACCAGCTTCCCGATGCGAAAGAGCGGATCGGCCGGTATGGTCACCGAGCCCACCAGGATATTGCTGGCATAGACGTTCAGCATCTGCTGCGCCAATGTTTGGGCCGCTTGCTTCGCCCGAATCCAGGGCGCGTAGAGGACGAGGCGCCTGGTCTTGAGATGCTGCGCCATGGAGGCCGGCGCTGCTACGTAGGGTGCCAGCTGGGTGATGGGCACCAGACCATAGCGTACCTCCACTTCGGTCACCACGCCCTGATCGGTCTCTGCCAGGTCGAGCTGTAGGATCTCTTCCTCTTGCACCGTGCGCGGAAAGAGGTCGGGCATGAAGTAGCCGGGCGTATCGGCGAGATAGCCCATGCGCCGCCAGTAGCAGAAACCTTCCTCGTCGAAGAACATCTCCAGCCCGGAGTCGCCGACCAGGGCCTGAATGATCGATGACCAGGTTTGCTGGTCTGGATTGGTAAAGATGCCGGCACTGATCTGGCCCCAGAGAAAGGCGCCGGAATTGGCCTGCGGATCGATGACGATGTTCTTGATTGGGTAGCCGACTGCCTGCGCAGAGAGCGTGAGAATGGCCGAGCCAGTGATGCCGGTAGCGCTGTAGAGGGAGAGCCTGACCGTATCACCGGGATTCTGGCGCACCACCTCCCAGAGCTTATAGGGACTGGAGGCGGCAATCTGCACGATATCGCCCTGATCGGCGCTAAAGAGCTGGTGGTAGGCATCGACATAGCCTGTCCAGGCCACGCCCCACTCGCCGTGCCGGTTGCGCAGCCGCAGCTGCACCACATCCATCGCTTGCGGACGGGTCGATTGCCCGTTCGAGCCGGTGAGGTTGCTGATCACGCCATGCGGATCGGCGAAGGTCGCCGTCAGTTGTCCCACGCTGGTGGTGGAATTGGAGGCCGTGCAGGAGAGCATGGTATTCAGGACATAGGCGCTGCCGTCCTGCTTGATACAGTAGAACTGGTAGTCGGGTTGGAACTCTAGCAGCGACGGCATTAGTTCGTGGCGTAGGGAATGATGATCACCGTACCGACGGCCAGGTTGCGCCAATCCAGAATCGTGTTGTTGGTGATCTGGATGGCGCGCACGAAGGTCGGCACGTCGGTATAGCCGGCCGACTGCATATAGCGGCCGGCGATATGCCAGATGGTGTCAAAGGCTTGCCAGGTATAGGCGCGTAAGGAGGCCATTAACTGATCCTCGCGACGCCGCCGCCACCACCAGGCACGGCAGGCGGTGTGGTGACGATCTGGCCGCCGCCGCCAGGCAGAATGGGGATGGAGAGCGCCTGGCTGGCGCTGTTGGCGAGCTTGGTGACGGCCGTCGGCAGCTGCTGCCCATACTCCGCCAGCTCGATGCGATACTGGTTATAGAGGTGCATGTCGCTGGTAATGGAATCCTCGAAGACGTTCACATAGACGAACTTGGTATCGGTGAAGCGGCTGGGGAACTTGAAGGTGACGATGCGTTCGTTGTTGCCTGCTTTGGGGCGAAAACGCTCCATGGCGGTGAGCCCTTTGACGCCGGCTACGCCGGTGAAGCCTTCCAGCGAGTAGACGGTCTGCCGGGCGCCGAACGACATGCGGATGATGCCGGCCCTGGTGGGCAGATCCACATGAATCGCTTCCGAGCGTTCGGTGTAACTGGTGGGATTGATGTGAAACTGCACGCCGTCGATGCTGCAGGTGACGTAATTGCCCCGCTTCTTGGGATCGAGAAAGTCCTGATAGGGATTGCTCACTTAGCGGCTCCGATGGTTCGGGGGGCGTGGGGGCGGCTTTTGCTGGGTCGGCCCATTGGTGCTGGAGTGTTTGGGGTGGGTGGTGGTCTGGCCGACGGGGACACGCGTGTGATGGGGCGGAATGGTTACCGTGCCGACCTGATTCCCGGCGCCGTCTTTAACGATCAGCGTGCCGGTGACCACGATATCGACGTTCTGCGCGGCCGCCAGGACGCCCTGCGCGTATGCCGGTCCCTCACCGTAGCCGGCGAGCCCGGCCGCGAGCGAGCCGCCATTCTTTTTGATTTGCCAGTTGAGATACCACTCGGACGCAACAATCGCCTGCATGGGATCATAGGCATTGAACTTCTTCTTGTAGAAGGGGCTGGTAGGGTCGCCTTCTACTGAGCCGGGACCGTTGTCGCCTGCGGTAGAGGGAAGAAACTGTCCCAGACCCATGGCGCCACTGGTCTTGTTGGTAGCGGTGGGATCGAAGCCATTGCTCTCGCGGTTAATCATGGCGAGAAGTACGGCAAGGGGTACGCCGTAGGGATTGATGCGTTTGTTGTTGGTGGCAGACTCGAAGGCGCTTACATATTGCGACGGCACCGGGTTGTAGCCGCCAGATTGATTTTGCACCTCAATCGTGCCGGCTGGATGCGGACCAATGAACTGGCGTCCCATGCCCGTCTGGGTGGGATGGAAGCCGTACTGGCCGACGACGGGAATAGCGGAGAGGTCGTACGGCACTTTGCCGACATTAAAGGCCAGATGACCGCCTGTGACCGGCCCGCCCATCAGATAGCCGGGAGATCCATGCGAAGCAGTGGCCTCTTGGGCACCGTGCGGGATCTGGTTGGGCAGCTGGACGTTCTTGAAGTTGGGATTGTGGAGCGTCGTGTCGTTGGGGCTGTCGCTGCTGCTGCCTCCCGGCTGCACGGCGCCCAGAATATCCTGGAGATCGTGGTGCAGCGTGCCGAGCGTCACCGATGCGGCTTCGGCGGCAATCTTAATCTTGTTCAAGTGATCCACTTGCTGTCCGGCCGCATCCGCCATGGTCTGCTGCCAGCTCTGCGCGCTGCCCAGTCCCTCGCCCTTCTGGAACTTTGCCGCCAGTGCTTCTGCCTGCTTATCCTTGCCTTTCAGCCAGAGATCGATGAGCTGCAGCTGCTGTTGCGGCGCCAGATTGGAGATGCCGGTCAGACCCAGATTCTGGATCATGCCCAGGCTTACTTCCCTGGAGGTGGCATCCCTCCCAGGATTGGTGGTGCGCAGGTAGCGCCCAATGGCATCGAACATCTGATCGGGATGGCCGCCCTTGCCGTTGATACCAATCTGTGCCCCCAGGAACTTACTCATGTCGCCGCCGAAGAGCAGCGCCGCGTCCTGGATAGCCGATGTGCCGGTGGCGCTCATCACCGGCGACATCAGGTCGCCCACATTGATGCCGGCGCCTCCGGTGACGTTCTTGGTGAGCAGGCTGGAGATGGATGCCAGACCGGAGATGCCGGAGTCGGGTCCGCCGACGGCCAGCGCCACGCCGTTACTGGCCTGTTCGAGGCTGGTGAAGGACTCGATCAGTTTGTCGATGCTGACGCCAAAGGTCTTACCCTGGCGCACCAGCTGCTGGAAGACCATGGTGGTCTGATCGACGGAGAGTCCCTGCTTACCCATCAAGACGCCGGTAAGCGTGCCGAGCGCGGGAATACCGCTGTCATCGGCGCCGATGGCGCGGCCGAGCGAGAAGGTCGCCCTGGCGCCGCCCACCAGATTCTTGGTGCCGGAGACGCCGGCCAGTTCGAGCTGTTTCGCCAGCGCCATGGCGGTAGAGGAGTGATACCAGTAGTTCTGCGCGGCCCCACCTGTGCCGCCCAGCTGGTTGACCAGATCCATGGCGCCAGCCGGTGACATGCCGGCCGGGTTGGGGGTGCCGGCGCGTAGGTCATATGCCGTCACATGCGCTGCAGTATGGATCTTGTTATAGATCTCCTCGCCGATGACGCCGACGCCGACGACGGCGACGCTCAGGGCCGCGATGCCACCGAGAATGCCGAGCATGCCCTCAACCAGGCCCGCACCGCCAGCTCCTTCGATGGCCGCAGCGTCTCCTCCTGCCTGCGCAAGCGTGGCAGAGCCTGCCGCAGACGAAGACCCGCGCAACATGCGAATGGCGGAGAGCCCGCTCTGATACACGCCGCCCACCGTACTCCGGCCGGTAAACGCCTGCTGGATGCCACCAAAGATAAGATTGCGGCCAAGGGGACCAGCGTTGCCGTAGGCCAGGGCGCCCAGCTGCGAGAGCGAGCGGGAGTTGAAGATCGACTTGACCAGATGGCCCTTCTCCTGCTCCAGCAGCTCGCTCTTCTTACGCCGCAGATCCTCCTCGCCTCTAATCTGCTTATTGAGGGCGTCGATTTGCGCTTGCATCTGCGTGCTGGCACGGTCCACCGAGAGGCGGCGAATGGCCTCTTCCCTGGGCGTTTCCGGCTCCGGCCCAGGTGGGCTCTTGGCCATCTGGAAGCCGACATTCGGTCCCAGACGCATAAAGGCCGTCAGCTGCTTCACCATGGTGTCCAGGCTCTGCAGCATATTGGTGAGGTCGGGGTTATTGGCGCGCAGATCGGGCGATCCGGCCAGACGGTTCTGGATAGCGGCCGGCGAGGAGAAGGTCTCCCGTAGCCCGGCGAACTGTTTATTGCCCAGCTGCACGATCTGTGCTTCGAGCTTGGCTATATCCGTCTGCAGCTGCTTGACTTTCCCCTGGATGGGGGTAATGTCAGCATCTATTTTGGTGGTAACGCGCTTGGTGTCGCTGGACATTAGAGGTCGGGTGCTCCAGCCGCGCGCCTATCGCGCACTATCTGTTCCTGGATATCGAGCGGAATGTAGGCGGTGTCCGCGTCCCGGAAGTAGGGGTCTTCGGTGCAGAAGAGCGCGAGCGGATCGACCGGCGCGATAGATTTGTCTTCGCCGCTAATCACCTTGACCGCCTTATCAGGATTATGGGTTGCCAACAGGAAGAGGGCCGCCAGATGGCGCCGATCCTCATCAGCGCGTTTGGCCGCCTCCACTTCGTCCTCCCTGGTGTGGAAGAGGACGAATGCCCATTGCTTTGCGGTTAACTGCCCCCTGGAAAACGCGCCGATCCGGTCAAGGGCTCGCCATTCGAGGACCGTTCGGCGTCGATATTTGGGTCGCTGAGAATCTCGCTGAGTTCTAAAAGCGGCTGCCGGGCTGCCAGGTCGTAGTTGACCAGGATGGCATCCAGGAGGGGGCCGGGCCAGGTATGCACCCAGTTGGCGCGCATAATCAGCTCGTTGGGATAGAGCGTGCCGGCCGGATCGCGTAAGGGCTCGTTCTTGCTCCAGTTCACCGGCACATCGTCAACGGCATCGACGGTATAGGCAGCGCGTAGCTCGCCCTCGCGCATGATGCGCTGCTCTTCTGGAAAGCTCTTCACGCGGGAGATGAGGTCGATCTCCTCCGAGTTGGTGAGGACGTGGTAGGAGATGGTGCGGATGGTATTGCGCCAGATGATGTCGCGCTTAATGGGCGCGAGAATGCCCCAGAACTGGAAGAGGGGATCGAGGGGGGTTTCCTCAACAACCCCCTCGTCCGGTGCGCCTTGTTCGTTTTCGTCCATAAACTCTCCCTCGTACGCGTGTGGTGCTTAGTCGCCATCCCGGTTCATATTGGGGTTGTTGAACGGGAGGGATCCTGGGGTTTGATTGGTCGGCGCTGCGGCTGGGGCTGCACCGCCCGCATCGGCGAACTTGCCGGCGCCCCAGAGCTGCTGGAGGTTCGAGAGCTGGTATTCGCCGCCCATGTCCGAGCGGTTGTAGCCCTTGCCGATGAAGTTGAAATCTTCGGAAATCAGCGTCATGGGGTCGGAGAAGCTCCAGGTGTACTCGGTGATCCAGACGGTCATCCAGCTCCAGGTCGCCGTCTCCACCGTCGGTGCGCCGGACGGACCCTGATAGTTGAAGCTGTACTGCCAGATGAAGGGGCACATGCGGAAGTCGATATCCGAGAGGTTGCTGTATTCGCGCGCCAGCAGCTCCTGCATATCGGCGCCACGCAGCTGGAAGCGGGAACCCGATCCCTGCCACTGGCGCATGCCGAAGACCGGCTCGTTCCAGTCGTTGCCGGCCATGGCCCGGAAGTTGGTGCCATTGCTTTCCGAGATGCGGAATGCCTGCATACCGCCGACAACTTTCGGCGTGCCGCCCGGTGTGAAGATGGAGAGCGAGCCGAAGAGCGTATGGCGTCCCAGGCTGACATTGCCCTTGCCGACGCCATCGGGGTACGGCACGCCCGGTATATGTTGATTGCGGATAGTGCCTGCCACTGTGGGGAACCTCGTGGGAGAGTACAGTTGTCTTCCGACAACTTTGGGGCTAAATGAAAGTGAAGCTCGTGACGATGCTGATGGTGGTGATGGGGAAGCGGGTGATATAGGAGACCGTCACTGCGTAGATCAGCGTGTTGGGATCGACACTGACGGTGACCGAGTTCACGCCGTTGATGGTGCTGCCCAGGCGCGCCAGCCCCGCCCGCACCGCAGCCTGTAGCTGCGTGGTGAGCGTCGCCAGGTTCGGCGACGGGCGGCCCTTGAAGGGGCTGACGGCCGCGACGGTGACCAGTGACACCGCGTCGTCGATGTCCTGGACATTGAACTGGTAGAAGGGGTTCACCAGGTTCGAGTTGGTGCCTAGCGTGTAGGGAGCGGTGGAGACCGCATCACGCACCAGCAGCAGGGCGCTGGAGGCAGGCTGCTCGAAGACCAGGAGTCCTGCTGCGGCCAGCAGATTGAGGTCGGTCGTCTGCAGGGGCGCAGTCTTATCGCTGGGGATGGCCAGCCCGGAGAATCCGGCGATGGGGAAGCGCGTGGCGGTCTCTTCGGTCGGCCCGACGGCTTTGAGTCCGGCATACGCTGCCGCCAGATAGATGCCGTCGTAGATGGTCGTCGTACCGGTGGCGGGGTTGACGGCGAAGGCGCCATCGTGGCCGATACAGACAAACCGGCTGGAGTTCATGTTGTTATAGGAGGTGGAGAGGCTGGCGAAGGTGGTGCCCAGGGCCGGCCCCAGAATGGCCTTGCGGAACTGGTTGATGGAGAGGGCAGCCGTGATGTGGCTGGAGAGGGCGCCGGAGATGGTGGAGGCATCGAAGCCGGCCCAGATATAGTCCACGCTAAAGGCCAGCGAGTTGGCCAGCGCAGCCGCGACACTCGCATCGCCGGCTGCCGTGCCGAGCCCATCGGCGCCGCCGGCCAGGGCCTGGTTGACGACCGCAGCCGGGATATTCGCGCCCAGGGCGCCGGTTACCTGCACAGCGCTGCCCGGATTATTGAGCGGATTGGCGCCATTGATGGCGGCCTGGATTTTGGCGTTGCTCGTCAGGTCGTAACTGGTATTGGCGTAGGTCTGGAGGACGGTTGTGCCGTTCAGGATCTGAATCTGCGTGACTACTGTGGCCGCGACGGTAACGGTCAGCTTCAGCGCATTGCCGGCCGAGCCGGCGAACATGCCGATACCGACCAGATTAAAGCTGGTGCCGGAAGTCTGGGCCACCACCGCAGCCGTCGCGCGCGTGACGCCGGTACGGCAGACCAGGAGGTTATAGGCGCTATTCGTGGTAGGCTGGCGCTGAATGGAGGCGTAATAGCCGCCGAGCGGAATAGAGTAGCCGGTGCTGGTCGCCTGACCGGGATCGCCGAAAATGGACGCCAGCTGGGCGAGCGGGATGAGCACCGGAGTATCCGGTCCCTTGGGCGCCGTGCCCAGCAGCAGCAGGGTCTTACCAGGCACGCCGCCAATCAGCTGCTGGCTGGCACCCTGCGAGATAACGGTGACCGAAGGAGGGGCATACGTGGCCATGGAGTGTCCTTAAATGATGATGGTCGTGTCTGTAGCCTGGGCATAGGGGGGTGTGCCGGCGTCGGTGGTGACGGTGGGGAAGATAGTGAAGCCGGTTGGCACCAGGGGGTTCTGGCTCCACTGCATGAAGAGATCGCATTCCAGGGGTAGGGTCAGCTCGTAGACCTGCCCTTCGGGGCGGGGCTCGTCAAGATTGGCGGACGGCGCGTCTACAGCGCCAAAGCCGGTAACGATAATGCCGCAGAGGCCCAGGTTATGCAGGACGGCCTGTTCCCATTGGTTGCCGGAGGTGTCGGTGCTGTAGCCGGCGAGAATACCGGAGACCAGCGCGTCGAGGAGATACCAGCGTTCGGCGTCTTTGCGCGCCTTGATGATCAGCACGATGCGGCTCTCGCTGGCGCGTACCTGATAGACGAAGGTGTTGGTGAGGGGATCGAGCAGCTGCAGGTTCATGCCGCTCATAAAGCGGATGGCGCCGGGCTGCACGGTAACCACCACTTCGGAGAACTCGCTCTCCAGGTCGGCGTAGATGGAGCGCATCGGCACCGTAATAGGCTGACCAAACTCGTCCAGGAGGTTGTCGAGAATCGGCTGCAGACAGGCAATGGCGTTGTAGATCACCGCTTCGTAGAGATTGAGGTAGGGGCCAGCAGACACTTAGAACTTCTTTTGTGTACGGCTATCAACATTCGCGAGCAGGTTTTGTACGCGCGCGGACTGCCAGGCGGCATCGAGGAAAGGGTGTGCTTTGGTGCCAGGGTGCTTGACCTGCGCTACTACCTGGTTGCCGGAGCGCCCAAAGAAGCTCAGGGCTTTTCTGGACTTGGGGCGAATGCGATGCGGCTTGGTGCCGGTTTCCCGATACCAGGCCAGCGTGGGCAGGAGCAGCTGCCCTTTCTGAGCGCCCTGCTCCTCCCAGCGCACGGAGCGCGCGAGCGAGGCCGGCAGCCGGCTGCGGACTTCTTGTGCCCAGGCCCGTCCGACGTTATGAAACGTCTGGCTCTGTGCCTTCTTGTCCGGCAGGAGCTGCTGCACTAGCTGGTTGAAGTGGGTCGCTAAGATGCCCATAATCCTCGACCGGCGCGTCAATCGGCGCAGGAGGAATGAAGAGCGGCTGGGGGAGATAGTCGGTGTAGCCGCGTTTGTAGAGGGCCGGCAGATGCCAGCTGTATACCTCTATTGTACCAGTTGCCGGATCAGTCGGATAAAAGGTGCCGTCAACGCCGGTAACGGCTTTGCCGCGCGGAACGGTGAGTCGTATCTTTTCCATGCTTTTCGCTCCCTATGTCGTGGGAATACTGTAAATGATGTCGCCGGGCTTGCGCGCTTCGAGGGCCACCGTCCAGACAATGGTCTCCCCCCAGACCTGGGCCGGCGCGAGGTGATCGGCGACCACGCAGCGCGAGCCGTCCGGGCGAATAATTACGTCGAACTTCTTGAGGCTGTAGGGGGGCTGGTAAATCAGCACCGGTCCCTCATAGTTAATGGCGCCGTAATCCTTCAGCTCGCTGCTGGTCGGCTTATCGTTGATGCCGCAGAGCAGTGTCTGGGGCGCCATATAGCCCAGGCGCGTGAGGCTGGTGGCCGGATCGGGGGCTTGCCAGCCGACGCCGAAGCTGCCATCGGAGAGTCCGGTCACCTGCTTACGAATGGGATCCCAGGACGGTGTATGCGTGGCGCCGGGTGTGAACTGGTTGATGGCGGGAAGCTGAAGGCATTGCTCGTTATAGCCTCTGAGTACCCAGCCCATCCAGAACGCGCCGAAGACGCGCGCCAGGGGATGCGCGAGCTTTGGATACTGCAGCTGGCCGCCGAGAACGGGACTGGACATCGCTTAATGCACCGGGTAGGGACGATTGGGGCCGGGCAACACGGTGGGCACCGGTGTGGGGATGGGCGTCGGCGTCGGCGGCGTCTGCAGCACCAGCACCGCGCCTGCCGTCGTGCCCAGGGCGATGGTCGCTCCCTGCGCTGAGCCGTAGAGATCGTTATATGAGCCTGCCGGCAGCGTCACTGTATAGCTCACCGTCGAGCTGGGATTGGCGAAGACAATGCCATTGGTGAACACCCGCTCGTAGATCGTCCCGGCTGGAGAGACGTTCGTGTACGGCACATACCGGCCGATGGGTGTGCCCAGGTTCGCGCTGTACTCCGTGAAGTTGCTGCTCCCCCAGATGCAGCTGTACTGCTGTATCCCGCCTTCCCAGAAATAGGTGGAGCTATTCTCGATGAGCAACGTATTGGCGAGCGCCCATTGTGTTTCGGCGTGCGTGATGGTCGGCAGGGTACAGCCGCTGAACGCCCCTGGCTCCTCGTTGGAAGAGAGCAGCGCGTGCCAGGTCGAGCTATGGAGCCAACCGTCGAGGAAGGTCCACATGGTAGTGAGATTCGAGTCTACGATCTGCGGCAGACAATTCGCGCCGCACGCCGTGAAGCCGTTTTCCATGAAGTCAATGGGTATCTGGTTTAACAGCGTTTGTGAATCGGTCACGTAGCTCGGATTATAGGTGAAGTTATAGGAGACCAGGGCTGCGGGGAAGTTCGTATGCAGCCACGCGGTATACGCCGTTGCCATGGCGATTTCCGTTGCCCGATAATTCGGGTCGTTGTTGACCGCCAGGTACTGATCGCAAAAACCCTCAATCGGGTGCCAGGTCCAGCTGGCATTGTTTTGACAGCGCTGCTGCGCGGCCACAGCGTTTGGCCCGGTGGCATAATAGCCGCAGCGCTGACCCGTATACGCGCCGTCGTTCGCCACCTGATAGTTGTCGAAGCTGATGCCATCGAACTTAAAGCCGACCATGGACTTGCCGTCCACATTGCCCACCAATGTGCCGGTAAGGGCAGGCTTGAGCCACGTCTGCTCGATGTAGTTCTGGACGGCAGGATTGGCGCCGTCCAGCGGCATTTTCGGGTCGTTGCTGAACTCCCAGGCGACATCTTGCCCCGGCAAATTGGCGCCCCCACTGGGGGCAAACAATCCACTGGTAGCGGTGGCAAAGGTCACATTATCGCCGATAGTGGCGCAGGTGAAACCGGATTGGCTGGCCGTGATCTCGATCCAATCGGGATGATTGGCGACATACCAGGAAAGTGGCTGCGCCGCCGTGAAGTTACCGCCAGTAAACGCCTGATCCCGGTCGCCTTCCTGGTAGAACAACCTGGAAATGGTACTCGTGGCTTGCGGGAAAACGCTCGAAAACACCAGCTGGACATTCGGCGTGGTGGAGAGTTCGGTGGAGGGCGTGGCGTTTCCTGAGCCTGGTGTCTCATACGGCTCGAAGAGCGCGATAGCCCCCTGTGCAGTGGAATCGCCCGGCAGCACAATGCCGGCGAAATGGCCGGCTGGCGGTGTGCTGGCGTGGAGTGGGAGGATGGTCACCAGCACCAGGGCGAGTGCCATCAGCCCATGCACGATGGAATGGATAGTGGTAGATCGCGAGAGAGAAGGAACAGTCACTTATGTCACCTGCGTGCGTAAGCTAAGTGGGCCGTTAGTAGTCCAGGCTGAAGTACCATTGATAGTCCCGTTCAGCGCCAGCGAACCGGTGCCGTGCGCGGTGGTCAGCGTGCCTTCTTGCAGGCTCCAGCGCAGCAGCATGTTCGTGGATTCCAGGCCGGAGTTGCCGGTGAGGCACCATGCTTTCATCTGGCTATCGTTGAGGCGTGTGTTATAGACGCGCACATCCGCGATCTGGCCCCAGTACCACTGGGCGGTCACGCCTGCGTTTTGACGCGCGCCCACGAAGAGCGCCAGGCTCGTCGCCACGATAGTGGGCATGGCCGTCAGCAGCGGCCCATACGGACTACCGTTGAGGTAGACCTGCGCATTTCCAGAAGCATCGTTGCCGACGGCGATGTGATTCCAGGTGCCCTGCACCAGGTCTCCCAGCGCCCCCACCTCTTGGTGGGTGCTTTGTGTGCGCCAGGAGATCGCTTTCCCGGTGCCGCTGAAGAGCTGCAGCGTCCAGCCGTTGGTGCCGTCGCCATGATCGATGAGGCCATAGACCTGGCCGCTGACCTGGGCGTGGGCCAGGTTAAACCAGCCGCCCACGCTCACCGCTGTGGGGGCGAGGGCGGATGACGCGGCGCTGGTAATATCGCAAGTCGCGCCATCGGTTAACAGGGCGATGGGCAGGTTCTGCGCCATAAAGCGCGAGCCGGAAGCTGAGCGGGGCATCGTTACCTCCTAGCGCCCAAAGACGGTGATGTCGGGGGTAGTCCATGTAACGCTCGCGCCCAGCGTGAGTGCCATGGTGATGCCGGTGGCAAATTGACAGTGAACCGGTATGGAAAAGGGCTGGGCGACGGCCGCCTGCGCACCGTTCGGGAGCGAGTAGATGGCTACCACCTGGCCGGAGGCTGCGATGTTGTCATAGACCGTCAGCGTGGTAAAGCCGGTGGTGCCGCCACTTGCCGTACAGAGATTGTTGATGCTGATGTAGTCCACGTAGCCAGGGGATGCCTTGACGAAGGCAGTACCGGTGGCCACGATCCGCCCCAGGTAGGTATAGCGCTGCTCAACAACCTGCTTGTTGTTGATAATGTCCTCGCCGGCCAGGAGGCCGAGCAAGTTGACGCCCTGACGGCTGCCCGCGCCGAAGCTGGCCCGAATGGTCACTGGCACAGAGTCGCTACCGGAGACAGTCATCACCACCTTGATGGCATAGACGCCCCTGGTTTCCGCGCGCCAGAGTTGCTGGCCCGGTCCAGTCGCCTGGAGTGCCCAGGTATGCAGGCCGACATCGACCCGCTCCATGTAGAACGGATACCAAAAACCACTAATATCCGTCTGGGCGAAGAAGCTGAGGCTCGATCCGCTGGTGAATGTACCGGCAGTGGTATCGAGCGCTACATCCACGCTGGATTCGCCCAGGCCCAGGAACGTCGCTGCTGCTCCTGCACCCGGTGTGGCGCCATTGAAGGTGGAGTACAACGTGGTCGTGCCGGTGGCCAGTGTCTGGCGGATGATCGCGTTATCCGTCGCGGCCGCCACATTGGCCAGCACCTTCAAGTTGCCGCTGGCGTCCGCCTGCAGATCGACCCGCTGGCCATTGGTAGGAGCCGGCGCAGTAGTGTTGAAGACGGCGCCTACCTTGACCGGAGACCCGGAATCGGTCGCCAGGGAGGCCACGTTGCCGACCATACGCACATTGCGGTTGGCGTCAATACCAATGGCTGCTGCCGTCCCCGTCGTGATCGTGTCGGGGGTCGTTTGATAGAGGCCCGCGACCGGCGTATCGTTGGTCGTGCCGGTGGTAAACGCCCCTTTATCGGTCAGCGATGTACCACCCGCTGCGGCCCCACTCTTGATATTCACGTCGATAGCGGCGCCGGTGGAGGTGATGGCCGTGCCGGTGCCGTCGGTGAGGCCCACCTTGGCGATGCCGCTTGCAGCTGTGGCGACGGCCGCGCCATTGATCTGCGTATGGTTCACGCCGACGGTCGTACCGGAGGCATCCACGCGCAGCAGACCGGCTGTGGTCATGCTCAGCGGATTGGTGTTACCCGTCACATAGGTCGGGGCTGCGGTAGTGACAGCTGCCTGAGCAAGCGGCCCCTTTTCGCCGGCCGTTGTGGATGCCTGGGCAACCAGCAGGCCGTTGACGCTGGTATCTGCCGCAGCGCCTGATGGGAGGGGCAGGGCGGCGACACTCACCGGCTGCGTCACGGCTGAGCCGTCAATGCGCAGGGCGCCGGCCGTCGTGAGCGAGAGCGGATTGGTATTGCCGGTAACATAGGTCGGCGCGGCTGTGGTGACCGCTCCTTGATGCAGCGAACCTTTCTGGCCCGAAGTGGTAGATGCCTGGGAGAGGAGCAAACCGTTGACGCTGGTATCCAATGCCAGCGAGCCTGCCGTGCCGATATTGGCGGTGACCGCGCCGGAGATCGGCTGCGTGACGCCGGAGCCATCGGTCTTGAGGGCAGTCATGGAAGCGATACCCTGGACAGAAAGCACATCAGCGCTCGCCGTGCCTGCGGTGCCCAGTGCCGGCTGCTTGGCGGCCGTCGAGGCGCCTGCAGGAAGCGGCAAGGACGCCGCGCTGACCGGTTGCGTGACGCCGGAGCCATCGGTGCGCAAGGCGCCGGCTGTGGTCAGCGAGATGGGATTGGTGGTAGCAGTCGTATAGGTGGGAGCGCCGGTCGTGGTCGCGCCCTGCGCGAGCGGACCCTTTTCGCCGGCCGTTGTGGATGCCTGCGCGACGAGGAGACCATTGACACTGGTGTCGGCTGCGGCGCCGGTGGGCAGGGGTAGACTGGCGGCGCTGACGGGCTGCGTCGTGGCGGATCCATCGGTCTTGAGGGCCGTCATCGACGCGATACCCTGCACGGAGAGGACATCGGCGCTGGCAGCGCCGGCCGTGCCCAAAGCGGGCTGCTTGGCCGCGCTGGCGGCACCTGTCGGGAGCGGTAGGCTGGCTGCGCTGACCGGCTGGGTGACGGCGCTGCCGTCTACTTTGGCGGCACCGCCTGCGGACACCGCCATCTCATTGGCGCCGTTATAGACGGCCGTGCGCAGGTTCTTATTGGTCAGCGACTCCAGCAGCAGAGGCTGCAGGTTGGCGCCGTCTGAGGCACCCATGAATGTGGCGCTGGCCGGCGCTGCCGTGCCGGTGGTGGAGACGCTGGCGTTGCCGCCTGTGCCGCCTGCGGCCACGTTAACCAGTAGGTTGCCGCTGCTATCCAGGCCCAATGGGTGCAAGATATTCGAGGGATTCTTGGCGACGGCGACGGTGCCGGTGGGTGTAGTCTGCGTGGTGCCGTCGGAATACTGGGTGCCGGAGCCGGAGGCCACATAGGGCAAGCCCGAATTGGGATCAATCAGCTCGACGCCGAGAATGTTAGGGGATGCGCTCATACGGGGCTCCTACGCGTCGCCTGGGGCGACGTATGGCTGCAGGATCTGCTCGGCCATGTCGAAATAGATGCTGCGTTTGCCGAGCGAGAGACTATTGGATCCCCCCTCAGCAGAGACGGAGATAGAGGTGGCGCCGGCTGGGTTGATATCGAACATCAAGAGGCCCTGCACGATGAGGGAGGTTGCCAGTTTGATGTCGTCGGGAATCGGGTTGTAGCCGGCAGTATAGGTGTAGGTCATGGTGACGGGCGGCCCGTAGCGATTGATGTAGCCGGGCACGCCGAAGCCGTTGCCGGGCAGGCCCTGGCCGGTCCAGTAAAAGAAGCGGGCGGGCGGGCGGTCCACATCGACCAGCGTGGGATCCAGGATGATGGGCGGGTTGGTGGAGTCGCGATACTGATAGGAGAGTGCGGAGACCGAGACGATGGGCCACTGCCGCGCATGCCCGACGATCTCGCCGTGCTTGTTGACGATCATCTGTGCCGACTCGGTGTAGCTCTGCAGCGTGAAGGTGCGGCGCGTGAAGTTATCCACGTAGGCGCTGGCCATACGGACAAGCCGGGTGACCTGGGTGTTGGAGACGGCCGCATTGGAGACGGGGAAGAGGCCGGCGACATCGAGCGCGTCGCAGTATAGGCTCATTAGGTAGTGGGAGCGGGTTTGGGCAGCTCAAAGCCGCCAAAGAGACGCCGGCTGGAGGCTACCACGCGGCTCTTCTTGAGCGCCTCTGCGGTGGTGGAGGGAATGGTCACCTCGCCGTTCTTATCGGCCGCGTAGTTCTTGTTGCCGAAGGACGTAACGCCGGTGCAGTTGGGCAGTTGGATCTGGACCTTCTCGTAGGTCATGGGGGCGTTTCTCCGTAGGATTAGAGGGGGCCACAGGAGATGGAGGGAGCACACCTCCTGTGGGGGAGGAAGCGACGCGGGCGCAATCAGGTGGGAGGAGGAGGAGCCCCACGAGCGATCATCCGCGTCTAACACGGCGCCGCGCTATTGTTAAGTATACCACGTCCATATTGGCCTGTTTCATCCACGATGTGGTATGATCATGGGGTGCGCAAGGGGATGCTGATTGGTGTTCTGGGAACACAACCCGATATAAAGGGACGCCAGGTAGGTTCGATTCCTGCATCAGCAGCCATGCGCGGCCGCACACCGCGCATGCACAGGATGGATAGCTCAGGGGTGAGAGCGCCGGATTCTAAACCGAAGGGCGCAGGTTCGAGTCCTGCTCCATTCGCCAGTCTTGAGGCGGTGTGGTGTACGCTAACTAGGAATAAGGCACTGGGGAATGTCCTAGCATCTGGCCCCTAGCCTCGCAGGTTCGTATCCTGCCAAGACTGCATAGACAAAGAAGCCCGCATCACTACGATGCGGGCTTCTTTGCGCGCTCAACATAGACGCTGCCCGCTCATCGTTTGGTTGAGAGACCGCGTTATTGATGAGCGGGCAGCGTGCCGTAACCGGCAAGGTGGAGTATGGGCGTGCGGGGCGTACCTGTCACGTTCTACAGGGCATGCGTAATGCCCTGTAGAACGTGATGCCTATGAGATGCTGAAGCCCAGGAGGACAGCATTGATAAGCGGCAGGTAACAGAGCAGAGCCCCGTTATTGCGGATCTCCACCGGCCAGTTGGGGTCGGTTGGCGGATAGTCAAGTTCGAGATAGTCATAGACCCACTCGCTCGACCACACGCTCGGAATATCCGAGCCGGGATACCAGTTCGGCATCTTGCTGGAGAGCATGACCATCACGCCCTGGGGCAGGGTCGGGTGGACGCGCACGTCGCACAGCGTACCGGTCACGCCGTTGGTCAGCCGGCTCACACGGAAGTTACCGACTGCCTGGTTCGGGGAGCCTTCCGGCTGCACGAAGAAGGGGGTAGAGGCCAGTGAGCGGTTGATGACCAGCGCCTCAGCCTGGTTGATCAGGATCATGTCCGGGTCGCCCTTGGCGGCACCCCACACCAGCCCGAAGGTGGTGTCGATGTCGCTCGGCGCCGACGCCGAACCCATGTACAGACCGAGCGGATTGCCCGACGTATTCAGGTTCAGATTCTTCTGGAACACGGTCGCGCCGGAGTTGGCGGCCAGCAACTGCTGGATGATGCCCGGATAGGCGCGCGAGTCGGACGAGGTGTTGCCGGAGAGACCAGTCACCGACGCTGCGGCCACTGAGCCGGCCGTGTAGGTGTTGATCACCGCGCGGCCGCTGAAGGGCAGGCGAATGAAGTTGGTGTCGGCATGCGCCTTGTAGTAGAGGACGTAGCCAATGGCACCCTGCTGGGTAACCGGCGTGACCACGATCTGGTTGGCGCCAGTGCCAGCGGCGATGGCGGCGGTCGTGTAGATCGCGCTGATCGGGCTCTCGGCTGTGAAGGTGTTCACGCTGGTCGAGAAGTTGAACCCGTAGTCGGGGCCGGTGCGGACAGTGTAGTAGAAGTCGAAGCCTGCGGCGAATGCGCCCAATCCACCACCGGTGGTATTGACCACGACCTGCGTCGCCGTCAAGGTAGCGGGAGCAGCCTGCGCGCCACCGATGGTGACGCCGGTGGAGGGAGCGGTGCCGCCTGTGCCACCGGACGAGGCGCCGGTGAGGCCGGTCGTCGGGTTACCGAAGAGCAGGTTGTCCTCTTCGGCGATCATGAAGGAGCGGAGCAGGTTGGCGACGGCCAACGCCTTCATGTCTACCTGACCAGCAGATTGGTACTGGCCCTCGAAGCTGATGCGGCTCTTGAGCGCCTGAATCTTATAGGGCATCAATACATCGACGGTGGTCACATCGACCAGACCGCCGGAGACGCCTTCTGACGACCAGGAGGGAGTGCGCGCCGAGTTGTAGTTCGTGACGGCCTTGAACTCGGTGGCCTTGCCGTAGCCCTTGCGGCGGGGGATGAAATTGCGGACGGGGGTCAGGACGGGGGCGAGCAGGCGAGCGCCGGGCTCCAGGTTGTAGGGGATTAGCCCCAGGCCGGTCTGGAAGTCTTTGACGACATCCGGCAACACGGCAGCCTGACCGCCAGCATAGACGCCTTTTACCACGTCAATGGTCTGCTGCAGATCTTGTGCGAGACTCATGGGATTCCTTAAAGGAGGAGGAGGGGGATGACGTTATGCCTTGCCGTAGACGTGCTGGTGGATGTACTGCGTAGCCATCGACAGCTTGTCGTCTTCGGAGGTGCTCTCAAGCGCCTTGTTGAGGTGGCTATCTACCACATCACGCTCGGCGGCATTGAGGGTGAACTGTTTGTTGACGGCGAAAGCGATTTCGGCGTTGGCAACACCCTTGAGGACACCGCCAGACCCTTCCACCTTTGCCAGACGATCCTCGATGCTCGCCACTTCCTCAGCGAAGAAGCTCTTGAGCGTATCGGCGAACGCGGCCTTTGTGGAATCGGGCGTGACAGCCTTCGTGAGGTTGCCGCCAAACAGTGCGGAGAAGGTATCCATGGCTGCTTCCTTGGCGATCTTGTAGATCTCCTCAGCCGATAGATCAAAAGGAGAGCCGGCGTCGGCAGCCTTGCTCGAAAGCAGGGGCTGATGACCTTGCCAGCCGGTGGAATCCAGGGAGGGATGGCCGACTTCAGGCGGAAAGCCTGTATCGGTGAGCGGCTCATTGCCGGAACGCACGGTCGCGGGGTTGGCGTTGGGCGAGAAGCCGGCAGCCGTACGCGTATCGAGCCGGTCGGCCAGCGCGCGAATCTGGCGCACGATGCTATGCACATCGGTGTCGGTATTTACTTCGGGAAAGACCTCCGGCCCACGCGCCGGAGGGGTGGGATCGGTGGAGGTCTGGTGCGCGGCGTGTATCGCGTTCGCACGCTCGAATGCCGCGAAATCGGCGGCGGGAGAAGCATCGGCCTGCGGCGTACGCGGTACGGCGCCCTTGCCGGTCAGTTGATCGTCGTCCATGTCGGCTCCCGCGCCATTGGCGCCAGCGCAGTCACAGCAGCCCGCGCCAGGAGGGCAGGTGCATTGTTTCTTGTCTTTATTGCAGCAGGCGCACATGTTATCGACGGTGCCGGGCTGCGTATCGGTCAGTTCGTGGTGTTCGTGGCTATGCACGGATTTTCCGGTGAGGGAGTCGCCGGTCTGGCAATCGATCCAGTCGTTGCCGACGGCCTTGCAGATGGCGAACTTGGCTTCCATGTTGGCAGGATGATCGACGACGGAGACCTCGACGAGGTTGCCGCCCACGATCCGGCCTTTCGGCGCGTTGGGGGTGCCATGGATGATGGTGGGGTTCTTGACGCCGATGGAGAAGCCGGAGAGCACGCCGTTGGTGATCAGCTTCCAGGCATCGTCATCGACGATCTTGGCGCGAATCACCGGCACGCCGTCGGGGGTATCCATATTGACGGAGACCGCTTTACCGACTGGCTTCTTGGGATCGTGCTGCTGGCGGATATTGCCGAAGCCGGCCCAGGGAAGTACCGCCTGGCGCAGCCACGCCGTATCGACGATTTGACCGTCGAGATCGGTATTATTGGGGCCGGAGATTGGCCCTTCGATCTCGCGCGTGGAGGCATCCATCTTGGTGATGGGCGCCCAGAGTTGCATTTGGGGATCGTCCACAAGTCGTCCTTAGACGGAAATGGCAAACGTTGTGCCGAGCGAGGAAGGTGCTCAGGACTAGGCGTCGTGGGAGTTGACGCCTGACAACATTCTAGTATTAGTATAGCAGGTCAAAACAAGCGCGATCTATGCACTACGACGCAGATGCGCGTTGTGCTCGGCGATTTGGTCGGCGTGCGCGGCCATGCGGCGCCAGGAGACGTTCTGATCGCCCCGTTGCTGGTGCTCGTTGGCCCAGAACCGCAAGGAGCGCTCCGTTTTCTTGAGCATCTCGCTGCCTGACTCATTGCCGGTATAGCGCTGAGGATTGCGGTCGTGCATCAGCATCTCCGCATAGCGGTGACCCTCCAGATCCTGGCGCGGGACGCCGGCATGGTGGAGGAGCGCCTTCAGGCCCTCGTGCAGAATCTGCTTTTTCTGCGCTTCGGGATCGGCGATGTTCTTGCCGGCCACGTAATGGCGCCCGACCTCCTTGCCGGCGTTCCAGGCCGACTGATCTCCGAGATCGCCGGCCGCGTGCCCGGTCGGAGCGGCCGTCATGCGGTAGGAATCGCCTCCCTCATAATTGAGGTGGTGGACACCGCCCTGCCCGAACTGCGAGACTTCCCGATGCAGATCGCCCAGGGCCTGTTCGTAGCCGGGAGCGTCTTTTGGATTGACGCCGGCTGGGCGGGGAACGGTGCGCCCATGGAAGCGCACCGGCGCATCACTGCCAGGCTGGCGGTACTGCAAGCTGGGAGTTGCGGTGCCTTCCTCGCTGCGCACGGAATCGCCGGGAGAAAAGGCTTCGGGAGTAGTGGCGAACTGGCCGCCCTGCACGACCTTGCGGTGCGCTGCCAGGCGGTCCCGGTCGCTAACGGGAGACGCTGCCGGTGTGGGCTTTGCAGGGGCAGATGCCGGTGCCGGTGCCGGTTTGGCGCTGGCGCCCGCTACGGGCGTGCCGGCGTTGTCGATGGTGCCATCCCAGGCCGGAGGCGTTGCGGCGGGAGCAGCTGTCGCGGCGGCGGGTTTCGCCACGCGCGGGAAGGTGGCGGGCTTGACGGATTTAGGTGGTGTTGCGGGAGCCGCAGTAGCTGGGCCTGGCGCTGGGGCTGAAGCCGCTGGTGCAGCCGATGCTGGGGGCGGAGCCGAAGCAGCTGGTTTTGCTGCTGCCGTACCACTCTCTTCCTCCTTTGCATAGCGGTCCCTATGCCGCCCCGCCTCAATGGCGTCCATCCCTATCGCATTCCAAGCGGCCATATTGTGTCTTTGGCCAGACGCAATAAGTGTTTTCGCCTTTTGGTAACGCGCTTCTGGAGAATTATCTGGCGCAGCTGCTTCGGGCGCCTGTGTCTGCGGTTCTGGGGCATTGGCGCCGGCAGTATGCCGGTCTACCGCAGCCGCCCAATCGTGGGCTGGGCCGTGATTGGGATTGACCTCGCCGCGCGCTTGGGCTATCGCACCGTAGTGCTCTGCCAGAGGCTTGGCGTGTGCGAGGGCGGCAGTGTGCTGAGCAGGAGAGAGACCAGTGGCCCAGGATCCCGCGCCGGCCGCCTGATGCCCAGCCGTGTGCTCGGCGACCTGGGCAGCAGTGAGTGTTCCCGCTTGCGGCTTTGCCGCAGACGGTGTTGGGGCGGGTTCCGGCTTAGCTGTAGAAGCTGTCTCCGGCTTGGCGGCGTTATCGGGGTGGGCCGCTATCAGCCTATTCATAAGACTGACATTCTGCTTGGCTTGATCGACCGTCGTCTCGTGGCGTCCGAGCTTCTCATCCCAGTCTTTGCCGCCCTGTATATGGTCGTAGCCGCCCCTGGCACGAGGAGACTTGGCCTCGTCTTCGTTGTCCTGATGATCTTCCAGCGCGCGTTGCGCATTTTGCAGATCAGTCGTGGCGGCGGCATGGCGGTTCTGCAGGGATGCCATCGGTTCGGGATGCGCCTGATGGTGCGCCATCAAGGCGTCCTCCAGCTGCCGGCGCTGGGAGCTAAGATTGGCGCGCTGCGCGCTGGGTCCAGGTTGAATCCCCTGGAAACCCCTGGCAGTCGCTGTGAGCTTGTTATAGAGGCTGGTACGGTGCGCTTCGGTGTTGTTGGCTGCCGCCATTTCTGCCTGGTCGCGACCGCTCGTCCTGTAGCCTCCGGCACGCGTACTCGGCTTTTCGCCAGCGCCCTGCGCCATATGCAACTTGTCGTTCTCCGTCTGCAGCCGGGCATGCTCGGCGGAAAGCTGATCGTGCTGTACTTGCAGGGAGTGGACCTGGGTGCGGGCGCCGGCATGCTGCGCGGCCTGCAGCTGCGCGCCGACGTTATTCATGCGCTCGACATGGCTTGCCAGCGCCGCGTCATGGGCGGCTACGTCCTGCGCCTTGACTGGCGCAGCTGCCGGTTTGGCGGGCGCTGGGGCAACCGGTTTAACGGGAGCGGGAGCTGCCGTCTTCGGTGCGGGTGCGGGTGCGGGTGCGGGCTCCGGCTTGGATTCCGGTGCGGGAGCTGCTGCTACCGGCTGCGGATTGCTCAGCTCCGGCAGATGCTTCTCGAACAGCTCTTGATCTTTACCGGCTTCAGCCTGGGCGCCAGGTAACGCGCGCTGGGCCATGTCATCGTGATGCTGTGCATGTTGCTGCAGCTCGTTGAAGGCTTCGGCATGCTCGTGGTAAGCGGCATGATCGCCCTCAGCCGGCTGATGCTGCTCGTTGAGCGCGTGTGCCGCCTCCTCATACATGCGTCCGGCCCGCACATGACCGTTATAGAGATGGGTGTTCGGCATCTGCTCGCGAATAGCCTGCGAGAGCGGGTTATTGACCGCATCGAGGTGCGGATGCGAGTGTTGCAGCGCAGCGCCCAGATCCTCGTGCAGCTGATCGTGCCCATGCTGCATGGGGGTTTTGGCGTTGATATGCTGATAGGCTTGCTGCGCGAACTGGCGCGGGCTGAAGGCAGGCTCGGCAGCCGGCGCAGCCGCAGGAGGCGGTGCCTCTGGCGCTGCAGGCTTGGGTGCTTCCGGCGCTGCGGGCGACGGCGCACTAGGAGCCGGTGGCGCTACCGGTTTTGGTGCCGGAGGCGGTGCTGCTTGTGCCGGAAGCGGTGGCGGAGCAGATACCTGCGGAGCCGGCGCGGGTGCGGGTTTGGGCGCTAGAGCAGGGGGAGCGACTGGAGCCGGCATTGGGGGAGCGCTCGACGCAGGAGCAGGTGCGGCTGCCGGTTTCGGTGCAGGCGCCGGAGCGGGACCGGCCTGCGGCGAGGCACCGGCAGGTTTGGCGCCATTTTGCGGCTTGACCTGCCAGGGGGGTGGAGCTGTGTAGGGCTTCTGCTGTGGAACGGATTGGTGCGCGACAGCCGGCGTCGCCTCGTCGCCATGATAGGCGGCGCTCAGCGTATCGCTGGCCTGATCGGCTTTCTTCTCCATGCCGCGCGCGAGGGCGCGATGCAGGTTGGCGGTCGGCCCGTTGCCGGCTGCCCGATGCGCCTCTTCCAGATGCGTATGCGCGAGATAGTGGCCGAGATCACCGCCCTGTTGCTGGGCGAACTGCTTCCACTGGTCGTAGCTGCCGGCATGCTGCGAGCCGGCGACTCCCCGGAAGTTCTCCGGTGGATAGTATTTGCCGATATACTCGCCCAGGGCCGCTCCGGCTTTGCCTTTCGCTTCGGCGCTGGCTTGCTGGGAGGCGGACTGCTGTGGCGCACCGCCTCCAGAAGCGGGAGCGCCTCCAGGTGCGGATGGCCCTGCAGATGGTCCTGCAGACGGCTGCGCGGAGCGGGGCTGTGACGGCGCTCCAGACGCTGCTGTGGGCGCTGCTGGGCCAGCCTGATGCTGTTGTGGAGGGGCGCCTGCTGGAGCTGGAGCTGGAGCAGGCGGTGCTGGCGGAGCAGCCTGCGGTGACATAGCGGGAGCGGGAGCGGGCGCAGCTTTCGGTGCCGGAGCGGGAGCGGCTTGCGGTGGCGACGCCGGTGCAGGTGCAGGGGCAGGGGCAGGGGCAGGTTTGGGCGCAGCTGCGGCCTGTGGAGCGGGTGCCATGGGCGCGGGGGCTGGTGCTTCAGACGCTGCTTCGGCTGGAGGCGTTGCAGGTGCCATGGGAGCTTCCATAGGGGCTGCGGGTGCCATTGGAGGGCTTCCAGCCTGTGGCGCCTGTTGTGGCGCTGCTGACGGCATCTGCGGGGCGACACCCTGATCGAAATTGGTCTGCATGCCGGGTACATGGCCGCTACTGCCGGTCTGGGTGCCGCCTGGTGCTGGTGCCATGGGGGCGGGAGCGCCTGATGCTTGTGGTGCTTGCGGGGCTGCGGCCGCTTGTGCTGCCGGCGCCGCCATGTGCGGCATGCCGCCGTAGAACGCCCCCTGGAAGCTGGCCGGCATCGGCTGCCCGGTCTTCGAGGAGTATGAGTCGCGGAGCGAGCTTTCGAGGTTGCGGGCCACCTGTCCCCTGGCCATGCGGGGCGGCTTGCCCTCCATGGCGGGTGCGGCTTGCGCTGGGGCAGCTTCTTCCGCCTGTGGCGCTTCTGCTTCAGCTGGTGCTGCTTGCGCTGCCGGTGCGCCGATGCCTGCCGGGCGTGGACCACCACGCCTGGGAGCGCCAGCGCTTGGCGTAGCCGGCGTGGGAACCGGCGTACGCATGGCGGCCGCCCTGGTCGGCGTGGCATGCTGGGCGGGATCGAACTCCCGGTAATTGGGATGCGCGTTATGCCCTTCCGGCGTGGTGCCCGATGGGTGGTGCGTGATGGTCACCTTGTGCTGGATATCGTGTGGCACCGGTGGCAGGTGCTTGATATTCGCGCCGATCAGGTGCGCCGGGCCTTTGGTGACCACGCCGCCCGCACCGACAAAGATATGGGTGACCATCTCGCCGTCGTCGTCTGGCGTGGCGTGATGAATGGTGATCCAGTGTCCGCCACCACCAGCTGCCTTCCCCAGATCGATGCCCAGCGCCATACAGGCGTCGGGATCGGGGAACAGGCTCTTGATGATGTCGAGCTGGCGATTATAGATGGCCGCATGCTGCGCCGCTCGAAACAACGCAAGCGCCTGCACATCGGCAGGGTCATCGCGGACGATGACGTGCTGGGGAACGGGTTGACGCACTGAATGTTGCTCCTTGACAACTTACCGCATACGAAGCGATGCGGCAGGCTATCGACTGGTAACTACTCGTCGAAGAACGAGAAGACCTCGCGCACGTCCTCGACGCTGGCGCATTTGCTCAGCTCGTACTGGACGTAGGAGGCTACGCCGTCGGGGATGACGGCACTGCTAAAGGGTACAACGGCTTTCTTGCCGCTGCGGGTAGCCTTGACGGCTTTGCGTTCCCAGCGGGCCAGATCCGCTTCGGCTTCTTCCGAGAGATCGTCCGCTTCGGGATAAGGCACAGGGGGCGTGGGGGAATCTTCGGGATCGTGATAGGTGTAGGTGCCGCCCGGATGATACTCGACATCGGGATGCCAATCTTTGAGCCAGGAGGGACAATGGACACCCAGGCGCTCGCACTCATAGCGCATCCAGGCCAGATGCTTGCGGCGCTGGTCGGTGCTCATGGAGGCAGGCGGCTGCTGCTGGTACATCAGGTAGATCCAGCGCTGCAGGTTGGCGCGATCTTCCTGATCGGCCGGCTCACCCATGGGCTGCTGCTCGTCGCCCTGCTTGACGTGGGTGAAAAAGGATTTCGGCTGGGATTCCATTAGTTACTCATCTCCAAACTCTGTGAAATCCTCGCCGTCGTCGTGGCCGGGCCGCTTCTTTGATTCTACATCGAAGCCGGTGCTGATTTCCACCCTGTTTTCGCCTGGCTTGCCTTCCAGAATCCGGCCGCCGACGGAACGCTTTTGATCGAGGCGGGCAGCCATCTTATGGTCGTTGGTGTTCTTGCCTTCAGTGGTCACTGCGTGCAGCAGCACATGCCGGGTCGTGCGGTCCTGGCCCAGACGGCTGATACGCCGGTCGGTCTGGTCTTGCTGACCATAGAGCCACTCGCGGTTGAGGTGGATCATCAGGTCACCGCCGCCACCGGGATCGTCATGATGACCCTGCAGATTGACGCCTTCGGAGGCCGCTTTGGTGATGATCAGCACGCGCAAGGGATCCCTTGGGTTGTTATAGCGATTGATTAGCTCCTGGCGAGCGGTATTGTTGCCGGTCTCCAGGATGGCCACCTGATCGCTGCGCAGGCCGTTGCGCTTCATCACGCCGTCGCGAATCAGCTTGAGGTGCATGCCCTCTTGCTTGCGCATCTTGCCGGACTTCGGGTCGAGCTTTTCGGGACCATTGTTATGGCCGGTGTAGATAACGGCGCCCTTGCCGCCATTGGTGAAGTGCTGCTGGATGATATTGGACGCCTCTTGCACCTTGGTCGAAACACCATCTGTCTCGCGTGCATACTCATTGACCAGCCGGCGTATCTCATGGCCGCCACCCAGCACCGTCATCTCTTCGCTGTTCGGCACCTTGGAGAGATCCAGAAGGCGGGGATCGACGGCAATCTGCTGCATGCGCAGGCCGAGCGTGACCAGCATCTCCTTCTTCTCTTTATTCGAGCCGCCGCCCCCCTCATCATCGCCGCCATCCTGATAGTCGCGCATGCTGGAGAGGATCGCCGTGCCGGCTTTCTTGAACATCGTATAGAGCTTGCTCTGGGCGGGGCTCATGGTGATGTTCCGCGCCTCTTCGATACGCGGCGGGATGGTCAGACCGGCGCCCGCCAGCTGCTTTTTGGCGTGCGGATCGTCGGCGGAGAGATAGAACATGGCCGGCTTGGCGCGGTCGCATAGCTCATCCAGGTTCTTATAGGCGGCATCGACGCTATTGCCGTCGGCGCCGGCACGCTGGTCTACATAGCGGCTGATGAACTGGGCGCGCGTGCCCAGGAGGCCCGGCGAGACCATTTCGGTCATCTGATGCACGTCCTGCGGCTTGTTGTGCATCGGCGTGCCGGTGAGCAACTGCATGCTCGACATGCCCATCAGATGCTCCCGGAAGGCTTTGGAGCGCTGCGAGGTGGGATTCTTGAGGTTATGCGCCTCGTCGATGATCAGGTGATCGGCGCCAAGACTCATCAACGCGTCCAGCTTACTGTCGTCATCGGCCGTATCTTCAGGATCGCCCTTGCTGGCGATCTCCTGGTCGATGGCGGCAATACGCGCCACTGCTTTATTGTGGAAATCGCGCTGCGCCTGATTGCCTTGCAGCGAATGGCGCAGATCGTCCTCGAAGCCGGCGACGCTTGCCTGGTGCATCTCGCGCTCGGTCCTGAGCGCCTGAATCTCTTTATTGAGCCGGTCGCGCGAGGTGGTGGCATTCATGTCGCCGTAGCCGGCAATCACGATGTCGGCGGCGCGCATCTTCTCTTCTTGCGTCTCGGTGTCTTCCGGCTTCTGGCGGCCATCGGCCGTCAGCGCGGATTTCGGCAGACAGACCGCTACCTTCAGGTGCGTGTATTTCTCGACCTCGCCCTTCCAGTTGAAGATGGTCGCCGACGGCACAATGGCCATCGCCTTCTTGGCGGTGCCCATCTGGCGCCGACGGCAGAAGGACGCCAGGGAGGTGGCCGTCTTGCCCAGTCCCATGTCCAGGGCCAGCATATTACGATCCCTGGCGGCGCTGAGCGAGGCGCCATATTTCTGGAAGGCGAAGAGTTCCCGGCCGCCTTCAGCAACCGTCTTAAAGTCTGGTGGATGCTCCCAGGCTGGGGGCGGCGCGTTATTGCGCGCGAACTCGTGGGCAGCCGCGCGAATGACATGCGGATGGATATTGTGCTTGGGGAAGTGCTCCATGGCCGTCGAAAGCTGGCCTGGATTGAAGCTGATGGTGCCGCCCTGCTTCTTATAGCCCGGTAACGTTTTGAGCTTATCCAGCGTGGGGTTGCCAGTCTTCTTGCCCTGGTCGTTATATTTATCGTCACGTTCCACGCCGCCATACTGATGGAACGTAGCCTTGCCGTCCTGATGATCGATGCGATCATAGGGCTTGCGCATCTCGAAACGATTTGCGTCATACTCCATGCTATGCGGGCTGTGGGCGTAGCGCTCGGCACGGTCGGCGAGCCGCTCCAGCTTGGTAGCCGAGTCGTTATGACCCTGCGCCTGCTTGCGCAGCTTCTTCTGCTCGTCATAGTTGCTGAGGTTGCGCGCGATGTCGTTGATGTCGGTGGCGATTTTACGCTGCCGAGCGGCGCGCTTGCCCAACTCTTCGCTGTACTGCGTCAGCGCAGATTGATCGGAGATATGCGATTCACCGGCTGGCCGCATGGCGGCGACGGCCGCCTCCGACCAGGGGATCGCCAGATCCTCCTGCCCATCCAGCTCCTGCGCCTTGTTGAAGAGCGCGCCGGCCGGTGTGTCGATGGGCGTGCAGGCTTCGGGGGGCAGCTCGGCGTCGGGCGGCATGACATTGGTCGCAGCCATCGCGTCTTGCGGGGAGGTGCCATCTGGCGGCATTTCCCCTGGATGCCCAGCACCCTGCGGCTGTTCTGGTGCTTCCGCATCACCGTAATTGTCGCCGCTGCCGGCCATGCGCTCGTCGCCGACGATCTCGCTGCCATCCATCAAGGTGCGTGGATTGACGGAGAAGCCGGGCAGTTTACCGATGGCGTTATGCAGCTGCGTCATCGGCAGCCGCCAGGTATCATCGCCGTTCGGATTGTATTTCTTGCCGTTGAACTTATTGCCCGGCAGCTCTTTGACGGCATCCTTGATGCTGTTGAACTCCGGGTCGCCGTAGGGGCGTTTCCAGGCTGCGCCGAACATGCCGGGATCGCCGACCGGGTAGAGGCGGTCGCCGGTCTGCTCGCGGTGCGCCAGGATATGCTGATCGAGGTTCTCCGGGTGGCGCGCGATATCCTCCAGCGTGTCGGCGTGGCGATTGAAGGCGTCTGCCTCTTCGGGAGAGCTGGCCATACGGGCGCGCTCGCGCAGCACATTGGCGTGCTGCAGATGGCCCTCGTGCGCCGGCTCCAGGGGTGGAGCGGGCGGCGTCAGGATGCTCTGCGGCTCTTCCGTTTCAGGAGCCGGTGTTTCGGGCGATTCCTCTGTGGAATCAGGTGCCATGTCGTCAGCAGGCCCCGCAGTGTTCGGCAGTCGCGAGTCTGCGGACCCCTCACTATTGTCAATAGGAGGATTTTCGGGGGGACTGCCACCTCCCGGCGCTGCTGACGGTGGCGTTTCGGGCGCCGCACCAGCAGGCCCCTCAGCCGGAGCTGAGGCCCCAGAGTCCAACGCATCTGGATTTTCTGGCGCTGCTGATGGAGGCGGTTCTTGGGCGGGCGCGGGCTGCGCTGCAGGTTCTGGCGCCGTTGGCGGCGTTATCCCTGTGGCTGGCGGCGCTCCTGTATCGGCCGGTTCCGGCTGGGGAGAAGGGGACACAGCCGGTTCCGGTGGGGGAGCAGGGGTTGCTGGGGTCTGCCCTGTCGTCTGCGGCATTGGGGGCGCAGGCTCTGGCGACGCTCCAGCTGGTTCGGGTGCTGCTTGGTGCTCGTTATTGAGCTTATCCATCACCGGCTGCGGCAGGCCGGCTTCGATTTTCTTGGTGTTTTCGTCGATCAGCACATGGCGCCCTTCGCCCTCGCCGGCATTATTCGGGTGGATGGTGATCCACTGCATGCCGGGCGGCGTCGAACTGGAAGCGGCCGTGTGCTTGGCGTCGTAGGCGCTCTCCTGCTCGGTGTGGCGGGCCTGCATATGGGCCAGATTGCCAAAAAGGCCGATGGGGCGGCTGGCGATCTTCGCCAGATCCGGCTCCTCGTCCAGGAACGGCACCGGCTCGCCGAACACCGCCTGGCGCTGATAGGCTGCCTTGAGGAGCGCTGGATATTCGGGGCTGTCGGCAGACACGACGGTCGTCGAGCGAATGAGACTGCCATCGACGGTCGGGTAGCGGCGCGTAATGATCAGGGCTTTAGGCACAGAGACGCTCCAGCTCTTGATCGAGCGAACGGAAATAAGCAAGCACGTCGGACGGCATGCGCGTGGGGTCGGCCGCGTAGTGCTTGAGGGCATCGCCGAAGAAGGCTTCGGGGTCGGTCTCGGCACCGCAATACTTGATGGAGAGATCGCACCAGGCCGGGCGATAGGCGAGCGAATCCAGCTCCAGACAGAGCGCCTGACCCGCCAGGGCGATCACATCGTCGGGATCGGCGTCGGCATAGACGCGGATGGATTTCTCCGCCCAGGAGAGCGTGCCGGAGACGTGCTCGGTGCCGCGCAGGGCGATGGCGGGATCCACCTCCACCTTGTAGCCACGCTTGGCGAGGAAGCGATCAATGGTGCTGGGCATGGCGACTTTCTTGCTGCTGTTGGGCTTCTTGGGTGCCAGTTTGGCCATCTCTTTGGCCCGCTCATGCTGCAGGGCGCCCTGTTCGAGCTGGTGGCCATGTTGCTGATCGGCCTGGCGGCTGCCGTAGACGAACTGGCGGCCCTGCTCTTCCATCCGGTGGCCGTGCTGGGTGGCCAGCTGCGTTTGCTGGTTGGCACCTTGCAAGCCGGCCTGATGACTGGCTGATTGCAGTGCGTAGCCCTGCTGGGTAGCTGCCTGCTGGCCCTGTAAACCGGCTTGATGGCTGGCCGACTGGAGCGCGTAGCCTTGCTGGGTGGCGGCTTGTTGCCCCTGGAGCCCGGCGCCGTGTTCGGCTTGGTCGAGGGTCTGCTCGTGCTTTTGATCGGCTGCCTGGCCGGCGAGTCCAGCTTGATGCGTGGCCTGGTCGAGCGAGTAGCCATGCTGCTGGGCCAGCTGGTCGGCCTGTTGTGCCGTCTGCAGGCCCGATTGATGCGCCTGTTGGGCCAGCGTCAGCGCGTGCTGCTGATCCTGCTGGTCGCCGGCGATCCCGGCCTGTTGATCGGTCTGATCGGACTGCAGGTCGGCGCCGTGCTCGGCTTGATCGATAGCCAGGCCATGCTGATGGGTGGCCTCGTCGATGCCCAGCTCGTGCTGGTGGCTGGCCTGCTCCAGCGACATCTGATGGCGGAAAGCAGCATCGCGAATCATCAGATGGTGGGCATGTTCCGCTATCTGCTCCTGGCTCTCAACGTGGGCCTGTTGCTTCTCGTGCTCCAGGTCCACCTGCTGATCCTGCGAGTCGGCTTCCACCTGGGCCTGGTGCTCGGTCTGCTGTTGCTGCAAGCCGGCCTTATGGGTCTCCATATCCTTTTCGAGACCATGTTCATGCTCGGCTTTGCCTTGCTCGGCCTGTGCGTTATAGGCCTGCCAGCCCATCTTGTCGATGGCCGCCAGGTCTTTCACGCCGAAGAGGCTGCCGCCCATCTGCAGGAAGTAGCCGGTGCCGCCCGGATCCAGGCCCAGTTCCAGCAGCATATCGTCGTGCGAAATCTGCGCGCTGAGGAACTTGTCCTTGAGCATCGACGCCTTGGTAGCGGCGTCTTCTTCTGAAAGGTCCGGCCAGATCCAGCGGAACTCGCCGAGCCCAAACTCTTTGAGGAGCGGCGTGAAGAGTACATCGGCCAGCCAGTTGGCGAGCGGTAGCAGCGAGCGCCGAAAATGGACGCCCTCCTGCGCTTGCGCGTGGCCGGAGCCGCCCAGCCCTTCGGTGTTGCTGGGTGCCAGGCCCAGCTCCTGCCGGGTGATATCGAGGCAGACGCAGGTCAGGTCGATGATCCAGTTGGCGATTTCAGAGCCAAACTGAAGGTACGCCTCGCCACCATTCTGGATAATGGTCTCCACGCCGTGCGGCATCATCTCCATCACGCGGGCGTAGCGCGGATCGCCGGCCCGGATCTGGTCGCGCAGCGTCATCAAATCGTTGATCTGATCAATGCTGTAGTTTTCGGGAGCGGAGAGCAACGCCTGCGGGATGTTGCCGTCGGTGAAGATGGCGGTCACCCAGGAGCGATGCCGCAGCGCCAGGTTAATGAGCGTGAGGAACTGTTCGATAGGCGAGAAGCCGTAGGGGGTCCAGACGCGCCTGGTCTTGGGCAGATAGAGCAGCTCGTCGCGCGTGAACTCGTAGCGGTTGACGCCGATGATCACCTGCTCGTAGGCGATGGCGGGCGGCTCCGGGCGCCTGCCTTGCAGGTTAATCAGGGGACGCACCAGGCTGCCATCTATCTGCATCAGGGAGTGCAGCTTGCCGTTTTTGGTGGGCCGCTTATAGATGGAGAGCGCGTCGATCACCAGCACATCTTCGATACACTGGCGCATCCAGGTCTGGTAGTCAAGATCCTTATCGGGGGACTCCCAGAACTCGCGCAGCTTATCGATCTTGGGACGCGCCTTCTTCATCATCGCGCGCTGTTCGGCCGTCGTGCCGGTCTTAGGCCGCACATCCCAGGAGAGGCTGCAGATCTCGTCCTTGCGGATCTCGATGGCTTTGCGTGCCAGATAGTCCAGGTCGGCCATGGTGCGTAGGGTGGCGAAATTGACGCCCCGATCCGTATCGGGATTCGCCTGCAGGTTCCAGCCGACGCGGAAGAACTGGGAACGCGGCAGCCCAGAGGCGTCGAGGGGTTGCGCCTCTGGGGGGATGCCGGGTCCGAACTGTGAACTGATGTCGCCGCCGCCAGCAACTCGGTTAATGAGTTCCTGCTGGAGCGGGTTGACCACCGTGCCCTTCGGCAGGCCGGTGAGCCGTTTTATGAGATCGGGGAGAAGAGCCACCTACCGCCTTGCGGGGACGAATGTTGCAGGGGATAAACTATGCCTCTTCTCAGTATACAGCCTGGCGCGTCAGCCGGTCAGCTGAGAGGCCAGGGCGCATTCCACGCAGATGCCATGCAGCAGCAGCCGCTCCACGTCACAAGCAGCACAGGGGGCTACCGTGATCGACGCCGAGCCATCGACGGAGATCGTCGCCGGTTGATGATCATAGAGTAACCGCAACGGCATCAGCGCGCCTTCGGGCAACCCGGAGAAGACGCGCTCCAGATACCGGGCAGGCATCCCCAGGATGGAGGAGACGAGCTGCACGAAATCGGCGGGGCGAATAAGGGCCACCACCTGATCCATGGTAATCATGGTCTGCTCGGTGCCGGTGAAGAGATCGTCTACCGGCAGGGTATAGAGCGGCAGGCTGTTGGCCGGCAGCTGCCCGGTGCAGGCCCAGCATGCCTGTTCCACCCGTTCCTGCCACAAATAAGCGCCCTGCTGGCAGCTCGCACAGATGCAGCGCCCAATGATCCGTTCACAGCTACAGATGATAATGCCGTGCCGCGCGACCTCCACGTCAGCGCAATCCATAGTCGTCTCGTTCATGCTATTTTTCCCTCTTGCGCGGCTCTGAGCAGCTCGTTGTCGAGCTTCTCCTGCTGCATCTGCGCCACGCGCATGCGCAGATACTCCACGTAGCCATCTTCTTTCCCACAGGCTTCCACTGTGAGAGCCAGGGCCATGACACAATCATCAAACATGCCGTCCGGCGCCCCGTAGCGGATGAGGCCGCTAGGGAGACGTGTGGAGTCATAGGCTAGCAATTCACCGAGCAATATGGGATCGTTCAGTATGGCGACGGCCTCCCGCTCAAAAAGCAACGCGAGATTATCAATAATGCGCATCTTGCTGGCGTTGGTGGTCTGAAACGGTGTGATGTAGAGCTTGTCGCGCCGCAACTCCTCGATAATCGGCACGCCAATGCTGTTCTCTTCTGCCACGATGGCGGTAGGGCGATACCGCTCACAGAGGACTTTGAGCCTGTCTCGCTGCGTGTGATAGTCGAGCTGGTTGGACCGTTCCATATGGACCATTCGCATGGCCCGGATATCCATCACGATCATCACGGTAAAGTCGCGCCGTCCCCAATCGACGCCAATGGCATAGCGGCTGCCATCCTGTGGCGCTTCGGGCAGCGCTACCGCGCAGGCTTTGACATTGCGAAAGACAGCCGTGCCATCCGCCAGGAAAGCGGCGAAGATTTCCTGCTGCGCTGCCCGTTCGGTGAGATCGAGCAGCATCTTCTCGATCTCGGCGGGCGGCATATAGGGATTGGCATGCGTCGGGTAGGTGCGGCTCCACCATTCGGGCTTGAGTGCGTCCTGTCCATACTGATAAAGCGTATGAAAGTCGTTGAGTCCGTTGGGCGTGGAGTAGAAGTCCGCCGAGCCTTCGAGATCGATGAGTGTCGGCCGGATGACCTTCTCCCAGGTATCCCTGAGCTTGGACACATGGGCGGCCTCGTCTACCCCAATATGCTTGTACTTGCGACCGCGCACCACGATATCGCCGTCGAGCGACCACATCTCGATGGACCCACCCGACGAAAGATCGATGCGTTTGTCCTGTATCGAGACGCGCGTTGAGATCGGCCGGGCGCGCTCCTTGACATCCTTCCAAACCTCTGAGAGGAGCTTGTAGTTGGGTGCGAACCAGGCGACGGGATAGCCCTGAATCGCCGGCATCAAGAGACGATAGATGCCGAACATGGATTTGCCGAAGCGGCGGCCACAGTTGAGGACGTTGAACCGTTGACATTGCGCGAGAATGTCCTTCTGTGCCGGGTGAAGGGCGGGCACCCTACAAATAATCTCAGCCATTGGCCGATGGCTTCCCATAGGTATAACAGACGGTGGGATTACAGTCCAATGACCCGTTTAGGGGATTGAATGCCTGAAATACCCGGCTCTCATCCAGGAGCGGCATTTTCGTGATCCTTCGTGCGTACGAAGATCTGAGATCTATATGGAGATCTATTATCCATAGAAAGATCTTTCGTCCATCGGCGCGGGAGTGCTGAAATGGGGGAAATTGTGGGGAAATTGCGGGGAAAAAATGCTAGCGGGGAGATGACGCTGGGTGAGTTATGGGTCTGTAGGTAGCAGGGTGACAACATTCCACCAGAGGAAGTTGACCATAACGCATGCGCGCCAGAGGAGGCAAAAGGGGTGCGCCCCAACTTTTAATCAAGGTGTCCTGGGTTCGAGTCCCAGTGCCCTCACCAGAGTAAATCGGGCGGGAGAGCAGGGCTCAGGAAGAGGATTTCAGGGGAAATTGCGGGGAAATTGCGGGGAATCTCACGTAGTTTTCTGCTCGATGGTCCACATGAGATCGGGACGAGCAGGCAGCATCGGTCGTGGCGCCTGCTTTACAACGAAGCGGTTCGCCAAGTCCTGCGCCTTAGCACGCACCCTTGCTAGCTCGGCCGTCAGCCTGTCTATCTCGTGGCCGTCTTCCGTCCAGGCTTTACCGAGATCCTGATAGTCGTCCATCAGCTCTTTGGTCTGGGCGCGTGCTGTATCCCGGTCATGCTCGGCCTCATAGAGGGCTGCCAGGAGGGTGAGCACGTCTTCGCGGGCATGCAGCACAAACGCCAGATCCTCTTCGCGCTCGAAGGTGCCGGGCGTGCCGCCACAGTTGCGGCAACTATTATCCATGATGGTCTCGCCTGAACCATCGACGATGGAGAGAGGACCACAGTACCCAGAATACTCCGTATCCCAGATGCCAAAACTGGCAGCCTCAGCGCGTGCGTGTATCTCTGCTCTCTGTGCTTCGGTCATTAGCGCACACCATAGGCTACCAGGGCATAGATAAACTCCTCAGCCCAATCCAGCGCATCGCGCCGGCAGTTGCACGGCCCCGCTTTCACCAGGACGTTTAACGGTTCGATCTCACGATCTGTATCCTTCGGCTTGCGCCAGGCCAGCACGTACGGCTTCCATTGGCCGGTCTCAGGATCCTGGACCGCATCCGGTGTAAGCGGTGGGCAGATCTGCGAAGCAATCGCCTCAAGCTGTGGGCCGAATATGCCTAACCGGCGATAATAATGGTCTTGATAGGTCATACCTACTCCATGTTCGACAGGTACTCGATAAAGGATCGACCGTCTTCAAGAGCGTCTGCCTCACTCGCACACTCGTTATTGTTATGGACGATCACCGGACCACCAAGAGAACCATCTTCATTGGTGAAATGAGCCGTCACAAATCCTATCCAGGTGGTTCCTGAAGCGCCGATGATAGCCAGTGGAGTGTAGGGACCATGATACTCAGTGCGGATAATCATCAACTGCTCGCGCGTTTGTCCCCACCGGGCATACTCCTCATCCATCATGTCTACCTCCCATCCAGTCGCTTGAATATCTTCGCAGCGTCTTCACTGTCCTGCGTTTCGGAGAGCTTGGCATAATGGAAGACCATGGCCGGCGTCTTCCAGCCCATGCGGCCCTGCATGCCCTTGATGGAGACCTCGCCGCCAGCGAGCGCGTGCGTCGTATGCGTGACACGCAAGTCATGGAAGCGAATCTTCGGCACGCCGGCTGCGAGGATCAGGCGCTGAAACGCGCGATACACGTTGCTCATGCCAAGGAGGGTGCCATTTCTTGAGGGGAAGACCAGATCGTCCGGCTGGGCGTCCATCGGGCGGTGCGCCCTGAGCGCGTCGGCCGTATCGGCGTCGATAAGCACGCTGCGATACCCGTCGCCGCCTTTGGTGAACTGATGATGATGGGCAGGGCCGGAGTCGCTGCCGGTAACCGCTTCAACGACGTGTACTACTGCCATGTTACCAGGTCTGGTGGTCGCCAGGTCGATATTACGCCATTTGAGTGGGATCAGCTCGCCCTCGCGCATGCCGGTGTAGGCCGCCAGGCGCCAGAAGGGGCCATACTGATGCCGGTCGGCGACCTCCAGGAAACGCTGCAGATCATCGATCTTCCGCCAGTAGGTAGGCTGCCGCGTCACTTTCACCCTGGGCCGCTTGACGCCCTGGAGCGGATTGGCGCCCAGTTCGTGGCGCTCCAAAGCATCGGAGAGGGCCGACGAGAGCACCGCCCAGACCAGGCGCCGGGTGTTGTCGGCGACCGGCAATCCGGTGCGGTGATTGTTCAGATCGTCCAGCAACTTGAGGCAGTGCGGCGCGCGAAGCGCCTGCAGCTCAATATGGCCGATGGCGGGGATGATATGCGTGCGGGTGATCGAGAGATAGTTCTCCCTGGTATTTTCGTTCTGGATACGGGGCAGCCAGGCCAGGAGGTAGGCGCCGACCGAGCATTTGCTGGGCGCCACCAGCTGGCCCTTGCCGACGGCGTTGCGCAGGCGGGCCAGCTCGCGCTCGGCCGCCGCTTTGGGATCCGGGTCCGTGCGCTTGGAGAAGGTGCCCACCTGGGACCGCTTGGTGCGGCCGTCGAGATAGACCATCTCCGCCTTCACAACCCAGGTCGTCACCTCCACCATGGCGCCCTGCAGGCGCTTGTTGCGGCGCTCGTAGGTGCGGGCTTCCATCCAGTAGCGAATCGTGCGTAGGGCATCCATGCAAGCATGTTAGCGTGCTACGTGGTTCTTGACCACTCCCCGATTCGCATCCAGCCAGGCATCCAGGAGGCGCTTGGAGTACAGGGCCTTATAGCCCATGTTAGTGACGCGCGGCCACTCCCCCTTTGCCTCCTGCTTGGCCACGAAGTTGACCGAGCAGCTAAACATGTCGGCCACTTCCTGGCGCGTCAGCAACTTGTCGTCCGGCACGTCTTTTCTCCCAACACCATACACAGTAGCAATGGAAGCCGCCCGTAGGCGACGGAGGCCAGACACGGCACGCCATGCAGACCTCCTGCCCGCAGTCATCGCACGCCAGCACGCAGGGAGAACCCTCCCCGCAGCCGGCGCACTCACCGGTCATGAATCAGCTGTACACCCATTTTTCTGGGTGCCCTGTCTCCTGCAGCTCGCTCATCAGCTTTTTCAACCGTGCCACCTTGGTATCGGGATCGATGAACTTATTCCAGGCGCACTCCGTACAGACGAGCATCACACCTTCGCCCATTGGAGCATCCTCGAAGACTACTTCACTGAAGCAGATATCCGGCTCTGCGGGAGGTTCCTGGAGCGCCTTGGACTCCTCAATATGGCGCAGCGTATGCACGCGCCCCTCCTCGAAGCCGACCTTGCGTCCGTGGTCCATGCCCGCTACGTAGCCATCCTGGTGGCCATTCATGTAGTGCTCTTGCAGCTGGGCGAGGGTAGGCGGCGCGACCACAACCGGCTCCGGCTCCGGCTCGACATGCGTGGTGGCGGGCTTCGGCTGCATAGCGTCAAGCTCCCGCAAGAACTTTTCGATATCGAAGATGGGCACCTGCTGCGGTACAGATGGGATAGTGAACTTCTGAACATAGCCCAGTTGGGGATTACAGGCCGAGCAACCGCCCGGACGATTTATTGTACACATGCAGATACCCATGATTGTTCTCCTTTATGCTTTGCGCGGCTCTAAGAGAGTCAGCGTCCAGTGCTGTTTGTCGTCGTCTTTATCCAGCGTCCAGGTCCAGTCGGTAAGGAACTTCAAGAGATGCTTGAAGAACGTATCAAACTCTTTGCCGGAAGGATCGGGGCTCGACAACTCTATTTGTAAGGGATGCGAGGGAAAGTTCAGCTTGGATGCCTTTTGCGGGAGGCCGCTATCTAACATGATGCGGCGAGAGACCAGATACTCCTCAGCCGGCGAATACTCCCTGGGCGCCTTGTAGACTTGTACGAAACGACGCCAGGCATTATAGGTCTCTGGATCGCTCTGGGCTTCTTTCCAGGACGGCCAGTAGGCAGTCGCTGGATAACATGCTCCCAGCGTTTCGTACGTGTGCTGGGCCTCCAATTCTATCTGTGCTTCAGTCATGTGCGCACACCCCTAAACCCGACCGGCAGCGGATTGCCGTTCGTCGGAACGCATCCACAACAGAAATAAAAGTGATCGCTGGTGTAGACGTAGATCAGGTTCTTGCATCCTGTACAACGATGGACACCTGATTGCCTGGGAGCATCGCGCACCTCCTGACCGCATGCGGTACAAGCAGAACCTAGATGCGCGCTACAGCGGTAGCACTTACTCATCTGTTACCCCCTACTCGAAATCCCACCGATGCTTTTCATCGAGGCGCTCACATTCTGCATCCCATCTATGTGCGGAAATAGCCTCGTAGCACTGCATGCAAAGATGATCGGCCGGACAGCCGAACGACCGCTTAATGAGACTGGTCGAGTACACCTTCCCGCAACAGGCGCAGCGAAAAGTAGCCTTACCCGCCTTTTCGCAGCTCTGGCAAAGATGCTCATCCTGCTCGTTCGTCGCCGATGACTGTAACTCCCAGCCGGCACGCTTCAGCTGCCGCTCGAAGGTCACCATGCAGTAGTGCGGAAAGGGGCGCCCATTCCACTTAGCTACCATCACCTCATGGCATTCGGCACAGCGCTCCGCCTCAACCAGCATCAACGCATAGGCCGCTCGCCCTGGACTCTCCAGGAAAATAGAGGGCGTAAAGGTCTCCAGGTCTTTTTCGGTGTTCATTTGGGCCTATCCTCCAGCTTCTTTAAGCGCTCCTCCACATCAGCCAGGCGCTTGCCGAGCGGCTTACGCGCCCGAAGCGCGGACGATGCGCGCTCCACCAACTCCTTGGACGTGACATTGAGCACATGCAGAGCGGCCGCCTCCAGCATGCGCGCATAGGGCTGCTTCATGAACGAATCTCCAGCCAGCCCTGTAAAAATGGAGCGTGGCAGCACACGGCGCCGGAGCCGGCGGCTATCAAATTGGTGGATGGACCCGTAGGCGGCAGGGTGAGCAGCGCATCGCCCTGCATCTCGTAGGTCTCGATGGCGAACTCCTCATGCTCCTGGATCAGAAACTCGCGCTCGCGCCAGTGCGCCGGCCACGCATAGGAGAGGGCGAAGACATGCCCGACCGGCAACTCGTTGCCGCAGATGATGGGGATGTCGAGCGGGGGTGGAGGGCGATTACGTGAGAGATTGCCCCAGGCGCGATAGGTGAGCCTGGGATCGGCGCGCTCAATATGCTCCTCCAGCCGAAATGGCCCATGTCCCTTCGCGTCCATAAGCATGAAATCAGTACAACGCTGCACGATCTGATGCTGGAGGAAATGAGCGTCGCGATGCGACATGGCGAGCACGTTCGGCAACGCGTCGCGCTCGGCGATCATGGTCAACAGAAGATCGACGACGCCATCCAGGAGGCCATCCTGCGAGGACACGCGAAAAGTGGCGCCGGAATGGGCCATCGCCATCTGGCAGAGGAGACCATAGTACGAACAGGTATTGGCTTCCATTGGTGGGGTCGGCAGCCCGCCCAGGGCATAGAGATTGGGATCGAGGTGGCAGGGGAACGCCGCTTCGGGCAGCAGGCGCTGCTCCGGGCAGGAGAGGAGCAGGTTATGCTCCTCGAAGCGGGCGCGCTCCCGGATCAGGGTATCCGTCATCTCCGCTACAGCATCGCCGGGTCCACGATGATACTGCGCCTCATAAGAGACGCTGCCGGGCACCGACCAGCGCGAGATGGGCAGCTGGAAGCGCAGATAGGAGCTGGGCGAGGTCCAGATGCGGGAAGGAATACTACGTATCACGGCGTGGACGCCGCCATGAGCGCCTGACGCCGATCAATGATCTCCTGACAGGTCAGATAGGAGAGATCGCTCTCACACCTACCTCCCCCTAAAATGGCCGCCAGACCAAAACAGTTCTGACAGATTCCGGTAAGCCCCGACTGAACATACGAGCCAGAAGCGGAGCGTATCAAGGAACGCTGCCATAGTACACAATGATCATTCGCGATAAAAAGGTCGTCCGCCTCCAGCATGCGTTCACACAACGCATCATGTACAGGATCGGGCGAATATGCCCACGAAATATGATTTTCAGGATCAGGAGATGGCATCGGTAATCTGGCTCCAGGTCAGGGCTGCACACCAGCGCTGGATCTTCTCCGGCGAGAGGCCCTGCGTGTGATAGAGGTGGCGGACGTAGGCGCGATACTTGTCCGGGTTGGAGGGATCATAGATGGGCGGCGCCTCCACCACGATGATGCGTGGCTGACGCTCAGCTGCGGGGCGCAGGCCGATGCCAGAGAGGAGATCATCCTCCTGCCCCAGTATCTGGGCGCGAAGCTGCTCACTGATGCGCTTGACATAGGGATGCAGATCTATGTCAGGTGCCGGCATCAGCGAGATCTCGCGCAGCTGCATCTCACCATCCTGGTTATAGGAGTAGCCGGCCGAATAGAAGTTGCGGATGGGGCGGAACTCGACGGCCTTACCGGAAGCCGGCACACGAGGAATCTTGTTGCGCAAAGGCGTGAAGCTGAAGGGCTCACCCTGCACGAGTTTCGTGGTAAGGGGAAGTAACTGATAATCCGAAACTAGCTCAGATAGGGGAGGAGCATAATGAAGAACCGATTGAGCGTACAAGCCTTCCATCGCCCGAATGAGCTGGTCTGGCGGTCTTACTTCATCCATCGCTCGCCTCGATGGCGGCCACCGCTAAAGCGGCCACCTGGACCAAACGGCGCTGACATAATTCCGGGCAGTTATCTTCACTCGCTTTCTGAGCCTCGCCGGCATAGCGCGTGATGTATGCAATCCAATCGTTAATGCTGTGCTGCTTATCGTGGATCTCCCCACCCCACCGACCATTCTGATGCAGGCGTTCCGCCTCAATCGTGCTGTAGATGCTCGACCTGCCTTTGCGCACTAACGCATCCATAGCGGCCGATCCTCCGGCGAAAGTGTATGGGCGTCAACATCCGCCTCAAGCCATTCGATGGCCGGGCGCTGTGCGGCCATCAGGGCGTGGCCGGCCACCATGGCGCCCATTTGCAGGGCGTCATATTGCGCTTTGCCGGCCGCATAATAGGCCATCATCAGCTGCTCGTTGGCGGCGTTGATGTGCGCGATATAGGCTTTGATCGCCTCTGTGTCTTCAGATTCCATCCGGCAGATCCTCCAGCTCGGTGACATTGTTCCAGATCGAACGGGGGACGCCATTTTTGGAGTCCACCCAGCGCAGGCGCACGAACCAACCCCAGATGAGGCCGATGGCGGCCCAATCGACGCCGTTTGGCGCGGTGAGCGCTCCCAGCCAGGCAAGACCGAGCAATGCCAGCGCTGAAGCTATCGTCGAAAGTGCCATATGTGCGGCAGTGATGGCCAGCCGCTTGCCGAGCGGGTTGATGTTGCAGGCCCACCAATGAATGCGCGCATGGCCGGCGCTGCAGATGAACGAGTTATCCAGCTCTGCGGAGGTAGATGCTCGACAAACGGGGCAAAGATCTTTCACGTAGTCACCCAATCAGAATACTTTTCGATGGCCTCAAGGCATTCCAGTTCTTCGTGTGCCGCCAGGTGCATGATCGCTCCGATGAGCATTTCGTGCAGGGGAGTGAGGGCGTGGTTGACCAGAATGGGCGCCAGGATCGCCAGGACGCCGCTCGCGTTGTGGCTCTGATACGGCCGGAAGAGGTGAGCGGTCGCCCTGGCCATGGCGATGGTGGCAGGGGTGGTGTCAACGCCAGAGCGATTGGCGAGGTCGGCGACCTGCGCCGCCAGGCTATCCAGCGTGAAAATGTACTGGTGGCGCTCATAGCCCTGGTAGGTCTTGGCGTGGGCGAGAATCTGCTCGACGGTCCTCATGCTGGCGATTTCCCCTTCCTCCAGGAAATGACATTCTAGTGTTTTTTCCCAAAAAATATGCGGCGCAGGCGATAATATACTGCTGCTGCGTATGGCCCCCGCCCGCCGGGGCTCCACCGGAGTCCCATTTTCGCGTCTTCCCTCTGACACCCCTACCCCGCCACCCTCCACAAGATCCGGGCCGCTACTCCACTACGGCCCAACTCATCCATAGTAGCACGGTTTGGTCCACCATGCAATACCCTATCCACGAAACTTGACGGCGCCAGCCGGCGACCCCATGGGGCCGGCCGCACCCATGCCTAGTGGAAACACGGCGCGGCGCACACCAACCCCCATGGGGGCCGGCGCGCGGGCTGAGCGCGCTACCTAGTCGGGCGGCGGCGTGGGCGTGGGCGTGGGCGTGGGCGTGGGCGCCTCAGCCTTGCCGTGTAGGGCAAGGTAGGCGGCGCGTGCGGCAAGCGTGGGGGAGACGGGCTCGTGCTCGATGACGGGCTGCGTGGGCGCGTACATGGGCATGCTGCTCGGCTCATCTACCTGAATGATGATCGTGGGCGCGCCTCCACCCATGCCACCGGGCACGCGCTGACCATAGCGTTCCGGCCACAGGTGCTCAAGGAGGAACATCAGCAGCTTGGTGTTGCCGCCTAGTGCCTGGACGTAGGCCGTCTCCTCAAGGGGTACAGCCATGTTGCGCGGCGCCATGATGTCGTCCCACGCGGCGGCGAACTCCGGGTCGTCACGCCACATATAGGGCGTGGTGCGGTCGATCTTGAGCTGCTCGGCCACATACTTGACGCGGCGGTGCTTCTCTAGTTCCTGTAGGAATAGGGCTTTCCGCTCAGCGACCGTTGTCGGGAGTGTTGATGTCATATGTCCAGTGTAGCAGGGGTGCGCCATTCGCGTCCAGGTAGGGCGCCACGCGCTGAAACGCCCCTTGCCAGTCTCCTAGCATGGGGCGTTGCGTGGCGGCTGTTGTAGCGCGTTAGGCGGCGGCGGTCGCGTCCTCCTCGTCCAGGGCGGCGAGCATGGCGGCGGTCGCGTCCTGCCACGTCTGGCGGATGGCTTCGAGCAGGCCGGTAGCCGCTGGTAGGGTGGCGCCCGCTGGACGTGGGCGGCTCATGTACTCTTCGATGAGCATGCACAGCAAGGAGGCGTCCATTGTTGGGGCTGGGCTGATGGGGGTGGCTGGGCTGATCGGCAGGATGGTCATGGCCTGGACTCCTTGGCTAGCGGTGCGTCTCACTGACTCTAGTATGCGGCTGAATGTCTCCCCCTTGCAACATTCGCGCTACAAGGGGGAGACGGTCGGCGGCTTAGCAGCGATGGTAGTGGTACGCGTCATTCGCTTGGCGTGTCTCGCGCTGGATATTCGCCCAGCACGCGTTCTGTGCGTAGCAGGCCATGGTCGCCTCGTCCATCGTGCGCACGACTATGGGGCGCTCGATTTGGAGCGTATCGACCACGATGTAGACCGTGCGGAAGATCCGGCGTGACATGCGGACGGTGAAGCGTGCCATGATGTTGACTCCTTCGCGCTGGGGAGGCGTCTCATTCGCGCCTCACATTCCCTACTATGGGGGTGGAGGTTGTCCCCTTGCAACATTGGGGTGTTGCAAGGGGAGTATGGTCTACGACGCACGGCACGGTTTGCCGTCTGCGTCGGTCAGATGCACGATGAACTCCCCCTCGCGATATCCGGCACGTATGGCCGCAATGCGCGCCTCACGCGAATACTTGAAGAATCGTCGCGCCCCACTAAGCCCCCTCAGATAGCGCCCCTCGACGGATTGGACGATGAAGCCCTTAGTTGGCGTGCCCGCAAGTGTATAGAACATGGTGTGCTCCTTGTGGTCCGTACGGCCGGACCTACGCCCCTATCGTGCTCGATTACTCTGGATAGACTAGGCCGGTGATGGTGGTGGCAATAATGACGGTATCTTGATCGTAGCTACTCACCTCGACGTGCATCGTGCCACCGGTCGGCGCGTCCAGGGAATATTCGGTGATGTAGGACATGATCTCCTTGGCGGATAGGCCGTCAATGCTGAGGTAGAAGCCGAACCCTTGCAGCGTGATAGCAGGCTCAAGATGTACCGGACCTTGCCCGCGCTGTACCGCGATGCGATGCGCCGCATTGGAGACTTCTAGCGCGAATGTCATAGCCGCGTGAATCTGTACCTGAGCGCGATTCTCGATTGCCATGGTCTTGACTCCTTGTGCCGTTGTGGAGGCGTCTCGTCCGCCCCTCACTTACCACTATGGGGGAGGATGTCTCCCCCATACAACATTCGGGCTGAGGCTATAGCGCTTGCGCGTCCGCATACACCTTTAGATCGGTGTAATAGCCGCTCAGATTGCCGCCGTCGGTCATAAGGTTACGAATCATCTTGATCGCCCGCTCTTGCGCTGCTGCCTCATCACGTAGGCCGTGTATGTTGGCGTCCAGCGTGAAGGTTGGCACTTGCCGCGTACTCGTCCAGCCGTCCGAACGCGTGCAAACTATCTGTGCAGTGATCCGGTACTGTGTGGCGTCCATATCTGGTGTGCTCCTCGTGTGCTAGTGGCCGGTCACTGTTGCCGTCCGCATTCCCCATACTGGGGGAGCATGACTCCCCCCGTCAACATTCAGCCTAGCGAATCCACACACCGTTATCGTATGCTGCTACTTCCGTAGCCGGTCCCCATGTGCCTCGTACTGGCATGCGCCAGACTGTCACCTGTCCGCGTTGTGGCTGTGACTCGCTGGCTTCCTGTGCGAATGTGCGCGCCTCCTCCTCAGTCGCAAACCACGCGGGCAATCCTGCACTAGTCTCCATCTCGCCTGAACGGTTGTACACCGCATACTCGACGTTAGGCGTAGGCTCGTTACCGTCCGCGTACTCGTCCATGCTATCCATGGCGTGTCGGCATTCGCCCGTGCTCAGGTGACAATACGGCTCAATTTCGGCGCATACATGACGCGGACGGCGAGCCGGTGTATTCGCAAGCTCGATAGCCTTCTCCTGTGCAATGGCGCGCAAGGCGTCCGCCACCTGTAGCATAACCGTGCCTGCTACCAGAGACGCCATGCCGGTATCAGGATCTCGCTCCTGTACGTTCGCCATGTTGTCAGAGGCGAGCGTAAAACGGTCGTCATAGCAGGATAGCAGCACTAGCGCCGCTGCTAGGTCGTCCAGACAATCCGTCGCGATCTTGATGAATGCCATGTCATGTTCTCCGTCTCGCTCGTGGCCGGTCAGCGCCGACCTGTTCCCAGTATGGGCCTTGTGTTGCTCCCCCACAACATTCGCGTTATGGGGGAGCCGTCGCATTGTCTATGCACTCCTGTGCTTAGGCTGGCACCATTCCGGCATGGTCAAACCGTACTCTTTAACGATAGCTCGCCGCCTCTGTACGCGTTGCCGTTGCGCTTGCCTATCCTCACGCCGGTCGAATCGCCGGTTATGTGCGTTGCGTGCGCGCATCTTCTCGTATTCACCGGAGGCGTGCTTGGCTTCATCGTCCGCGTAGGGTTCAGGACGGCAATCCTCACATTCGCACCATTCGCGCTGCTCAAGATCGTCGCTATCCTTGGTACATATCGCGTTGAAGATGATGCGATGGCAACAGTCGCAATAGGTGATGCGCAGATCTTCGTAGTTGTCGGTATTCAGGAGCATATACCGGAGAGAACCACCCGGCTTGATACGCATACCAACGATGCGCGGATGGTCGCCATCCCAATCTTGCGTCCAAGGGTACAAGGAGTCGAAGCACGCATGACAGACGATGGTGTTTACGTCGTGGTCCGAACGGCTGTAGTCTGTGCGGATGCACTCGAACGCGTCGATTGGGTAGAGGCGTGGCACGGTCGTTCTCCTTCTCGCTTGGGGGAGAAGCTCGCTTGCCCTCCCCACACTTCTAACTATGGGCCATCGGTTTACCGGATGCAACATTCGCTACAGACGTATGGTGTACTCAATAGTGGGCGTGCCCGCGCCGGAAAGGTCGAACCCGCGTACTTCCGCCTCGTCGTATCCGCCAGTGTCTATGGCAGATCGCGCTGCGCGCTTTGCATCCGCCAGTGTCGCGTAGGGTGAAAGGTCTTCTACCAGATTACCATCTACAAAGAGCCATACTTCATATTCCATCGGTCGATCTCCCCTCAGATAGAGCCTTGACATCGCGTGCATGTCGCGCCGTCCAGCGTAACCGGCATGTAATGCCAGTGATTGATCTCTCCTCGCTCCCAGTTACGTGGGTGCATCACCGCGTCTCGACATGGCTTGCAATGCACTTGCCCGCTACCATCAGGTATCTGGATATACTCCATATTGCCGTCGGGATGTGTGACCAGATCCAGGTTTGCCGTCATGTATGCTGCTGCCATCGGTCGATCTCTCCTCGTGTGGCCGGGAGCTTCATCCTTGCGGAAGCTCCCACATCGCGACGTGTGCTATGCCTCTGGATGGCGCGAATCGTAGATAACCTCGTTGTTGTAGCTATCGCCAGATGGGCACATGTAGCGAACCTGTACAACCACGTCCGCGTACTCAGGATCTAGCGCAAGCTCTTTTGCATGCGAGATGGCGTCGTCTTGCTCGCCGTCCTGATACTCTCGTACCCGCATGGCCGGTCCACATCCGTACTGAAACCTATCGTAGCGGTCCCATTTTTGGGGGTTTTTGTTGGCGAATCTCTCCGGTACTGCGACTACCATCAGGCAATCTTGACCGAGCCGGATTAGCGCTTTGCAATCGTCGCAGTAGATGGCGTGCTCGTAATCCTGGATGTGCGAATAGCACACATGCAGATCATCTGGGCCAAGCTCGCCAGCCATCAGCGCCTTACGTGCGCAATCTAGGCACATCTCCTCACCATTGCTGTTCAGATCCGCCACCCAATCGCCGCTGATCTCAAGGTCGTCGTAGCCAGAGAAGCCGACATTGCGCGAAGACCAGCCGTAGGTCTGATTGTCCAGTAGTGCGGTGAGATTACTCACAATCTGCGCGTAGGTGGTGTACTTGCCTTGCGCGTCGATGTAGCGATGCCATTCGGGCGTCTGCGTGCCCGTCCATTCGACCTTGCGCGCTTCCATCAGCTTGGCGTAGCGGCCTGCCTGTAGGGCGGCCATGTGGCGCGTGTGGATGGCTTGCTGGCGGTCAGTCTTCTCGATGGCGGCCATGGTGTGTGCTCCTTCTTGCGTCTCGCGCTCCGTCGTTCGGTGCGCCTCACATTCCCCATACTGGGGGTGTAAGGCGCATGCCGTCAACATTCGATTATGCCTTGCGTGCTATCTGTTCGGGATAGAGGCTTGCGCGCCATGTCGTGTAGGGATGCTCGACACTGCCGTATGTCGCGCCGTCGAACTCCACCAATACAAAGCAATGTCGATTGCCCCTCACTGGCGGTACGTCCGGGTTTATGACGCGTGCCGTCTGGCCCTTGCGGAGCCATTGCGTGGGATTGCCAGCATAACCGGAGTAATAGGCTTCCACATCGGCACCAACGATCACCACGTCGCCGGGTTGTAGCTGTGTCCGTCGCACCATGGCCGTTCTCCTTCTACCAGAGGGAGCCATCCAATGTGGCTCCCTGTCAACATTCGATCTACTTCTTCGCGCACTCTGGCCCCATGCCCCTGTTCAAGCTCGCCGGTACAGTCAGCGTGCGTCCACATCGGCAGCACTGCCCAGACTCCATGGCGTATGCCTCGCCGTACTTGGCTAGCTCCTCGCTTGTCGCGCCGAACAGGATAGCGACTGCCGCCTTTTGCCGCTCGTAGCCGTTCGCATAGTTGCGCCAGTAGCGTAGCGTGCCATTAGGCTGGATATCGCCCATGCCGGTGTAGTCCTGCTCATTGTTTGATCCTGAGAGATAGCTCAAGACCATGTGGCCGGATGCCTTGCCGTTCCACTGGCGGACCCGCAATGTGACATGGCTTCCATCGGGAAAGGCGACGGTGTAGTAGCCTTGCGCTACTGTGCGGGTTGTCTCGATGGCTGGCGTCGATGGCGCATCCGCGTAATCGGCCAGTGTAACCGGCGCTATGGGGGTAGCCGCCTTGACGATGGCAAGTGACCATCGGCGGAGTACCTCAGCCGCCTTGTCAGCGGCGAGCCGTTCGCCGTCCATCAGGCTGCACGCGAAGCCGTAGGCTTCAGGCCATGAGTACATATCCTCTGCGGACCATTCGCCGCCGATAGCTTTCGCTATCTTGGCCGCTCGTTCTGGGCTGGCAATCACAGATGCCATGTTCGCGTTCCTTCCGACTAAGTGCGGCATCCGTTCGTGCCGCACTTCCTACTATGGGCTATCGGTTTACTGGGTGCAACATTCAGACGATATGTCGGCGGACCTTGCACATTCTGGCGCTGTTGTCCAGGCTGATGCGGGAGTCTACGATAAACCGCATACGCTTGGGCTTCTCAGCCGTGCCACGCGTGATGATTAGGTACAGCATGTCATGATGCAGTGACGCATCGTTAAGAAGCTGGTTGTTGTTCCCGGCCATGTACTCGACCGTTAGCTTGTCGCCCACCTTGAGCAAATCAATCAGCGCGCCGAGCGTTCCCAGATCGTCGTACTTGTAGCGGGTGACGGAATCCACAGCAGCGTACACCTCGTAGCATCCATAGTCGTCGCCTAGATCCCCCTGATAGCAACGCGTAGCGGTTACTACGTTAATGCGATGGCGTTGCTCCCATGGGTTCTTGTCGTCCGCCTCCTTGTAGGCTTCGACATAAGATTCGTTCTTGTCCCGGTCATACCGGAAGATCGCTCTATCGCATGTCTTGAGCCGTGCGATGTCTTGGGCGGTGATGGCGTAGGGCTCCTGGTAGGCGTCCATTGTGCTGTACTCCTGTTTGACTAGCGGCGCGTCGTTCGCGCCTCACATTCCCCATACTGAGGCTTCCGTTGCATCCCGTCAACATTGGGCGCAAGATCCGTCATCATCCAGACGGAGACAAACGGCTCCGGGCTGTTGTCCAGGCCGTAATCGTGCGGCCAGTCTCGACCAGTGATGAAGGATAGTGCATGTTGGCGACTAGCGCCCTCGTGGCGTGTGGCGAGCTTTGCCATTTTCTTTACTCCTCGTCTTCCTCTTCAACATAGGGTGTAGGCTCTGGCAGCGTTTCGATGTCTACCGGCTCCTTAGTGCAGAGCCAGACCTTATACTGAAAGCCGTTCTCTCTTGACATGCCGCGCTCTCTTGCGTTGTAGGCAAAGAACTCTGCTACAGAGTGCAGATCGGCTCCCGATCCTTCGCTGCTGTAAGCTCGTGCGTATCCGCTGACGTTCATATGCTCCGGCCAGAAGATCATCGCCTGATACCATTCTGTCTTTGCCATTGTCCTACTCTCCTACAGGCTTGACGGCGAAAGAGCCTATCCGGTTGCCGTTGACATCGCGCAAAGACTCCGTATGAAACAATGGCCGCTCGATGTAGCTTGTATGCTGCAAGCCTCCAGGCTTCGGCGTACATGCCACCCTATGGGGCAGGAGAGAGCCAGCGTAGTCCGCCTCCAGCCGTCTGGCTACCTCGCGCAGTGTGCGCGCCACGTCTCGACCCGTCCGCATCATGTCATTGCCAAGCTCGATTGTCAGTGTAAACTCTACGTCTTCCATCGTCCTATCCCTTCAGGTGAGGGAGCCAGTGTTAGGTCTGGCTCCCATTCTTGCAGCGCGACTAGCCGATCTGGTAGGTGCCCTTGTGTAGCTCCTTGAGGGGCGCATGGAGCATGCCTTGCTCCGGGTAGGGTAGGTGCATAATCAGGGTGCCATCAGGCAGGCGACGAATGGTCATGCAGAATGCGCCTCTGGGGTCGCCCACGCTGATCAGGACGTGTATTGCGTCGTCGTCCTCGTCCAGGCTGACGCTTGCATTGTTGGCCCAGTCTAGCGGGCGCTGCTTAGGGGCGCGCTCTTCGCCGTCCTCGTCCTCGTCCTCGTCCTCGTCCTCGTCCTCTGGATAGTCGATACCCTCTTCGGCGTAGGGGAAGCGAATCTGCACACGGTCTGGCAGTACCGGCTCCCCATACTCGTCAGTGCCTAGCTCCTGCTCGTCGCCGTCGATTACAACTGTGCGGTATGCCTGCTCCATGGTCCTCATCCTCTCGTATAGTGGGCGGTGACTCGTTCGCCTCGCCCTGACACTCTCAACTATTGGCCTTGCGTTGTCGGGATGCAACTTTCAGCAAAGACTCGTAATTGTGCAGAGCATTCTGGAGGTGCCGCGTAAAAGCGCGCTGTTGCTGCTCCAGCCCCTCGATCTGTACCATCGCGGCGTCACGCAGCCGTTTCAGACCATCGCACACCATCTGGTATGCTTCGGCGTCGTATTCAGCCAGGTAATACATGTTCTGGGTGAAACGCTCGTATGTCTGATCCAGGTGGTAGTACGCACCCCTGATGCCCTCAGCGTTGATTTGCGACCGGAGTACGGCAGTGTACAGGGGGTGATCTACAACTTTCGGTCCAGACTCGTGCCAGTTCTTGTATTGCTGGCGCGAGGCGCGTTGACGTTGCCGCTCGCGCCGTCGATGTTCACGCATGGCTTCCTGTCCTCTCGTTAGGCCGTCGCACACAGGGCGTGCAGTGCTTTATTTGCACTGTCGATGGCTTCCGGGATTAGCTCCGCGATTATCTCGCGGATGTAAGGATCGTCTGCACCTTCGGCCTCGATGTTGTGTAGGCTGTCATAGCCAAGCTCGATCCCGGCGCGACTGGCTGTGACTGTCACGTAGTAGTAACTGGCTTCGCGATCTCCGGCGCAGTATTCCATATCGCGCCGTCTGGCGCGTTGCTCCTGTAGCCATGCCTGGTGGCGCGCATAACCCCGTTCGGAGGCGTACTTGGCTATGCCCTCGCAATTCGGGCTGTAGTGATAAGGCGCATGGCTTTCCCAACTGCGCCAGCTACTATAACCTCCTTCTGCATGATGCTTAGGATTTACCAGACTTCCAGGCTGCCATGTGTCGGAGAAATCACCACAACACTCGTCAGGCTCCGGGTACTCCTCGTAGTCAACTTTCACCTTGATCTGAAAGCCGTCGCGCTCCATGCGCCCATGATCGTCCAGGTCTTCGAGCAGCGCATCAATTCGCGCTCGATGCCGGATACCATCTAGAGCATGCTTGGCTGTGGGAATGTGATCGCCGTCCGGGCGACGTGCGCGCTTGTAGGCCGCGTAGCTAATTGCCGTCATTTTCGTTCTCCGTTAGCCGCAAGTAGATGCTCGCCATCTCAGAGAGAGGCATAGGCCGGATAGTCTCCTCTTGAAAGGTGATCTCGTAGCCAAACTCCACCGGATGCGTCTCAAGGCTCAGAAGCCACCACTCGACCAGCTTCTTCTCCGCGTCTGGGTCGCCCCACGATACAATGCGGGTGGAATGGACTAGCTCGCCGTACTTGTTGTGGATGTAACCTACAAAGTGCGTCTCTGGGCTCATAACGCGCTTCCCTCTTTACTCAGGGGCGACTCGTTGCCGCCCCGACATCACTTACTCTGAGCCTTACTGTTGTTCCCCGTCAACATTCCAGGCATAGTCCTTGATTTCGGCCATGGTTTGTAGGACAGCGATCAGTTGATATGGTTGCGTGTACGGCAGCTTCAGCAAAGCACAGGCGGTGTTTGCCAGATGCGCGTGCATGCCGTCAAGAATACCGTCGTCCTCCTGCCCGCTCTCGCGAAACCTATCTGCATAATCCAGAGCGGCCTTGAGATCTTCACGCACCTGGCGAGCACCCGCACCGTCACAGCCCCAAGCACCCCGCAACAGGACGAAAATACGCCCTCCTAGCACTAGCTTGCTCATGTGTTTGTCCCCAACCAGGCATCCAACATCGACATGAACGCATGGCGATTAGTCAGATCCAGGCAGCAGGCATCCTCCAGGCGGATAGGATCGCCGCTTCGCATCGAGAAGAAGGCTCGCAAGAGAAAGGTCGAGCCATGGCTGAGGTAATCGAGATCCACCAGCCGAATCTTGCGGTAGGGGCGCTCTGGGGTCATATCCTCGATAAACCCCTTCATCATCTCTGAGTGCTTCAGGAGAGCGGCTATCGCAGCCGCCTCCCGGTCGTCGTTGTAGTAAGCGCCTTCAGTGATGGGCTCGTAAGGAAATCTATTCATGATGTTGCCTCCAGACGCTTAAACAACTCAGGGTGGATCTCTCGCGCTTGCTGTTCGGAGATCCGCTTACACACGTCGCGTAGCCAATCTACGCTGACGGAGCAACCACACGCAGGACTATCGGCGTGAAAGAGTACAGCCGCAACGCACTCGATAAAGTAGGTTTGATCATTCCAGAAGCAATGATTGCGGTCTGGGGTGCCGTGTTCCGTCACTGGTATAGCGACCACGTTGCCGGTGTGCTTGCCCTTGCGCTTGTCTTGCGCCGTCTCGTGCTCAAGATAGAATCGCCAGCCGTTCATGACTCATCCTCCACGCACCCATAAGGGACATCCCAGTTACCCGTATCGCTGGAGAACTCAATCACCTGCCCGCACTTCGCGCAAGTATGCGTGTAGCTGTAGCCATTCGGTGATTCCCAGTGCTCAGGGAGCGGGGTATGATCGGAACGCTCGACCTCGTGCCGGATAGCCTCGATGGTTTCCAGCGTCTCTTCCCACTCCTCGTTCGAGAAGTCGTCTTCATCCGCATAGATGTGGTCATCAAGATATTCCTGCCACTCCTGCGCGGCTTCGACGGCTTCCGTATTCGCCGGGTCCACCAACACCGTCTCAACCCAGCCGACGAGATCATGCCCTGCTTCCTCGATTGCGATTGACTCCGGGAAGCGTTTAAGAAGATCCGCATGGACCACCCGGAAGTTCGAGCGCCCTAACGCCTCGCTGTCCCGATGCTTGCCTATCACGATCAACCAGTCCGCCCTGTCACCCCAGTAAGCGAAGTTCTGCTGCTTGGCTACCGCTAACATAGTCGTTGCTCCTTGCTTGTTCGCGTCGCCCCGTCGGCGTCGCCTCACATTCCCTACTCTGGGCCTGGAAGGCGACACCCGTCAACTTTCGATTTAGTAGTAGACGTAGCAGCATGCCTCGACGGGCAAACCCAGCGCCTTCAATCGCGTAGACACTAGCTCGCACTCAAAATCCAGATAAAGATCTCCCACAAGCGACAGGTAGGAATCGAAGTCGGTATCGCGTAAGTCTTCTTTGCCCTCCGCAATCGGCATATCGACTACCACCTCGAACGCGCCCGGATCGTATTCCCCCTCGCAGCCCGGAGGAAAATACTTGAGTTGCAAGCAAGCATCTGTCAGACGCCCCAGCCGCAAAGCTACCTCGCGTAGTTCACTCTCCAGGGCAGGATGCGCTGCGATGAAGGCATCCATTTCTTCGGGAGAGCCGTACTCACTGTCATCGGCGTACAGGCCATCAAGCACACGTCGCATCATCATGTCGAGTAGCTCTCCCCTGCCTCGTCGGTAATGTGCTCAGCATAAATCTCATCATCCAGGTTCATGCGATACCAGTCGCATTCCTCAGCCATCGCTCCGGCCCATGCACCCAGCCGTTCGCGTAGGGCTTGCGCGCTATCGGCCTCCACCTCCAGAATGCCGATGCTGACTTCCTTCTTGAGAAACTTGACAAAGAACTTAGCCATAAACAATTTCTCCCAATACCGCACATTGGAGGAACACATCGCCGGTCTCAGCGTCCTCGTTCTCTTCCAGGAAGTGCGCGAGATGCCAGGGATACTTCTCAGCCATCACCTGGAAGCCGCGCTGAATGGCAGCGAAATCGAGCGTATGCGGGGTCTTCTGGAAATCATCCTCCTCGAAGACCGTCACCGGCAGGCGAAGCGTGTCGCCATCAATGGTGTAGGGACGGCGATCACCGCTAGACCAGTAGTGCGAACCCCCCTCGTAGGCGCAGCAGAGCAGGTCCACGATGCGCTTCTCAGGTATCTTGAGCAACACTTCAGCTATCATTCTCGTCCTCTTCTCTCAGCCTAAATCACTGTTTGGCGCGTGTCGGCGCATAAGGTTGTAGCCACAGCTATGGCTGGGCGCTCGTCGCACATACTTCCCTGGCACCAGATAGAGCAGGTCTGCGGCGTCCACATCGGCCCCAGCTTCAGGGTCATAGAGGAAATCGTTGAGTGCCGATGGCACCTCCCACAACGTCCTGGTCGATTCCTTGTAGCAGAACAGTTCGCTGTCGCCACCAATCCCCCACATGTCCTCGAAGTCCCAGACTACCCGGCACTCCAGGCCAGTCAGGCGCTCGATGTCGGCCAGGACGGAATCTACATCGTCGTCGGTATGGCCGTCCGCAAACGTGCCGCGAAGCTCCTCAAGCTCTTCGATACGCTGCTGGCGCGAGAGCGATTCATCGTGTGGCACCATGATGTCGTGCATGCTATTCCTCCCACTTCAGGCAGGGATACATGTCGTAAGATGCAGGCTCCAGCAGGCTGACCCCCTCGACACCGAAGTACGTACAATCCTCTTCGCTCCAGGTAGTACCAGGATCACTGTTACCGTCCGTCTCCATTGCCAGATCATGGGCGTCACCGGCATCATAGTCGTCGGGCACCTCTAGCTCAAAAAACCCCGTTCGGACAATCGTCTCCTTGATCTCCACCCGGTATCGCTTCATGACGTGCTCCTTTAACTGCGTCGAGGGGAGTCCTGAGAGGAACCGCTCCTTCAAGCGTGCTCCCCTCGACAGTTACCATGCTGGGCCTTGAAGTGGTCAGGGCGCAACTTTCGCTAGATGGCGTAGGCTTTCACGCGTTTTGAGAGATTCTTGCGCTCCTTTGTGACCAGAGTCTCCAGGCCGCGAATCTGCTCGTACCAGGCAGATAGCGGCTGCGCATTATACGTCAGGACGGAGCAGTCAGGGAATCCCCATGCGCCGCGATTCCATAGCGTGCCCGTTGTAAAGTGCGCGTAGAGATAGCCATCTTCCTGGAGCGCGATTTGATTGGCCTCAGCGATAGAGAGCGGCTGACCCTGCTTTTGCATCTCGCGCACCATCTTGGCGCGAATCTTCTGCGCTTGCATTACTAGGTCTCCTTAATGACTGTAGGCGGTAATGCGTGAGGATAAGTAACGATGGGGTACGCTGCTCTGCTGCTCATGCTCATCAAGCGGCTTATCGTAGTAGACCAGCACGGAGAAGTCAGGAAAGCCCCAGATGCCCCGCTCGTAGCCGCCAACCGTGAGGTAATAGCCGAAGCGAATACCGCAATCGTTCCGCCTCGTTGCATACCGATGCACCTCTGTACACGAGAGAATCTCTCCCCGCTGCTTCATCTCCTTGACCACTTTGGCTCGGACCACCTGTGCGCAGGACTGTTTAGCCATCCTCGCCCTCCAGCAGTTGCACGGCAGCCAGCACAGCCGCCAACAGGTCTCTAGGGTCGGCGCTCACGTCCATCAGAATATCGTTGGTTGCCTGCTTGAAGCGCTCGATACGCACGAGCGGATCGTTCGGCGCCCGGTACTCAATCTCATCGGTGATGCGCTTGCCATTCAGCGAGACGGTGACTTGCACGCCGCTCACGCCTATGCGGCTCACGCCGCAATGCTTGATCGTCGCCTTCAAGGTTGGATACACGGCATACCAGGAGGCTTCCTCATTCGGATAGCCATGATCCTCGTCGTCGTTGGTCCACTCCTCCACCAGATAAGAGCCATCGGGGGCAGGCCCCAGCACGTCGATGGTATGTTGAGCGACCGCCTCCTCATCGCTAAAATGGGCCATTCTGACAAATGCTGCCCGGTCAAGGGCAATCATCTCCTCGTTAGGACTCATCATTCACCTCCTCTACCGCGTCGAGCATCAGCACGCCGACATGCGTGGGATCACAGTCCCCCCAAGTAATCTCCTCGTCGCCCGACAGCGCTAAGGTTTGCGCCTCCTCCGGCGAATCGGCCTCGATATAGACGTGGCCGAACTCTACAGCCTCTATGGAAACCTGTACTCGAAACGTCTTCTTGCTCATGTGTGACCTCCTTCCCTACAGCTTCCATACTGGGCGTAGATGTTGTAGGGCGTCAAGTTTCAGTTGTATGGCAAATCGTAATACTGCACTTCGTCGGTCACGTCGATATTCTTGCGCCACGGAAAATCATTGGCGCATGCAGCCTTCTCCCAGTAAGCACCCCTGAACCACTGGCTCACACGCTTGGCCTGGTCGCAGTAGTAGCGGTAGCGACGCTCGACCTTACGGCTATCGCTGTCGTAGTTCATCTGCTGGCACCAGTCCTCAAACCCAGTGCCGGGATACTCACGCCAGCGCTCCAGGACTTGATAGAGCACATGCTCGACGAAATCCGGCCCACCATCGCTTCCAATATCGGCTCGATACAACGTGACCGTCAAACGCCCCTTGGTATCGCCGCGCCGGAGGACAACCTGAACCCACTTGAAGGCATCATAGTCTGGATCGCTCCAGGTCTCCTTATCTTCCAGGTTGCCGCGCAGGGCTTCAGGCGGAAGGTCCACATGCTTCGCGCCGATCACCTCTATCTGGTGACTAGCGATGAACTCAGCCAGCTTGCTCATCGGTCGCCTCCAGGGTCTTCGGCTTGCGTGCGCGAGGCTTGCGGACAGGTAATGCGGTAGCGGCCAGAGCCAGCGTGCCAGCCAGCGCCAGGTCGGCTTGTGTCAGCTTGCGGGCGCGAGCCTTCTTTGGGGGAGGCGCGACCAGCGCCTCTAGGGCTGCGATGGCCTTTTGCTCGGCCTGCTGAGCAGCGAAGGAATGGGCGCGCTCATGGGCGCGAGTGATGTAGTCGTACTGGCCAGGACGATAGGGCTTGTTTCTCATGGTTGCCTCCTTGGCTTAGCGCTCACTTCAATCTGGAAATAGAGATCGCGTTCATAGTTGCCTAAGACTATTCCCCTCCTTGCGCACTCCGTCATGGTGTCCCAGGAAGTGAGATGGATGCTTTCCCCTGGTATAAACACATGGCCGTTGAATGTGAATCCTTCACCAGCAGTGGATAAAAAGCATTCCCACCGGTAGCAGTCCTGCTGGGCGTGGCTCCAGTAGCCTGTGTTTGCTCGAAGCTCGTCGGCCTCGACCTGGATACCATGTTCTCGCAGCAGGGCAGCCAGCTTCTCACGAGGCTTCATTGTTGAGAGCCTCAGCCCTGCGCTTGGCTCGAACGGCACGGAGAATCAGCATGCCGGGTCCGTGCTTATTCGGTACGTAATTACACGGCACCAAGTCGTTCTCCGGGTCGGCAATACAGTCACCGCACGCGACACCAACCTGACCGAAGAACTCCGAATCCGTCAGCCGCCAGCCTCGACGCTCCAGGTCACGTAGGAAGTCAGACGGCATACCGCCCATGTAATCCTCTTCCTCGATGCCGCAGATTGAGCACTCGACACGCCAACGGCAGATCGCCAGGTCGCGTTTGACAGAGAGCTTACCGATCATCTGGATTTGCCTCCTCCCATATCTCTTGCGCCTCATCCTCAATAGACTGAAGCGCTGCGTAGAACTCGTCCTCTGAGAAGGGATAGGCCAGATCGTGTGGCGTACAGCAGGCATCACTGCCCTCGACGATGGAGCCGACGGTAATCCCAGCTCGCTTCAAGGAGGAGTGAATGAGTATGTTCACCGTGCAGAGATGCTTACCAAGGTGAGGAGGAGACCACAATTCTACTACCGCAGAGGCGCGCACCTCAGCCATGCTCATACCAAGTTCTTCCGGCAGCCTGAGCAGTGCTTTGGTCGGACCAAACCAGACGGGAGACGACGCGCTGAAGTAGAAGACCAGATCCTCCGGCGTCTCCGGCGCGTCCATCCCACGCCATTTTCCATAACGGCCTCGCCGCCACTGAACAGCGACCGGACCTCCAATACAATCACGACAATCTACGGTGAACGTGATGCGCTCTTCGATGGGGATCGTGAGCGGATCGAACGAGATCCAGGCGCCGCAATCGGTGGACTTGTACACAACGCGCTCGATACGTTGTTCAAGCGGGTAGCTCTCCGTAGCATCCTGCGGGTCGATGCCCAGCGCCGATGCCAGGTCGCGAAGGTTCTTGATCATCGCCCCTCTTCCCTAATCTGCGCCTCTACGGCATCCATTTTGTCCTGGTCGGCGCGCACCTGATCGTATTCCGCCAGCTTGGCGCGCACCACATCCCAGTCGGCCATATCGAAGTGCAACGTAATGGAAGAGATCGCCAGACGCTCGACCATGGTCCGGCTATGTTCATAGTGGGGCAGCAGAGCGTCAGTAATGTTGCCGAACGCGCCGTAGTGCTCATCGACATCGGCATGGCCCAGCCATGCCAGGTTCTCATCCAGCACACGCAGGACATCCCGATCATGCTCCGTCTCATCGCCAAGCGCGACACGCTCACGCAGCTCGATGATCCACTCCACGAGAGAGCCGGTTGCTGCCTGCCTGTAGTCGTAGTAATCCATGTCGCTTCCTTTCCTGTGGGGCGAACCGCTCGCCCCTGGATTCCATGTTGGGGGATCAGGTTGTGGGGGTGCAACTTTCGCGATAGATGGGTTCGAGTATCTTGACGCCCGTCAGATGGAAGAGCGCGATATGCCCGCCCACAAGCTCGCGCCCATCCAGATTGGTGAAGTGCTCCTGTGTACGGGGGTTGTAGCGGCAGTGCGCCTCGCTTTGATGCAGCGCGGACGTGAGGTAGGCCAGATGGCCCACGATACCCGCATGGACTGACTTTCGTCCAGTACGCAGCACGCGCTGTCGGCCAGCTTCGGAGACGCGGAAGGCAAGAGGGCCATAGATATGAAACGTCCGCATATGCGCGATGACTCTCCCGCTCCGAGTGCCGGTCAGGGCCTTGACGCTCCAGCAGTCCTGCCGAAGATTGCGGTAGACGTAGACTCTGCCTTTGCCGGGAGCGTACTCCTCGTAGTCGTCTTCGGTGAGCGGGCCGATCATGCGTCCCCCCAGTCGGCAAGACAGTTAGGGTAGTCGGCCACATCAAGCTGGGCATAAATGATGTTCATGTCCACCGTCTTCAGGGCCTCCGTCAGGAGATACAGCGCCGTTCGCCCATACTCCAGATCCTCGTAGTTTGACACCAACTGGCGAGACAGAGCAGAGATATGCTCGGTGCCGCATCGAACCCGGTGGATGGTCCGCAGTAGCTCCGTCGGCATCTCTGTGCTTAGATCGGTTGCTACGGCCTGCGCCAGAACGTCCGTCGCTGCATTCATAGCATCTCCCTTTCGTAATAGGTGCCATAGAACTCCTGCTGCTGGGTCTCCATGTCGTCCTGGTCAGGCGTCGATGGAGGCAGCGCGCCCTCATATGCCTCATTCTGGAAGCAGGTGTGGCAGAGCAGGCTCGGCAGCTCGTCTTCGGTGTAGTGCCATACGTCGGACTGCGTAGTGCGGCAGTCGATACAGCGCACCAGGCGCGTGTAGCAGCGCTTGCAGATGGCGCCCCCGTCGATGGGGTGCGTGCGCCAGCCTGCATTGACCGCACACAGGGCCAGTTCTGAGGCAGTGTTGTGGTCCGGGTCTTCAGCCGCCACATAGTTCGTGCGGTCGCCGTCGCAATACTCGCAGTGGATGACCAGCAGGTCAGCATAGGCGGCATCGGCCAGCAGGGTCAGGTCACGGTCAGCGCTCATGACAGCCTCCCGTCGAGCGCGAGATGGAGCATGTCGCCAAACACCTCATGGCTACGACGCGTCTGCTCATCCTGTTGGCGGAACGCCATCTGCTGGAAGTCGGTCAAACTCTCAACCTGCTCGCGCAGACGCCGGATCTCGCCGGCCATCATCTGCATGGCGTCAGCCTGGGCGCTCACTCGTGCAGTCTGCTGCAAACAAAACTGCCATTCTTCGTCGTTCATTTCCTCTCCTTTCGGCTACATTTCCAGCATGGGCCTTGCGTTGTCAGCGATCAACTTTCAGGCTGGGCTGATACCGGCAGCCGTGCGGATGAAGTCGCCGGTCGGGATACCATAGAACTGCATCTGCCCACCCAGCGCCGGAAGGAGCGGAACTTTCAGCGCGCCTACCCGGTCGTAAGGCGGCGCGGCCAGCACGTTGTACCAGGCAGGGTACGCGTAGTCAGAGAGCCAATACTTCGAGCCGTTGTAGGCGAAGCCGTCTTCTGAGGGGCCGGTGGGATCGGCGACCTCGCCCACCACGTTGACGGGGCTGCCATTGATGGTCTCCGGGAACGCGCTGCTCATCTGCGGATCGACGGTGGATTCCACTACCTCATGGCTCGCCGCCAGGAGCCAAGAATCTGGTAGGGCCGCAGGATTGATCGCCACATAGGCAATCGGCATACCGTTTTCCTGCGTGTGATAATCGCCCTTGTCAGCCGTCAGCACGACGATAATCGGCACCGGCAGCAGATGCCAATGTTGCGCTACATCCGTCTGAAGCCACGCCCGGAGGATCTCCTGACCGCGCAGGGCATCATCAACCGATACCCGATCCGGCACCACCGTGACGATATACACGGACGGCCTCGACGATGTGGGCGCGCTCAGAGAATCAGGAAGCCAGGGGCAGGTGAACGCAGCCAGGAAGACCAGGGCCGCATAGAGGGCCGTTTTACGCTTCATCGGACTCCTGTCCACCCATGCCGAGCAGCTTGATGCCAGAGACAGCTTGCGCCAGGTTGACAGATTGCGCCGGGATGAAGAGCAGACTCTCAAGGCGCTCCTTCAGCGTGGCGACCAGGGCTGCCAGTTGTTCGAGCGCCAGCCAGGTCTCATCGCTATAGGGCAGGTAGATGACGGATGCGTTCACTTCCGGCTTGTACGTGTGTTCATAAAAGGGATTGCAGGGCGGAGCGAAGGGGCCGCTCTTCTCCTCGTTCCAGTAAAATATCGACGAATGTTTTGTCCGGCTATCCGCCTTCTCATGCGGCCAGCGAACCTCCCAGCCGCTCTCCCGATAGCCGCCATGCGGCACTTTGGCCACGTAGAAGCGCTTGAACTGAAAGGCTATAGCCCGGTTCTTCTGGCCGGAATGGTCATACGGTTTATCGACTTTAATCACCGGCACCCATTCCAGGTCGTCCATGCGGTCCAGCTCGGCGCGCACCTCTTTCATTAGGTCGTCGATGCTGCGCGCGTCAATCTTGACACCGGCTATGGTGGCGAAGAAGTGCAGGTCGTTGCGGTCCAGGAATAGCTCCACCTCGCCGTAGAGGATATGCCGGAGCGTCTCCACCTTCTGGGGTTTAAGTTGTCTAGCCATTTGTGTTCTCCTCAGCCCACTCGGCGTCGTAATGGCGTTCGGCGCGCTCCACGACATCTTCCGGCGAAATGTTCTTGGTGTCACACCAGTGCATGATGTTGGCGATCAGGTCGGTCGCCAGGGATTCCAACTCGCTGTCGTCGGAAACCTCATTCAATGACTGGCCACCATACGCATGCTGCGCGAAGGCTTCCAGGGCGGTGATAACAGAGCGGGCACGCCCCTCGTTGGTCAGTACGTTGCCATTCTCATCCATGTGCGTTCTCCTGCTCATATTCATAATTCTCACGCGCTAGCCGAAGCACGCGCTCGGTGTCCATATTATGAACCTGGCACCAATGCAACACGTCGGTGATGAGGTCAGCCGCCGCACAATCACGGTCGTTAGGAAACATCTGCATAAATGTAGGGCTGTGCAGCTCTAACGCCGCCTGTACACGCTTTGCGGCAGTCTCCGGTGTCTGTGCATCTTCATCCATGTGCGTAGACCTCCTCTTCTCTTAGCGCGTCGTCAGTCGTCGCGCCTTCTGTTTCCATACTGGGGGTTGAGGTTGTCAGGTTGCAACTTTGGGCGCATGCAGAAGCGAGTCCGGCCAGCATCTCATCGCGTGTGATATTGATTTCCGACCACAGCAGATCTTCACAGAGAAAATCATCCCAGGCTCTTGGCGTATCCAGGCGGCTTGCATACACGCTATCATTAAACGCCTCAGCTGCTAGCCAACCACACGTCTCCAGCATGTACTCATAGAGCGCCGTTGGCATGCCCAACGGCCCGCGCTGGAAACGATGTTTCTCCGGCTTGCTCTCCACCCAGCGCCGGAAGAGGACGGGATTATAGACCTCAGCCAGGATAGCTTCGATTGGGGGCACCTGTGGGCGCATGGCGTCAGCTTCCATCTGTGTGATGCTTCAGGATACGGCGAATCTCCGTCGCGTTCGTCCCGGCGTGCAAAGCGGGATCGGTAAGCTGTGCCAGTCGGTGTTCTAATGCGATGACGGCCAGCACCACGATGCGCTCCGTCTCCTCGCCGGAGAAGTGCTCGTGCTGTAATTCCTGCGGCGCATCCTGCCAGAGAAAGTTGTCCCAGCCGGACGTATTCATATCGGCCAGCGTATTGCGAATGGGATCTTCCTGATCGACGTTATCCGCAGACCAGTAGTAGAGGTATTGGCCGAGATAGGCTCCGGCCTGGTCAATGAGATTTCCCCTTGTCATAGTGTTCCTCCTTCTGCTCTCTTACCTCTGTCGCTCGTGCTTTGGTTGGCTCCCGATGCCATTTGTCGTCGTCTTCATGCGCCTGGAAGCGCTCGACGAACCTCCGGGCCTGCTCAGGACTGTCGGTCTCCACATCGTGAATCGTAATGCCCTCGTAGACGACCCTAAAGAGATGTACGGAGTATTTCTTGGTCATAAGGCTCCCAGGTAGTCGTCTCGCTCAGCAGCATGGCCATCCCCCAGTCGAAGACCAGCCATACCTCTCCCGGTCTCCAGGCGGTGTCAACTTCCATCAGCGTGCCGGCACAGCTTTCGCCATTCGTCGTGACCAGAATCTCGTGGTCGATCAATGCGCGCCAGGGCGCCAGTTGTTCCTCGCTCATCTAGCCCCTCTTCTGCCTATAATACGGCATAAACTCGCTATCCTCTGGAAGAGGGCTGTCCTTATGGCGGGAGAGCTTGCGGAGCGCTTTGGCCTCCATTTGGCGTATCCGCTCCGCGCTCCTTCCCTGCGTAAGGCCGACGGCCTCAAGCGTTTTCCCTTGCATGCGCTGCCGAATCACATCTTGCTCCAGTGCATTCAGCATGCTGGTATGCGTTCGCGCATCGCGTTGTTGATTCCACTCCCGCGTTTCTTTTAACATCATTGCTACGCCCTCACCACCGAAAACAGCGTTTCCGGCCTATAGAGGTCGCCGTCAATCGTGACCAGGCCGGTGCTGACCAGCTGCGCCATGCGATACTCGCAGTCCCAGACATCCTCTTCCCTGGCCGCATCCATCACGTCGCGCAGCCACGCGCCGCGCGAGTTAGCTCCCTGCGCCCCCTGCACATGCAGCAGCGCCGTATACAGGCGCTGCGCCAGGGGATGATGATTCTCAATGGCTTCGGTTTGGAGCGGCCTCATCCGATTATCACCATCCCAGCTGTACGCCGGTCCAGGCTTTGCAGACCAATGCTGACTAACAGCTCCTGGTTCACCAGATAGGTAGCCAGCTTCTCGCTGATTTCCAGATCGGCCACCAGGGTTGCTATGCGCTCCAAGCGCCTCTTTTCTGCCTCTTCCCGCGCGGCATCGGCCTCTTTCTGATCCCACCAAGTTTGCTGTCTCATGCTGTCCAGTCTCCGTTCGCTGGGTTCATGCCAACGTCCCGCATGGCGTCGGCCAGGTCCGGCATCTCCTCGCCGATGTCAAAGTCTTTTGACCAGATGGCGTAGTGCGCGAGAGACAGCGCCGCTTTCAGATGGCGAACCTCTCCCCGCAGCACTCGTATTTCCCGCACCTCCAATGTTTCTTCAGTCATTCGCACCACCCCACGCCCCAGTCCTTGGCCTGCGCCATCGCCAAACGCCGTAGCTCCGGGTCGTCGATGTCAAGATCCAGCTGACACGCGCTGACGGCGAAGTCACACATGTCAAAGATGCAGGCTTTGCCGTGAATCACGTATTCGTCCACGCCTTCGTCGGCCCAATAGGCTACCACTCTCTGCTTTGTCTCTGCGTCCAATTAGTGTTTTCCTCCTTCAGCCCGTTGCAGGTCGCTATCCAACTTATCGCCGAGCAGCGCCATCGCTTCACCCAGCAGCGCATAGGCCGGCCGCCCATAGAACTCGGCAGCCGTCCGCACCATATCGCGCTCGAAGACCGGCAATAGCTCATACGCCCTCGCACACCACGCATCTCGACTTAGAATAGCTGTTGTGGTTGGTCGTCGCATGCTCATCGCTTTTCCCCCTTTGCCATATAACGCGCTGTAGTGGGCCATAGCGCGATCTTTGCCTCTGACGGCGCTTTGGATGCCGGAGGATACCATTCTTGGTCACTCCGCCCGCCACGCTTGCGCTGGCGTCGTCTACCACACTATGCGCCATCCACGACGCGATGTCAAGCATCGTTTGGTCCATTTGGAGGCAAAAGAGCCTGCGAGCGATGCCGAAAGAGTTGGCGGGACAGATCTGTCCCGCTGATTTTGCGTCCCTCTCCTCTTTATTATGTTAAGTACCAGAGGAAAATGCCCGGAACCCGCAAGCTGGCGGGACAGCAGCGGGACAGCGGGACAGTTTTCAGCTTGTGATTCTCTATATGTATATATTTTGTTTTTTCGGTTTCCCCTAAAAGGCTTTTACGTGATCCCGTAAATGCCCTTTTTAATGTGTATATGTATCTAATAACTATATATATCTGTCCCTCCTGTCCCGCAAAGGCGAAAAGACATATACCTCTCTCTGGTACTTGACATAAAAGAGCGGGACAGAAGCCCTCACGCTTCTGTCCCGCCTTGTCCCTCCAGCCGATTATCTGTCCCGCTAGCTCGCCATAGCCGCCAGTACGACCTCTTCAGCCGGTTTGGTGAGCACAATGCCCGCCAAGCCCCGTTGCTGCGACACGACGCCCTCCTTCTCCAAACCCCAGGCGTCAAAGACCGGCGCCATCCGCTTGGTCTCTTTGAGGAACGGGTAGATGACCTGAATGGCATCCAAGAGCCGACCCTTGGAGAGCTGCTTGTAGCCGTTCTCCTTGCAGTAGCCCTCGTAGGATTTATAGAGCAGACTGGTCGGCGTAAACGATTCGCTGCTGAGCCCGGTCTCGCAGCAATCCTCCAGCCAGGACTTCAGCGCGTCGCCCCGACTGGTAATGGCGTTGAGCATCACCTGCATGGCCCTCGACTCCGGGTAATGCTGCACGGCCAGTGCCCGCTTCGCGTAGAGCATGCACATGGAGGCAAAGGCCGGAACATCCGGGCGCAGCTTATCCAGCAGATAGAGGTCTACCTTCTTTGCGGGGTCAAGTTCCGTCGGGCTATCGGTATGCGTGCTCGGACATTCGATCACCAGCAGCCGCTCACGCAGCGCGCTCGACGGGTCGGCGAAGCGTGGCCGGTTGTTGGTGGACGCCATCATCTTGGGGCGCCAGGTGTTGTCCTTTATCTCCATACCCCGCAGGGGCCTGGTGGGCACTCCCTCATGCGACGCCATGGTCTTGATGAGGTCTTCACTTTGGAGGGCTTCGACGGGGAGTTCATCCAGGCAGGCCATGCGCTTATCGCAGTGTCGCGCGCGTGCCCAGAGCCCTTCCTGATCCCGGTCAAAGATCGTCTGCCCAGCGTAGTCTGTCGGCTGTTGCCCGCAGGCCAGATTCGCTAGCTTGAGACACGTTCCCTTACCGGAGCGCTTGCCGCCATACAGGATCACCATCTTGTAGAGGTGCATATCCCGGATCATGGCGAGCCCCACATGGGTCATATAGGCACGACGTGCGATGGGATCGGGGATGGTCTCCCGCAGGAAGCGCCAGATAAGCGGGAAACGGGCTGGCTTATAGGCAAACGGCATGGCATAGGTGTTGTAGTTGAGGGGATCGTGCGCGCTCCAGGTCATGGTCTTGTGATCGAGCATGCCATTCTCAAACGGCACCTTATCTTCTTCCATCGTAAACGACCGATCTAATTTGCATTTAATCAAGGCAAACACGTCACGCATTTTCTTGTGGTTGCGGGGCCATCCGCCCGCCTGGAGCACCTCGCTGGTAGAGACGAAAAGCCGTGAGATTTCATCCTCTTCGCATAGATGCCAGTGGGTGCCGGTCCAGGTGCGCAAGCCCTGTATCATGGTGTCCCTGGCGACGGTATTGTGCCGAGCCTCGATCCAGGCTTTGGCCAGGGCCATATCGTCGGGTTTCGCCTTCTTCTTTTCTGTTTCCTCCGAGCCGTAGCCTTCTGAACGCAGCGCTTTGGCGCAGGCCCGATAGTCGCCATCAAACTCCGTAATGGCCCGGATGGCGAAGATGGTATAGGCCGTCTGCGCCTCGAACTCCGTCGATGAGGTATAGACGTAGAGCAGGGGCGGGCCATCCTCCTCCAGGCGTCGCAGGTTGGCCGATACCTCCCCGTCCCGCTTGTCGTCGCCTGGGCGGGTGAGGAAGACGTTCTCGTAGCCTGCCTCCTGTGCCACGCGCCAGCCATGCTCCACCAGATAGGCCAGCACCTCGTCGAACTCCATGCGCGCGACATATTCGGTGCCGGGCAGGCCCTCCTTCTCGATATAGGTGCCTGCCTTCTTGTCGGCCGCTACCTTCTGGGTGAAGCTGGTAGCGGTCGCCAGGAGACAATCGACTTCCTCAGCGCTCAGGGCCGGGATCGTCGTCAGGTCGCCGCTCTGCCAGGTATAGCCTGCCGTCGGCGCGCAGGCCGCGTAGCCGCCCTCCCCCCGCAGCTCGATCCAGGGCTTGCCGTCGGCGCCGCAGGCCAGCTCCGGGCACCCAATGGCGACCGGGCTGCGGAAATAGACATGGAGGCCCCCCGAAGGGGTGCTTTCGCGTGGCAGCCTGTCCCAGACACCGGGCAGCTGGGCCTCAAGCCGCTCCCGATACTTCTCCGGCAGGTCGGGGCCGGAGTATTTCGTATCGAAATCAACGATCACCAGCCAGAGGGGCTCCGCTTCCGAGCCGCCCCCAGATACCAGGCCGCCGATCACGCCGACACCCGGCGCCGCCTTTGGCCCCAGGAAGGCATCGATCAGTTCGATGGCCGGCTGTGCCTTCACCTGGCGCCACTTCCACTCGCCCTTCGGTTTCTTCGTTGCCAGGTCGGCAATGGGCACCATCGAGCGTCCGGCATGTGCGGCACGCCGCACCTCGTCGAGCCACTCCTGTGAATGGAGCACCTCGTCAACATTGGGATTAGTCATGCAAAAGTTCCTTGGACAGGGAGCGGAAATCATCGGTCAGGTTCATCCACCAGCCGGGGACATAGAATCCCCCAAAGAATGCTGAGAGGGCGAACCATTCTACATTGGCGTAGAGGGAGAGCAGGCCCCCAACGACCACCATGGACGCGCCAAGCTGGACCCAGAAGGCGCTCATTAGGAAGCGATGTGGTGGACAGAAATATACGGCGTCACAGCCGCACCATTCGTCATCCGGCATTGGCACGCTCCAGTTCTACGAGCAGGCAGTCAATATCGAGATTGGCCTCTTGCAAGGCGCGGATGAGGAGCTGCACGTTGGGCAGGCAACGCTCGAAGTGCAGTTTCCAGCCATTGATCTCGACTATCACGTCGGGCAAGCTGCACGCCGGTTCCAGCCAGCTGCCGCTCATCGGCATAAAGAAACCAGGCGGCGAGTAATCCCAGGTGCTGCTGAAGGGTTTTCTCGAATATCGGTCTCGAAGTGCCTGGATGTCAACTTTCATGACGCTGCCAGGCCGATGCCTGGATTAAAGAGCACAGCGTAGCAGCCATGGCGCACGGCGTCGGCCGCGTGGCGCAGCGTTTTGGGGAAGTAGTTCCACTCGCGCAGCTTCTCGTCGGTCATAAACCCCTTGGCACTTTGCGCCGATTGGACTAAATATGGAATCGAGCGTTGCTCGCATAACGTCTCAATGGCGCCGATGAGCCGCAGGGTCGGTACGGTCGAGCCGGCATGCTCTGCCAGCTTCCAGGGATAGATGCGATACTCCTCGAAGACGATCTGCGTGGGGAGGTGCAGATCGAAGAGCCTGGTCATATCGGCGATGGTGCCGGGTATCTGGCCTTTATCGTGGAGGGATCCCCCTAAAAACAGCGCCCACCCGGTGGTATCGCCGGGATCGAGCGCAAGCAGCCGTTCCGGTGGCTGCCAAGAACCGCCTGTCGAACGTTGGCGGTGAACGGACGCGATGCTGAAGAACTTATCATCCATAGGACATACTCCTGACTTATTTGATCCATCTGGTGATATTAAGTCTATCCTATCCACGAGATCCATGCTAGCCCCCACTATAAGCCTGGACAACATTTTTGTAAAGTACACGGTAGACTATTGCATTTTGTCTAGTTATCCCCTATGATGGCGGCGAGAGACCCAAAGGAGACTATAGGAGGTGTTTATGTCCATGATGACATTAGATCCACCAGATACCTGGGAAGACCTGATCGACGCGACGGAAGTGGCGCGTATGTTGGGCGGATCGCATGACCCGGTGTCGGCGCAGACGATCTCCAATTTGGTCGCCGATAAGCGCTTGCGTGCCATACGCATCACCCCCAAGCTGCTGCGCTTCCGGCGCTCGGATATCTGGGAGTACCTGCAAGAGGCGATGACCAAGCCGCTCCAGCCCCCGCAGACCACCATTCCGGTGGAACGGGTGCTGACGCCCTATGCCCTGACCGGCAAGGTCAAGCAGCGCCTGACCAGCGTTGCTCTGGCGGAGACCGCCCTGGCCGCGATTAAGGATATTCGCGTCGATTGGGGCGATGGCTCGCCGGCCAGCCCAGCCGAAATCGTCAACGGATTGATCGTCGGCAGCCACACCTATGCAGAGCCCGGATCCTATCAGGTGCAGATCGACGTGCTCGCCAATGGCCTGCACATCCACACCACCTCGACCTGCGATATAGACTAGGCCCCCTCCCCCGTACATTTCTCCCCGTAGCCGCCAGGTTCTGGCGGTTTTTTGTTGAATGTTGACGGGTGTTGACCCAACCCCCAGTATGGTATCCAACGGCCTCGCTTGACAGGTTGAGATGGATGAAATAGAGTGTAGTGGAGGTGATATATGAAAATGGAAGCCATGGCCCGTAATCTGGTGCCGATCTTAACGCAACTCAAACCCTTAACCAAAGCGGATAGTAAGACGGCGAATCAGTATGTGTTCTTTCGCCCATCGCCCGACGATCCGAATGGCACCATCCTGGTCAGCGCGACCAATGGCCATGTCTTCGCACAGTGCGCGCTCGACGGGCGAGTCGAGGGTCTGCTGGCGGTGTTGCTCGCCGATCTGCTGCCCATCGTGCGCGCGTCGTCTAGCGTTACGGTGTGCCAGCTGGACTGGACGGCAGAGAAGCTCTCGGCGAGTATCCAGTGCGGCCGAACCACAGGACACATTAAAGCGCTTGCCGAACCAGCGCTCTCGCTCTCCGCACGGCCGCAGGTGCCGGCGACGCATGCCGTCGTGCCCGACGCGAGCTATTTCGGCGCCGCCATCACGTCCACGCTGAAGGCGTTGCCGGCTGCCGAGCAGCTGCGCATCACCGTCGAGCACCATGGCTACCAAATCGTAGCCGACTCCCGGCCGGCGCGGGTAGTGCATGGCGATCAACAGGGCGCTCCCATTACGCTCGCGTCGTCGGTTGCCGGGCTCTTTGCCGGTCAGCTCTTTATGGGTCCGGCGCTCGTTGGCTGGGGCGAGGGGTATGTGCTGGCCACATCCCGGAGCGATCCAGATCTGTGGGTGGCGGCCACCCGATTGCCTGACCTGGAGCCGCGCCTCCTCTTACTCCCGGATGCCAATGCGCAGCCGGCCGCCACCATGCAGGCAGAGGCTCTCCTGGATGCCCTGCAGGCGTTAGAGCGCGCCGATCAGGAGTATGTGCTTCTGCAGTTTAACGTGCATGGCGCGGACGATATGCTGCGCGTGCGGCGCATCGACGGCCAACTGGTTTCCTCCCTCGACTGCCGCATCAAGGAGCGCACCGAGCGGTCAGCGCTCCTGCACGCGCCGACGCTCCTGGCCTGGCTGAAAACCCTGCCCCGCTACATGCAGATCGACTACTGGCCGGACTTCGCCTCGCATTATGTCGTGTTCCGGTGTGTCGATGCCCCGCTCACCCTTGCGCTCGCCATCTGTAGCTAAAGGAGAATGTTATGTCAATAGCCGACCGCTTGGCGCTGATTGCCGGCGAAATCTCCGCCACTGACAGGGACCTGCACCTACGCGATTTATCGATCATCGAGCGCGCCACCGACGATATCCAGCGCGCTATTCTCGTGCGGCGCACGCAGCTGGTCGCTGCCCAGAATGCCGATCCTTCCGGCGTGAAGCGCTGCGTCCACCCCATCGAATATCGCAGCTGGACGGATATGGAGCCCTATGGTCCTCCCAACGAGCATCGCGTGCGCCTGCATTATCAGTGCCATCTCTGCATGGTTCACGCCGATACGCTGACCGCAGCCGATAGTCCGATGGCTGACAAGGTACGCGAGTTTCTCAGGGATACTCAATAATGCAGCTGCGTGCCTATCAGCAAGAGGCCGTCCAGTGGCTCCTCGCCCGCAAGGGCAGGGGCATCCTGGCCTACGATATGGGGCTCGGCAAGACTCCCACTACGCTTTCCGCCATCGCCCAGATGCGCCAGGGCCGAGTGCTCATCTTCGCCCCGAAGATCGCCTGCGGGGTCTGGCTCCGGGAGGCCGCACAGTGGCTGCCCGCCTGGCCCCAGCTGCTCTACGCCGGCACCAAGAAGGAGCGTGATGGTATCTGGCAGCAGTATCTCCAATCAGGCGGTCTCTTGATCACAAACTATCAGATGGCGAAGGAGCTGGTAGAGCGTCAGGCCGTCTGGCCGGTGGTGGTCTGCGATGAAAGCCACCTGTTGCGTAATCGCAAGACCGGAATGTTTAAGGCCGTCAACTCATTTCGGTCGGGCGCCATGGTGCTGCTCACCGGCTCGCCCATCATGAACCATCCCACCGATCTCTGGACACAGCTGAAGCTCATCGCTCCCAAGGAGTTCAGCTCCTTCTGGCGCTTCGCGCAGGAGCACTGCGAGGTCAATCAGGGCTTCTTCGGCTGGGAGATAGGCGATATCAAGACGCCCGAACACACACAACAAGCGCTCAAGCCCTATGTACTGCGCAAGACGAAGGAGGAGGTGCTCACCGAGCTGCCGCCCAAGATTCGCCAGACCATCCCATTCCCCCTGGCCCCAGGCCAGCGCATGCTCTACGACGACCTGGCCGATGACCTGATGGCCACCATTGCCTCCATGGAGGGCACAGATATGCTGCTGGCGCCCAACGTGATCGCCAAGATTACCCGGCTCCGTCAGATCTGCGTCACGCCGATTCTCGTGGGTGATATCCATTCCAGCGCTATGTTCGATGCCCTGGCGGAGTATGCGGCATCCGACTTCGATGCCGGCCGGCCGATTCTGGTCTTCACGCCGTTCGCCGAAGCCCTGGATGCCATTCAGGAGCGGCTCCAGCCGCTCTGCGGCGAGCATATCTATCGCATCCAGGGCGGCATGTCCTCCAGGGACACCAACGAGCAGGTGGAGGGGTTTCAGCGCGATCTCTTCGACGCCAGGGCGTTGCTCTGTACGGTCGGTGTCGGTAGCTCATTCACCGCAACGGCCGCCAAGAGCGTCTACTTCATGGGCAGCGCCTGGAATCCTGCCCAGAACCTGCAATGCGAGGATCGCGCGCATCGCCTGGGCCAGAAGGGGTCTGTCGTGGTGCGCTACCTGGTCGGTGAGAACACCATCGACGAGCACATCCTGGCCACGTTGGATCGTAAAACGACCTGGGCTGCTCTTGCTTTAGACCCCAAGATGTTGCTGCGTCCGGCAGCCGAGCGCGTACAGCGCTTTGTCAGTTAGGAGCGGTATGGAAGAAATCACAGCGAACATTTATCGGTGGACGGCGAAGGAGGCGCAGCTCATCGCCACCAGACACCTGCACGGCATACCGCATGTGGGCGACAGCATTACGTTCTCCGGCTTTATCGAGGGGAGCGCCAACTGGATTGTAGAGCATGTGGAGCATATGGTGGGGGGGCACCAAGTCCATTGCGCACACGTATCACGTACTCAGCATCTATGTACATAAACCAGGAGAGGAACAAGCATTGTATGACCGCACAACCTACTGATCAAGAAGAGGTTCGCCGCAAGGTCCGCCTCGCCCATGAAGCGGTGCTGGCAGCCGGCCAGGCGCTCTGCGCCTGCGGCATGTGGACGATGGCCGACACTATCCGCTTTGCGGCTGAAGTCCTGGAGCGCATGGGTACGGACATGAACCAGTACGAGAAGGTGCGTCTGCGCCGGCAGCAGGAGGCAATCGTCAATGGATGAATATTCGACGTGGATTCTCGAAACCGATGACCTGGCCGCGAAGATGAACCAGTTGGCGAATGACTGCTGGCATCCAGTATTCATGGCGCCGCAACAATGGCTAGAGGAGTATGGACAGGGCGTCGTCGTCTGTGCCTATACCGTGATCTTCTCTCGCCCGCGTCCTATCCCTGTCCCGCCCAAGCCGAAGCGAGAGGTCAAGCCGCATGGTCGTTAGGGCTCCAGAGGACTCTTATTATAGAGCTGCGAGAGGCGAGGAACCGATGTTAGTTCCCGGTGGCGTTATCGAGAAACTAGATAGGAATATAGACGCTATCCTTGCGCTGATCCGGGCGCAAAACACGCAGATCGCTCGGCTGGAACTTGCGCAGGTGCCGGCCGCTCAAGCGCTGCCGAATGCTTTACTACCCAAGCTGGATTCCCTCATCGACCGTGTGGAGCAGCAGGAACAGGAGTACGGCTATTTGGTGCAGGCGGTCTCTTTGCGCCGGCTGATTCTGGCTCGCGCCAGCCAGGAGGCGCTTGATCGCCTGGTTATCAGGCTGCCGACCGTCATCATGGTCTCGTTTCTGAGCCTGTTGACGTTTGTGCTGGGGCTCATTGCCCTCATTGTCGTTTAGGGAGGTAGAGATGTTAGATAAACCTTATGGCTCCGAGTTTGGCTTGTCCGGTAACTACACGGCTCCGACCTTTATGGAACCCAGTTGGAGCTTCGCCGAACTGGTGCGCATCGAGCTGGAGCGCGCTCGCATGAAGCACGGCAACGCGCCCTTCCATTCCCTACACGAGGGCTACGCCATCATCCTGGAGGAGATTGACGAGCTGTGGGCGGAGATCAAACAGCAGTCGCCACAGATTGCGCGGTTGCGCATGGAAGCCATTCAGGCGGCCGCCATGTTGCAGCGCTTCGTCGAAGATCTGGGGCTGCTGTAATGATGGAAGAAGATATCGTCATCGATCAGCTCAAGGAGCATATTTACGGGCTGGTGGCAGAGCTGAAGCTGGCCACGAGTCCTATCTATACCGTGAACCTGCTGCATGAATTGGAGTCGTCGTCCGCGTCGCTCCGCTATGCCCTGCATGATACGGTGCGGACGGAGAAGCTCGCCAGGACGCTCTATGAGACCGATCCGACGCGCGATGTGGATTGGTTCCAGCTGCCGGAGTCGGCGCGTGTGCAGCTGCGCGCGCACGCCACTTCGCTTATCGCGCACTATGATGTTTTAGAGAAGATCAATGACTGAGGCAGATATTGCGCAGGCTACTGCCCTCTATCTAGCGGGGATGTCGCAGGCCAAGATCGGAAAGAAGTTGCACTATGCAGCAACTACTATCTCGCGTAACCTGCGGCTTGCCGGCGTGGCCACCAAGCGGCCCAACCCGCTCCGGGCACAACAGGCGCGCGACTTGCGCGTCCAGCACCGGAAGATGACCTGGGACGCTATCGCGCTGGCGGTTGGCTATGCCAATGGTCCCACAGCGCGCACGTCTGTCGCGCGTACCCTGGGCGCCGTCCCCTCTCGCCGTAACCTGAAAGTAAGGAATGCCGCATGAAGACGACACGCACGATCATTGAAGCCTTACTGGACTGTCTGACGGATCGCGCTGGGTTTGACGCCTGGTGGGATGAGATTCCCGACGAGATCCAGTGCGACATCAAGGACGACCTGCAGGAAGTCCTGGAGGAGGAACTGGCCTATGACTAAGCCATGTACGCGAGGCGCTTGTATTCGGGAGGAGCTGTAAAGATGTTCCGCACACCGAAGGAACTCGCGCTCCGCTATGCGCGTGAATTAGACCGGCGTCTGGAGAGCGAGAACTATCACTCGCTGTCCGGCGTCCATGAGGCGCTGTGCAACCTGCTGCTGATAGAGCTGGTGCTGGAGCAGGAAACTCTCCATATCATGCGGGAGATTAGCGAGCGTGGCGGCCTGACCAATCTGGAGAACTGGGAGCGGAACAATGGCTGAGATCGCCTGGGAGTGGAAGCCCAAGCTCGGCCTGCACCATGGAGTCCTCGATGGCACCATTCGCGTAGCAGTCTTCAAGGTCGGCAGCCACTACGAGTGGAAGGTCTTCACGCCGGATGACTCGGCAATCGAGCAGTCCGGCGAGAAGCCGAATCTCAAGGAAGCCAAGCGAGCAGCCGAAAACTGGCTCAACAAGCCGGAGCCAGAGCATCTCCAGTGCTGTATCTGCGGCGGGGAGATGGTTACTCGCATCGAATGGCGTGGACCACGCTATACGTTTTGGGTCTCGCATGTACCGGGCGCCGTTGAGTTGCAGGTCGTGGGCGGGAGGCTCTTTAACCTGGGCTATCGCTGCGCCGCGTGTTGCGACAAGCACAAGGCGGAGCAGCACGATGCCCAGCATGCGTGAGCTGCGTATCGCCGCCGCCCGCCAAGGGTGGCGGGTGCGCAAGACAAACGGCAGCCATTTCCAGTTCGTGCCCGCCGATCCGGCACAGCGCCCTGTCTATGCCGCCAGCACGCCGTCCGACCAACGCGCGCTGTCCAATGTGCTCGCCGACTTGCGGCGATCCGGCTTTCGCTGGCCTATTTGAGCAGCCGCTTTGCTGCACGCCCGATGGCATCCTCGTCCGGTCGGATGTTGATGTTCCAGGTGTTATTGGCCAGCCAGCAGTAGGTCGTGTCCGTCGGATAGTTCTCCAGGCAGCCGGTGGCGAAGAAGGCATAGGCGATATAGTCGCTGCGCAGCTTCCCTTCGGCATTGACAAAGCGCTGCTCGTTCCGGGTCTTCGGCGCCGGTAGTATCGGCGGATCCTCATTCATAAAATAGGCGCAGGTGGTGGAGACCGCCTGCGCTTCCTGTTCTAGGGTGTAGCGGGTAGGGCCTCCCCGCCAGTCGTGCATGGCATGGAAGAGCTGGTACGAGGCAATGCCGCAGCCCTGTATCGCCGCCTCGTAGCGGTTGATGAATTGCTGCGCGTGTGATGATTTCGCCTGTGCCGGCAGTGCGCCGAGCAGCAGTAGTAGGCAGAGAACGCTCGCTAGTTTCATGGTGTATTCCTTTCCGGCCCAGTATGGCAGGTTTTTCAGGAGACCGCAAATGAAACTTGACAGCCCTCTGGGGTATCCCCCATCGTGGTGGCTATTGGGAAGGAGGCGTCCAATGGAGTGTAAGGAGTTATGGGCGGACGCTGCCGACCGAGCGGTGGAAGATCCCGACTGCCTGCCGATACAGGTAAACGCCATTAGGTGGCGGGTAAAAGAGTATGCCGTAGTGTTCTTGGGGCCGCGCTGGCATGATTGGGCCTGTAGTTGTCCAGCTGGCGCGCATCCTGTGTGTAAGCATCGCGCGATGGTAGCCGCCATCGTCTGTCTCGCCGAAGCGGGAGATGGCCTCGCCATCTATCCCTGGGAAGAGGAGGTTGATTGGATGCAACATCCAGCGTATAGTAGGAGGGAGGGAATCCCTGTACGGTAAGAAGGAGCGTGGAAAAACGTGGAGGAGCAGGTCAGACCAGACCCGAATCAACAACTGAGCGCGATGCAAGCCTCGCGCGTGATTGGCGTGACCCGCCAGGGGATCAACAAGCTCATCAGGGATGGGCGCCTGAAAGCCTCGCTGGTGGAGGCGCCCGGTCCCTATTACTACTACGTTATCCGGCGCGGCGACCTTGACCACTACGTGGCCAATCGGCGCAACGGATGGGGACAGCTGCCGCCAGACTACATCAGCTCGCTGGAGTAGGCTGCTGAGCGCCGTCCGTGACGGGGCGGCGCTTTTTCTCGCGCAAATTGCCCTGGATCAAATGTTGACATATAGATGAAAAACGGTTAGAGTAGAGAAGCAGTGAGGAAAGGGGGAGAAATGGACGAAACATTACCGGGCATTCGCCAGTCAGACATGGGCGCCTACCGCAAATGCCGGCGCTACTGGGACTATACGTCCGCTCTGCGCCAGAACCTCCAGCCCGGTGGGCAGGCCATCATCCATTTCTGGTTCGGCACCGGTATGCACTTTGCGCTCGAAGATTTTCACGGCTTCAATCGCTTCGGCGACCCCCGCCATGCCTTCGCCGCCTATGTGGAAGCCACCCCAGAAGCGCAGCGTCCGCCCAAGTGGGAGGAATATGCCGAGCTGGCGCCATCCATGCTCGCCTACTATCTGGAGAGCTGGCTGCCGCAGCGCAGCGAATACGACACGCTCTGGGTAGCAGGAAAGCCGCAGCTGGAGGTCAGCTGGAAGCTGCCCCTGGCCGGTCTTGACCATCCGGTGTCGGGTACGTTCGACCGTCTGGTAACCGATCCCTACGGCCGGCTCTGGATCATGGACTGGAAGATGATGGCCACTATCGAGACGGCCAAGCTGGACAACGACTTTCAGGTTACTACCTATTTATGGGCAGCCGAGCAACTCTACGGCAAGGTCGAGGGCCTGATCTACGTGCAGTTCAAGAAGGTGGTGCCCAGAGGCCCGGAATGGCTGGAGAAGAGCGGGCGCTTTAGCATGGCGACCAGCGCGCCCGTTTCGTATGGCTCGTTTGTTGCATCCTTGAAACATCGCTTTGGCACTGTGCCGTCCGAGTATCAGGCGCATCTTAACAAGCTGGCGATGCTGGAGGATGGCGACGGCGACCTCTTTATCCGGCGCACGCTGGTGCGGCGCAACCGTAACGCGCTCACCCTGCACGGCCAGCACGTCACCGCCCAGGCCCGCGAGATGACCTATCCGCATCTGGCCATCTATCCCAATCCCACCAAGGACTGTGGCTACTGCCCGTTTCGGGCACCCTGCCTGGCCGCCGATGACGGCGCCGACGAGGCATATCTGCTCCAGGAAAACTTTGTGAGTAGGAATACCGCAGATGACTGGCGGGACCGCATCAAGTGGCCCGCCGCCAAAGGGGGTGATGTCAATCTACCCGCAGCTCAATTAGCCGTCGTGTAATGAAAGGAACAGCAATGACCACAGAAGCTCCGCCGCTCCCGCCGCCGCCCATAGCGGTGGTAGCGCCCGCACCGCCCATAGCAGCGACCGCGCCTCCCTTGCCGGCTGCAGCGCCGGCACCCATCCAGCGTCCCTTTACCATCGTGCAGGAAGGCGCGAATCCCAGCGCCTCCGGCCCGCTCAAGATGATGGTCTATGGCACCTACGGCTCCGGCAAGACTTATCTCGCCGGCACCGCTCAGCAGGTCGAGCAGATGCGCGACGTGCTCTACCTGGACGTGGAGGGTGGCTCGCGCACCCTGGTCGGGCGGGGCATCGACCGTATACCCTGCCAGAACTTCACCACGCTCAACTGGATTAAGGAGTGGCTCATCCGCCACGCCCAGCTCCGGGAAGCCGGCAACATCGACGGGCTGCGCAACTGGCAGTCGCAGGTGACCGGTAGCGTGCCGGACCAGCCGCGCCAGTACCGAACGATCATCATCGACTCTCTCTCCGAGCTGGCCAAGCTGCTGCTGCTCGAACTCTCTGGAGTGAAGATCGGCGCCTCTCACCTGGATGCGCAGATCGATAATCCGCAGAGCGAGGAGTGGGGGCAGCTCTCTGCCCGCATCAGTCTCCTCGTTCGTACCTTCGTGAACCTGCCGTTCCATATCATCTTCGTGGCGTCGGCCGTCGAGAAGGAAGATGAGGTCAAGCGCCGCTTCTTCCAGCCGAACTTCAACGGCAAGATGGCGAAGGATGTGCAGGGTTTCCTGGACTGCGTGGCCTACCTCGCCGTGCAGCACAACGAGGCCGGCGAATCTCAGCGCGTGCTGTCGCTGACGCCGGGCCGCAACTATGACGCCAAGCACCGCTTCACCGGCGCCACCAAAACGCAGATCGCCAACCCGTCGATGGCCGATATCTTCGCATTGCATACAGGAGGCAAATAACTATGAGCGACCTTCAACTCGTACCCAGCCACAATGGCACTCCCGATTTTCCGGCGCCGCCTGAGAACTTCTTCGGCGCCAGCTCCTTCGGGAGCGCGCCCCAGAGTGGTTCCTTCGCCCCGAACGCCCAGAGCGGCGATGCCGGCGCCGTCTTCACCTTCGGCGACGTGGATCCTGAGTTCCGTTCGGCGCGGCCGGTCTTCCCCAATGGCACCTACGACAGCACGATCATCACCGCCCAGCTCAATAAGGGGAAGGCTTCCGGCTTCCGCCAGATCAAGCTGAATATCAAGGCATACGACAACGACGGCCGCACGGTGTCGGTCTTCCATTACCTGGGCCTGGAAGGCGACACGCCGGAGAAGACCAAGGAGAAGCTGGCCGCTACCGTGCGGGTGATCAAGGCCGTCGCGCCCACGCTGGATCTCCGCTCCTTCGTCCCCTCCAACGACGAGCATATCGAGCGCCTGTGCGCCGAGCTGGCCAACCGCACCTGCCGGGCCAAGCTGAAGAGCGAGACCTACCAGGGTCAGGCATCCAACAAGGTGGACTTCGACGGCATCCTGCCCCCCAGCAAGGGCTTTAGCTTCCAATAAGTAGCCACGAGGGCCGGCATCACTTGCCGGCCCTCTTTAAGGGGACGAAAGTTGTCAGGTAGCAACCTACCACTGATTGGGCTCAAGGGGCATAAAGGCGCCGGCAAGGATTCAGTCGCGAGTATATTGTGCTGCCGGCCCTACAACTTCGTCCGGCGCGCGTTCGCCGACGAGCTAAAGCGTGAGGTGTACAACGCATTCGGGTACGCCCTGCTGCTCCAGCTCTACGCCAAGGAACAAATAGAGGGCTGCGCCTTCGCCGACTGGATGGGGTTCCTCGACGCGCATAAATATGATGCGCCGGATGCAGAATACGGCTGGGTGCGTCCCCTGCTGCAGTTCTGGGGCACTGAGTATCGGCGCCAGCTGTGTCGGGACGATTACTGGCTGCGCAAAATGGAGGCCCTGCTCATGCCCGGCGTGGTGGTGACCGATATCCGCTTTCCCAACGAGGCGGACCTGGTGCGTAAGGCAGGCGGCTGGATCGTGCATGTCGAGCGCCCCATGGAGGTAACGCCCGATACGCATGCGTCGGAGGCGCTGCTGGATGCCATTGCCGCCGACTACACGCTCTATAACGACGGCAGCCTGGAGGATCTGCGTACCGAAGCGGTGACGCTGATCCCCTTCTTGCAAGAACAAGAAGGTGTACGTGGATAGCGCCGGCCTGGTCATCTTCGATTTCGACGACACGCTTGTTGAGACCTCGTTCCTCTACACGGAGGCGACCGACGAGTACGTAGATCTGGTGTCTTTTTGGGGCTTCGACCGGCAGCTGGTGCGGACCACGTTTCTGGAGCACGACCGGCTGGCGATGGAGACGCACGGCTTCGGGAAGCGTTGCCGCTTCCCGGATTCCATGGAGGCGACGCTTCGAGCAATCTGGGTGCCGGGTGGGGCTGTCGGCGTGGAGCCTTTTGCCTGGATGGTCAAGGCCGTCAGGAGCATCGGCTTCTCCGTCTTCCGGCGCCATTCGGTGTCCAAGCCTGACCTGCACGAGGCCCTGGGCACGCTGCATGGCTTCGGGTACGAGCTGCGCCTGCACACCATGGGCGATCCCGCAGTGCAACAGAAGCGCATCGACCACGCCGGCATCCGGGAGTATTTCTGGCACATCAACATTCCGTCGGCCAAGGATAGCGACGAGCTGGAGGCCATGTGCTATGGCTACCCCAAAGGCAGTATCTGGTCCGTCGGCGACTCCGTGCGCAGCGACATTATGCCGTCGCTCATGCTGGGTCTCAAGACCATCCGCGTATACGCCGATGCCTGCCGGCCGGGATATGACACGACGCAGGACGTTGCTCATGGCAACTACTGGCACGCGCCGAGCCTGAAGACGGCCGTTGACATCATTTTAGCGGAAGATGGGTTGCAATGAACAAGTTTTTACAGTTCGTGGGTGTGATTGCGCTCATGTTTGGCGCCTATATCTTGATGGGCTTCGCCGTACAGCAGCTCTGGGGTTGGTTCGTCGTCCCGTTCTTTCATCTTAGCGCAATCGGCATCGCCGAAGCCCTGGGGTTGACACTGCTCGGCTCTGCCGCCTCGAACTTCAACCCGATCAAGAGCGGTGATTTCTCGGCAAGGTTCTTGGTTCTTCTGATGATTTTCCGCCCGGCAGGCATCCTGGCCACCGGCTTTCTCCTGCACCTGTTCCTGTAATGAGTACCTGCGCTGACTGCCCCTACAAAGGTGACTCCTGCGGCTTTCGCGGACCCATCGACGCCCCCGTCGTGATCGTGGGCGAGGCGCCCAGCTTCAACGACCTGGCTGCCGGGAAACCGTTCTCCGGTGATGCCGGTCAGCTGCTCAAGGGCGTCATCGCGGCCGCAGGTTATGGCGACCTGCCCATTCTGTACACCAATGCCATGGTCTGCAAGCCGGACTTTTCCGATGAGCCGTTCGCCAAAGGCATTGCGGCCTGTCGGATGCGCCTCTTGGCGGAAGTGAACATGTATCCCCGCAGGATGGTGATCGCTCTGGGCACCAGCGCACTGCGCGGCCTTATTGGAGGTGCTGGCGAGGATACCAAGCTCAGGGGCCAGTTCCTGAAGCTCTTCAACGGCACGCCCCTGATGGTCACCTATCGTCCAGGCGCCGTGTTGCGTGCCGTCGGCTATTACCGCCACTTTGCGCGCGATATACGCCGGGCGCTGGCGGTTGGCGCCGGTGAGCCCCGTCCAGATCCGGGCGAGACGCAGCATGTCGTGCTCGATGCGGCCGGCACACGCGCCCTGGTGCCGAACCTGCTCGCTCTGCCGCATGGACAGCTGGTGGCATTTGACGTGGAGACTACCGGTCTCAATCCGCGCCTGAACAAAGTAACGTTTCTGGGTATCTCCTACGAGCCGCACCATACCTTCATCATCCCGGCCGCGCATATCCCCTTGCTGGCGCCCGCCATGCTGGGCGCGAATGCGCGCTGGGTCGGCCACAACGTCCAGTTCGACGTGAAGTTCTTGCAGGCGGCCGGCCTCGACGTGCCGCTCCATCACGATACACAGATTATGTCGTATTGCCTGGATGAAGTCCCTGGCGGGCATGGGCTCAAGGCGTTGGCCAACGAGCACCTGGGCACCAACGACTACGAGGCGGCGCTGGATGTCTATAAGAAGAAGCACGGCATCGTCGGCGACTACAGCCAGATCCCCAACGAGATCCTACTGCCCTATCTGGCGATGGATGCCGACTACACGCTGCGCCTGGCGAACCTGCTCCTGCCCCAGGTGGAGGCCCAGCCGGACCTGAAGCACCTCTACTATAACACGCTGCTGCCGGCGACCCGCGCGCTCCTCAAAGTGGAGGCTGCCGGGCTCTGGATGGATCCTGAGCGGACTGAACTTGCTCGCGCGTCCATTACGGTGGAGCGGGATAACCGGCTGGCCGAGCTGGAGGATCTGGCCTACGGCATCTGGGATACGGAAGCCTATCGTCGGGATACGGGGTCCAGGGCGGGCGTTAAGGGGCCGTCCGCCGCGCAGGTCGCGCACATCAGTTCGACGGATAAGAAGAAGATCGACTGGATGCTGAAACGTCTGGAGCTGGGCTATGTGCTCCCCAGCCTGCAGGAGAAGGCGCTGCGCGATGCCATAGCCGCCCTACCGACAGATCGTGTGGCAGGCCACTTCCTGCAGGTGTTGCAGGGCCTGCGCATGGCCGATAAGGAGCTAAAAGCGCTCAGGAAGGAAGAGCATACGGATAAGGAGGCGATAGACGCCGCCAATGACCTCAAGACGCGTGCCAAGGCGATCTTCGACTCCTGGGAGCATGCCTACTGGAAGCCGGCCGAGTATCAAGCCGAACGCGAGACCCGCACGGCCGTAGACTTCACGCCGGGCAGCCCGGCACAGGTCTTGTGGCTGCTCAAGAAGATGGGTATTCCGGTCTCCAATACGCAGGAAGACACCATCAAAGGGTATGCGGCGACAGTGCCCTTTATCGAATCGCTACTGGGCTATCGTGGCGCCGTCAAGTCGCTGGGCACCTACGTGGATGCCATTTCGGAGATCGTAGCCAAAGAGCCGGACGGTCGGGTGCATGCCACCTTCCGCTTGACGACCGTCGTCACCGGGCGGCTCTCATCGGCCGAGCCCAACCTGCAGAATATCCCACGAGATCCGATGTTGCGGGGTATGTTCGGGGCGCCACCAGGACGCATCCTGGTGGAGGCCGATCTCTCGCAGGCCGAGCTGCGGGTGCTGGCCCATCTCTCTGGTGATGCCTTCTTGCGCCAGGTCTATGCCGAAGGGCGCGATCTGCACAGCGAAATGGCGGCCAGCGTCTTCGGGCCAAACTTCACGCCGGAGCAGCGCACCAAGACCAAGATCCTGAACTTCGGCGTGATCTACGGCATGAGCGCGCATTCACTCTCCGCTCAGTTCGAGATGCCCCTCAAAGAGGCGGAAGGCATCATCACCCGCTGGTATGAGCGGGTGCCGCAAGCCAAAGCCTACCTGGAAGCCTGCCGGCAGGCGCCGCTCAAGGGGCATGTGCTGACCACGCCGTTTGGCCGGCGCCGTCGGTACGGGCTGATTACCAACGAGAACATGGATGCCGTCCAGCGCGAGGCCACGAACTACGCCATCCAATCGACGGCCAGCGACATTGCGCTCCATGCTGCTATCGTGGTGCAGCCCCAGCTGCCGGCGCTGGACGCCTTCATCGTCAATATCGTCCACGACTCCATTCTGGTGGAGTGCCCCAATGACGCCCAAACGCCCAACCTGGTCGCTCGCCTTCTGGTGGAGACCATGCGGCGTATCCCCGCCGAGCGTATCGGCTTTACGGTCCCCATGGATGCCGACGCCAAGATTGGCCGCCATTGGGGGCAGATGCAGAAATGGAAGGAGCAAGGGTGAGCAGTTTTGAGGTCAAGGTCTACCCCATAGAGCTGCACCCGCACGAGAACGCGGATGCGCTTGAAATCGGCCGTATACCAGGCCAGGATTATCAGTTTGTTGTGCGCAAGGGCCAGTTCGTGGACGGCGATCTCTTTGTCTATATCCCCGAACAGGCGGTGCTTCCGCAGGATCTCATCGAGGGTATGGGTTTAACCGGAATGTTGCACGGCAGCAACAAAAACCGGGTGAAGCCGATTCGCCTGCGCGGCGTATTGAGCCAGGGTCTGGCGCATAGGCCGGTTGTCTGGCCTCCCGACTGGGAGCTGGGCATGGACGTTGGCGACGAGCTGGGCATCACCAAGTATGAGCCGGTTGTCCCCACGCATCTGGAGGGGAGGGTCAAGCCGGCACCTAACCTACCGCGTGCGCCGGGCGGATCGCTCTTCCAGGGCTACACCGACATCGACAACATCAAGAAGTTTCGCGATGTCCTGCAGCCTGGTGAGCTGGTCTATGTGACGGAGAAGCTCCATGGCACCTGCCTTCTGGTCGGCAGCCTGTGTGGCGAGCGGGTGGTTTCCAGCCTGGGGTTGGCCCGGCGTGGCTACATGCTGGAAGACGACGGCAACGTCTACTGGGAGACGGCCAAACGCTACGAGCTGCACGACAAGCTGGAGATGATGCTGAAGAGCAAGGGCTGCCAGCAGGGCATGATCTTTGGCGAGATCATCGGCGTGCAGGATCTCAAGTATGGGCACACGGACGGTCAGACGAGCTTTCAGGCGTTTGACTTACTCCTGGAGGAGTCATATGGCTACCAGCCGTATTATGAGTTCCTGCCGCGTTGTCTGAGCTATGGTATCCCCACCGTGCCCCTGCTCTTTATCGGTCCTTATGCGCCGGACCACATCCTCTCGCTGACGGCCGGCAGCAGTTCGCTCGCTGATGTGCGTCATGTCCGGGAGGGCGTGGTCATTCGTCCAGCAGCCGAGCGCCGCCATCCCGCCTTGGGGCGGGTGATTCTGAAGAGCATCAATCCCGACTATCTCACGCGCAAGAATGGCAGCGAGTTTCACTGATGATCGAGATACAACCACAGCCCGGCAGCCTCTACTATCAAACCTTTACTACCGGAGGGACCACTGTGCCCGCAGAAACGCCGAAGACCAAGCGCCTGGAATATGAGCTGAAGCTCTCGATCTCCAGGGACGACATCCCAGCCGACGACATCGTGGAGGCCCGCAATCAGATAGAGCGCTGGATCTACGAGGGCATGCAGCTCTTGGCGGACCATTTCACTATCGATCCCGACGACACGGATTTCGTGGATGAGCAGTGTCATGTTGATAAGACCTACATCAACGAGCTGTCGCTCAAGCAAACCTGGGGCGAGTAATGGCCCTTAGAGCGGTCGTCAAGTATTGCATTACGCTGTCGGCCGGCGTGGAAGACCTTACCGACCTGGCGCCGGCATTGGCCATCCTGCAACGTGACGTGCGCGACATCGACGAGGTAGTGCATGAGTGCCTCGCGCACATCGACCTGCGCAAGGTGGAGTATTTGGGGGAGAGACGCGATGACACAGATACTGAGTGACCAGGAACTGTTCACGGCGCTGCAGGTGATGTTGCGCTCGGCAGTGGAGATCTGCCGTCAGAGCGCTGAAGACATTAGTCCTGTTCCTGCTTCGCGTGCGTTGGTTGATGTATTGGTGCAAGCCTCATTGCTGCCGGAGTTTGATACGCCTATCTTCAGCGCCTTGAAGCTGCTCGATGTCGCCTGGCATGAGATTTCTCCAAACAGTATTGATTTTGCCGGTATGGAGGTGCTTTGCACCGCCCTCGCCGATCTCCTGGAGGTGCAGCGTGGCCGCTAAGGTCTATATTGTCGGTCGTCCATATATCGACTGGTGGGCCGTCTCTAACTTCCTTAAAGCGGAGACGGGCGACGGGCTCTCCTGGCAACGTGATGCGGAAGAGGGCGACGAGATTCGTACTGTCTATGATGGGCAGGAGCTGTGCGAGCTGGCTGGTCGTGTCTGTTATATGAGCTTTGGTGAGAGCCAGGGGCGTAAGACCAACAAGCACTACCTAGACAACATACTGTCCTCCGGGCATGGGTCGGTGCTGGAGCATGCCAACTGGAACGTGATCGTCACCGGCATCAGCCGCACCTGCAGCCACGAGTTGGTGCGGCACCGGGCCGGCTGGAGCTACTCGCAGCTCTCGCAGCGCTATGTGGATGAGTCACAGGTTGAAGTCGTAATGCCGTCCGCTATCGCGTCGCTGGGGCGTGACGCGCAGCGTGCCTGGGAAGCAGATATGCGCGATGCGCGTGAAACCTATAAGCATTGGGCCGATGTGCTCCAGAAGGCGCAACCGGCCGATATGACGACACGCGAGGCCCGCTTGGCTGCCCGTCAGGCTGCTCGCTCGGTGCTCCCCAACGCGACGGAGACCAAGATCTTCATCACCGCTAACTGTCGGGCGCTCCGTCATTTTTTCACTCTGCGGGGATCCCTGGCGGCCGAGCCGGAGATTCGCGCCCTGGCACATCAATGGCTTCCGCTGATGCACAAAGAGAGCCCGCATCTCTTCGGTGATCTGCAGATCGTGGATGGGGCGATCACATGCGTCTCCTAGCCGGTGTGGTGCTCTGGCTGGCGCTGTGCGGCGCACTGCTCTTTGCAGGCGTCTCCATCGCTTACGCGCAGCCGGCGAATGCGTTGCGTACGGCAGTGCTGCGGCTGCAATGGGACTGGACGCAGTATCGTTGGGGGCCGATAAACCATTACGTCTGGACTAACTACTATGCGTCAAAGCCGCCGACCTACAGTTCTGTGTGCTGGCCGAAGGCGGGAGGGACCGGTTTCGATTGTCCCTACGATTGGCCGGACGCCCAGCTGCTTCCGACCCGGTACGAGCCATGAAGATTCTCTGGAAGTTCCTTGACGGGATCTATCTCGGAGTCGTCCTGTGGGCAACATTCGCGCTGCTGGTCGAGGGGCAGCAGCAGCACCAACTCTGGTGGGCATTGGGGGTCGGCATCGGCATAGGGGAACGCTACGCGCGCTGGATCTACACGAAGGAGGCATGACATGAAAGTAAAAGGCAATGATCGACACATCCACGTTGGCCCAAGAATTGCGCATCGTCCAGGAGAATCTCTCCGCTCCCTACGTCCAGCTGGATCGCCTGTACCGGCGTTACCGTTCGACACGTTTGGCTGCCCTGGCCCCAATCTTAGGTCACTATCAGGCCATCAACAGCCTGTTGGCGGACCTGATAGCGGACCTGAAGAACGTGCCGGCGCCCTTGCTCGCCGGGGAGGATTGCGATGAGCCTGGCGCGCATCCAGTCGGTGCCTGATGTCACGTTCCAGTATGTGCCGCTCTTCTTCTGCGGCTGGTGGATGCTCTCCGCCCATGCGCGCACCTATCCGCCCAGGTGGCTGACGTTAGGCTGGGGCTTTGCTCATAGCCGCATGGCCGCTATCTACAAGGCAGAGGCCATACTGGAGAACCATGGCGCCCTGCAGCCGCCTCCGGTGGTGTTCCATGGGTAGGCCCATTGAGCGCTTCTACGCCTATCGCGGCGAGCTGAATGTTGATTCCGTGCAACATTTCATGGGTGCCATTTGGAAGGACTACAACCGTACATCGCCGGATGCGCTGCGCTGCGCAAAGGGGACGGCGCTGCTGTTACGCCGCTCGCTGCCGGCATATCTGTATTTTTACGCCGACATCAATTTCCTTACAGATGACACGATTTCTGCCGTCGTCAATCCCATGGACGGTAGGACGGTGCCTATCGAAGTGGACGGCGATCTCCCCCTTGGCACCTTCCTGGCAGAGCGGGATGGCGAGTATTGGGCGCTGGTGCCGGAGGCGACGCTATGAAGAAGAAACCGACAAACGGCGAAATGCTGCAGATTACCGTTGTATACGGCATCGGTATCGGCATAGCTACCGGTATGCCTTTGTGGTTCTCAACGCCAATAGCGGCCAGCAAATGAATGACGTGCTCTTCTCATCGGCCAGCGCCGAGTGGCTCACCCCCGCGCATATCATCAAATCCATTGTGAGCTTCTTTGGCGGCATCGCGCTAGATCCCTGCGCCGAGTCGCACACCGATCCGAATGTGCCGGCCGCCAAACGCTTCACCAAAGAGGACGACGGCTTGAAACAGGAGTGGGTCGGCAACTCGATCTACATGAATCCACCGTATGGGCGTGGTATCGGGGTCTGGATTACCAAGCTGCTGGCCGAGCGCCGGCACTATAGCGAGGCCATCACCCTGATTCCGGCGCGCGTCGATACCGGCTGGTGGGATACGCTGATGCAGGTCGAGCCCATCTTCTGCCTGTTGACCGGCCGGTTGACGTTCCATTCGACGCATCCTGGCCTGCCGCCCTCACTCGAAGGCTTGACGCTCGAAGAGGCTGCGGAGCTACAGGAGAAATACCGGAAGGCGCTCAAGGGCCACCTCGATCCCGATACCGCGCCGTTTCCCAGCGCGCTGGTCTACATCGGCGAGCGCCGCCATCTCTTCGCCCATCATTTCGCCGAGTTCGGGCGCATCTACGCCCAGTATTAGAAGGAGACCACATGGAGACCAAGAGCAAGATAGCGGAGATTCAGCACAACTTCACCTACCATCCCCCGAAGGAAGGACAGCAGGATACGTACAGCTTTCTACGCAAACGTGGGCTTGATTTCTCGCTGGATATTTTCGCCCTGACGCCCAGCTCGCGTGAGCAATCGCTGGCGCTGACCAAGCTCGAAGAGGCGGTGATGTGGGCGAACGCCGCCATCGCTCGGCACGGCTAATAGCGGGTCTCTAGCAGGTAAGCAAAACCCCCGTCGCGTTGACGGGGGTTTTGCTGTGGGCGAAGATACAGGCTCTTCGTTTACTTCAGCCACCCTTGCGCGCGTGCGTAGCGCAGACTGCCGGACAGGCTCAGGAGGCCGTGCCCGTAATGGAGCGGGTCCATGAAATGGCTCCAGCCGGCGCCCTTGAGCAATGCCTCTTTGGCCTGGTCCGGTGTGAGGCCCGCGCTGAGCAGGTCGGCGACGGCGCCCGCCACGAGCGGGGTTGCCATGCTGGTGCCCTCCCAGGTACACAGGCCGGCGCAGTTGATCAGTGTGGGGCGCATCGGCGCGATGCCGAAAATATAGTCGCCAGGCGAGGCGATGGCCACGTCCGGCCCGTAGGTACTCCAGCTGGTGATATGGTTCCACCTATCGGTGGCGGAGACGCGAATTACGCCCGGATAGCTGCCCGGATACATCTGCGCGTTCTGGCCGTTGTTGCCGGCTGCGGCGACCACGATCACGCCAACTTTTTCCGCGTAGGCGACGGCTGCGGCCGTTGCCGGATCGCTGCTTGATCCGCCCAGCGACATGCTGATGACGGAGAAGCGATGAATGGCACCCCACATAATGGCGGCCGCCACGTCCCGATCATCGGCGCCTTCGCCGTCAAACACCTTGGCGATAGCTGCCTTTGCCTTCGGCGCCACGCCGTAGTAGTCCGCATACTGGCCGTTGCAGACGATCTCGCACAATACGAACGACCCATGCCCAACCTTATCCACATAGGGACTGGCGTTAGGGATGGTGATGTCTTTGCTGCATGACACGTAGGGGTTATAGGTCTTACACTGTACCGGCACGCTGCCATGCAGGGGGTTCACCGCCAGGCTGGGGAGTACCTGCCCGGAGAGCACAGTAGTGGCTTCCGTGCGGTCCAGGCCGGTGTCAATGACGAGGACCGAGACACCGTGTCCATCTGCTTCAGCGCTCCAGGCATCCTGCGCACCGATGGTGTAGAGATGCCAGTAGAGCTGCGGGAACGGCGACATGACACCGCCAGGTATAGGCGCGGTGAACGGCAGCGCCTGCCCCCAGGTCGTAGTCGTATACGCACGGCTCGATGCCATGCTGGCTGGGCTGCTGGGAGCGACCACCAGGCCGCAGAAGAGGAGTGTGCAGAGGATGGACAGGACGCGGCGCATTAGTTTGCTCCAAGACTGATGACCCAGGGGTCGAAGGCGAGCTGTGGATTGGCGATGTATGTTTCCGGTAGGTAGACGTAGCCATTGTCTCCCCATGGACCCCAGGAGCCACGAACAATGAAGGCGGCAATCCCGGTCCCGCGCGCGTTGGGGGTCCAGCCTACACCGCAGAGCGCGTGCCCGCCCTCAAGCTGATCGGTGGTGGGGTCTGGCTCCGGCACTATGCCGTTGATCGCCGCCCGGTAATAGCTGGAATACAGCAAGATACCGAAGAGGGGGGTGAAGCCCTGGGCAAGGGCCTGCTTGTAGCCCTCGACGGTGCCGTCCAGCGCGTAGTAGTTCGCGATCTCGTGGTTCTTGGCGTGGTCTATGGCCGACTGTGGTGGGGTCTGGGCGTACTGCCCAGCCACGTAGGGGTAGTTGTGCCAGGCTGCCGCGCCGAACTGATGGAGCGCTGATACCGCATCGCGGATTGTGGATCCAGCATCGCTGGCGTCTGTGCCTTCCAGAGAGCGGGAGAACCAGTATTGGAGCTGGAACGATATGTCGAAGTCTTCCAGTGCCCCGTAGTGGAGACTGGGAGCCCACACCGCAGGGATGGGAAGGTTGTGCCGCTTGCGCCTGCTGCGGCGGTAGGCCGCGCCGGAGGCGAAGGAGGTACAGCTGCCCTCCTGCTCCTGGTTGTAGGCGTCCGGGAACTCATTGCGGTAATCAATCGGGCCGGCTACCGGCTGTGCGGTGAAGTGTTCCTTGAACTGGTAGTCGCGGGGATCGGGCAGCGATTTGCGGAGCCCCAGGTAGTGTCCTTTACTGGTGACAAGTCCCATTTAGATGACTTCCTTGTAGGCGAAGAATGACGGTTTACCTTCCAGAGCAGTGGGCGCCTCAAGCCCCCAGGTGCGCAGCCGCCCCTGGCTTACGAAATCAAATAAACTGAACCAATGCGCGACCACCACCTGTGGGTACGCCGCTAGCTCGTGGTACATGGTGGCCAGGTTGGCGGCCTGCAGCGCTGTGCCGACAACGCCACTCTCCCAGCCCATCTCGGTGATGTAGATCGGCCTATCGGTAATGCTGGCGTAGTAGCCCATGTAATCGTGGAGCGTCTGTATGTTCACCGGCTTCGCCGGGTCCAGATAGAAGTGGATGCCCACTCCATCGAGGGTAAGGGGATGCTGCATGATCTCCTCGATCCAGGTCACCTGCCGGATGTATTCGGCTGCCGAGTTGGCGTAGGTGTCCCCGCCGTAGCGGTCTGGATCCCAGGCGAAGACGCCCCCAGTAATCAGCTGGGCGTGCGGCACCGATGCCCTGCCGGCGACGTGTACGGCGTAGTAGAGTTTCGCGTAGCTCTGCGCCGAGAGCCGAAACTTGGAGCCGAGCGATGCGGGCTCGTTTAAGAACTCGAAAACCTGCACACCCTGCATGCTGGCGGCCAGCAGCTCAAACTGCTGCACGTAATCCTCGACATACTGGCCGAACACCACGCTGTTGGTCGGCGCCTGCCATTGTGCGGGACCAGCGCCGGGCACGATGGTGAGCGGCACCATGGCGGTGACGTTCTTTCCCCGACTCGTGAGCAGGTTGACGACGCCGGCATCATCGACGCTCTGTAGCTCCAGCCGGATATCTTTGGTGCCCAGGGCGTTCAGTGTGCCGAGCATGGACTCGGTAATGGAGCCCGGCAGATAGAGGACGACGCCTTTGCGTCTCATGCGTCGCTCTGGGCGTAGGTGGCAATAGGCAGCCAGCCATGCACGACGGACTCGCCTTGCAAGAGATGCACTTCGCCCCAGCGATCATCCGTCTTTTTGATGCGGCCGGTGGGCACGACCTGGGCGCCCAGCTCCAGATAGACCTTGTTATGGTGCGGGTCTATGGCGGCGTCACTGGTGTGCGCTGGGACCGCCTTGAGCATGGCCGGTGTGACCATGCGGTAGATCTTGGGGACCACCACTGGCGGCGTCGTGCCGTAGGCCATATCCATCAGTTGCTGCGTGCCGGTGTTGAAGTCCACGATGTTGCCGACGTTCTCACAGTATTGCCAGGCCACCACGAACTTGGCCCAGGCGCCCAAGAGCGAGACATCCGGCGTGAAGGTGTCTATGACCTTGCCGAACAGCGCATTCGGCTCTGATTCGCTGCTCCAGATGTAGATGGGAAAGGCCGTTGCCAGCGCTGCGGCGATATAGGCGTCGATATGCTCTTGCTTCTCGCTATTGAGATAGAGCCCTGCGTTATACTGCGCGCGGTGCATATTGGCGGCGAAACCACGAATCTCGTCGGCAGTGGGATCCATATTGGTCTCGAAGTCGATGAACCCGCAGACCCCTTTGGGGACGCCGAGCGCCACCAGGCTGTCGATAAAGACCTGCGCGTGATCCCAACCGTCCTGGAAACTGCCGGCGACATTGGCGGCCGATGTGCGGTTATAGATCGGGATATCGGCTGCGCCGCGCTGATGGTCAAAGGCTACCTCGCCCGGCGTCAGGCCATCCGAAAGTCCGGCGATGGCTTCGGTGTAGCGGGCGATGAATGCCGGAGCGGCAAAGTTTCCCCGCACGTAGTCATCGACCAGTGTCGTGGTGCCGGGCACGAACGCGTTGCTTGCAGCCGCACTATCGTAGCCCCAGTAAATAGTTGTCATACTCCTCCTTGAAATGCTCTGTGCGGCAGCGTTCGGCGCGAGCGAGGCGCCACTGGTAATAGGAATCGCCTCTACAGTAGGCGTGCCACCAATCCGTATATTTTTCGCGCCCACGATGCAGAAATCGTTGTCGTCGGCGCCAGTCGCGTGTGCGGGTCATCGAGTCCTCTAGGGCAGTAGCGAGTGCCCTAGAAGTGATCGAATGCTTTCTTCAACGCAGGAGAAACCAGAGTGTCATGCCGACTACGAGGTAGACCATGGCGATCAACAGTGCCAGCTCTGCTGCGCGATTGGTGGTACGCGCCCAGAGAATGGCGGCCGTTAGCAGTGCCGCCCAGAGCCTGGCGCGCATCTTACTTGGCGCCCG
>Ga0070714_100000051_pt1 | contig 110289 bp, 101 predicted proteins | sample LARL83metaG_FD_65450 | JGI IMG/M metagenome (GOLD analysis project Ga0070714, IMG submission 65450) | Corn, switchgrass and miscanthus rhizosphere microbial communities from Kellogg Biological Station, Michigan, USA - LAR L8-3 metaG | ecosystem: Host-associated > Plants > Roots > Rhizosphere... | reverse complement strand
GCCTTGTACATCTCTATGGTGCGATAAATCTTCTGTTCGAGCGCCTCAAAATCATCGGACGGAACCTGCTCTGCTACTGATTCGACTGCATTCAAAGCCATGATTGCACTCTTCCCCACTGGGATTTCTAGAACTTCTTCGCAGTATACTCCACAAGGTTGTGGACAAATCCAGCCTATAAGTCGGCACTCAGGGACGGTACAAATGGCTGGAAGCTGGGTACAATTCCGGTTGTCAGGCTCGAACCAGGTCGGACAGGAGGACACAAAATGAAACGCCTAGGCTATTGCGCCCTTGGATTGTGTGTTGCGGCGATGGCTCTTCCATCCCGCAGCGCGGCTAAAACCAATGTCGAACTCAAAGATGCTCAGGGGAAATCCGTTGGCATCATCATGGTATGGGATCAAGGCCCGGGCGTGGAACTCGATTTGCACCTTCATGATCTGACTCCCGGGGAGCATGCCATCCACTTCCATCAGGTTCCGAAGTGTGAAGGGCCTGACTTCAAGTCGGCGGGCGGACACTTCAATCCAGAAGGGAAGAAGCACGGCTTCGACAGCCCCGACGGCCACCATGCGGGCGACATGAAGAATTTCACCGTCGGCGCTGATGGAAAAGCCGAAGTCCGATTGGAGGACCCCGACGCTACTCTCAAAGCGGGCCCGCACTCTCTGATGAGCAATGGCGCAGCGATTGTTGTTCATGCCAAGGCGGACGACTACAAGACGGATCCGTCGGGGAATTCGGGCGATCGTGTTGCTTGTGGCGTGATTACGAAGTAGTTAGCGGCGCAGCTTTGCTAGCCTGCGCGCTGCTTCATCGAGCGTCTCGGGCTTTTTGCAGAACGCGAATCGGACCTGCCGAGCGCCGTCTCTCGGGTCTCGATAGAAGCTTGATCCTGGGACACAGGCCACACCGATCTCCTGCACCAGATATTTCGCGAACGAGATGTCGTCTTTGTAACCGAACGCGGAAATGTCGGTCATGACGTAATAAGCGCCACGGGGAAGAAAGCATTTGAACCCAGCCGCAGTAAGTGACGGGAGAAGATGATCGCGGCGAACGCGGTATCCGGTGGCGAGGTTCGTATAGTAGTCCGCCGGCAGGCTTAGTGCAGCCGCGCCGGCTTCCTGCAGCGGAGCGGGAGCACCAACGGTCAGGAAGTCGTGCACTTTGCGAATTGCGTTCGTGATCTTTTCTGGCGCAACCGCCCAGCCGACGCGCCATCCGGTGACGCTGTAGGTTTTCGACATACCGTTGATGGTCACCGTGCGCTCGCGCATTCCGTCGAGCGAGACCATGGAAATGTGCTCGGTCCCGTCGTAGAGAATGTGCTCGTAGATCTCATCGGTGATGGCCAACACATCGAACTTGACGCACAGATCGCGAATGAGTTCGAGTTCGGCCCGGGTGAAAACCTTGCCTGTCGGATTGTTGGGCGTGTTGAGGATGATGGCCTTGGTGTGTTTGTCGAAGGCGCGGCGCAATTCGTCCTCGTCGAAGGTCCACTCGCCGCCGTCTTTTTTGGGCGGACGCAGCTTCACGAACTTCGGCTTGGCCCCGCTCAGAACCGAGTCGGGCCCGTAATTTTCATAGAATGGTTCGAAGATTACGACTTCATCCCCTGTGTTGCACACGGCGAGCAGAGTCGAGATCATCGCTTCGGTCGAGCCACAGCACACGGTAATCTCTTTTTCCGGATCGACGGTGATGCCTTGCCAGACGGCCATCTGGCGCGCAATCGCGTTGCGCAGGTTCTTGGCTCCCCATGTGATCGCGTATTGATTCACGTCGGCTGCGACAGCTTGCTGCGCGGCTTGCTTAATCGCTGCCGGCGCCGAGAAATCGGGAAATCCCTGCGCCAGGTTGACGGCCTTGTGCAGCATGGCTTGCCGGGTCATCTCGCGGATGACGGACTCGGTGAAGTGCGAGACCTTGTCGCTGAGGAAGTGCTTGGGCGCGGATGGAGAATTGGTGCCCGGCGCAGTCTTGCGCGTCTTGTTCCTGGAAATCTTCGCGGGAGATCTCTTGGAAGTTGCTTTCTTGACCTTGGTGGAAGTGCGGGCTGCCATAGCAGGCAGACTAGCATAGGGGGAACTGCTCGTACCATTTTGCAGCGCGTCGCAGTTCCCGAACTATTTTTTCACCGCGATCCCGAGTTCCTTCAGTTGCTTCTCGTTTACGGGTGTTGGAGCGTCGACCATCAAGTCGACGGCACGGGCGGTCTTGGGGAAGGGGATGACGTCACGGAGGCTTTCGGCACCGGCGAGGATCATCACGATGCGATCGAGGCCCAGCGCGATGCCGCCGTGCGGGGGCGTGCCGTACTCGAGGGCCTCGAGGAAGAATCCGAAGCGCGACTTGGCTTCTTCTTCGGTCATGCCGAGGGCGCGGAAAATCTTGCTTTGAATATCCTGGCGGTGGATACGAATCGAGCCGGAGCCGAGCTCTGTGCCGTTGAGTACGACGTCGTAGGCGAGCGCGCGCACAGCGCTTAGCGGCGACTGCGGATCGTTCAGCGCCTCGACACCGGCTTCGAGCAAGCTCATATCTTCTTCGTGCGGCGAGGTGAAGGGATGGTGGGCAGCCATCCATTGCTTTTCGTTTTCGTCCCACTCGAACATGGGGAAATTTGTGACCCAGAGGAAGCGATAGTCTTTGGCGGGGTCGCCGGACTTTTTGAAGATGCCGTGCTTCTCGGCATACTTCTGAGCGAGGGCGAGACGCAGCAGCCCCGCAGAGGCATAGATCGCCTGTTCTGCGGGCGTGACTTTTCGGTGCGCAGGCATTGCGGTTTGTGGCCCGGCCTGGGCTGAGCCGGCGACCAGCACGATCAGATCGCCGTCTTCCATGGCGGTCTTTTTTGCGATTGCGGCACCGGCGTCGGGGAACTTGTTGCCGATGCGCTTGAAGTCCTCATAGACTCTCGCGCCGCCCTTGGCGTGGAACATTGGCTTGATGTCGTCGCGTTCTTTGCGCGAGAGTTCGCCAACTTTCGGAGTGCGGATCGCGATCACCGGCAGGTTCGCGTTGATCGCCAGTTCCTGCAGGTTTTCTGCGGAAAAGCAGTCACGCACGTCGGTGAATGCGGGCAGGCGCAGATCGGGCTTGTCGATTCCGTACAGGCGGATCGCCTCGTCATAGTCCATGCGCGGGAACGGCGTTTTGATCTCGTTGCCAGCCGCGGCGAATGCAGCGGTCAGGAATCCCTCGACCACTTCCCACACACGCTCGGCCTGCGGATAGGACATCTCCAAATCGATTTGGGTGAACTCGGGCTGGCGATCGGCGCGCAAGTCTTCGTCGCGGAAGCAGCGCACGATCTGAAAATATTTGTCGAAGCCCGAGATCATCAGGATCTGCTTGAACAGTTGCGGCGACTGGGGCAGAGCGTAGAACGTCCCGGGCTGCACGCGGCTGGGGACGAGATAATCGCGGGCGCCCTCGGGCGTGGAGCGCGTCATGAACGGGGTCTCGATCTCGAAAAATCCTTGCGCCGAGAGATAGTCGCGGATCGCCTTCGCGACTTTGTGCCGCATCTCGATGTTGAACTGCATCACGTCGCGGCGCAGGTCAATGTAGCGGTACTTCAGGCGCGTCTCTTCGTTGGTCAGCGCGGTGTCAGAAGGCAGGAACGGCGGCAGCTTCGATTCGTTCAGGATGCGCAATTCCTGCGCCACAAGTTCGACTTCTCCGGTCGGCATATTCTTGTTTACGGTGTTGGCATCGCGCAGCTTCACCGTGCCAACCACGGCGATGACGTATTCGTTGCGCAGATCCCCAGCCTTTTCGTGAATCGCGGCATTGCTCTCGACGTTGATGACGATCTGAGTCAGGCCCGTGCGGTCGCGGAGATCGATGAAGAGCAGATTGCCGTGGTCGCGGCGCTTGTTCACCCATCCCATGAGCACGGCTTTTTTGCCAGCGTCGGAGGCGCGCAGCGCTCCGCACATGTGAGTGCGTCGTAAATCTCCTAAGAAGTCGAGCAAGGTGTGTCCTTACAGTAAGAATGCGGCTTGTCTGCCGAATCCTAGATTATAAACTCAGGCGCGATCGGAGGCGGCGCGTGCTTCCGACGACTGATACGATTGTCGAGCGTCAACATGAATCCGCTGACTATTTTCGGATTGTTCGCCGTTACCGCGATGGTGGTGTGCTACGCGTTCGAGAACCGTGGGCCGGGATGGATTCTCGCGTTCGCAGTCGCGTGCCTGTTGGGATCGGCTTACGGATTTCTGCAGGGCGCGTGGCCCTTCGGCGCCGTCGAGCTTGTCTGGTCTGGCATTGCGATCAAGCGCTGGCGCAAGGCCCGACGCTGAGTCCGGAGCGGCTTACTTCTTCGTGATCTTACCCTCCATGAAGGTCATCCAGGTTGTGCCGTCGATCGAAATCTCGAACTTCAAGCTGTGGCTTGTGGGCGTCAAAATCTTGATCGTCAACTTCTGCTTGATCTGCTGCCCGCTGTAGTTTGCTTCGCTGGTCCAGACCCAAGTGTCGCCCGTGAGCGTGCCCTTCGAAATATTGTGGCGTCCCTGGCTGCTGAAGGCGTCGTAGGTGTACGTGTTCTGATCGGTGTCGTAGCCGATGTAGGTAGTTTCCTTGCCTTCGCCTCCAATCTCGGGCGGCATTTTGAACTCGGCATGCCCTTCGAGGAAGAAGTTGCCAGGCATCCATTCGCTGGTGCTGGTGGAAGTGAACTTTCCACCCTGTCCCCATGGACCCTGGGCGACGGTGCCTTCGGTGGTCCAGGATCCGACGAATGCGTCGAGCTTTTTCACTTCGGGGCCGGGCTTGGAATCCATCTGGGCCCAAGCGGAGAGCGCGAACAGGACAGTGGCCGCTAGGAAAATAAGTTTTCGGATCATGGCGAGTTCTCCTTGGAGTGGAGATCATAGTAGCCCAAGGAGGACGACGAGAGAAGAGCACGCGGGATGAGTTGCTCCCGGATTTACGAAGACTTCCACAGCAAATCCGCAAAGTTGTAACAGATTATTGCCGATTGATCGTTATTTTCGTGATTCGTTCTTCGCACATGCAAGTTAGGATGTCTTGGGTCAGCAAGGAGCGTTCGCTTCAAAGCCCTTTAACTTTAGTTTCAATCAAAACATCTTTCACTTTTTGTTCGCTTGCATCATAATGGGTGCAATTGGAGATCTCTGCGTCAAATGGCGACTTCCGAATACAGCATCAGCACTCTTCCGGCGAATGTAGAGGCCGAACGCTCGATTCTGGGCGCGATCCTGCTCGACAACTTTGCCTATAACCAGGCTGCCGAGCATTTGCGGATCGAAGACTTCTCGCTTGACTCGCACCGGCGGATTTACTCGCGGATGGTGGACTTGGCGGAGTCGTCGCGGCCGATCGACATGATCACGCTGATCGAGGAACTCGATCGCCACAAGGATCTGCAGCCGATCGGCGACGTTGCTTACGTGTCGAGCCTGGTTGAGGGCGTGCCCGACCGGCCGAGTATTGAACATTACGTCAAGATTGTGCGCGATAAGGCGATGCTGCGCGGGCTGATTTCGGCGGCGAGCACAGCGATCGCGCGGGCCAGCGACCAATCCGACACCGCCGAGGATGTAATCAGCGACGCCGAGGCCGCTATTTTCCAGCTATCGGAAAAGCGCATCGGGCGCGGCTTCATGGGCATTCAGGAGATTGTCCGCGAATCGTTCGGCTCGGTGGATGCCCTGCTACAGCGCGGGCAGCGCATCACGGGACTGGCGACGCACTATACCGATCTCGATGAGATGACGAGCGGACTGCAGCGCTCCGACCTGGTGATCATTGCGGCGCGGCCATCGATGGGCAAAACCGCCTTCGTCATGAACATTGCAGAAAATGCCTCGATTGAAGATCAACAGGTGGTTGCCGTGTTCTCCCTGGAAATGTCGCGCGAAGCGCTGCTCATGCGCTTGCTGTGTTCGCAGGCTCGCGTGGATGCGCACAAGATGCGCACCGGTTCGCTGTGGCAGGACGATACGAAGAAAGTTGTACGCGCCATGGAGCAACTGGCGCACGCGCCTATTTACATCGATGACACTCCCGGAATTTCGCTGAGCGAGATGCGTGCAAAAGCGCGGCGGTTGAAGCAGGCGCAAGGCAAACTCGACCTGATCATCGTGGACTATTTGCAGTTGATGTCAGGTGGCGGCAAGCGCTTCGAGAATCGTACGCAGGAAGTGTCCGCGATTTCGCGCGGGCTGAAGGCGCTCGCGAAAGAGCTTCAGGTTCCAGTGATCGCGCTCTCGCAGTTGAGCCGCGCTCCAGAGAGCCGCGGAGGAGATCATCGTCCGCAACTTGCTGACTTGCGCGAATCGGGATCGATCGAGCAGGATGCCGACCTGGTAATGTTCATTTTCCGCGAGGAAGTTTACAAGCAGGATGATCCCGAGTTGCAAGGTAAGGCCGAGATCATTATTGCCAAGCAGCGCAACGGTCCCATCGGCAAAGTGAGGATGGCATTCCTGAAGAGTTGCACCCGGTTTGAGACGCTACTCGAAGGAGGAATCGCGCCCGAGGAGTAAGCCCGGGAGATACAGGAAAGACCGTAGGGGGTCGGGGGTAAGTACCTTAGGAAGTTAGGTTTGCAGTAACACCGGTTTTGAGCGGCCAGCCTGTGGAAAAGCTTGTGGAATTGAAAACCATGTCTACGGCTGCCCGTTGTAAAGACCACTCGGCAAATTTCGGAGGCGAGTTTTTTCAGCCTTTAACCCCATGAATAGTAACCAGTTATGCAATTCATCAGGCATTAACATTAGGCGGCGCGGCGAGCGGCTGAAATCCTTTCGGTTTTGAGATTTGCACATCTGGACGTTCTAGCACCTTAGATTTAGGGCCGATTTTAGAGGGTTTTCAAGGGCCGGGACTGCAATTGATTGCAGCGGAATGGCCGATTCGGAGAATCGATTTTGTTTATGCCCATGAGCACTGGGCCGGATGCACCGAAGCTGGCTAGTTGCTGCTCTCGCCAACCTTGAGAACGGCCAGAAAAGCCTCCTGAGGAATGTCGACCCGGCCGATGCGCTTCATACGTTTTTTGCCTTCCTTTTGCTTTTCGAGCAGCTTGCGCTTACGCGAAATGTCGCCGCCGTAACACTTGGCGAGCACGTTCTTGCGCATGGCGTGGACGGTCTCGCGAGCAATGATCTTTGCGCCGATCGATGCCTGAATAGGAACCTCGAACATCTGGCGAGGAATGAGTTCCCGCATTTTCGAAACTAAAGCCTTGCCGCGCTCGTAGGCGAAGTCGCGGTGCACGATGATCGAGAGCGCATCCACCGGTTCGCCGGCCACGAGAATGTCGAGCTTTACCATCGGGGATTCCCAATAGTCGGCGAGGTGATAGTCGAGCGACGCGTATCCGCGGGAGACCGACTTCAGGCGATCGTAAAAATCGAGAACGATTTCGTTAAGCGGTAATTCATAATGCAACATCACGCGCGACGAACTGACGTACTCGAACGTCTTTTGCTTGCCGCGTTTTTCTTCGACCAGCGCGAGAATGCCGCCGACGTATTCTTCGTTGGTCAGAATTGTGGCGAGGATGACCGGCTCTTCGATCTTGTCGATTTCGCTGGGATCGAGCCAGCGCGATGGATTATCGATTTCGACCATCGTGCCGTCGGTCTTGTAGATTTTGTAGCGCACGCCTGGAGCAGTCGTGATGAGATCGAGATTGAACTCGCGCTCGAGACGCTCCTGAATAATTTCCATGTGGAGCAGACCGAGGAATCCGCAACGGAAGCCGAAGCCGAGCGCGACGGAACTTTCGGGCTCGAAGAAGAATGACGAATCGTTGAGCCGAAGTTTTTCGAGCGCCTCGCGCAGTTGCGTGTGCTCGTGCGCGTCCACTGTGTAAAGTCCGGCGAAGACCATGGGCTTGATCTCTTCGAAGCCGGGCAAAGGTTCGATGGCGGGATTGGAGTCTTCGGTGATGGTGTCGCCAATCTTTGTGTCGGCAACGTTCTTGATGTTGGCGATGAGGAATCCGACTTCGCCGGCCTGCAGTTGATCGATCTCCACCGGTTTGGGCGTGAGCACGCCGAGCGTCTCAGCGTCGAAGGTAGTGCCGTTCCACATGAGGCGGATTCTTTGTCCCTTGCGCAGCGTGCCCTGAAAGACGCGAGTGAGCACAACAACGCCGCGGTAGGGATCGAACCACGAGTCGAAAACCAGCGCCTGCAGCCGGTTTTCGGGATTGCCCTTCGGCGGCGGAACGCGCTTTACGATCGCTTCCAGCACATCGGGCACGCCCTGGCCGGTCTTGGCGCTAATTAGGACGGCGTCGGTGGCATCGAGGCCGACAGCGCCTTCAATCATTTCTTTTGTGCGCGGGATGTCGGCACTCTGCAGATCAATTTTGTTGATGACGGGAATGATCTCGAGCCCGTGATTGATGGCGAGATACGAGTTGGCAAGAGTCTGAGCCTCGACTCCCTGGGAGGCGTCCACGACCAGCAGTGCGCCCTCGCATGATGCCAGCGAGCGCGAAACTTCGTAGGAAAAGTCGACGTGGCCGGGTGTGTCGATCAGGTTGAGCTGGTAGGTCTGGCCGTCGTGCGCGGTGTACATCATGCGAACGGCGTGGGCCTTGATGGTGATGCCGCGTTCGCGCTCCAGATCCATGGAGTCGAGCACCTGCGCCTGCATTTCGCGGGCAGTGAGCGATCCGGTCAGCTCCAGCAGGCGGTCAGCGAGCGTGGATTTCCCATGGTCAATATGGGCGATGATCGCGAAGTTGCGGATGAAAGATGCGTCCATGGGTGAGTGGCTAATCTTTGATTCTAACAGGCAGAGTGCGGCGACGGATGGCGCGGGCGGCGAGCTTCAGGCGTCGAGCGTCAGACGTCGAGCGTGAGACGTCGGACCTCAGACTTCAGACTGTTCCGGCGCAGTCCGCGTCACTCGCGTACAATCCTGCGGGAAAGCTGATGGAGGGACTGTGACGCGGAACTTCTTGTTCGTCGGATTATTGGTTGTGTGTGTGTCATTGGGTTGGGCGCAGACTTCGTCTCCTCAGATGAAGCAGTACATCAAAGTCGATGCCCCGGTTGTCGCCCTGACGCACGTGCGGGTGATTGACGGCACCGGCGCGGCGGCGCGTGAGGATCAGACAGTTGTTATCAACCGAGGAAAAATTGAGTGGGTAGGCGATATCGCGACCGCGAAATTTCCGGAGGATACGCAGATCCTGGATTTGCATGGGTACAGCGTGATCCCCGGGCTGGTTGGCATGCACGACCACATGTTTTATCCCATGGGGAACGGAATCTTCGGAGAGATGGGTTTCAGCTTTCCGCGATTGTATCTGGCCGGAGGCGTCACCACGGTGCGCACCACCGGATCGCTCGAACCCTACACCGATCTCGAACTCAAGAAGTCGATTGACGCGGGACAAACGCCGGGACCGAAGATGCATGTAACAGGGCCGTACCTCGAAGGCAATGGTTCGTGGGCTCTGCAAATGCATCAGCTCACCGGGCCAGACGATGCGGTCAAGACGGTGAATTTCTGGCTCGATCAGGGCGTGGACAATTTCAAGGCATACATGTTCATCACGCGTGCGGAGCTGGGAGCGGCGATCCAGGCGGCGCATAAACGCGGGGCGAAAGTGACCGGGCATCTGTGTGCGGTGAACTTCCGCGAGGCGGCCGATCTCGGGATTGATGATCTGGAGCATGGCTTTTTCGTGGACACAGAATTCCTGCCGGGCAAGAAGGCGGATCATTGTCCTGAAAAGCCGGAAGATCCCGACGGGTTAGCGAAACTCGACGCGAACTCAGGTCCGCTGCACGACACCATTGCGTATCTGGTGCAGCATCACGTTGCGATGACGTCCACGCTTCCCGTATTCGAGATGTCGGTGCCGGGCCGGCCATCGATTCAGGCGCGCGTACTGAATGCGTTGTCGCCGGATGCGCGAAGCGCAGTGCTGAATAACAAAGTCCGGTCGAGCGACCAGGGCGCGATTCGCCGGCGGTATGGATCGGACGCGTCTCCGATGACGGCTGCTTTCAAGAAGGAACTGGAATTTGAATATGCGTTCTCAAAGGCGGGAGGTTTGCTGCTGGCCGGACTCGACCCGACGGGCATGGGCGGAGTGATTGCGGGGTTCGGCGATCAGCGCGAAGTGGAGTTGCTGGTGGAAGCGGGATTCACGCCGCTGGAAGCGATCCACATTGCGACCGCCAACGGAGCACAGTATTTGGGAGATCTGGATCGCATCGGTACGATCGCGCCCGGTAAGCAGGCGGATTTGGTGGTGATCAAGGGTGATCCGTCGAAGAAGATTGAGGACATCGAGAATGTGGAAACGGTCTTCAAAGACGGCGTCGGCTACGATTCGGCAAAGCTGATTGAGTCGGTGCGCGGTACGGTCGGTAGTCGATAGAATCAACTTCGCATGCTTGTTCTCGCATCTGCCTCGCCGCGACGTCAGGAACTTCTGGGCAGCGCCGGCATTTCGTTTGCTGTGCAACCGGCGGATGTGGACGAGACTCCGCTCGCGGGTGAGTCGCCGCGCGATTGCGCGGAGCGATTAGCGCGCGAGAAAGCGCTGGCGGTGTGGCGTGTCCGTTCGCAAGATGTCGTGCTGGGGGCAGACACCATCGTCGTGGTGGACGAATCGATCCTCGGCAAGCCGCGCGATGCCGACGACGCGGCTCGCATGTTGCGGATGCTCTCGGGGCGCCCGCATTGGGTCATCACGGGTGTGTGCCTGGTGGGGCCGGGCCCCGTCGAGGCGAGAACGGCTTCGGAATCTACGCTGGTGACGATGAGCGAATTATCGGACGATGAGATTCGCGCCTACGTCGCGACGGGCGAGCCGATGGATAAAGCGGGAGCGTACGCTATCCAGGGAATGGCTTCCCGGTGGATTCCGCGGATCGAAGGCGATTACAGCAACGTAGTGGGATTGCCGGTCGCGCTGGTGTACCGCATGCTTCGCGAGAGAACTCGGTGAGACAGGAAAGGGCTACAAAGTGGAATGCCCGAGAGAAGGCGCTAGCTGGGCTTCTTGTCCTCGGGCTTATCGTCTTTCTTTTCTTCGCCATCTTTCATCGCGGACTTAAAGTTGCGAATGCCCTCACCTAAGCCCTTGCCGAGGTTGGCGAACTTCGATGGCCCGAACAGAAGCAGGGCGATGGCCACGATCAACAGGATATGGAATGGCTGAAACAGACCCTCACCCATGGCTCCTCCGTTGGAATGATTTGAGTTCGCTGCGCTGGGAGCGTCCAGTCGAACTGGTTAAATTCTAGGCCACTCAACCGGGCGAGTCAAAGCTTTGTGAGCGCGAACGGGGTCGCAAAGCCGTTCTCCGCTCACCAAGGCGGTCTGTGTGAGTCTATTCTGGAAGCGTGTCTCTTCCAGGGACCATATCTATGTCGAGAATTCGTTTTTTCCTGATTACGCTCTTACTTCTTGTTCCGAATGGCGCGCTGATCTGCGCGACGGGTGCGAGGCAGTCACCGGCCCAGTCGTCGGGTGAGCAACGCAAAACCAGCGAGCCTTACACTGGCGACCTCTCGATTTTCGATTCGCCGGGGCGAGATGAACGACTCCAGATCAATCGCGTGATGGACCTTCTCGGCGTTGGGCCCGGCAAGGTCGTGGCAGACATCGGCGCGGGGTCGGGATGGTTTACGGTGCGTGCCGCAAGACGAGTCGGCGGAGCTGGCGCGGTGTACGCAGTGGATATCAATCCAGAGGCGGTCCGATATATCGGCGAGCGCGCGCACAAGGAAAAGTTGCAGAACGTAAAGACGATCTTGGGTAAGCCGGATAACCCGCTTCTGGCGGCCAGTTCCGTGGACGCGGTGTTAATGCTCAAGACGTACCACGAGGTCGCGCAGCCTGTGGCGCTTATGAAGAACCTGCGCGCGGCGCTGCGTCCCGGAGCGAAGGTGGGGATCATTGACCGCAACGGAAACGGCGAGGACCACGGGATCAATCGCGACGTCGTGATCCGCGAGGCGAAGGAGGCGGGCTACAGCTTGCTCGATCAATACGATTTCGTGAAAGGCGACAAGATGGATTATTTCTTGATATTTATTACAGTTCAATAATCTCTTCAACGACCGACCAAGTAACGCGGGTAAGGTCGGCGAATAACTCAAGATCGGCGTCGGAAGCTGCACCCTGAGGGCTGGCCCACGCTGCTTCCATCGCAGTCCAATCATCGAAGTAAAGTTCGACGATCGCGTCCCATCCCGGCGCCTTGCGCTTGGGATCGGCGGAGACGTGATTTTGTATGTACTTTCTGAGGCCCGGAAGATTCCTCGCCAGAGGTCCGTGGACCTCTACCAGGTGCCGACGAAATTGCTCGCGAGTTAAGTCGGGTCTCCTATAGAGAACCACCATAAACTTCAGCATGCGAATCGTCTCGACTAAGCGCTCTCGATCATGCCCGCGAGAAGCAAGGCACGGCGCGGCAACTCGGAGATCACGATGTGTTCGTGGACGGCATGCGCTCCCTGGCCAACGCCGCCCATGCCATCGAGGGTCGGGATGCCGATGCCGGCGGTGAAATTTCCGTCGGAGCCGCCGCCTACCGCCGCTTCTTCCAGCTTCCATTTAATCTGCTTTGCGACTGCCTGAGCCTTCTTGTAGAGCGCAGCGACACCGGCATTCCTCTCCATGGGCAAACGGTTCACGCCACCATCGACACTAAGAGAGCAGTGCTTGTCGAACGGCTTCAGGGAACGGAATTTGCGGTCGAGCGTGGCCGCCTGCTTGGCGAGTTTGATTCGCACATCGATTTCTACCGTCGCCTCTGCTGCGATCACATTGGTGCGAGTGCCGCCGCGAATCACTCCATGATTGATTGAGATCCCATGCTTCAGGTCATTCAGCCTCGCGACGGCAGTGATCTGCCGCGCAAGTTCGAGAATCGCGCTGTGTCCCTTCCCCGGGTCGAGGCCAGCATGGGCGGCGACGCCTTTGACCGTCAGCGTGTAATCGCCAACGCCTTTGCGTGCGGTCTTCACGGCCCCGTTCGTGCCTGCCGCGGGTTCAAGCACCAGGACGGCGGCCGACTCCCGGGCGAGCGCTTCGGTAATTTTTCGGGAGGAACCGCTGCCGACTTCCTCGTCGGAGACTAAGAGCACTGTGACAGGACGCGGGAGCCCGGAGTGCCATGTCTTCAATGCTTCGATCGCGGATAGCATCAGTGCAATGCCCGACTTCATGTCGAGCACGCCGGGGCCGTGGAGTAGGCCATCGGCGACGCGACAGGGCATGGTCGCGAGCGTGCCCATCGGATAGACGGTATCGAAGTGGCCCAGCAAAAGCACCGGCTTGATCTTTTCGCGGCCAGGAAAATTAATTTGCAAATTGTCGGCGAACTCTTCGGCGCGATGAACGCGTGCGCGTCCGCCAAGAGCCTCAAAGCGCCCGGCGAGCAAGGCGCCCATGCGGTCGCCAGCCAGTTTGTTGTCGCTGGGGGATTCAATCTCGACGAACTCGCGGATAGTCTCGACGAGGGATTGCTGCCGGTCTTCGAAGTAGTGCAGCCGTTCGTGCCAAATGGTTTTGGAGTCGTCCTGCGCGGAGAAGGATTTTTTCTTAGGCATCGATTCGGTGTTGCTCCAAGCCCAGGGCTAGAGGAACCCACTCCCAGGCGCGAGTCGTACAGTATAATCTTCAAGCCGTTTGAGACGAATTATGAATGAAAGCACCTCTGTGACGGAGCCGTCGGCTGGCACGAAGATTGCGCTCGACATCCACGACATTCTGAAGATTCTGCCGCATCGCTATCCTTTTCTGCTGATCGATCGCGTGCTTGATCTAAAGCGCAAAGAGCGCATTGTCGCGATCAAGAATGTAACGATCAACGAGCCGTTTTTCGCCGGGCACTTTCCCGGACTGCCAATCATGCCGGGCGTGCTGATTGTCGAGGCGATCGCGCAGGCCGGTGGAGCGCTGCTGCTGACCGAGGTCGAGGACCGCCACGACAAAGTGATGGTTTTTACTGGAATCGAGCGCGCCAAGTTCCGGCGTCCCGTGAGCCCGGGAGACCAGTTGCGGCTGGAAGTGGAAGTGAAAGGCTGGCGCTCGGTGCCCGGCATGACTGCTGCAAAGATGCAGGGCTACGCTTACGTGGGCGAAAAACGCGTTGCCGAGGCAATGGTCTCGTGCCAACTCATTGACAGTGCGCGTGGGCGAGGATCGAGCGATGACAAAGAGAACGGCGATGCGTCCTAGACTGCGGGCCGCTTCCTGACCGCCGGCGACTCGATGAATCCATCCATGAATTCAGCGTCCACGAACGTACATCCCACGGCCATCCTTGATTCGCGCGCGAAGGTTCCGGCGTCTTGCAAGATCGGGCCTTACTGCGTGATTGGCGCGAATGTTGAACTGGGCGAGCGATGCCACCTGGTGTCGCATGTTTCGATGGAAGGGCCAACGAAGATTGGCGCCGACAATGCATTCTTTCCGTTTTGCGCTATTGGCATGGCGCCGCAGGATATTACCTACAAAGGCGAGCCGACACGCCTCGAAATCGGCGATCACAACGAAATCCGCGAGTCCGTGACTATTAATCGTGGCACGGTGAAGGGCGGCGGGCTGACCAAGGTGGGCAGCCATATCCTCATCATGGCGTACACGCATATCGGCCACGATTGCCTGATTGAGGATCACACCATGCTGGTGAACGGCGCGACCTTGGGCGGGCACGTGACGGTTGAGGAATGGGCTGTCGTGGGTGCGCTGTGCCCGGTTCATCAGTTCGTGCGCATTGGCGCGCATTCGTATATCGGCGGCGGGACGGTCATCACGCAGAACGTGCTGCCGTTTTCGATGACGTCGGCGGCGCGCGACACGCATGCCTACGGGATGAACAAAGTAGGACTCGAGCGCCGCGGATTTTCCAAAGAGCGCATCGCGAAGATTCACCACGCTTATAAGATTCTGCTGGCCTCGAAGATGAACACGTCGCAGGCGCTGGAAAGATTGAAGACGGAAGCCGATCGCGGGGAAGACGTGGAAATGCTGATCCGGTTCATCGAGGCGTCGGAGCGGGGAGTCATCAAGTGAGTGGCTAGTGATTAGTGGTTAGCCCATCCAGGCTCGCGACTAACCACTGGCCACTGACCACAAGCCACTGAAATGGAACGCATCGGCCTTATCGCCGGCAACGGCAAGTTTCCCTTCCTCGTACTCGACGCTGCGCGCGCGCAGGGATACGACGTAGTTGTCGCTGCAATCAAGGAAGAGACGTTTCCGGAAATCGAGTCCCATGGAGCAGCAGCGGTGCACTGGCTCTCGCTCGGCGAGCTGTCGAAGTTGATCGAGACCTTTCAGCAGGCGGGTGTTCGGCGGGCCATCATGGCCGGGCAGGTCAAGCACAAACAGATTTTCTCGAGCATCCGGCCGGATTGGAAACTAGCCAAGCTTTTGCTCTCGCTCACGACCCGCAATACCGATTCGTTGCTCGGCGCCATTGCCAAAGTTTTGTCTGACGAAGGCATCACGCTCGAGAGTTCTACGTGGTTGCTTGAACCATTGCTGGTCAAGTCGGGAGTGCGGACTAAACGAGAACCTACCGATCAGGAACGCAAAAATATCGACTACGGACGAGCGGTCGCTACACAACTCGCACAGCACGACATCGGACAGACGGTGGTGATCGCCGAGTCGGCCTGTGTCGCGGTCGAGGCCATGGAGGGCACCGACGCCACCATCGAACGCGCCGGGCAGATCATGCGGTCGTTGGATAGTGATGCGTCTACCCTGAGCCGCGCACTTACAGTGGTGAAGATCGCCAAGCCGAAACAAGATATGCGCTTCGACGTGCCCGTCGTGGGCTTGAAGACTATCGAGACCATGCAGTCCGCGGGAGCAAGTTGCCTGGCGCTCGATGCGGGGAAATGCCTGTTGCTGGATGGGCAGAAAATTATTGACGCGGCGAATGCAGCAGAGATTGCCATCGTCGCCGGGGGGGACTGATTCCATGAGTGCGAAATCGGCCGGGATCCACTTTGAAGCAACTCGAATCGCGGATCAACTTCGCCGCGCCTTCGATGGCAGTGCGTGGCACGGGCCTGCTTTGCTCGAACTGCTGAAGGACATCGACGCCGAAACTGCTGCAGCGAGGCCGTTGCCGAATGTTCATACCATCTGGGAGCTTGTTCTGCACATCGCAGTCTGGGATGGATCTGGTTTGCATCGGTTGCGTGGAGAGAAGTATCAACCGACGGGAGTAAAAAATTTTCCCCTCATGCCCAAACCGACCGAGGCTGCATGGCGGAAAGCTGTTGCCGCGACGAAGCGCACGCACGATACGCTCGTCCGAACCGTGGGCGCTTTGCCGGACGCACGTCTGCACGACCGCGTTCCCGGGAAGCGATATGACTTTTACCACTTGCTGCACGGCATCGCGCAGCATGAGCTGTATCATGCGGGCCAGATTGCCATTTTGAAGAAAGCGCAGGAAGGCGCTAAGAATAGGTGTTAGGTCTTGGGTGTTAGGCCTCGGACCTCAGACCTTAGACCTCGGACCTCGGACCTCGGACCTCAACACTCAAGACCCGTTCCCTTACCACTGCTTGAAGATCACCGCGACTGCTGCGACGATCAGCGCGAATCCCACCAGGTAATTCCATCGCAGAGGCTGTCCCAAATAAAACACGGAGAATGCCGCAAAGACCGTGAGCGTGATGACCTCTTGAATCGTCTTGAGCTGCGCCGCGGTGAACTCGTAGGAGCCGATGCGGTTCGCGGGCACCTGAAAGCAGTATTCAAAGAACGCGATCAGCCAGCTCACGATGATTACTTTGTAGAGCGGAACCTCGCGATACTTCAGGTGTCCGTACCAGGCGAAGGTCATGAAGATGTTGGAAATGGTCAGCAGTGCGATCGTCCTCATGGGGCGATTCAGTCCTTTCTGGGAGCGAAGTGTCTAATAACGCGAGCACAAGTCACGGAATCGTGGCGACGGCCAGCGCAGCAGACTGCAATCCTGATGCTCTTTCCCCCGATTCCGTTTACAATTTCGTTCCGGCAACCAGCCATCGAGAATTTCACCTGCCTGTTCAAAATCCGATAACGGTCGCGGTGGTCGGCGTCGGTGTTTTCGGACGCAATCATGCCCGAGTTTACAAGGAACTCGAACAGCAAGGCGAAGCCGTCCGTCTGCTCGGTGTCGTGGATCCCGATGTGAACCGCGCGGATGCGGTGGCGCGCGAGTTCGGCTGTAAGGGCTTCGGCTCGGTGTTGCAGATGTTGACCACTCACAGTGAACTGCAGGCCGCTTCCGTGGCGGCTCCGACTTTGCATCATCTTGCCGTTGCCCGCGAGTTGATGAAGGCCGGCGTGGATGTGCTGATCGAAAAGCCGCTGGCGGGAACGCTGGCCGAGGCGGACGAACTCGTCGCCCTGGCGGCCACGCATAAGCGGATCGGACAGGTGGGACATCTTGAGCGCTTTAATCCGGCGGTGCGGGCAACGCTGCCGCTGCTGACGCGGCCCATGTTTTTCGAAGTGCACCGGCTGAGCGTGTTCACTCCTCGTTCGCTCGATGTGGACGTGGTGCTCGACCTGATGATTCACGATCTCGATATCGTGCTGGCATTCGCGAAGTCTCCGGTGAAGGAAGTCCGCGCTGTGGGCCTGCCCATTTTGTCGGGCAAAGTGGACATCGCGAACGTGCGGCTGGAGTTCGAGTCCGGCTGCATTGCGAACTTCACCGCCAGCCGCGTCTCAACCGAGCGGGTGCGCAAGCTGCGCTTTTTTCAGCCGCGGCAGTACGTGTCGCTCGATTATGGGCGGCAAGAGGTGCTCGTCTTCACTGTCGGGCATGACGGCGCGGCGGCGATGGCTCCCTCGGCAAATCCGCAAATCGGCGTGACCAAACCGCCGGTTGCCTCCGAAGAGCCTTTGCACGCGGAGTTACGATCTTTTCTTCAAGCTGTGCGAGACCGTTCTACTCCGGTTGTTCCCCTCGATGATGGTCGCCACGCGCTCGCGCTGGCCCTTGAGATCGTCTCCGCGATCCGCGACCACGGGAACAAAGTTGGTCTCGCGGGTATGGCGAAGTCATAACACTGACACTTTGCAAAATGCAGATTTACATATGTTTACACACCTAAGTCGCGGCCGATTTGTTGGTGGGCAGAATCCCGCGAAAGGTGCGAAAATAGAGATAACTTGGTTGTAAAGCACGCGCGCGCAGAGTGCATCACTTCCCCGAGGGCCGGATGCAACGCAGCGGGTGTATTTAGTGTCTAAAGACCAGCGGGACAGCAGCGCAGCGCATGCCGATTACTCAAATTCCATTCCAGGATCCGGCAGCGCCGGCCGAAAAGCCTCAACCGGAGCAACTCGGCCTCTACGACACGCGTGACTGGGAAATCGCTTATCGCAACGACGCCCATGTTCCCCACCTACTCATCCAGCTACAAGATGATCTGGCGCGATCACGCAAGCGCGAGGCTATTTGGATTTCGGTGATCGTCCACCTGGTCTTGTTTATTGTGGCCTGGAACCTGACCTTCATCGAGAAGTTCGTTGGGTGGCACACGGCGATCGTGGTGCCGGTGGACAGCACGAAAGACAAGAACCTGACTTTCCTGGCGCTCCCGCCCGATGCGCAAAAGGTTCCGCATAAACCGAATACCAACATCGTTTCGGACAAAGATCGCATTGCAATGTCGCGGCATCCCGAACTCGATCCCAAGGAATTACGAAAGAGTTTGGTGTCGCCACCTCCCGGCGCTCCCGGGATGAGCGGTCCGCGCACGCCGCAACCTCCGCAACAAGCCATCGCACAGAATCAGGCACCGACTCAACAGTCGCAACAGGGGCAGCCGCAGCCGCGTCCGCAGTTTGAGACCAACCAGACGGCAGAGATGCGGCTACCACCTCGCCCGAACAATAACTTCAGCAAGTACGCAACCGGGATGAGTGCGGGTTCGGCGATTCAACAGGCGACGCAAGCAGCAGCGGCCAGCCGCGGAGGCGGCGGTGGACAAGAAGGCGACTTCGGCCTGAACCGCGGAGCGCACGGTCGCCAGCTGGGCAATCTTGAAATTCTAAGCGACACGCAAGGCGTGGATTTTGGCCCGTACTTGCAGCGCATTTTGCAGGACGTGAAGGACAACTGGTACCGGCTGATCCCTGAGTCTGCCGAGATGAAGAAGGGAAAGCTGGCGATCGAGTTTGCCATCACGAAAGACGGCAAAATCGCCGACATGCAACTGCGGGCTACCTCGGGCGACATCGCTCTGGATCGTGCGGCCTGGGGCGGAATCACCGCGTCGAACCCTTTTCCGCCGCTGCCCTCTGAGTTTAATGGGCCTTATCTCGCGCTGCGATTTCGCTTTTATTACAACCCGGATAAAGCTGATCTTCAGTAAGCGCGCCAACTCTGGCCGCGAATCTTTTCTTCTTTGCGATAATCAAATAGTAAACATGGATGGTGCGAGCCGGATTGCGTTCCCATGACTACTCCGGCGGAGAGAGGCTGCGTGGAAAAGATGCCAGTTCTGTTCGTCGGCCACGGATCGCCGATGAACGCTATCGAGCACAATGCATTTACGGAGTCGCTGAGCGAACTGAGCGGGCGGTTGCCGCGACCGAAGGCGGTCTGCGTTGTCTCGGCGCACTGGGTGACCTCAGGATCGCAGGTGCTGGCGTCTGATCATCCGAAAACCATTCACGATTTCTACGGATTCCCGAAGCCGCTTTATGAGGTGCAATATCCCGCGCCAGGCGCGCCTGTCGAAGCCGAGAAACTCGCTCACAATCCTGAAATCGCTCCCGACGATAAGTGGGGGCTGGATCACGGTTCGTGGAGCGTGCTGCGGCATCTGTATCCCAAGGCGGACGTTCCTGCATTCCAATTGAGCCTGGACGAGCGCCGCAGTTTCAAGGAGCATCTCGAACTCGGTCGCGAGATTGAGTCGTTGCGCGAACGCGGAGTCCTGATTCTGGGCAGCGGGAACATCGTGCACAACCTCCGTCGCATCGATTGGAACAATCCTTCGGGCGCGTATGACTGGGCGGTCGAATTCGATGCCAGGGTGAAAGACGCCGTCGAGGCTAGGAATGCCGAAGCATTAGCCGCGCCGGAAAAATGGGGCGAAGGCCTGCTCGCTACCGCGCATCCCACCGTAGAGCACTACTTGCCGCTCCTTTATTGCATGGGCAGTACGGATGACCGTGACGCGATATCGTATCCGTATGAGGGATTCGATTTTGGCAGCATCTCGATGCGGATGATTTTGTTCGGGAATGCGGCCGCGGTTCGGGAGTAAAGCTTCACAACGCGTGTGCTGATGACCGCGATCCGCGCGCTAGGTTCGTGGCCCGAAGTAGCGATAGTGTCCCGTAATCTTCCAATTGAATAAGACGTCTTCCATCTTCGGCCCCTCGCCGATGTTGTGAACGATCATGTACCGTCCAGTCCAGCGCGATTTCTGATCGACAACGATGCCGATGTGCGGCACGTTTCCGCCCAAGTCCCAGGTCACGAGGTCACCCGGAGCGTAGTCGTCTGTGCGGTTTGTGATGGGCAAGGACTCTCCCTTGCGCTGGAAGAACACCATCAGGTTCGGCACGCGGCGATGATCGATATTCGAGTCGGGATGGGCGAGCAGCAAGCGCCGCTTGTTCGGATACGCGGCGAAATTCTGAACCATGTCTTCGTGAACGTCTTTCTGCAGATCAACACCCACCGCGCGGTAACTGCGAATAATCTCGTCAGTGCAGACCCCGGTGTTCGCCGGAACGTCGCCTCCGGGGTAAGGAATTCGGATGTACTCGGAGACATAGCGCACCGAATGGTGAGTACGCTCGATGGCGGCAGCGACCAGACGCCGCGTAAATTCCTGATGCGAAACCGCCGCGGAAGGCTGGGTTTGAGCGACGGTCGCCGCGGCGCAGACGGAAATCACAAGCAAGAATCGCAGTCTCGAAACCATACTTCGCATGCCGGGATTGTAAAGTCAGACAATGCGGAAGAGAAGTTACCATCGGAGGAGAATCAATGGTTCGCTTCCTTGCCATCTTTCGATTCCGCGGATTCCGTTCGCGGCCATACCGGGGCAACCAGTTCCGTGCGCCACATCGGGCCTCCCAAATAAGATATGACCTCTGACTTCACGAATGCTGGAGCCTCGCCGCCGAGAATCCAGATGTGCGAGTCGGGCGGCTGCTTCCCGAGCAATGGTGCGACCAGTCCGGCAAGACCGCCGATCTCTATTTTTATGGTGTAGAGCGTGGCTTTATGGCTCGAAGTGCCGAGGCTAAAAGGCTCGGTGCCTTGCGAGGAGATGGCGAGTTTCACGAGGCGCGGCTTAGGCGTAGCTACGACCATCGAAACCTCCAGCGGCGGAGCATCGGGAGGGAGATTTCGGAGCAGGTTCGGAACCATCCCGTTCGCAAGGGCTATCGGCAACTTCATACGCTCGGTCGCGACCTTCTCTTTTCCGTCGTCATCGGTATAACGGACGGTGACTTGGCCGGTCGACGCGTTAACCGAGAGGTCGGATGGGTGTTGGAAGGCAGGGCCTTTTTGCACGAGGTGATAACTGATCAAGCGAAACTCGCGGCGCTGGGAAAAAATCGTGGTCTCGTCTTGCAGGGATCCGTCTTTGAAGTGATAGATCAGGCGAGCCGTGACGCGGTCGCCATGGACGGTCTGCAGAAGGTCGCCGTCCGCGAGATGCTCGCCTTCGAGGGTGCTCAGCCCGAGAAACCCGTGAAGCAGGCCTTCTTTGTAGCGAACTGCCACCTGGGATGCCGACGCTGGGACGCTGGGGAAAAAGCAGGCACAAATCAACAAGGCGGCGAGAGACTGGTTGCGCAAGCGTAAGAACCTCCAACGAGTCAGGCAGGGGCTTTCTTTCGATGCTGTTATCCGCTGTACGGTTTGCGATTACCGGATGCGCCGGGAGAATAAAAGCAGGCGGACGAAGGGAATGACCGCGCGGTGCTAGAATCATACGTTTTGTGTTTTGGTCCGATTTTGATTGCGAATTCATAGGTGGCATATGGCTACAACAATGCTGGCGGTCGTCAAACCGGAAGCAGCGCCCGGAGCGGACGTCCGCCAGGTAAAGATTCCGGCCTTCGGGCGCAGCGATGTATTGGTCAAGGTGAAGGTCGCCTCGATCTGTGGAACGGATTTGCACATTTACAACTGGGACCGCTGGGCGCAGAACCGCATTCATCCGCCGTTGATTCCGGGGCATGAATTTTGTGGCGAGGTAGCCGCGTTCGGCGACGAAGTCACCAGCGTGAAGGAAGGAGATTTTGTTTCCGCCGAGATGCACGTCGCCTGCGGCAAATGCTTGCAGTGCCGCACGGGCGAAGCCCACATCTGCCAGAAGGTAAAGATCATCGGCGTCGATGCCGATGGAGCATTTGCAGAATACGTGGTGATTCCGGAATCGAATATCTGGAAACTCGATCCCGCCATTCCGCTGGACTACGCATCGATTCTCGATCCGTTGGGCAACGCGGTACACACTGTGCTGGCCGGAGAGATCGCGGCCAAGAGCGTGGCCGTGACGGGTTGCGGGCCGATCGGCCTGTTTTCGATTGCGGTGGCCAAGGCGGTGGGTGCGACCTCGGTGTTTGCGATCGAGGTCAACGAGCATCGCGCCAAGATCGCACGCGAGATGAAGGCCGACTATGTTCTTAACCCAGCAAAGGAAGACGTCAATGCCATCGTGATGGAGAAGACCGGCGGTTTGGGGGTTGACGTGGTGCTGGAGATGGCGGGACATCCGGATTCGATTCGTACCGCATTCGACATTGTGCGGCGCGGTGGAAGGATCTCTCTGCTCGGTCTGACCTCGAAGCCCATCTCGCTGAACTTTTCCGAAGACATCATTTTCAAGGGCATCACCGTGCAAGGCATCAACGGGCGGAGGATGTACCAGACTTGGTATCAAATGACGGCTCTGTTGAAGAGCGGCAAACTCGATCTGCATCCCGTGATTACCGACCGTATCCCGATGAAGGACTTCGGAAAGGCAATGGAGCGACTGAAGACCGGCGAGGCCAGCAAGATTTTGGTGTATCCCAACGGGGTTCGGTAGGTTGGCTAGCGCCATACTCTTGTCAGTGAGGTCGGAGAGTGCAATTCGAGTTGTAGGATTAATCATGGTTAACTTCGGATATAAACGATGAGTCTTGACGCATATGTACGTTGCACCTGCATCAAGGATGGACGAGCGAAGAAGCCGCATCCGCTTCCGGATCGGTTTACCTGGGATGAATCGAGCGCCCCTTCGCTGACTGGCGATCCGACCGAACGGGAGTGGGAAGCGCACGAGCGGTGGGTGCAGCAGTCGTGTGAGCACGAAGGGTTTCTGGTTTCGGAATTTCTAGGCAACATTACGCGGGCGAAGAATGTGCGCGAATTTCTTCGCGGACTACAAGGTGATCCTGGGCCGAAGTTCCCAATTTTGCTGAAGAAGGTTGTCTATGATGGGACGCATACCGGCGACTGGATCCCGGTGAAGGAGTCGCCTGCGCTGTTACGCGAGGTGAAGCTGGTGCTGGCGTCGCGCGATATTTTGACGCCGGGAGAGACGGAATTTTTCGACAGCATGAAACGCCTTTGCGAAGCCAGCATCGAGACAGGCAATCCGATCGTATTTTGAATGATTATTTAGCCACGGATCCACACGGATCTGACGGATAGAAGAAGAAGTCGCTGGATTCTGATCCCTGTGAATCCGCGTTGATCTGTGGCGAGGTTTTCTTATGACGACTGCAACCCGCACCAATCCTCTTTCTTATCTTACCGACCAGCTCAACGAACTCAAGACCAAGGGCACGCACTTTAAGCTGCGGGTGCTCGACGACGAGCAGGCGCCCGTCTGCACGTTCGACGGGAAGAAGGTTATCAACCTGGCGTCGAATAATTATCTGGGATTAACCACGCATCCCAAGCTGCGCGAGGCGGCGCTCGAGGCGACGCGCAAGTTCGGCGTGGGATCTGGCGCGGTGCGCACGATCGCCGGGACCATGAAGATTCACATGGAACTCGAGGAAAAGATTGCGCGCTTCAAGAACGTGGAAGCATGCGTCGTTTTCCAATCGGGGTTCGCGGCGAATGCAGGAACGGTGTCGGCGGTGCTGGGCAAAGACGACTTCATCATCTCTGATGCTCTGAACCACGCCTCGATCATCGACGGTGCGCGGTTGTCGAAGGCGAAGATTTTGGTTTTTCGCCACAAAGACATGGCGCACGCTGAAGAACAGTTAACCAGCATTAAGAACGAGCCGGGCAAGAAACTGCTGATCACCGACGGCGTCTTCTCCATGGACGGCGACATCGGCCCTCTGCCTGCGCTCTGCGACCTGGCTGAAAAATACGGCGCGATTATGATGGTCGACGACGCTCACGCCTCGGGAGTTCTGGGACGCAACGGACGCGGCACCATCGATCATTTCAAAATGCACGGGCGCGTGGATATTCAAGTCGGAACTTTGTCGAAGGCGATTGGCGCGCTGGGCGGATACGTTTGCGGCACGCGCGATCTGATTGACTTTCTCTATCACCGAGCGCGACCGTTTCTATTTTCGACATCGCATCCGCCTTCAGTCGCCGCGACCTGCATTGCAGCCTTCGACGTTCTCGAAAACGAGCCGGAGCGTATGGAAAAACTCTGGGAGAACACGCGCTTCTGGAAGAAAGAACTCGGCCTGCTGGGTTTCGACATCGGCGGTCGCAACACTCCGGCCAGCGAGACTCCGATCACTCCGATCATCATCGGCGACGGAAAATTGACGATGGAATTCTCGCGCGAGCTGTTCAAGGAGGGCGTGCTCGGCACAGGAATTGCATTCCCGACGGTGCCGGAAGGTAAGGCGCGCATCCGCACCATCATGACGGCGACGCACACGAAGGAAGAACTTGAGCAAGCACTGGCAGTGCTCAAGACGGTTGGGAAGCGGATGGCAATTCTGGGAAACTAGTCGACTCACTCTGGCATGACTTCAATCGCTGTCACCGTGGCGTAGCGAGTCACGGGAACGAATTCCAGCAGCAGCTTGCCTTGCGCATTCGGCTCCAAGCCCTTGAGCTTCCGGATCAGCGGACGATTCTCCCCGGCCTGGTCGACAATGTTCAGGTTGGCCAGAATTGTCTTTCCATTGCAGAACACGTTGAACACGCGCTCTTCAGGAGCGGCAGACCCGACTGCCGAAGCTCGATCCGGGCCCGCGCCGGGGTGCTCGATGAAATGAAAGCTCACGGTGTATCTGCCGGGGGCGACAGAAATGGCGTAAGAGAAGTGTCCCCAACGTTCGGTCTCGTAGAATTCAGGATCGTCGGTGCCCAGCGCAGGCACTTGGCTGCTGCTGAGCTGCCCGCCCTTGAAATAAGCGTCCGGACTCCACCACCGGCTGTCCTCGGAGTAATACGGCACATCGCGCGCCACGATGCGCACGGGGCGGATCTTCCCGTGAACTCCGGGCAGGATCTCGATTGCCGAAAGCATTGCACTGCCGCCCTTGGCCGATGAAAAACTCAGATGCAGTTGGCCATCCGATGCAGGCGATACGTCGGGGAACACCTTCACTTCAGCGGTGCGGTCGCCACCCGAATCCGCGAGCACATCGAAATCGTGCAGCAAGGTCTGGCCGTTGGCCACGATCGTCATGATGCGGCTGCCTTCGCCGCCTGCCCCCGTATTTTCCGGGCCGTAGAAAGTCTCCGCAAAATGCAGGCGGAGTTCGTAGGTTCCGGGCTTCAGGGGAATGTTATAAGCGAAATCGCCCTGGCGGCTGCTGCGATAGACGATGGGATCCTGCGTACGCCAGATGTGTTGAATCGAACTGGAGACGGCAGCCCCGCCCGCGAAGTAAACGTCGGGACTCCAAAGCTTGCCGGCATGATCCACATACTTCCGACTCGCGCCCGCTAAGATGCGAATCTCTTCGCCAACCGGAAGCCCGATGGCCGATTCAGGAGCGGCTTGCTCAGAGATTGAGGAGCGTATGAGTGGTTGCGGCCTTGACCCTTCACGCGCCAGAAAACCTGCGACAACAATCAATATGAAAATTGCGCTTCCCAACATCCAGATCAGTTTCCGGCTCGGACGCCAGGCGGCCTGCGAGCCTACATCCGGAGCGCGGGCATGCGGTGCAGGAAGAGAGTTCTCCGAAGCGACCTTCTCAAACACTGGAATGTATTGGCCCACTGGGACCGTGATTCTCAGGGTGTGGGTGGCGCCTTCCGAGGCGTAGTACTCGCTCAGGCGTTTGCGCAGGCGGTTGGCCTGAACGCGCACGATCGAATCCGTATCCTGATCGAATGAGTCGCGCCGGTCGAAGACATCGAGCGCGACCGAATATTCCTTGATCTGATCAGTTTCACCGGCGAATTTCTTTTCGCAGAGGTAAGAAAGCAGATGAGTCAGCGTTGCCGACCGGGCAAATAAACGAGACTGCAGGACCGCCTGCAATTCGGAGCGTTCTGCTTCCCAACCGACGGATTCTTGTGTGATCGAAGGCACAGGGGGACCTCCTTCACTAACGCGCCTTCTATTTCATTTATACGCTTCTCAGACCGAATTGGTTCGCTCGCAAACGGTTACTTAACTTGTGTAACGGGCTGCGTAACTCCAATTCGGTACCGGGTGATTGAATTCACATCAGTCGGCCAAGTGATTGCACCCGCCTGAGATAGTTTTCGCAGCCCACGTTACCCGGCGGGCATAGCCCCTGAGTAGCCGCTATAGCGTTGTGGCGCGCGAATATAAGCGCGATAACAGGGGCAGACGCGGAGGCAAATCGCCGGCGCTGGGTCAACATCCAGACCGGAGCAGAAACACCTCCCGACAAGGAGGTCGGTTATGCGAAACATCACATTGAGAATCGGGCTGGTGATGATGCTGATCATGCTGTCGCGGTACAGCAGTGCGACACCGGTTCCGCAGCAAGAGAAGGTCAACATGGATGCGATGACCGTGGCCCAATTGGAAAAGGCCGGAGACCAGGCGCGCGGCCAGAAAGATTACACGGAGGCCATCCGATACTTCCAGGCTGCATTGCGCAAGGATCGGAAAAATTCAGTGCTGTACAACAAGCTGGGTTTGGCCGAGCTGAAGAACAACAATCCGGAAGCGGCCCGCCTCGATTTCCAAAGAGCGGCCAAGTGCGATTCCAAGAACGCGGATGCGATCAACAACATTGGTGCGGTCGATTTCATGCAGAAGAAATATGGGTCGGCGGCAAAGTACTTCAAGAAGGCCGTAGCTCTGGATGAAACGCACGCTACTTATCATGTGAACCTGGGGGCTGCGTGGTTTAGCCAGAAGAAGCTGGAGCGCGCGGTAATGGAATACGCCCGGGCTCTGGAACTTGATCCAGACGCCTTGAGGAAGGATGCGAAGGTTGGCGTCACGGCTCAGATCGCGAGTCCAGAAGAACGGGCCCGGTACTCCTACATGCTGGCTAAGATTTATGCCCGTCGTGGAGATGTTGACGGCTGCCTGCAGTGCCTGCGGAAGGCCAAAGAAGACGGCTATCGTGATCTGGCGAATGTATACAAGGATGAAGAGTTCAGCCGGCTCCGGGAGAACCCGAAACTGCAGGAGGTGGTGCCACCGCCAACGGCAAAATAGTTAGGGACTGGTTGTTGAAGCCTCTCCTCCTCAAAGGGAGGAGAGGCTTTTTCGTTGGGTTACTCCGGTTTGAAGACCTGCCGCGCCAACTCCTCGGCATTAGCAGATTCCGGATGTTCGGCTTTCCAGCGCATGGCAGCGGTGATTCGGGTGCGACCGCTGGGGTGATCGTAAAAGAGGAACTCCTCGATCGGCCCGGGATCCATCTTGCGATACTCTCCCAGCATCAGATCCACATTCGCTTCTCCATCGGGCTGCTGAGCCGCATTCAGGCCGTACATGTCGGCTTCAAATTCCATGGTGCGCGTAATCGTGTTGCCCACCGGAGTCGTCAGAAAGAAGTAAAGCGAGAACACGATCACCGCGAGCGGCAGCACCGCGACGTCGGTGATATCGCGGATTCCCCACGCCTCGCCCCATCGCGCGAGTGCAAAACCGATTCCCCAATTCAGGAAGGCGAATCCGATTACGATGACGACCCCAAACATGACCAGCCCTTTGTAAGCGTGATTGAGAACGTAGTGGCCCATTTCGTGTCCCATGGTGGTTTCGATCTCGGGCAGAGTGCAGCGGTTCAGCAGATTGTCGTTCAACGAGATTCTCAATGTGCTGGCGAAGCCGCTGACGTTGGCGCTCACTCGATTCGACTGACGGGACGCGTCGAATTCGTAGACATGCGTCGCCGGGATTCCGTTTGCGCGGGCCATGCTGAGGATAGGGTCCCTGACTTTCGCGATCTCCAGCGTCTTGTATTGGTTGAACAGCGGCGCGATGTAGACGGGAGCGATCAGGCTCACGAATGCCGTAAAGACAATCATCAGAGCAGCGCCCCACACCCACCACGTCTTTCCTAGTCGACGCACCAGCCCGAATAACGGCACGATGAGAATTGCGCCCAGGACCAGAGCGACGGCGAGCCCTATCAACTGCTCGCTCATCCACGGTCCGAAGGTCTGATTCAGCAGTCCATATTTGTGCTCACGGAAGTAGCCTTCATAGACGGTGAGCGGAAAGATGAGCACCGACGTTATGACGATGAACTGAACCCAGTAGAACGCTGTCTGCAGAGGCCGGAAGCGCGTGATGCGCTCGGCCAGGTTGCGCATGCCCGTTGACCAGCGGAACCGCAACAAGATCCACATCACAATTACGAGCACAAGAAAATCCCAAAGTTGCATCCAGTATCCGCCCTCGAAATAGGCGTCGGAGCGCGCCCGCTCCGCCGGTGGCATCTTGGCCAGATAGGTCTCGACCGCAGTTTTTACGTCGAACGATTGCGAGGCGCCGGAGTTTGGGGAAGGTGGGACGGACGGACTGCCGGTCTGGGCTGAGGCAAAAGTGGCCCACAGGAAAATAAACGGAAGAACGAGTCTTGCGGCACGAGCCATACAGCCTCCGTGATTTTGTGGGAAGTATACGCGCGTTTGTCCGGGGCGGTCGCGTATGAGAGTGAGCGTCGCTCGGTGTTAGTCGGCGTAAACGATCTTCCCGCCTACGATCGTCGCCCTGACCTTCCCCGTGAACTGCCAGCCGTCGAAGGGAGTATTGTGCGAGAGCGAGTGCGACTTCGCGGCTTCGAAGGTCCAGCGCTTCTTGGGATCGAAGATGGTCACATCGGCGAAGTTGCCGCGGATGAGCGATCCGCGACCTCGAAGATCGAAGACTTTCGCGGGGCCGGCAGTGAAGAGTTCGACGATGCGGGTCAACGGAATCTTGTGTGCGCGATGAAGCTGAGTGATTGCGAGCGCCAGCGCGGTCTCGAGTCCGGTGATGCCGAACGACGCGCGCTCGAATTCGACTTGTTTCTCGTGGGCTGCGTGCGGAGCATGATCGGTCGCGATTGCGTCTACGGTGCCGTCGGCGAGCGCGACGAGGATGGCTTCGCGGTCGACTGACGAGCGCAGCGGCGGATTCATCTTAAAGTTGGTGTCGTATTCGCCGACGTTCTCATCGAGCAGTGTGAAGTGATGCGGGGTGACTTCGCAGGTCACGCGGGCCTTGGCGCGCTTGCCACGACGCACGGCCTTCAGCGCGTCAGAGGTAGAGAGATGCGCCACGTGCAGGCGTGATTCCCGAATCTGCTGCGCGAGTGTGACGTCGCGATCAACGATCGCTGACTCGGCTGCGGCCGGCATGGCGCGCAGGCCCAGGCGGAAGCTCGTGGGGCCTGCGTGCATCGAACAATTTTCGGTGAGGCGTGTGTCTTCCGCGTGCTGCACCACCGGGAAATTTAGTTCCGCCCCGAGACGCAGGGCCAGGCGCATGACGTCGTCGTCGAGGATGGGCTTGCCATCGTCGGTGACGGCGACCGCCCCGGCGCGTTGCAGGGCGCTGAAGTCAGTGAGCGTTCCTCCTCGGCTACCGCGCGTCGCGGCGGCGATGGGGAAGACGTTGACCACGGCTCCGCGCTCGGGATTCCGAAGCCAACTGACCCACTCGGCCGTGTCCACCACGGGGTTGGTGTTGGGCATGGTACAGACGGAAGTGAATCCACCAGCGGCAGCGGAGGCGGTGCCGGAGGCGATCGTCTCTTTGTAGTTCTGGCCCGGTTCGCGCAGGTGGACGTGCAGATCGATGAAGCCGGGGGAGACGATCAGACCACGAGCGTCGAATTTGTCGTCCGCGCTTGCGCGAACTTTGTTGGGCAGAGCAACCTCAGCCACGCGGCCATCACGCAACAGCACGTCCATGGGCGTGTTGATCTTCGCCGCCGGGTCGATCAGGTGGCCGCCTTTGATCAGGAGGCTCTTGTTCTCTTGGCGCGTCATCGGCAGATCCCCGGGGACTTCTTTTCCGCAGATTCACGCTGATTTCGCGGATTCTTTCTGTCATTCTCGAACGCATAACGCTTGAACTGGGCATTCGGCCCGAAATTAAACAAAAGACCGACCTCGACGTCAGTGGCGCGAAGGTAGTTCAGGAGCTGTTTTTCCCACGCAGGCTCGATGTCACGTCCCGTCTTTAGCTCGACGAGGACTTTCCCATCCACGAGCAGGTCGGCCCGAAACTCACCGATCTGCTGACCGTGGAACCAAACCGGAACGGCCATTTGCCTTTGAAAGAAAATGTTATTTTCTGCCAGCACTACTGAGAACGCCTGTTCGTACACGGACTCCAAGAAACCATGGCCGACCTCGTTGTGGATATTGAAGAAAATGCCAATGAGCTTTTCGGTAAGATCCGCATGTTTCAATCCGCGTTGATCTGCGTACATCCGCGGGATGGAAGTTACCGTCCTCACTTCGCCCTCCCTAACGCACGCGCCAGAATTGCCATGCGCGTCGGGACGCCATTATGGACTTCGTCGACGATGACCGACTGCGGGCCGTCGGCGACCTCAGCGGTGAGTTCGAGTCCGCGGATGATTGGTCCCGGATGCATCACGATGGCATCGCGTTTCGCCAGCTTCAGGCGCGCCGTGGTCATCTGGTAGCGCGCGATGTAGTCCTGCAAGCGGATCTTTTGTCCGGCGAGGCGCTCTTTCTGTACGCGCAGCAGCATGATCACATCGGTGCCGCGCAGTGCGTCTTCAATATGGCGCGTCACGCGGAGACCCGGGGCGAGCGTTGCAGCGACGTCTGGCACGAACTCAGGCGGGCCGCAGAGCGTGAGCTTCACACCGAACTTCGTCAGCAAGTGGCACGCGCTACGCGCCACGCGGCTGTGAAAAATGTCGCCGATGATGGTGGCCTGCAGCCCCTTGAACGACTTCTTGTGCTTCAGAATGGTAAACGCATCGAGCAGGGCTTGCGACGGATGCTCGTGCATGCCGTCCCCGGCGTTGATCACCGGGATGTCGAGATGCTGCGCCATCAGGTGGGGCGCACCGGCCGAGGGGTGCCGCATCACGATGCAATCCGCGCCTACCGCGCGCAGAGTGTATCCGGTGTCGAGAACAGATTCGCCTTTTTCGATGCTCGAGCCGGAGGACTGCACAAGAGTCGTGATCGCGCCGAGGGATTTTGCCGCGAATTCGAACGAAGAACGGGTGCGGGTGGAGGCTTCGTAAAACAGAAGCACGATGCGCTTGCCGCGCAGCAGCGGGCGAGCCTTCAGCGGGTTCATGCGGCGGGCCAGCTTCAGCAGGCCCAGGATGTCCTTCGCATCGAGGTGTTCGATCCCGAGCAGCGAACCGCGTGCAGGCTTATTCATCGCAGGACGTCATCATGAAGTGAGGAACGTGGCATCATACGCGGCAGGCGCGGGCGGCTGCAAGGGGCCTTTAATCGCCGCTGTTCATGCAGTGCCTCTCGCACTCGTGACGGAAAACCTTGAAACCCCGGCTAGGGTCGGTCGCGCCGTCGGAAGATTGCTCCGCCCAGAACTCCTCCGAGAGTACTGAGAATGAGTGCGGTTACAAAGGCCGAAAGGATCAAAACAGCGAGACCTGAGGGGGTCTTGATGTGGTCCAAGAACTCTTGTAGCTGAGGAACGCTGGGGCTTGAAGCGGATTGGTGGACTTGTTTGATCAGTTCGTCATGTAGTTCTGGCGCTTCTCGGAGAGCTACCACCAACATGCTCAGCAGGAGCATGAACATACCAAACCAGAGAATTCCCCCGAGAGCTCCCAGTCGCGCGCCGTCAATGGTGCGGATTGAAGCTTCCGGCTTGCGCTGGCGATAAAAGACGACCGCCAGAAAACCAATACTGAGCATCCCAACGAGCGCATTGAGGCCCAAGACCATCAGTAGAGAGGCGGCCACGACCGCCAAGGCGCAGGGTTTTAAAGCCTGAGACCACTGCATCGGCAACGCCAAGATTGGAACCGTCTGGGATGCGGGCAGGGCATCGGTTCCTTGCGCCGGCGCGCCGGCATCGGCTAAGACTGCGGGGCTCGGATCGAGGTCAGCAACCACGACGCGAATTTGCGGGGCTGAACAGTGCGGGCAAAAGGGAATTCCTTGCTCAACCGGCTGTCCGCACTTGTAGCAGGGCTGGTCCATGGGGGGAAGTGCGTGCACTTGAAAGTACCGCAGGGTGTGGGGCGGAGGCAAGAATGCCCCGGCAAGCTTTGTGGAAGATTCCGAATTACCCCGAGGCTAGAGCGCTAGATTTCTCCCTGCTTGCCACGGGTGTGAACGTAAACGAGGGCGAAGGTCGATCCCTTGCCCGAGCCAGGATCGACAGCCACGACGCGCTGATTGTCAGAGGTGCCGACCTTGAGTTCGGTGACCGGGCCGGAGCTTTCTTCGCACTTAAGCTCTTTCGTTTCTTTGGAGTCTTTGGAATCGTCGTTTACGTCAACGCCACCTTGTTTATGCGAGTGACACTCCAGCACCTTGCCATATTTCTTGAGCTTGTCGCGATAGAAGTCGATGACTTTGGCGGCCGCGTCGTCAGACTCGTAACTGGCAACCACCAGCTTCATTCCGAAGGCTTCGGTGAAGAGGCTCAGGTTTGCCTGGTTATTGTTTTCGTCATTGGTCTTGGGGCGTGCGCCAGGGTAAAGCGGCAGGCCGATCTTGCGAGCGTCGGCATCGCTGCCCATGTGCAAGTCGCCCACGGAACTGTGGATGTCGAGGTTCTTATTCTGATTGGAGTCTTGCGCGAAGGCCGGCATCGTCAGGGCCAAGGCGAGAATGAGAGCAGCTGTCAGATAGCGAAGCATGATTTCCTCCTGAGACGAGCGGCCGATACGACGTAGCAAGCTACGTCTCTGCGGAAATTCTTAGATATCCGCGTCCTTACCGTGCGTTCGTACGTACACCAGCGAAAAACTCGATCCCTTGCCGTCGGGTTCGACGGCGACGATATGCTGGTTTTCCTTGGTGCCGACTTTCAATTCCACATTGATGCCGCTTGCGCCGTTGCAGGTCAGTTCGTGTGAGCTATGGTCTGAGTCCTTGATATCGCTGTCCACATCGAGGTGGCTGGTATGGCACTCGAGGACCTTGCCGTATTTCTTGAGCTGATCCTTGTAGTAGGAGACGAGTTTGGCGGGCGAATCGTCCGACTGATATTCGAGGGCGACAACCTTCAACCCATAGCCGAATCCCGAGATGTTTACGTTGGCGCTCTTGTCGTCGCCGCTGGAATCTCTTTGCTTGATTCTGGCGCCGGGATAAACGGGCAGACCCGTATCCTCCACGTTGGCGCCTTTGCTGACGTGAATTCCGCCCATGGGAGTATTGATGTCTACCTGCTTGTCTTCCCCATTGGACTCTTTCTTAACATTCACGCTGCACGCGGGAAACAACAGGGTGAGAAAAGTCGCCAATCCCAAAGCGAGAACGCAAGCGACTTGGAATTTATTGATGCGCATGCGGAGACCCTCCAACGGCAACTTGCGCCGGGCGCTCGATGCCAGTACCACGCTGAGCGACATTCGGAATGGTGACGGGCAGATGGCCGTGGATCGGAATCTCCCCGAAGAGCGCTTTGATCGCGGCCACTTCCGAAACTGTCGCGTTAGAAAAGGTACACATGTAATTTACGATCTTGGGGAAATCACTCGCCAGGTACGGATTCCCCATGGCAACGACTGCCGTCTTTTCCGCAGCGTGATCGAGCAATTGCTGTAGCAGAGCGCCAGTCGCGTCGGCCATCGCGACAGAGTTGCCGATCTTGCCCGCAGTCGGAATCACGTAGACCGCTGCAACCACCGTTTGCGCCTCGTCCACCGCCTGGAGCACTTCGGCGCTCATGTCCCCGGCCACGCGCGGGTCCACATAAATCACGCGCGCATCCGGGATACGGGCGCGGAACTCGCGTCCGAAGGCGCGACCCGATTCCGTGCGCATATCGTCAGAAAAGAGAACAGCCAAAACCTGGTTGTGCGTCTCCTCTTTGGTTGTATACGGAAGGGCGCCCTGGATGGTTCCCTTGGATTTCAGGGGTAAAACCTTGCCGTTGTCACGCACGAGGGTAATGGCGGAATTGGCGACCTGCTGGCCGAATGCGATGTTTTCGGGCTTCCCGACCGCAGTTGCGATGGCGCTGAGGTTAACGCTGCGCGAATCATTCAAGCCCAGAGCGCCCTTTATTTTCAAGATCTTCAGGACCGAATGGTCGAGCCGCTGCTTGGATATCTCGCCCGATTCGACGGCTTTCACCATGGCCCGATACGAGGCGCCCAGATCGGCCGGGATCAGCAGCAAATCGTTGCCCGCTTTGAAGGCCTCTACCGCGGCGCGGCCAATGTCGTTGGCGAAAAGATTTGTCAGGCCGGCCATGTCAAGAGCGTCGGTCACGATGAGGCCCTTGAATCCGAGCTGTTTTTCGAGCAGATCTGAGACGACAGCCGGCGAGATCGTGGCAACGTGATTGGGATCCGAGTCGAGCGCCGGGACCGTGACGTGCGCCACCATTACCGAATCAACTCCCGCAGAAATTGCCTGACGGAATGGGGGGAGTTCGATCGAATCGAGATGCGCGCGGTCGACATTGACGCTGGCTACACCCAGATGTGAATCGGTCGCGGTGTCTCCATGGCCGGGAAAGTGCTTCACCGTCGTCAGCATTCCGGCTTCGTGCGCGCCCTTGATGTAGGCCGTCACCAGATCGCCAACCTGCTTGGGATCTTCTCCGAAGGAGCGTGTGTTGATGATGGGATTGACGGGATTGGAGTTCACATCGGCATCAGGGAAAAAATTCCAATGAACCCCAACCGCTCGGGCTTCCTGGGCCGTAATGCGACCGAAGGTCTCGGCGTCTCCGACGTTGCCGTCGGCGCCGAAGGCCATCGCGTGAGGGAAGTTGGTTGTCCCCATCAGTCGCGTGGCGACGCCGCGTTCGAAATCAGCCGCGAACAGCAACGGCAGTTTCGAGTCGTGCTGCATGCGGTTCAGGAGTTCGGCGGCCTCGTAGGGTTCGCTGCGAAGCAGGAACGGACCGTCCACGTGGACGGTCATGGCGAACGAGCCTACATGATATTTCTGCATGTCCTCGCGCCACTGCAGGTACTCGGGACTCTCGACGTTCAGGAAGCTGGCGCGACACCAGATCATGAACACCTGGCCGACTTTCTCTTCGACGGTGAGCTTGTGGAGCGTTCGTTCGGCCCATTTATCGCCCCGCGCCGCACTCGAGGGAGCGGGGTGCGGATGCTTGTCTTTGGCGAATATAGGCAGAGAAAGAGCGACGATAAGGATGAAGGCAGATAAGATTCGTGGCATGTGGAAACGATAGCAGAAGAGCGGGTGTTGGGTAGTGGGTGTTGGGTCTTAGGAAAGCTCCGTCAGCGATTGAAAGCGGTTGATCAGGCCATTCAGGAGTCGCCCAACCTCACTGGCACGATCGGTTAGGTTTTTCCCCTCGATAGGACTCAGAAAGCCCAGCTCGTAAGAAATTGTGATCTGCGTTCGGAGTTCTAGAAGTGATCCTCGAGCGTGAAACAAGAATTGCAGCAGTTCCCTTCGTGAAGAACGCCCTTTCCCTTCGGCGATGTTGCTTGGAACCGAAATGGCCGACCGTCTCATCTGACTCGTCAAACCATAAATCTCCTGCCGCGGGAATGATACTGTGCAACGGTAGACTTCCAGTACCAGGTCCATGGCGCGCCGCCACACGGTCAGGTCTTCATATGTAGTAGCTGGTTTGGTGCCCACGACGGCAGGAGAATAGCAAACGAACCCAGTCTGAATCTGTGATATTTGGCACAGCGGAAGCCGAATTTCTGTGCAAAAGCCTGAGCGTGGCGGTCCAAAGACCTAACACCTCCCACCCAAGACCTTCGCCAGCACTTGCTCTTGAACCTGCGCGTCGTCGCCAAAACCTTTCAGCCACGTGACGTTGGGCTCGCGACGAAACCAGGTCAGCTGCCTCTTGGCATAGTTGCGATGCCCTTGCTGGGCCGCTTGCAGGGCTTGCTCTCGAGTCACTTCGCCGCGGAGGAGTTGAACCGCCTGCTTGTAACCGAGGGAAGACAGAGGCCATGGCGCATCGCCGTATTTTTCGAGCAATCGTTTGGTCTCGTCGAGGAGTCCAAGCTCGAACATCAGGAATGCGCGCTCGTTGATGCGAGCGTAAAGAGCCGCGCGATCAGGATCCAGTCCCAGGCGCAGAATACGGAAGCCTCGCAGCGGATCGCGCCCCTCCTTCCAAAGTTCGGTCATCTTCTGACGAGAGGCCAGGCAAACTTCGATTGCGCGGATCAACTTGGGTGTGTCGTTGGAGTGAATTTTTTCCGCGGCGGCGCGGTCGAGACGGATAAGAATTCGGTGCAGATACTCTGAGCCACGGTGCGCGGCGCGCTCGCGCAAGCGCTCTCGCAATTCCTCCGAACGCTGCGGACCAGGGAAGAGTCCTTCGAGCAGAGATCGCAAGTAGAGTCCCGTACCGCCAACGACGATGGGCAAATGCTGGCGCGACTTGATTTCCTCAAGAACCTGACGTGCCTGGCGCGCATATTGTCCGGCAGTGACGTGCTCGGTTGGGTCAACACAATCGATCAGATGGTGCGGCGCACGAGCACGCTCCGCGGTGCTGGGCTTCGCCGTCCCAATGTCGAATTCGCGGTACATGGCAACGGAGTCGCAATTGACGATCTCACCGTCGAATTTCTCGGCCAGCGCCAAAGACAATGCCGTTTTTCCACTCGCCGTCGGCCCAAGGATGACCACGAGCAACGACTCAGCGCTCTCGCCCTGCGTACGAGCCACGTTCAGCGCCAGCTCCAATGGATGTCATGCCAGTATCGAACCAAGGTGAGGACCAGCAGCACAAACGCGATCAACAGCAGACCGGTGGTTTCCGACGCGTAAACGGCGTGGCGGTGGTGTCGGTGCGAATCGTCCTGTGGCTCTGGGGAGGGCACGCGCATATTGTAGCGCTGCGTCCGGGTATTAGGTGTTGGGTAATAGGTCTTGGGTATTGAAAATGCGTCGTCAAGCCTAAGACCCTAACACCTACGACCCAAGACCCGCAGTGCTACACTACGGCGTCGTGCCGCAAAACAACAGGAGAGTCGCGCGGTTTGGAGTGTTTGAGCTCGATCTGAGCGCGGGCGAGTTGCGCAAGAACGGCGTAAAACTGCGCCTGCAGGGGCAGCCTTTTCAAGTGCTTGCGTTGTTACTAGAGCGCGCGGGCGACGTGGTCACGCGCGAAGAGTTGCAGCAACGGCTATGGCCCTCCGACACCTTCGTAGACTTCGATCACAGCCTGAATACGGCCATCAATAAAGTGCGCGAAGCGCTGGGAGATTCGGCCTCGAGCCCGCGATATGTCGAGACACTTGCCCGCCGCGGGTACCGCTTCATCGCGCCGCTGCAAAGCAATGTCGTCAAAGAGGCCGTCCTCAAATCTGAATCAGTCGTGGCGACCAATGCACCGCCTGTCGACCTGTCCGCCACGTCGCGGCAACTCTATCCCGCGCCAGCAACATTGCATCCTGAGCTCGAAGTTCCCATCCCGAATCGCTCTCTTACTCGTGGGCTCTTCGCGCTGACGCAGGTGATGTATCTGAGCTTTTATCTCGCGGCACTCTTTCGGCTACGTGCGATCCAGGAGATCGCAGACTCGTTTCTTTCAGTGCGGGGTGCAACGGCTCTCGTCGTTTCTGTCATGCTCACGGCCGGCGTAGGCATCCCCTTGCGCTGCTACTTGATGTCCGCTGTCGGCTTCGACTACCAGCGGCTGGGCGAAAAGTTCCGCCAGATGTTCCCCTTCATCCTGGCGCTGGACCAATTGTGGGCGGTTGCGCCGTTTCTCCTGATGGAGAAGATCGGCCTGGGCGCGGCTTTTGCGGTGAGCGCCGCACTGCTTTACCTGCCATTTTCAGAGAGAACGCTGATCCGGATGGCATACGTCGACCCGTCTCGAACCTAGGTCCGCATTTCCATGGAACTAACCTCACCAATCCGACGTAATCACGTCTAAGAGGCTGGGCTGAGGTGTGCGCGCCCGCCGGAGGGCTCTATGAATCTTGCTTTCAAACGCCTGTCGCTCCTGATCGTGGCCGTCGCAGCCATCTCCGTTTTGCCGGCGTATGCCGACGAATGGTCGAAGACTTACAACCTCAGCGGAAAGCCAGACCTGCGGGTCGATACTTCTGACGCCAACATCCACGTTTCCACCTGGGATCAGAACACCATCGAGGCCAAGGTCACCACTTTGCGTTACAAGATCGGCGAGGGAGGCATTCGGATCGAAGAGCACCAGAACGGTGATCTGGTCGAAATCGATGTGCACTTTCCGCATCACAACTTCACGGTCGAGTGGGGCAATCATCGGGTCGACGTCGAGATTCATATGCCGCGAGAGGGCAAAGTCAACCTGCGCACTGGCGACGGCAAGATCGAACTTGGGGGACTGAAGGGCGAAATGGATCTGCACAGCGGTGACGGATCTGAAGTCCTCGAGGGGGTTGACGGCAAGTTACGCGCGACGACGGGCGATGGTCACATCCGCGCCGACGGACGTTTTGATGCGCTTGAACTCAAGACGGGCGACGGGCGGGTGGAAGTACGCGCGGCCGCCGGTTCTTCGCTGGCCTCCGGCTGGAGGCTGGAGACCGGTGATGGCAGCGTCACGCTGGAGGTTCCTGCGGACTTCGCGGCCGACGTTGATCTGCACACGAGCGACGGCCACATCGATCTCGAGATGCCAGTCACGACCGAAGGCAAACTTCGCGAAAACGAAGTCCACGGCAAGCTGAATGGCGGGGGAAATTCGCTGATCATCCGCACCGGGGATGGGTCGATTCGTTTGCGGAAGGGCTAAAAGGTAGCTTGCGGGCTTCTCTTGTCGAGGGGGATAGTCGGCTCTGACTCCCCCTCCTGACTTCACCCCTTACTCCTCATCTGACATCCGGCTTGACCTTCTGGCTTATACTTTTGGGTCCCATTAGATATTTTGTCCTGACGAGGGTCTTTCCATGGCAGTGGTTCGCGTAAGTGCATCCGCACTTGCAGTCGTCCTCTTTGTTTCGCTGGCCAACGCACAGCAAGCGATCCCGCCCAAGACTGAACCAGCGCTGGACGTAAATTCGATGGATCGAAGCGTCGATCCGTGCACGGATTTCTTCGCGTACTCCTGCGGCGGATGGATCAGGAAAAATCCCATCCCTCCCGACCAATCGTCATGGGACACTTACTCGAAGATGCAGGACGAGAACCTTGCGCAGTTGCGCGGCATTCTTGAAGCGGCGTCGGTGCCTGACCCGAAGCGCAACGCCGTCACTCAGAAGATTGGCGACTACTACGCTTCTTGTACGGACGAGAAGGCGATCGACGCGAAAGGAACGGAACCGCTACAGGCCGCGCTGGAAAGGATCGCGAAAATCAAGTCGAAGGCTGAGATCGCCGACGTCAAGGCCGTTATGACGTATGAAAATGTAATCTTCAACTTCAGTTCCATTCAAGACTTCCGCGACGCCAGCCAGGTCGTAGCCAATGTAGATCAGGGCGGATTGGGTCTGCCCGACCGCGATTACTACGTGAAGGAAGATCCTAAATCGCAAGAGCTGCGCAAGAGTTACCTGGCACACGTTCAGAAGATGTTTGAACTGCTCGGGGACAAACCGGAAATGGCAGCCCTTGAAGCGCAGACGGTAATGCGCATTGAGACCGCTCTAGCGAAAGGCTCAATGACAAGGGTGGAGCGCCGCGATCCGAAGGCCCTGGACCACAAGATGACCAGCGCGGAACTGGCGAAGATTTCTCCTGAGTTTCATTGGCCGACCTATTTCACGAAGGTGGGAATGCCATCGTTGCCGTCCTTGAACGTTACGGCGCCGGCGTTTTTCAAGGCCATGAATGACGAACTGCGGTCTGAAAGTCTGGGCGACTGGAAAGTCTATTTGCGCTGGCGACTGGTGCACGCAGATGCTGATCATCTCTCGTCGCCGTTTGTGAATGAGAACTTCGCGTTTTTCGGAACGGCGCTGGAAGGCAAGGAGAAACTCAGACCGCGGTGGAAGCGTTGCACAGACGATATAGACGATCATCTGGGCGAGGCTCTGGGGCAGGCGTATGTCGAAAAATATTTCAGCCCGGAAGCCAAACAAAAAGCCTTGAAAATGGTGAAGGAAATTCAGGCTGCGATGGAGCAGGACGTCAACGGCCTGCCTTGGATGTCGCCCGCGACCAAGCAGCAGGCGCTCGCGAAACTGCACGGCATGGCCAACAAGATCGGCTATCCAGACAAATGGCGGGACTACTCCAAGCTCGACATCGTGCGGGGAGACGAGCTTGGCAACGTTGAGCGAGCTCGCCAGTTCGAATTCAACCGCGAACTGGCGAAGATCGGCAAGCCCGTGGACCGCGGCGAATGGAGCATGACTCCGCCGACCGTGAACGCCTACTACGATCCACAGATGAACGACATCAACTTTCCGGCGGGCGTGTTGCAGCCACCGGCGTTCGATCCCAACTCTGACGCGGCTCCGAACTACGGCGACACGGGCGGCACGATCGGGCATGAACTCACGCACGGCTTCGACGACGAAGGACGGCAGTTTGACGCTCAGGGAAATCTTCGCGACTGGTGGACTGAAGATGATGGGAAAGAATTCGTGAAGCGGGCCAGTTGCATCTCGGACCAGTATTCGACCTACACGGTCGTTGATGACGTAAAGATCAACGGCAAGCTGACACTGGGAGAAGACGTTGCTGACCTGGGCGGCCTGCTGCTCGCCTACATGGCGTGGAAAGAAGACACCAAAGACCAAAAGCTGGAACCGATTGAAGACCTCACGCCGGACCAGCGCTTTTTCGTCGGCTATGGCCAGAGCTGGTGCGGCCAGACGCGCGATGAGACCAAACGCCTGCGCGCTAATGTTGATCCGCACTCTCCGGAAAAATATCGAACCAACGGCGTGGTCTCAAATATGCCGGAATTTCAGCAGGCATTTCACTGTAAGGCCGGCTCGCCGATGGTGAATCAAAATCGGTGCCGGGTTTGGTAGGAACTGCGGGCCGAGAGCAAGCTCACGGGCCCTGCTGCACACCCTTGTCGGGTTTCGGTGCGACTTTCTTGAATTCCTCTGATTTTCCGCGGGGAATGGTCAACGTCTTCCATTCACTCGATCGTAGATGTTTCGCGAGAAATACGATCTGCCCAGTGTGCGCCGCATAGTGCGCGATCTGTCGATTGATGGCCTGCAGCACGGTGTGCGGCTCGGCGCGGATCGTCACCGTGCCCATCACGTCCTCAGGCTTGAGCGACTCGATTGCTCCGAAGACGCAGGCCCAACCCTCTTCCCACCACTGCATGACATCGGCGCGCGTGGTCGCGGGCGTCAGTTCAAATTCCTGATCGCGAAAGCGGTTCGGCTTCTCGCCGTCGCTGGTGAGGAAGTCGGTAAAGCGCGAACGCATGTTTCCCGCGAGATGCTTCACTAGAATGGCGACCGAGTTCGACTCCGGATCAAGAGTGACGAAGAAATCCTCATCCCGAAGTTGTGCCATTGCGCCCTCGCCCATGCGCTTGTGGCCGCGCATCTGGCGGCGAGCCTCGTCAAGATAGTGTGTTGCCAGCTCGGTTGTCATGGTTCACCTCGGTCGTTAGATGCTCGTGTCACATCGATGTCGCAGAAATACGAAGTCTAGGATCCCCAGCCGCCGCCGCCAGGTGTCTCTATGCGTATGCGCTCGCCCTTCCGCAAACGAGTACTGAATTTTCCCGGCATCTGCTCAACCGATCCGTCTTCGCGTGTGATGAAAGCCTTTCCCGGCGCGCCCTCTCCACCTCCGCTCAGTCCCCAGGGGCCGCGAGAGCGCCGGTCAGCCAGCAGCGTTACATCGCAATCGGTCATTACTTCAATCTCGCGGACAATGCCGTCGCCGCCGCGAAACTTCCCGCCCCCTCCGCTTCCCGGCCGCAGCGAGTACTTCCGCACGCGCAGGGGATACGCGTACTCCAGCGCTTCTGCCGGAGTGTTCAGCGAATTCGTCATGTGCACGTGCACGCCGGAAACTCCGGACTTGCCCGGCCGCGCGCCCATCCCTCCAGCGACAGTCTCGTAGTAAGCGAACGGTTCGTGCGTGCGCGGATCGATGCCGCCAATGGTCAGGTTATTCATTGTGCCTGAGGCCGCCGCCGGAATGCGGTCGGGAATCGCCTGTGCCAGCGCCCGCAACAGGACGTCCACGAGACGTTGCGAAGTCTCGACGTTTCCTCCGGCCACGGCTGCTGGGGGCCGCGCATTCACGATGGTTCCTTCCGGTGCGATGACCTCAATCGGCCGCATCAGCCCTGCAGCGGCCGGAACGTCCTCTGCCAGCAGACAGCGAAAAACATAAAAGCATGCCGAATAGGTGATCGCCGCAACCGCGTTAACGCTTCCCTCAACCTGCGGATCGCTACCGTTGAAATCAACGGTGACCATGTGGCGCGGGCGAACGCGCCCCCGCGCAGCGTCTGCACCGTGCAGTTGTTTGCCGTCATGAACCTTCACCGTCACCGCAATCTTCACCGGCCGGTCGTTGATCCCATCACCATCCAGAAAATCTTCCGCTCGATATTCTCCCGACGGCACGCGCTCGAGAAATGCCCGCATCAGCTCCTCGGAATAATCCAGCAGTTCAGCCGTCGCGCGTTTGGCGCGCTCAACCCCGTATCGAGCGCAGACTTCACGCAGCCTCTCCGCGCCAGTGTGACAGGCTGCGATCTGAGCGCCCAGATCGCCTTCACGTTCTTCGGGGGTGCGCACGTTGTTGAGCAGCATGGCGAGCACATCGCGGTCCATCACACCTGCCCGCATCAATTTCACTGGGGGGATGCGTACGCCCTCCTGGTAGATTTCCCGGCACAATCCCATCGATCCGGGATAGGCCCCGCCGACGTCAGCATGGTGCGCCCGCGAAGATATATAAAAGTCCGGGCGTGCGTTGGCGCGAGCCCCTCGCCCGCGCTTCTCCACGTGCACGGGCGCCACCAGCGTGATGTCCGGCAAATGCGTTCCGCCGCGAAACGGATCGTTCAGCATCACGACGTCCCCTGGCTCCATGGGGCTGGCATCAATCGCAGCCCGCACCGACATCGGCATCGAGCCGAGGTGAACCGGCATATGGTCGCCCATGGCGATCACCTCGCCGGCGCTGTCGAACACCGCGCACGAGTAGTCGCGGCGCTCCTTGATGTTGGGAGAAAATGCCGTCCGTCGCAGGGCCGCGCCCATCTCTTCGGCAATGGAGTGATACAGATTCTTGAAGATTTCCAGTTCGACCGGATCGCTCCGCATGACGCGCAGTGTACTACCAGTTGTTGGCCGATGGTCGTTTGTCGCTTGCCGAGTGTGTCGAAGCTAAAGTCTTCACCGCTCGTGTTCGCGACCGACCAACGACAAGCGACCGACGACACCGCAAAGAAATCCGATGAAAATTGCAAAATTCTGTTGACACTTTGTTCATACTGCCGCAATATCTTGTGTTATAGGGCCTTCCACTACCACGAGTAGGGTTGGCCTTTCGAGTACAAGGGCCCGGTAGAAACCTTCATCAAGGGAAAATCGTTCAACGGAGGATCCTTCAATGGCAACGAAGAAGAAGGCAAAAAAGAAGAAACACTAACCGTCAGCGAGGGTGATCCTCGCTTACACCGGATTTCACTGGCCTCTTAAGAGAAGCACCTCTTGAGGGGCTTTTCCTTTTGAGGTGCACGTCGGAAAATCTCCATGCCAATTGCCAGACCTGTGTCACAATAGGCAAACCACACGGCTCTAGCCGCGTCATCGAAAATGGCACCAAGGAAGAAGAGCGCGACGAAGCACAAGGTGGATGAGATCTTCATCCCCGACAAACTCTATTTCCGCATCGGCGAAGTAGCCACGCTCTGCCACCTGCCGGCGTACGTTCTGCGCTTCTGGGAGTCCGAATTCCCGCAGCTGAAGCCGGTCAAGAGCAGCACCGGGCAGCGCATGTACCGCAAGCGCGACGTAGAGAGTGTGCTCCGCATCAAGCAACTGCTCTACGAGCAGGGATTCACCATCTCAGGCGCGCGCCAGCAACTCCGTGCAGAGAACAAAACTGACAAGACGCAGGGTGCCATCCCATTCCCCACACATTCGAAGCCGGAGATCCAGCATATCCGCCAGGGTCTGCGCGAGATTCTGAATCTGCTCTCAACGCGCCGCACGGGATAGTCTGCACTACGCCTCTACCCAATTACTCCGCTCCAGAATCGTTGGAGGCTCGTAAGTTTTCCCGCGCGCCAGTCGACGTTCCTCTCGCCGCGTCGTCCACAGCAGCAGCGGACCAAGCACCGCCGGCAGCATCCGCGCGATGATTCCTGACTCCTGCCTGAATTCACGCCGCAGCGCTCGAATCTCTTCGCTAACCTTGCGGTCGACCTTCCTGAACTGCCTTTCCATGGCCCACAATGCCGAGCCGTAGACGCCAGCCAGCCGCCCCATGTCTTCCGCAAATCGTTTCCGAACGCGCAAGTCCGGTGAATCTTTGTAACGCTTCCATCCCGCCATCAGTGTCCGTGAAATACGGTACAGGCTCGGGCCATTCAACTCGAAGTCGCGCCAGAATGCCCAATCGAGAAATCGCTTCGAATCCTCGCGGGAAATTGCCGCGTGCTTGAAATTAAATTTAAACTGCCCATGCACGTCCGCATAATCCACGTCATTTAACAAGCGTCCTTCTTCTGACATCTGCTGGTACAGCGGCGTCCCCGGCACCGGCGTATACAACATGAACTGATGGAAGTCGGTGTCGTGCGAAACCGCGTGTTCGATTTCCGACATGATGTTGTCCGGAGTGTGATGCTCCAAGCCGATGATGGTCGAGCCCTGTACGCGAATTCCGTGCTCGCGCAACTCGCGCGTGAGTTCCCGCGTGTCTGAGCCTTGCAGCTTGCTGTAGCCGGCCTTGGGAGACTCCAGCCCCATCCACAACCACGACACGCCCAACTCCACCAACTCCTGCATGGTGTATTTGCGGATCGCATTCGCCGAAGCAAACACAGATAGCGACCAACTCTTGCCATGCTCTTTCATTAACTCCAGCAAACGCATTGCCCGCTCGCGATGCAGCAGGAAGTTCTCGTCCATCACGAAGAAGGAGTGCACCTTGAGTTCGTCTTCCATGCGGCTCATGACGTCGAACAGTTCGTCGCCTGTCTCAAAGAAGTTGACGAACTTGCCTTTGCCGCCGAAGAACGCCGAAGTCGTGCAAAAGTTGCAGCCCATGGGGCAGCCCACCGAAGGAATAATCGTCGCCGCGGTCGCACCCTTGCGCTCGGGCAGTCGAATGCCCATGATGCGCGTGCGCATTCCGGAAACGATCGACGGATGCCGGATCGGTGCACTCTCGTCTTCACCCAGGTAGCGCCGCATCCACGCGACGCCTTCGCCGCGGACGATGTGGTCCGCGTCAATCATGTTCTCGACTCCGGGAATCGCGGCCACGTGCCCGCCCACTACAATCACCGAGTTCGGAGAAAGCTTGCGCACCATGCGGCACATCTCGCGCACCTTGCCGACGTTCACGATGATCCCGGTGATGCCGACGATGTCATACTGATTGGTCTTCAGCTGGCGGGCGAAGTCGTCGCGGGTAGGGAAGTCGAGCACGGCGCAGGGCGCAGAAATGTTCGCCTGGATCATCATGATCCCCCAAGAGCGATGAAACATGCGCAGCGAGAAGCTGCCCTGTGCACGCGTGACTTGATTGTGATAAAGCTCCATCGGGTTGATGGAGCGGCTGCCAAATTCGTCGTCTTGCGCATACGGTCCGAAGACCGAGCTCAGCAGAATGCGGGCTTGTGTTCCCTTGGGATGTCTTTCTACGTTCGTGGGCTGACTACTATGATTGCTGACCTCTGTACTGCTCGTAAGAATTTCCAATTCTTTTCATCATCCGTTTCCCCCCACATGCCGTTATTGTAATCGTAGTCGCGCGCGACCTCGCTGCAGCCACGCGCCCGAAGAAAACACAAAAAGATTACAAAGGGAGGACAGTGTCCCGACGTAATGGGACACGAATGAGACACGATGGGACAGCATCAACTTGAACCCAGCGGACCAACTAGCCTAGAATCGGTCCTCCATGGCGGAGTCGTTACAAGTCGAGCGTTTGGACCGGGGAGTCTTGAGCTTTCATGGTCCGCTGACGATGGAGAACGTTTCTCCATTTCTCAATGCCGTGCGCCGCGAAGACGCTCCCACCATGATTCTGGATTTCACCAACGTCCCGTATCTCGATTCTTCCGGCTTGGGATCGCTGGTCAGCGCCTGTACTTCGTGCACCAAGGCGGGACGCCGCATTGCCCTCACAGGGATCAACAAGCGGGTCCACAAAGTTTTCGAGATCACCAAGGTCGAGCAGGTCTTCCTGATATTCCCGACGCTCTCCGACGCGCTAGAAGCGTTTACCAACGCCGGCACTGCGTAGTCGGGACTGCTTAATAGGCGTGCTTGCAGTCGGGGACTTTCAGAACGGACTTAATCAACGAGCGCTATCAGGATATAACGACCGTCACGCGGGCCGCGCCGCAAATCCTAAGCCTGACCACGGCGCGATAACAAGCCCTGTAGGCCGCTCACGGCCGTCGATGCGGCCCAGTAGAGCACCACGCCGGACGCCAGCCGCCAAGCAAAAAGCAATGTGAAGACAGCTGGAAGTAGAATCACCGCTGCACGCGACTGCTGCGGCCGGTGGAGACCGAACAAAACATCCAAGATTCAGGATCAGTGAGATGAGGAAAAGGTCGTATTCCCCGCCACGATCATACCCTGATTGGGAATGTGCAAGGTGCGGTAACGCTGTTTGAGCACTTGCGCCACAATCATCGAGACGACCGGATATAAGAATGGCACCAGGAACAGAAAGACAAACGGCGCGATCCCAAGGTTGCCAATTCCCGTTGCGGCAGCGACGATCGTCGCTATTCCTCGGCCAATTCGCCACAGCTTACGGATTGCCGACCAGTAACCGAGGAGTAGTAGCACCAGAAGCGAGTACGAATTAGCAGCGGAAAGGTTGCCCTTGAGAAACCCAATAGCTGTTACGAGAAGACTGCTGACAAAAACCAGGTTTATCAGTGTCATCACCGCGAACGCGAACCGGACTTGAGGAACCAAATCTGGTGCCGGAAGGGGTCTTCCGATCAGGATGCCATATCCTGTATGCACCGCAAAGTACGCGCCCAGAAGCGCGAGAACGGCATTGACCGTCCCCACGGTTCGGAACACAATCTTCACCCATTTAGGGGCCGCTGGATGCGGATCAATCATTGCAAGGCTTTTGTCCATTGCAAGTGTAGGTCAGCGTATCCGGAGGGCAAAGTTACCTAAATGCAGGACCGTTGTCGAAATCAGGCGATAGCGCTCATTGATCCATCAGATCATAGCAACGGCTTTGAAAAACTAGACGCGAAGGCCGCTGCGCGCGGGCCAGTTTGGTTCTTCAAACACACCGCGTCCATGCGTCGATCCGAAGACTGGCTCGGACCCGATTTACGCCACGCGTACGGGATTGATCTTCTTCACATTCCCCGCATTCACCGCATCGAGCCGGATGCGCGCCACCCGCGACGTCTCCTCCAGCAGTTCGTTGGTGAACTTGCCGCCTTCTCCTGCCATGACTGAACCTGCGGCCAGAGCGAAACGCAAGGCGTCTGCCTGATCCTCGAAATACAAAACAACTTGTCCCGACATATCACTTCTCCCTGGGCCAGAAGCCCTAAGCCGCGAGCGGTGCGGCTTTGGAATATCGCTTACCTGGAACGTTTATCTAGGAAAGATCGACTCGAGCCAAACGGCGCCTCGACGAACGTGAGCGCGGCCAGACGTTTCACCGATTCTCGGGGGATACTCCGTCGGGTCAAAGTGATTCTCTTGGTTCCACCCACTCACTAGGCCATGCCGCTTGTGCGTTCCGGCCCCATACCGTCAATTCTCGACAGAGCAGGCACGATCGTAACGGGAATTTGCTCACGGTTCGATGCTACAAATCTGCTGAGCACCCTCAATTTGATCAGGAACCTGGTATGGGAATGGTCGCCACTCTGGAGCAAATCACTCCAGAGCAACTCGAAGAATTCATTCAGCAACCGACGAAGGCCTACGATTTTCGGTTTGGGGATATGCTCGACAATCCTGAACTTGAGCCCTTTCTCGCTCTCCTCTCGGAGCAGATGAAAACGCTTCCTCCCGCCTTCAGGCAGGAGGCGCAACGAGTGGCGAGCCAACTGGCTTCCAAAATGCAAACGCGCAAGAGGCTGCACCTTGTTTCGGACCGGCCAGCAGCTCCGGCTCCTCCAGCCCGCGAGCAGTTTTTTCTGGAAAAAGACTGGCACGTGCTGCACTACGTTCTCAACGGCACCACCGAGGGAGGGGACGGCCCGCTCGCGGACGCGATTCTAGGCGGGGAGGAGCTTCCAGACGTCGAAGGCCTGATGGGCTACGGCCCCATGCGCTATCTCGACCCGCATCAAGTCGAAGCTGTCGCAAAAGCGCTCGCCGATGTCAGACCTGCGGAACTGTTGTCGAGGCTCGATCGGGAAGACGCCGAAGCCAAACAGATCTACCTGGCGCACACGCTGCCTGATGGCTGGGAATATCTGCCAGACCTGTTTCTCCGCTTTCGCGCCTTCTATTCAGACGCCGCGCTCAGCGGCAATGCCATGCTTCTCGACATCAGCTGAGTGGAACGTCCGTTTCAGCTATGATGTGCTCTTGAAATAGCCATGAGAAGCGCATCCAGGGTCGTGATTCTCATTCTCCTTTCCGCGGCAGCATGGTCTCGCCCAGCTGCCGACATCGCCAGTGTCGTCGGCTCTTGGGAAGGCGACTCGAAGTGCGCGGTAGCTGCCTCGGCGTGCCACGACGAGCATGCCCTGTACCGCATCGCTCCCGACAAAAAAGGTCCCGCGAATCTAACCGTCGATGGCTACAAGATTGTCGATGGCACGCCCGTATTCATGGGCACGTTGGCGTGCACGTATCACGCCGACCAATCCACCCTCAGCTGTTCGGGCAGTACCAGTCAGAAGGACGACTGGGAATTCCAAATCTCCGGCGACACCATGACAGGGACGCTAAAGATTGGGGACGAGAAAACTCTCTACCGTCGCATCACGCTGCGCAAGACTCATCCGAAGGAAAGTTAATGCCATGCCCGTCTTCATCTCCATGCTTCGTGGCCTCAATGTCGCAGGCCACAACCGCATCAAGATGGCGGTGCTCAGCGACCTCTGTCGGTCTCTTAAACTGGAAGACCCGCGCACCTACGTTCAAAGCGGCAACGTCATCTTCCGCACGAAAGAGAAGAACGCCGCGTTATTGGCAAAGATGATCCAGAACGCGATTGAAAAAGAGTGCGGCTTCCGTCCCGAGGTCATCCTCCGCACCGCGGATGAACTGCGGCAAGCCATCGCCGCCAACCCGTTTGCTCGACGCAAAGATATCGAGCCCGGCAAACTGCTGCTGACATTCCTCGCTGGTGATCCGAGCCCCGAAGCGCCCGCCACACTCCTCAAATTCAAGGATTATCCCGAGGAACTGCATCTCCTGGGCCGCGAACTCTACATCTACTTTCCCAACGGGGCCGGTAAGTCCAAGCTGCCGTGGTCGGCGGTCGAGAAGCTGGTAAAGACCACCGGCACCGCCCGAAACTGGAACAGCGTGACCAAGATGCTCTCCATCGCAGAAGAACTGGAAGCTGCAGGCTGACACTCCGCCCTAGTGCCGTGCGACGACGACGATCATAAACGTCCCTGGCTTAGCTTTTGGACGCCCCGTGTCCCCCGGTTTCTGCTCCTCAAACTCGAAGGTCGGCAGATATGCCTTATGCGTACCCGTATCGACGTCCATCGTTTTGGCGCCAACAGCGGTTGTCACTGTTTGCTGGATTTCGAATTTGCCCGGCGCAGTCTCGCCAACTATTACGAGCTTGCCGTCGCGACAGCTCGCAAACGTCTGGCTGCCGTCAAACTTCGTCGCATCCACGCCAGCGCCAATGGGCAGATCCGCCAGCACCTTGCCGTCGTCTGCACTCATCACGATCAGCTTCTGGGGTTTCCGGCAGCCGATAAAAAGATGCCGCTTCGTGGTGTCCATCGCCATCCCCACCGGGGAGCCGCCCGGGGCGACCGGCCAGTGCGCCAGTACCTTCCGCGCCTTGATGTCTACAACCCCAATCTGATCCTTGTCCTCGAGGTTGATATAGACCTTGCCCGCCCCGTCGGAAGCCAGAAACTCAGGTTTGCCGCCCAAGGCTATGGGTTCATCCATGGCGCCGCTCTTGGGATCGACATTCGGCTTGAGTGTCATCAACAGCCCGTCATCGCCAGAAACCACCAGCACCAACCCGCTGGCGCTGTCATAAATAATTCCGTCGGCATCGGGATGAGCCTTGATCGTCCCCAACACTGCATTCGTTTTGAGATCGAAGATCACGACTGCGCCCTCGCCGTCACTGATGAATCCGCGCCCCGCCTCGGGAACCAGCGCGACTCCGTGATTGTGCTTCTGGCCGGGAATATCCGCGACGACCTTGCCTGACTCGGCATCGATGACCATCGTATGCGTGCTTCGGGGGACGTAGAGCAGGTGATTCTTTTCGTCCACCGTGATGTAATCCATTCCGCCTTCACCACCAATGTGAAAGGTCTTTTCGACAGCCCAACTGCTTTGCGCAACCGATCGTGCGGTGAATGTGATGGAGAGGAGTGTCAAGAGAACGGCCACAAAGAATTTCTGAAAGCGCACAGGATTCCTCCGAGAGAATTTCCGGCGAAGACTACGATTTGCCAACGTGGACGGTGACTATTCTGGCAGTGCCACCTGAATACTTGCTGAAATTACCGGTCGAAAAGTTGGTGAGGTTGCGACGTGCCGGAAGGATGCACCCCGAAGCTGGGTTGGGGCGAGGTGAAAATGGTCGGGGCGATAGGATTTGAACCTACGACCCCCTGCGCCCAAGGCAGGTGCGCTACCAGGCTGCGCTACGCCCCGACTCTATTGCTTCACTGATTCTAAATCACTTCCATGATTGGCACCATTCGGTGCCGTTTACGGACTGTCCCTCGTAAACAGGTACGGACTGACAGACGAAGCACGGTCTGAAACGCTTCCACTGCAATCAGCGTGTGATGAGGCTTCCACGAGGTGACCTACCAACTTGCGGTTTGGCGGCTGATCGGACATCGTTGATGCGGATGCCCCGGCGCAACCTGTAACATCGCCTTTCGTCGGAGGAACTGAAGATGGGCTGCCGCAGCACAGTTCTCGCTTTCCTTTTTCTTTCAAGCGGGACGCTGATTCTTGCTGTCCCAAGGCTTGCAAAAAAAAAGGGGACGGAAGTGTCTCGAAGTGCGACCGGGTCTCAAGATTCCGATTAAAATTATGATGTATGGCAGTCTCTATCGATCTGCAGAATCTCGGCGACGTTCAGCTCTGCAGGGAAATTACTGCGCAGGTCGAGCACGTATTTAGCGACCGACTGGGCGTGTGGCGCGTTTCAATCACTGGATCGCGGGCGAGCGAGAACTGGGATATGTGCATTGAAGGACCCAATGGGTTCGAACGCTCTTACAGTCTGGCGGATTCGGCCGGTGAACATCAGCCTGAATTGATTCGCCGATTGATTGCCCAGTTAGTGCCCCCGAGCGTCCAGCCCTGATCAAGCCTAGCTTCAGATGCACTGTTCTCTTCGTTTGGTTAGAGTGTTGTGCGCGCGAACGAGTGCTATGGCCAAGAAAAAGATTGATCCATTGAACAAGAAGGCTTATGGTGCGGTTTCAGCCGCGCTCACAGCCGCTGCGGACTGATTCGGCTTCACTCGAAAAGGGGAGGCTGGGCCCCGGCCTTTCCCTCGTCTTGAAAGTTGCTCAGGCCGACACCCACCAGGCGATAGCGTTTTTTCGGACCAAGATCCACTCGTTCCCGCAGCTTCACAGCGATCTCTGTCAGTTCTTCCGAGGACGATGGAGGAGCACTCGGAGTGTGGCTGCGAGTCAGGATCTTGAACTCGCTGGTCTTCAGCTTGAGAACTACCGTCCGCGCGATTCGCGACTCCTTGCGCGAAGCAAACCAAAGTTTTTCTGCCAGGCGCCTGATCATGGGCTCCGTCTCTGAGAGTGGCACGTCATGCTCGAATGTGTCCTCGACGGAGATCGATTGCGTGGGCCGGTCCGGCACCACAGGATTTTCGTCCATTCCGCGGGCGAGTTCGTACAAGCGCACACCGTAGCGGCCAAATTGCGCTTCAAGCACCGATAAACCCACGCCTCGCAAGTCGCTCACCGTCTTGATTTCAAGTTTGGCCAGTTTCTCTTCGGTGACTTTGCCCACTCCGGGCAGTCGCCCAACCGGCAAGGGCAGAAGGAACGTTTCCACCTCCGCTGGCTGAATCACGAACAGACCGTCCGGCTTCCGCCAGTCCGACGCAAGCTTTGCCAAGAACTTGTTGGGCGCCACTCCGGCAGAGGCGGTCAGTTTCAATTCCTCGCGGATTTGCTGCCGGATTGTGCGCGCCACGAGTGTCGCGGTCGACAATCCGGTCTTATTCTCCGTTACATCCAAATACGCCTCATCGAGCGACAGGTGTTCGATCAGGTCGGTATGACGCTTGAAGATTTCTCGCGTGCTCTTCGACACGGCCCGATAACGTGTGAAATCTGGGGCAATGAAAACCGCCGCCGGACAAATTCGTTCCGCTCGCACGGCGGGCATGGCCGAGCGGACTCCGAAGGCCCTTGCCTCGTACGAAGCCGCGCAAACGACGGAGCGGTTGCCCTTCCATGCGACGATAACGGGCTTACCTTTCAGCTGCGGATCATCCCGCTGCTCGACCGAAGCGTAGAAAGCATCCATATCCACGTGGATGATTTTGCGCATGCCCATTGACAACCATCGTATTCCGGTCCGGAAAGAGGTAGAAATTCGGCTGCCACTATGCGAAATCCTACGAGCGGCGTCGAGATCAATAGCCGAGAAGTCTAGTACCAAGGTCACGTTGGCAGAATAGTCGCCTTCTCTAAAATGAATTCTGGCCGTTTTCTCCCCGCAAAACGATAGCTGGCCGCATTTTTTTAGGTGGCTACACTTCAGTCAATGTCGCGTGGCCCTTTTCCTCGAACCGCTCATTTGCCAGCAGAAGGTCTGGCTGGAGGCGCTGTGAAGCAATTTGGACATTCGAACTCCGACACCCAACAATTGGGTCAACCACTTGCCCAACGGTCTGACAGAATAGGAAAACAGGCAGCACGTCGTGTCAAAAGCGGCACCCTTTGGAGCCTGCGATTGTGGCAGGTCGTTCTAATCTCGGTCTCTCTTCTTGCCGCGTCATTCCTAAGAGCCGCGTCCAACCAGGAGCCTGGCGCCGCGCCGGTCCCAGCCATCGAATTCACCGTGCAAACCGGCCATTTGGCGGAGATCCAAGGCCTTGAATACGCGACGAATGGCAAGTTCTTCGTCAGCGCCGGCAAGGATTCCACGCTTAAGCTCTGGTCGCCAAACGGCACATTGATACGCACCATTCGCACCGGTCTCTGGGTCAACTATCTTGCTCTCTCGCATGACAATCAACTCCTGCTGGCTGCTTCGCGCATCGGAAATATCTTCCTGCTGTCACTCGATGGACGGGTCGTCCACCGCTTTCCCGATGTCTCGATGAAAGAGGGTTTCATCTCCGCGGTTGCTTTATCCGATGACAACCGCTATTTCGCAATTGGCACGACGCGAGGGCTGGTTCTTTATCGGCTGGACGGTACCGCCGAAACGCGGTTGCAAACGGAAGGCGACGCTTCCGAAGTCGAGAGTGCCCTCTACACTCGCGACGGACGTCTCATCAGCGGCTATTACGATGGCAAGCTCCGTTTCTGGACCAGCGAAGGAAAGTTGCTTCGAACAGTCGTTGCTCACGAGTATGCCGTAAGGACATTGGCCCTTAGTCCAGATGGCAAGACACTGGCGACCGCCGGAAATCCCATTTTCTTTGGGGAGGCTCCGAAAAACATAAAGCCTGTCACGAAATTATGGGACCTCGATGGCAATCCGCTCGGACAGTTTTCGTCCCAGTTCACGCAATGCCTCCGCTTCAGTGCCGACGGGTTAAGCCTTGTCAGCGGTGGCCGCTCCGATAACGAGGTACGCATCTACAAGAAATCGGGAGAACTGTTGCGCACCATCAAGGTTGGAGAAGGCGCCCAGCGCTCGCCTTACCTGATTGCGCTAGCGCCCGATGGAAGGACCTTGATCACAGCGGACGACAATATAGATCCGCCCGGGCTCGAGATCTGGAATATTGACGGCAGCTTTGAACGCGCACTGCTCGGATTGAGCGGGCCGATGACCAACGTTGTTACGTCGCCGGATGGAAATCTCATTGTCACCCTGTCGGCGGACCGCCAAGTACGAATCTGGTCGATCAGCGGCCGACTGATCGCCAGCCTGCCCGGTCACAAGGAGTACCCAACCGGGCTTGCCTACGCACCAAACGGTAAGTATTTTGCCAGCGGCGGTGACGAGGTGATCCTTTGGGGGCCTTTGGGCCAGAAGTTGGATGAGTTCACCGGATTTAAGGACGGCGCCGGCGTACTCGCCTTTTCGCCGGACAGTCGCTACTTGTTCTGCGGCGATGGCGGAGGTTCGGTTCACATCTACGATCTCGTGCAGAAATCGGTTCGGCATTTGAAAGTGCATGACGGACGTGTTTACGCGCTGGCCATTGCTCCGTCGGGAAAGTATTTTGCGACCGGCAGCCATCGCGAAGACGTGCGCATATGGGATTTCGATGGGAGGTTGCAAGGTGAAAGCCGATTTGATGCCAAGGTGACACGCCCAGTGAGTCCGGCCTACTCGCTTGCGTTTACTCCAGAAGGAGACAAAGTTGTCGCTGCCACCACAAATGCCGAGAAGAGCCTCCAGATCTTCGATCTCAAGGCGCAACTCGTGGATTCCATCAAGGTCGCGAATTCTTTTCAGGGCGGCGCGATCGTATTCTCGAAATCAGGCCATTGGCTTGCAGCGACCGCGAACAGTACGGTAACGCTCTGGGATTGGCCCACTCGGAAGCTTGTGCGCGTGCTCAAAGGACATGGCGACTTCATTGAAGGCCTGGCTTTCACCCCGGACGAGCAGCACATCGTCAGCGCAGGTCACGATGCAACCACGCGGGTATGGCGAGTCGACAACGGCTATTCGATGGCGCTCCTGGCGCATGGCGGGGACTGGATCGTCTACACTCCCGATGGATATTTTGATGGTTCGCATTACGGCGGAGACCTGGTCGACATCACCCGCGGCCTCGACACGTTCGCGGTCGATCAATTTGCGATTCAGCTCAATCGGCCGGATCTGATCCTGAGCCGAATGGGAATCGGTTCGCCTGAGTTTGTTGAGCATCTTCACTCAAGATACGAGCGCCGCCTTGAGCGAAGCGGATTTCACGTGAGTGCAGGCGGACTTGCGCTAGCCTCTCCCGAGGCGCATCTCCTCGCGGCCAAGCAGGATGGCAAATTCGCCCAGATCGAGGCCGAACTCAGCGATCAACATTACCCACTCCAGAGTTATCAGATCTATGTCAATGATGTTCCTGTTTTTCGCGCACCGGGGAAACCCGTCAGCGGCCAGAACGCCCGCGTGAGCGAACGGATCGAACTCGGACTTGGCGAGAACAAGATCGAAATCAGTGCTTTCAACAGCCAGGGCGTCGAGGCACTGCGGGCTCACTGGTCTGCAACGTATCGGCCAGAATCAAAAGACCTGAAAAATGATCTCTATTACATTGGCTTCGGTGTTTCGCATTACCGTAACCCGGCACTCAACCTGCAATTCGCGCATAAGGATGTCCTGGATCTCGGCACGGCCCTTGACCGTTATTCCGGGGCGTATCGACACATCATTGCGAAGACCTACATAGACGACGCGGTTACTCGCGAGAACGTGCTGAAAGCGGGAGAACTACTCAAGAACGCCGGCGTCGATGACACGGTTGTGATTCTGGTTTCTGGGCACGGAGCCTATGATCTCTCGAAAGAAGCCACGTACTACTACGGAACGTACAACATTGATGTCAAGAACCTCGCCGCAACAGCAGTGAGCTTCGATGAGATTGAGTCGCTGTTGCGCGACATCGCACCCCGCCGGAAACTATTGCTGCTCGACACTTGCGAATCCGGCGAAATGGATGAGACGACCAAGGTAGAACTCACGGCAAGAATGCGCGAGGCGGGCTTGGCCGCCCGCACGAGTCCAGCATTCCAGCAGGCACATTCGAGTCAGCCGAAGCGGGTCTTTCTCTACGAGCGGGACCGCTACATATATAACGATCTTGCCCGGCGCACTGGCTCAATCATCTTCTCCGCATCCCATGCGGGCGAAATGTCATTTGAGTCCCCCAAGATTCAGAATGGTTTCTTCACCCATGAGGTACTTGAGGCACTTGCTTCAAGCCAGGCTGATCGCAACCAGGACGGCAGAATTTCCATTGATGAGTTGGAAGCTTTCGTGTCACTCAAGGTAGCGATGATGACCGGAGGTTTGCAGCGGCCCACAGTTGACCGGGACAACATCAATCAACGCTTCGGGTTTCCACTCTTGCACTGAGTTCTTATGACGAGATGCTGATCGCCGACAGCACTGGATTGGGAAACGAGCGGAGGAACCGAACTCTTACCCGGAGTACGAAAACAGTTTCCGCGAGCGCAGGTGTGAGCGGAAGGCTATAGGTTTTCCTGGATGAAGCGTGGGCTCAGGTGAACGTCGAGCTGGATCAGCGGCGACTCGCCTACCGCCTTGAAACTGTGGATCTCGCCGGCCTTGATGACGAAGATGTCTCCAGGGCCGCCTTCGAAAGTATTGCCGTTGACCGTCCACACTCCTCTGCCTTCGCGGATGAACTGAATCTCATCATAAGGATGCCGATGCGGGCTTGGCCCGGAGCCAGGCTTGCCATGGAACAAGAACACCGAAATGTTGGTATTCCCGTGCTCCGCTCCGACAAACTCATGCGAACTACCGACAAAAGGCAACTTCTCTTGCCGCACGTGATGCATTTTCGTTGTCCTCCCAAGTGCGTTAGATGAGTGCGGCCGCTGTCGGGTTTCTAGAAGTGGCTGGATACCCTTGCTATGGGACAAGTACCCGCATCTTGGAACTGAGACGGCAGGTCGCTTGCGGATCGAACTCAGACCGATTGGTAGGCTGGCGAGTCTTGCAAGGAATCTAGACCTGCTGCAAATCTGTGTCAGGCGCTGGATATCCGATAACTCTCAGCATCGCAACGATCTGGCCCTTGTGGTGAAATGCATGCGTTATGACGTGCAACACGATAAATGCAGGACTTCGGAGTTCGCCGCCCCAATCCACGGGACGCTTGGTCAGGGTCGTATTAAGTTGCTCTTCTGTGAGGTTGCCCAAGAAAGTTCGTGTCGCCGCTCGAATACGGTACTTCGCAGCTAGCAAGGCCTCCATGTTTGGGCAATCTTTTTCGTTCCACCCGGCAAAAGTCTGGTTCTGCAAATCGCAGATCCAGCCTTCCTCACAGGTCAGGATATGTACAAGTTGCTGCCAAATTGAGGGGTGGCCGAATCCTGAAATCGGCTTGTGGTGGAATCCCTCAGGCACGGCTGCGACATGGCGCAGCAAAAGATCCAGCCGCTCGTGGGTTGCGGCATGTAATTCGATAATTCCTGCTTTAGTGAACATGATTTGGCTCTTTTTCCGTGGCTTCTGCGGTCAGTTTTCGATTCTGTACCGGCTTGACGAGCATTCGCAAGCAGTCAATCGCATAGACGAAATCAATATTTTCAATTTCCCTCTTTAACCGCGGAACTGTATTTATACGTGTGGGGCAGGTCAACCCCGACCTGCAAGCGTGCTGGTCCATGTTTGTCGTTCGTTCGGGTTCACGCAACCCTACAAAGGGGAATCCTTGCTCAGCCGTCCATCGCAACAAAGGAAAGGAAAAGTCTTTCTCGTCGGTGCTGGCCCGGGTGATCCGGACCTGCTGACTGTAAGGGCTGTGCGCACTCTGGGCATGGCGGATGTCGTGTTGCATGATGCCTTAGTGTCGCAAGAAGTACTCACCCTCGTCTCTTCGGGCACCCGGATTGTGAATGTTGGGAAACGCTGCGGGCGAAAGAGCATATCCCAAGAAGCGATCAGCGAGTTGATGCTGCGGTTCGCCTCGAACGGAGAAGTCGTCGTCCGGCTGAAGAGTGGTGATCCGCTGATTTTTGGGCGTGCAGGAGAGGAACTGGATGCCTTGAAGGGGGCCGGCGTTGAGGTCGAGATTGTACCCGGCGTCACTGCGGCACTGGCCGCCGCCGCTACTGTCCAAGTGTCGCTGACGGACCGCAGGAGCGCAGAACGGCTGCTTGTGATTAGCGCGCATCGCGGGCACGGAAAGACTGATTCAGATTGGAGCGGTCTGGTGACGAGAGGAACCACTGTCGTCGTTTATATGCCCGGTGAGTATGGCAGTGTTGCGGCGGATCTTCGTGGAGCGGGTTTAAGTGGCTCTACACCGTGCGCAATCGTTTCCAAGGCTTCGGGCTCCGAAGAACAGTCGTACCACACTACTCTCGCTTTGCTCGACCAGGCGCCAATCTTGCCGGCTCCATGCGTTCTGATCGTAGGAGAAACCGTGGCAAGGACGGCGTCACAGAAGTCGCGGTCGCTTTGTCTGAACGCCGTCCCGCTTCAAGGTGATTTCGCGCAGGCGTCCGAATCCTCGCGTGGGTTCTGACTGGGATCTCTTCCTCGAGCGAGTTCCGTAAAGGCTCAAGCAGTGGCGCGAGTTCTTTCAGAAATGGATGTTGGTCTCCAGGTACGCGAACTGCCCGTTGGCATCCTTCGGATAGATTGATGCGATCACGCCTTTACCCCAAGCGCGGCCATAGTACAGAGTCGTCGCAAAGGAGCGTGTGACCTGATAGTCGGCACTGAAATCCACAACATTACCGAGTCCACGGTTGCCGTTGCTGGGGCGGCCTGTGTATCCAAAGGTTTTCGGCTGGAACGCGCCTCCGCCGAGATACCAGAGATCGGATGCACTCGCCAACCGCAGAGTATGCAATTCGCCGCGAAGAGCAAGCTTCGACGTCGGGCGCACGTTCAGCGTCCCATATAGATCCTCGTTATTCATCATGTTGTAGAAGGGAAAGCGCGCATACGGGCGGGGAGTGGGTAGAAGCTGAAAGAAAGTGCTGTGCCTGGAATTACTCGGATCACCATCGCCGCTACCGTAGGAGTAACCCGCACTGATCCATGGTTGCAGGACCCTCAGCGGCAGTTGCCATCCGGCCTCGCCCACGAATGCTCCGGCATGCTGCGACTGATTTCCCCAAGAACCGTCTTGCACCGCACCCCAAAGCAGGAAGTCGAACTTGCCAGCCTGTTGCGCGTTGTAAACGTGAGCATAGTCCAATCCATAAGTCGCGATCTCGATCCTGCCCAGGTCCGTGGCCCGAATCGCCTGTGGACGGTTGTCGGTCTTTAGAACCCGAGTACGGTGGTCGACGTAGCCCATGGCGAAGACGCGGAGCACTCCCGCATTCTGTTTCGTGCCGATCAAACGAGTGTAAGTCCCGGAGTAAATGTCGACGTCCAGTTCGTCCATCCCCTTCACTTGGAATACTCCCTGCGTTGGGCGCGCGCCGAGAAATGTCCAGTTGTTCTGTCCAGAGTTCAGCGAAAACTGGACTCCGTCAAACGCCCGCTGCACCGCGCTAAAGCCGAAGTTTGAGATCAGGCGATTGGCAATGCGCGTCTGGACCACAGTCGCCAGCAGCGGGTCGCTGGGCTTGACTTCGGCGCCGTCGAAATATTCAAAGCGCCCCACCTTCAACCCGAACGGCCCGAGGTGCTTGAAATTCACGAATGCCTGCTTCACAAATCCGTTGGCCGTGTTCACGTGGTTGTTGTTGGCGGCGTAATAGGTTCCGCCCATTCCGAGTTGGCCTTGTGGAGCCGCGACCACAGCATTATCCGGCACGCCAAGCAGCGAAGGCTGTGCGCCTTCGAGAAACCAGTCGACGTGCTCCCCGGTTTGTCCAACGCCCACCCGCAGCAGAGAGTGCCCGAGACCATAACCGCTGTTTCCAGTATTGCCTTCAAACCAGTTCCAACCCTCGGCCCGGGTGCGCCAGTTGATGGAAATGTCCAATGGCCCAAGCTTGTGCTTGGCTGGCGGCGCGCTCGCCGGTGGAGTTGACTGAGGTGTGGGACTGCTTGACAGGTTGGCGACGCTGGCCGCGAGCGTCGGAACTGCCTCCAATTCACCATGCACTGAAGGTTGCGCGTGTTGTGCGAACAAAACTCCCGACAAAAGCACGACTGTACCTAAGTATTTTGCGACTCTCGGTTTCATCTCAATGTCTCCTGTTTATGCAAGCCCGCTTGAACCGGGCACACGGGTATTTCATGGAGCAAACCAATGTGTGTGGGGAACTCAACACAAAAATGATGCCGTCATTTCTGAGTCTTCCTACGCTTCACGATCGCGAGCTAAGGCTTGGATACGACGCGGTATCCGAAGGCGTTCGCATAACATGCATTGCCTGCGCTTCAGCCTCAACCGGGAGGCGGCGCATTCGACTCAATCTACGATGGCGCGAAGACCTCTGGCTGGTTGCACTCTAGCGAGTTGCAAATTGGGTTCGGAAATCAAAAATATCTATCACTGCGATTATCTGGAACTAGTCACGTCAAACCGCTGACTTTGCTAGCGGTAGCGTCTGTCCCAGCCGTCCTCGCATCGATTCTCTTATGCGGACTATCGTTTCTTTGCGTTTGTCCCGGGCAGGTTTTATGGGCAATTTAGAGGTAGCCTTTGTTCGCTCTGGAGAGGAATGTTCAAGCCGCCGCGCCTGTCGGGAGAAAAGACTCCGCTCTTCCCGATGTTTCTGAAGCTCGTCAAGCGGCGCTGCCTCGTGGTGGGCGCAGGCAAAACAGCGGAAGAAAAGATTCCGACATTACTTCGTTGCGGAGCAACCGTCACGGTGGTAGCCCCAGCGGCTACTCGGACGGTTCAAGCTTGGGCGTCTGATAAGAAGCTCATTTGGGAACAGCGGCGCTTCGAGGTTCGCGACCTTGACGGCATTTTTCTAGTTGTTGTCGCCACTCCTTTGAAGACATTGAACAGAACGATCTTCGAGCAAGCGCAACAGAGGCAGATTGTGTGCAACGTGGTTCGCGATCGTGCTTTCTGCGATTTCTACTATCCAGCAGTAGTTCGGCGCGGTCCGCTGCAGATTGCAATTTCAACCGCGGGCCACAGCGGAGCGCTCGCGCAGCGCCTTCGCAGACAGTTGGAGTTGCAGTTTGGTCCGGAATGGGAAAGCTGGTTGCGATGGCTGGGCGAAGCCAGGTCGTCGCTTTATGACGATCCTCTCAACCCGCGGCGACGACGGACGATGCTGCACCGGCTCGCGAGTCCAAAAAAACAAGCAGAATTCTTCCAGCGTTGGGGCATTCCGTCCAACAATAATCGGCGAAGCAGATAGTAGCGTCACTTCGCGGACATGTACCTTATGGAACCCACAACTTGGTCCACCATTTTTCAATCGCTAAAATCAGCGTAGCCAACGCGCACTACGGTGGCTGGATGCGCCGGGTGTCCGGTTGTCTGCTCCGGTTCAGCTGGCGCCGCAGTTTCTGTCCAAATTCCAAACACCTTGTGGCCATACGCTGTCAGCCAAGTGTAATCGCCGAGAAATGCCGGTTGATGGCTCTCAAAGGAATTCTCCTCCCACGCGTAATTCACGAATGACCTGCCTCCGTCCGTGGAACGCGCCAGGGTGAAGCCCGTCTTGCGATTGCCCGGATCCTCACGCCGGTCATAAAACTGCACATACACATCGCAGGTCACAGGGTCGACTGTCATCCACTGGAAAAACTGGTCGATGCCGTCGTGCACGGGATCATTATTCACTCGCACGGGTTTCGACCAGGTCCGGCCGCCGTCAACGGAGGAGACGCAAAACACGTCCACGTCGCCGTTGCTGTAGTCGCTCCATGCCAGATATAGCGGCTCGGCACGCTTGCCATTCCGCCTGCCTATGCCAATTTGCGGAAAACCCATGACGCGCGACACGCCCGGAATGCCGCCTGCACCGCCGAAGTAAGGAGGCGCTACGTCGATCACCGAACGCGAAGGAGCAAACGTCTTGCCGCCGTCGTGCGACTGCGTGAACGCGATCGTGAGTCCATCATTCCATATGGCGTAAATCGTGCCGTCTGCGCCGACCACGCCCACAAAGCCCACAAGACCGCCGTTATCATCGCGCGGTAAGCCAGCGTGCGTGCTAATGCGTTTCGGAGTGTCGAAACTCTTTCCGCCGTCGGTGGAGCGCGCGAACAATATGATCGATTTGTCGATCTGCCATTCGATCCAGCCCACGTAGACATTCCCTGCATAAGGACTGTCAGCGTGAGCATCCGCGAACACGCGCGGCATGTCCTCCATTTGCGAGATTCCTTCGGCTTTGTCGAACGCCTTCACGGGCACGGCATCTTTATCCCAAGTCCTGCCGCCGTCGTGAGAACGGCGCACGAAGATTCCGTTTCGGCCTGCACCGTGTCCCCAATAAGAAGTGCTGCCGAGCTTGTCGAAGTGCAACGTCGACAGATAGACGTTTCCCTTGTGATCGAAGGCCACAGAGACATCACCGCCCCCACGCCACCCCTCGATCGGCGGCAGGTCGGCTAAGGCGAACGTCTGGGCGCCATCCGTGGAATATGCAATCGATGCGGGTTGAAATGCGGCCACAACTTGACTCGGGTTGTTCGGATTCACGGCGATCGACGGTTCGTTCGCATGAACCTCAGGGGGCGAAATCGTTGTGACGCGACGGTGCGGCGCTGGAGGAAGGAGCGATTGGGACAATCCAAAAGGACTGACCAGCAGCACACTGAACACGAACGCGAGTCTGGATCTCATCTTTTTTCTCGTGAACCGGCAGGGAATAGTGATTGCATCAAGATAGGATATTGTATACAAATTCGAGAGGCCACACATTCCTTCTTCCTAAGTTCATTGGAGGTCGTATGAGGTTCTACCCGAGATCTTCCTTATCTTTATCCAGCCGCGCCGGTGTGGTTTTATGTGGGTTGCTCCTGCTTCCGGTTCTGTTGTTCAGCCAGGATGAGGAAACTATCCGGCAAGGTCATCCGATCGGAACGGTAACCACCCAGGGCGACATGATCATATTGGAACTCAACGATGCAGCTCTAGGGAAAGCGAATCTGTTCGATCTCGTTGGTCACACGCTGCATTTCAGCCTCGACGGCCCCCACTATCGCGTAGAGAATGGCGCGTTGCAGTGGGATCCGGACTTTGGATCTGAACTCAAGGGCGCCGATGTCGCTCTCCACCAATTTGCGTTTCCCTTCTCCGGTCAACGATGGGATTCCTTCCACGTGGGCACAACCGGATCGATCCGGTTTGGAGAGCCGGCACAGCAAAGTAATCCGATTGCCAACGGTCGAAGCGATGGCGGCGTGTCGATTGGCCGTTTCGATCCGTTGGCTGAAGCGGCTGGAGCCTTGATCGAAAGCGCTCCGGCGATTTGCGTCTTCTTCAAGCCACGCACATCTGGACCCCACTACGTAAAGGAACTGGCGGATCGCGTGGTCATCACCTGGGATGTCACCGAGCCGTTCGGGAACATTCAGGACTTCACCTGGTTCAAGACGGTGAATCGCTTTCAGGCCGTGCTCCATCGCGATGGATCTATCGACATGTCTTACAAGGAACTGGCTGCGAAGGACGCGATCGTGGGCGTCTATCCGGTAATCAATGGCCCGGAAAAACAGCTGGCTCGCCTCACCGCAGAGCCACATCCCCAATTGCCAGCACATCTGGATGTTCGGAATATCAAGCTTGCGGTTGTTGATGGAGCCCTTCTAAGAGTTACTTTTGAAACGCGCGGCCCGGTGCTGGCAGAAGGCGATGCTGCCATTGACGGAATCATCTATAGCATTCTTTTTGATACGCACCAGCCGGTCGCGGTAGGCAGCGCAGCCGCGAGCTCGCCGATCTCGTGGACGGTGCGGGGATTTGCCCGGCGCGGGCGTTCCAGATATGTGGCATTTGGTCCCGGAACTTCACACCGGGTAAAGGCAACCGGAAACTCAGTTGTTATCGAGGGAGTGCTCCCGGAAGAATTCCGAGAAGCGGCGCAAGTCACGGTCTCTGCCGAGGTCGCCACACGCGAACATCACGAAGCCGTTGAACGCCTGGCGCCACAACCCGTTCGCTTGACGGGCATCCGCAATCCTGAAGTTCATCTTTCTACTTTGACTCGCAAAGACGGTCCGTTTCCGGTCGTGTACGAATCATTCCATTATCTGGCTCTGCCGCGGCCGCAGGATCTTTCCTGCACGGTGATCAAGGCTCTGGGCGACAAGTTCGACTTCCTCGCTTACTACTCCGATTTCCGAATCGATAACCAGGAAGCAGGCACTCCCAGCGACGGACCGAAGGGCGGCAATGTGCTGGGCACAGGCGAGAATCAACACGACCTCGATTCGTATTGCACCCAGGGTCGGTTCCAGTGGGGCTACGTGCAACCCGTATACGCGGAATCAAACCAGATGCAGAAATGGCCTCCCGAAGGAGCGTCAGTCGGAAGCGATCACGACATCACCTTCTATACTCACCAACTTGAGGAAAGTTCTTCCGACCGAAAAATGCGACCCTACAACTACGCGATGTCGCAAATTGGCCACGAGATGGGCCACCGATGGTCGGCGTTTTTGTCGGCGAAAGTCAATGGTGAAACCATCCAGTTAGGTCCGGTCCATTGGGATCGCGGGCTGCAATCGCCGGTTGCGTTTCCCTATCAGCGGCCGGTTGAGGCCTCGGCGATGGGAGGAAGCGTCTGGCAAGACAATTTCGACGGAACCTACACGCAACTCGACGACGACTACTATGTGCCCGCCACCGGTTATTCCTATCTTGATTTGTACCTGATGGGATTGATATCACCCGCTGAGGTGCCGGACTTTTTCCTGCTCAAGAATCTCGTTCCATCCGGAAGAACCACCAACGGCCATCCGATCTTCAAAGCGGACCGAACCAAGGTGACCATCCAAGAGGTCATTGCCGCGGAGGGACCACGCGTCCCCGACGTCGATCACTCGCAGAGGATCTTCAATACCGGCATCGTGCTTGTGGTCGAACATGGGCATTCTCCAAGCCACGATCTCAGCGAAAGAGCCGACGCGATTCGCCAGCGGTGGATCGACTATTGGGCGACCACGACCGGACACCGCGCTGCGATGACCACGAATCCTAAGTGAAGGCTGTTGTTTTTCTCCAATCCAATTCACAACTCCTCCCTAGAAAGTCGAAGCTAAGGAGATTGGCGGTGGGCAAGTAGGCGGCTCGAGAGACTTCAGTCTTTTTCTTGACAGTCGCAGGTTCCAGCTTTCCACGTAATGGTGAGCGAATGTTTGGGTTGATGGTTCCCTACATAATTCACTTCGAGTACGTTATTGCCGGGCAACTTTTGCTGAATTCCCAGGCAACTCAAGCATCAGACCGGTTACGGCCTGTACTTCAACGTGAACTACACTTATAGCCACGCTCAGACCAGCCGCTACCTCGGGGACTACTACACCGCTGATTCTGCCCTGGTGAATTTCGTCACTCTGCGTAATCCCAATTTGAGCCGTGGGCCTTCTCCCTACGACCAGCGCCATACTTTTCGCACATTCCTCACCTATGACTTGCCCTTCGGCACAGGCAAAGTATGGAAGACGGGACACGGTGCGATTGATCACGTGATTGGCGGCTGGACGGTAGGTACGATCGTCACCCTGCAGAGTGGACGCAACTTCAAACTGCAGAGCGGCTACAACACCTTCAACTATTCCAATGCCTATTGGCCCAATTCATGCGACTCCGGCGTGGTGTTGAATGGAATGACAGCCAGCCAGCTTCAGAGTAAGGTCGGTCTTTATCCCGGACCGACGCCGGCAGAGCCGAAAGTTTTTCTGCCGCCGAGTTTGCTCACCAGCAACGGCAGCGCCAATCCAGCTGTCATCGCGCCGCCGAGCACTCCTGGGCAACTTGGACAATTGGTCTATCTCGTCGGACTAAAATTCGTCAACACCGACATCTCGCTGGTGAAATCGATTCCGATCAAAGAACAAGTAAGGTTCAATATCTACGCCGAATTCTTGAACGCGTTTAACCATACCAACTGGAACGTGCTCGACGGGTTCGCGGGAGGAACCAACAATCCAGCGGAGTATGCAAACATCAGCAGCAGCACGTTCCCGGCATTGAGCGCGCCGTACTCGCCGCGCAACATTCAATTCCGTCTGCAACTGACCTTCTGAGCGATCTGCTCTAACACGCGGGCGTCTCGGGGTGCTGAGGCTTTGCTAGCGCGAACGTTTGGCGCGTCAGCCCCTAACGCCTGCTAATCAGGGATTCGAGGTGCAGCAGGTCCCTGCCTTTTTCTGATCCCAGGCCCTCGGGTGAGTGACCGCGTTGAGTCTGCCTATTTCACCTCGCGAGTCACGGGGATTCTCCGGCAGGGTATAATTTTTGGCTGGTATGCAGAAGCCGCGTTATGCGTTGGTGGCGTATGTAAGGAGTCTGGCAGGAGAGTTCGTCGAGAACCTCCGGCGCGAGCTGCACCCCGATCTGCCCCATCTCGCGGCCCATCTCACCATTCTGCCTCCTCGCCCGCTCCTCGGGACCGAGGCGTCCGCATTGCAGGTACTGGAGCGAATCTGTGGAGCGGCCGAACCTTTCGAAGTCACTCTCGGCGCGGTGGAAACGTTCGTCCCCGTCACTCCCACCGTGTTTATTCGCGTAGACGCCGCCGCCTCACGCATGTGCGGTCTGCACGGCCAGTTGAATACCGAAGCCCTCGCGTTCCAGGAAGAGTGGCCTTATATCCCGCATATGACCATCGTGAAGATGGGCAGTGAGCAACAGGCGCTCGATGCTTTCAAGATCGCCAGCGAACGCTGGGCGCAGTATGCTGGGAGCCGACGCATCCTGCTGGAAAGACTGAAGTTTGTACGGGAAGATGCGCAGAATCACTGGGTGGACCTGGCCCCTGTCGTCCTCGGCCGCAACTTGGTTTCGCGATAGGTCAACGTTCCTGCGCACAAAATTAGGGTATCCGCTGTGACTCTGTCCCGTTTCTGACAACCCTTCCGTAATCTCCGTCCAGTTACCGCCGACACACGCGCACGCAGTTACTGGCGCCACGCATACATGGCCCTAGGTACATCTCACTCCCGTGCATTGAAAAGCCCTCACCGCGGCTGTAGATAAAGAGTATGGCAGGCATTCGGAAACCCCGCCAAACGCCACTTGCGACGCGGGTTTTCGGGTAGGGAAGAAGAGGGAGACATCTCACATGCAGATCGGAGTCTACGGTTCGGGGTACCTGGGAACGGTCATTTCGGCCTGCCTGGCAGATTTTGGCACTCCAGTTTCCTGCTGCCATCCTGACCGGACACGCATGGTCGAGATGGCGCAAGGCAACATCCCCTTCTTCGAAAAAAATCTGAAAGAGATCATCCGCCGCAATGTTCGCGCGGGCCGCCTGGCGTACTCAACCGACATCGAATCGTTTGCCCGCAAGACGCAGGTGATTTTCCTGGCCGAAGACAGCGTGGAGAACCTGAATGACATCGTGATGCGCATTGCGCGCCTCGCGTCCAAGCCGCCGATTCTCACGATTGTCACTCCCGTGCCCGTGGGCACTGCAAACGCCCTCGAGAAGAGCGTGAAAGACGCCGGCCTCCAGGCCACAATCGTGTCGCAGCCCATGTTCTTCACCGACGGTTGCGCGGTGGAAGACTTCAACTGGCCCGACCGCCTGATTCTGGGTTCAACTTCCAGCGAAGCGGTCCAGATGCTCAAACAGATTTTTCATCCGCTGGTGATGCGCGGCGTGCCCGTGATTGTGACCAACCAATCCACCGCCGAGTTGGTTCGCGAAGCTGCCACTGCCTTCGTCGCGACGAAAATTTCCTTCATTAACGAAGTGGCCACGCTCTGTGAGCGCGTAAATGCCGACGCCGTGAATCTGGCGCTGGCCCTTGGCCTCGACAAGAAAATCGCTCCCCGCTGCTTGCAGCCCGGAGCCGGCATGGGTGGCGTCTTCGCCGAGTCCGACATGGATTCCCTGACTCAACTCGCGCAGTCGAATGGCGTTTCCCTGAAAGTTCTGAGCGCCGCGCGCGACGTTAACCAAACGCTCGCCGATCGCCTAGTCGAGAAGATCGCGCACACCTTGAATACAGTCGAGAACAAGGACGTGGGTATTCTCGGCCTGGCCTTTAAGCCAAATACTAATTCTGTCGCCGGATCGTCCTCGATGCGCCTGGCCGAGTCGCTGGTTTCGAAGGGTGCCCGCGTTCGCGCCTATGATCCCGTTGCGATTCCTGAAGCCAAGACGCGCCTGAACGATTCGGTGCGTTACTGCGACACTGCTTATGCGGCTGCCGAAGGTTCTGATGCTCTCGTTGTCGGCACAGGCTGGCCCGAGTTCCGTGCCCTGGACTTTGACCGCATCAAGCACTTACTGAAGAAGCCCGTAATCGTGGATACCAAGAACTTGCTGGACTCAACCCGTCTGCGCGCCCTCGGCTTCGAATACGTAGGCATCGGCCGCGGTTAGTTTCACCGAGCATCTGCACGGCCCATGTGGCGGCGGGTGCTCTCCCCCTTTAATACCTTCATGAATTTGTCATTCCGAAGCGCGGCCCTATCGCGCGAGGAACCTGCTTTTTCCCGCCCATTGCAGAGCAGCCCAAATCTCACGACCTACCCACCCGAACCCTTCTGACAGCCTGAAATACAGTTGCTATAATGAAGAGCTTGCGGTGGGAATAGCTCAACTGGCAGAGCACCGGACTGTGGCTCCGGCGGTTGCGGGTTCGATTCCCGTTTCCCACCCCAATTTTTTTGACCTTCCGCATTGCGGCACGGCCCTGTAGCTCAACTGGATAGAGCATCAGTCTTCGGAACTGAGGGTTGGGGGTTCGAGCCCCTCCGGGGCCGCCACTTTTCCAGGAAATTGCCCGCTTTGAAGCTAGTTCGCTGGCCTTTTGGCCACTGCCGGATTGCCCAAATCCCTGGTGGCGCGCCCCCTCCGGCTAGGATAGAATTTGCATTCGCTTCCGCTGCATGAAACGCATCTTCCAGTTCCGTGCCTCTTCCTCCCAGCTTGGCCCTCTTGAGGAACGCCTGCTCGAAGCTCTATGGCAACGCGGCAACGCCACGGTCCGCGATCTGGTCGACGGCGACTGTCATGACTTGGCCTACACCACGGTGATGACGACTCTTGACCGTCTTTTCAAGAAGAGTCTTCTGTCACGCGAGGCCGAGGGACGCGCCTTCCGTTACAAGCCACAATTTACGCGCGAAGAGTTGCAGCGCGAGGTGGCCGGCGAGGCCTTCCGGCGGTTGCTCGATGCGAGCCCGTCGTCGTCATTGCCGCTCTCCTATTTGGTCGAGATCGTGACCGAGCGCGATGCGCAACTGCTCGATGACCTTCGCCGCTTGGTTGAGAACAAGCGCCGCGAGTTGCGCGCCAACGAATTACGCACCTCCGAACCGCAACCGAAAGGCGGGGACAAAGCTTAATGTTTGCCACCCGCGGCATCGCCGTCTCGTTCTCGGTTTTCGTGATGGTGTACTGCGTCCTGTCCCTCGCCGTGTGCTTCACCTGGCGCAAGGTCCGGCTCTACAGCGAGAAATATCCTGTGCGCCGGATGGCAGACCTCTTATTCGCCGTGCGCATGTTCCCGCTGGTCACCGCGGCAATCATCACCGCTGCCTTCACCGTACCCTCTTTTCTCCTGCTCGAGCCGCGTACCATCGACGAGCCCATGGGAGGAGTTCCTCTGGTGCTCGGCCTGTGCGGCGCTTTTCTTGGAATCTTCGGCGTCGTGAACGCATCCTTGGCCGTCCGGCGAACTTCGCGCACCGTGGCAACCTGGGCGACAGAAGCTCAGCCGTTGAATTCAGCTGCTCCAGTCCCCGTGCTGCGGATCTCTCGCACCGTTCCCGCCATGACAGCGGCCGGCATTTTGCATCCCAGGGTGCTGTTGTCAGGCGCCGCGGAGTTCGCGCTCACCGCGAGCGAACTGCAAACCGCGCTCAATCATGAACTGGCGCACGTGCATCGCCGGGACAATCTGAAGAAACTCCTGCTGCGTCTCGTCGCATTCCCGGGCATGGCTTCTCTCGAAGCAGCATGGCTCGAGGTTACGGAAATGGCAGCAGATGATGCAGCCGTCTTCAGCGCCAGCGAAGCCCTCGATCTCGCCTCAGCACTGATCAAGCTTTCACGCCTCGGCCCGGTCGAGCCTAGCGCAGACCTGACCGCGGCCCTGGTTCACAGCCCAGGCAAAGTCATGAATTCCCGCGTGGAGCGTTTGCTGACTTGGAGCGACGACCGCCGTGTGCCCGCGCAGAGCCGTTCCCCGTGGTACGGTCTAACCGTCGCAATCGTGACCGTCGCGGTCTTCGCGGTGACCTACAGCCAGCTGCTAGTGCACGTTCACACCGCTACCGAGTGGCTGGTGCGGTGAACGCCACCCTGTAACTCCTCCCGCACGCTGGCTAATCAACAGAAACGGTTAACTGCCCCTTTCGATTTGGGGATATCAGCTTCTCGTTACCTGCGTTATCTTTCCCGGCCCATACCGAGCGGTCCAAAATTGCTCTCAAACCGACATCGAGAAGTTGAAAGTGGTTATGACGATTTGGGCAAAGATCCCGGGCCCCAGGCGAGCGCAGTTTTCTGCCCTCCAGCTGTTTTTCCTCTGCCTTGTTTCTCCACTTCTGTTTGCGCAATCATCCGCATCTGATATTCAAGAGGCCTCCGCTGGGAATGCCCAGGCACAATTCACCGTCGCGAATGACTATTTTCGTGCGCGCTACGTGACGCTGAACTACGCAGAGATGTTGACTTGGTACCGGAAATCCGCTGCCCAGAACTTTGCGCCTGCGCAGAATCAGCTCGGCAGCATGTACGAAAACAACCTCGGCGTGCCGCAGAATTACAAGCGCGCCGCGACCTACTACCGTTTAGCCGCGAACCAGGGCTTTGCGCCGGCGCAGTACAATCTGGCGGGTTTATTCGAGGCGGCACACGGAGTTCACCGTGACTACAAACAGGCTCTCATGTGGTACCGCAAAGCCGCCGACCAGAATCTCTCCGATGCCGAAAGGGAAGTAGGTTACTTCTACCAGTGCGGACTTGGGGTCAAGCGCGATTATGCGCAGGCTCTGGTTTGGTATCGCCGCGCCGCTGGCCACGGCAACTCCGACGCGGAAAACCAGCTAGGGTTCATGGCCGGGGAAGGATGGGGCCAGCCAAAAAATTATGACGATGCTCTTTCCTGGTACTACAAGGCCGCAGAACACGGCAATGCCCAGGCTCAGGAAAACATCGGCTATATCTTTCAGCATGGTACTGGCGTGAAAACTGATTACGTGCAGGCGATGCTCTGGTTTAACAAAGCTGCTGCGCAAGGGAACAGCGATGCGGAAAACCAGCTCGGCTGGATGTATCAATTCGGACAGGGCGTTAAGACCGACAATGCCAGGGCTTTGACTTGGTATGGTTTGGCGGCCGACCTTGGAAATGTGCAGGGGGCAAATAATCTTCAAATTCTCACCGACAATCTGCAGGACGACGGCGGAGAGTGGCAAAACGCCACTGCCCCGGTCAGCGATGCTGTCATCGCGCAAGCTCAACGCTGGGCTAAAATCCAGGATCTTCACCGCCGCATTGACAAGGCTGAGGCCGAGGCCGTGTACCAGGCCGATTACGCCTACCAGGACGAACATATCGGTCACGGCAAGAGCGCTGGCATGACCAAGGTCTTCAACGCGATGGGAAGTGTTGGCGCCGTCCAGCACCATCTCGAAGCTGAAAAATATCGCGCCGAAGCTGAGCGCCTGCGTGACGAGCTGGCTCAAATCGAAGGCCAAAACTAATCGAGCCTCGGGGTCCTGGTCCCCGACTTCAGCTTGCGATGCCTGAAAAACTGCTCATTCCCGGAGCGCCATAGAAGAGCGTCCCCGTTGAGGGCCGCTTAAGGCCGACTGCCCGGTGGCAATTCCCTCCTTTGACGGCGCCGCTATACCTTTTGACAGGTTCCATGACGGGACGAGCAGCTTAGGCTCGACTTTGCATTGTGCTGAAAGCAATCAAAAAGCTATTCGGCTTTTGCGGTGTAAAAAAAAGGACGGATTCAATGAAGAAACAGATCATGCTCGCAATGGCGCTCGCCTTCCTGCTGTGCGCGCCGGCTTTTGCGCAAAGAGTAGAAATCTACGGGGGAGCCCAGTTCGAGCATCTCCAGTCCAGCTACAACGCCTTTGGGTGGAACGGTTCGTTGACCGGGAACTTCAAACATGTTCTGGGAATTACTGCGGACTTCAGTGGTGTATACAAATCACATCAAGTTAGTTCTTCCGTTTACACCTACACAGTCGGTCCCGTCCTCACTGCTCGCCTGCCAGTAGTCCAACCCTTTGTGCACGCGTTGTTCGGCGGCGCATCGATTTCTGGTGGAGGGACGAGCGACCAGGCTTTTGCCATGCTCGTTGGCGGCGGCTTAGACATCGGGCTTCGGAAAGGGATCGGAATTCGCCTGGTACAGGCAGATTGGCTTATGACCAAGTTCAAGGACCAAACCCAGGACCATCAGGGCAGGGTTTCGGCCGGCATCGTTATAAAGTTCTGATGCTGGGGCCAATCGCCCCCGAGCTTAGAAATTCACTCGCACGCCCAACTGCGCGGCAAATGGAATCCCGACCGTCGTCCCCGGCCCGAAGAAATCTCCCAGACCGCCAGCTGGGAACAGAAGTTGCTTCTGCGGGTTGGTGATGGGCACCATCGCCGTGCAACTCGGATCCGTGCAGATCGCAGTCGCGTTGGCCAAATCGTTCACTGGGTTCGGTAGTGCTGAAATGTCGGTCACATAGTTGGCGCCGGGATTATTCCGGTTAAAGATGTTGAAGAACTCGGCGAACGGCGTCACTTCCCAGCGCTCGCGAAACCGGATTGGCCGGCTCACCCGCAGATCCGCCTGAATGAACGGTGTTCCCCGAAATTGGTCGAGTGTTGTCTTGACTCCATTGACCACGGCTCGATCTCCCACTGGAGTGGTCAGCGTAATCGGCCGCGCGGATTCTCCCTGCGTGAGAGTCGTCAGCTCGATTCCGCCCGGAAGATGAAATGTCCCCGCGATCACGAAACGATTCAGCACATCTTCGCCCGACGGCCCGTAGTCGCCCGGAGCAAAGGGGTTCAGGGGATCACACACTCCATTGACGTAGTCGAACAGTTCTCCCAGGAAACATCCCCAGGTTTTCGCACTCGAAAGTGTGTAGTGCGCGATCAGGTTGAAGCGTCGGTTCACGTTTCCCTGAGCGACGATCATCAGGGCGTTGTAGCTCGACCGGTTGTCCGACTTGAAAAGATTCAGGTTGGGCACCACACTCGCCTGATCCGCGTCGTAGTTTGGGTCCGACGTTGGAATCAGGGGCGTGAACAGGTTAGCGCCGCTCGTGAAGTTGTATCCGCGATACCCGTGATTGCCCTGCTCGTGCGTGAAGTCAGTGCTGACCGTCCAGTTCCGATTGATTGCATGCTGCACGCCTCCGCTGACGTGAAGCGCATAGGGCGTCTTGTAGTTTGAGTCGATCAGATTGCCGGCAGCAGCGGCGCCACCCTGCAGGCAGCCCCCGCCAGTCAGCGAGTACGCTCCGCTCGTGCCCGTCAGAGCGCATGGCCCGGTGGCGACGTTCGTGGAGTTCACTCCTTGAAACGCCGTGGCCCAGCCACCCTGCGCCAGATCGTTGTAGTAAAGCCCAAACCCTGCACGGAACACGGTATTGCCGCTGTTACCAGGCGAATACGCAATTCCCACTCGAGGCCCGAACTGCTTGCGGTAATCATGCGGTGCTGACGAAACCACCGGAATCTGCAGTCCCTGCAGAGTCACCAAGGCAGGGTTCAGCGCCTGGCTATGTCCGGAACCGGTGAACAGTCCGAACGTAGTCTGCCAGCGCAAGCCGTAGTTGAGGGTCAGGTGCCGCGAGAGCCGCCACGAATCCTGCACATACAGGCCAAGACGTTGCACGCTCTGCGAGAAACCCCCGTCATTCTCGGGCGTGAAAGCAGCTCCGTCAGCGTAGTCAATCGGAAACTGCCCCGGATTTGCCACATAGAACGTCGGATCTTCCGGGAACGAGTACAGCGTCTCCTGGTTCCCAGGAAATGCCCCGGCGAGAACGGGCTCGTGAACGAAATTGATTCCGAACTTGAACGAGTGGTCTCCGGTGGCGTGCCCTACGTCATAGCGGAACTGATACTTCTGTTGATTGCGCAGCGAAGGGAACAGCGTGATCGCAGTCGCGAACTGGTTGTCGCCGTAGGTTTCAAAGCCCGATACCGTTTGCGACGACAGGCTGAACGGAAATTGTAGCGCGAAGCCCAGGTCGGAATTGCGCACCTGGGTCAGATGCAATTCGCTGGCATCGAATACGAACGTCCCCAGCCACCTGGGGCTGAACTGGTATGTGTTGCTGATGACCGTGTTGAAATAATTGTTGTGGGTGGTCATGCCCGTGGAGGGCAGCGTCCCCTGTTGCACCAGGTTGTTGTGCGTAAGGTAGCTGTCCGTAGAAGTTCGCAGGAACCATTCCGATTTTTCGGACTGCGCCCAGTCAAACCGCACTGAGCCCATGTAGTCACGAAATGGAATCTTCACGTTCGGCGGCACATCGACCGACGGCACACCCGGAATCAACCCGTCCGACGCCAGTTGTGCCAGCGCGTTGAATTGCGTCGTGCTGTTGGGACTGTAGGCGATGCTCGCGTTTTCATGCACGTACTCAAACGAAGAAAACATCCAGACCTTGTTGCGCGCCAAAGGTCCGCCCAGCGTCGCCACATAGTTCTGTCGCGAGAACGGCTGCTTCGGATTCGGCGCAGGATTCTCAATCGGAAACCGCGCGTTCAGCGATGCTGCCCGCTCGTAAAACGCCCCGCTCCCGTGCCATTCGTTCGTGCCGCGCCTCGTCGTGATGACCACTGACCCAGCAGTCGTCCCGCCCGTGTCGGCGTCTTCGTTCGCCGTGCGCATCGCAAATTCCTGAATCGCGTCCGGCGAAAAATTCTGCAAGAATCCGCCGATCCAATCGTCTGAATTATCTCCGCCGTCCACCGACAGATCATTATTCAGCCCCGAACTTCCGCCCGTTGCAACAGCCGTGATCCGTGCCTTCGTCGGATCCGACGGCTCAACCGGTTCCGTTCCCGGCGCCAGATACGCAATGTTGGCAAAGCTGCGCGACGCCAGCGGCAGCGTTTGCAAATCCTGGCTACTCACCACTCCCTGATGCACCACGCTCACCAGATCAATCGGTTGCGTCGTGATCGAAGAACTCGCACCTGCCACCGTAATACTCTGCGCCGGAGCCGCCGCCTTCAACGTGACCGTAACTTCGCGCACCGAACTCACGGCGATCGCGACATCCGCCTGCGCCTGCGCAAACCCCGCCGCACTCACCGTGATCCGGTACCGGCCCGGAATTAAATCGTCCAGCCGAAACTCGCCCCTATCCTCGGTAGCCGCCTCGCGGCGCATCGCGGAGTCCGCCGACTCCACCACGATCTTCGCCCCGGTAACGCGGGCTCCGCTGGCGTCTTGCACTGCCCCCCGCAGCGATCCCCGCGGATTCTGTGCCTGTAATGTGAGGGTTAAAAAAATGATGGCTGCAACGACGGATATCTGTCTGCGCAAACACTTCCTCACTTTCGGAAAGTCGGGCAGCAGTGACTACCCAGAACTCTGGAATCGGCAGCGCCCGGGGAGTTCTGTAGGAATTCGCACTTCACGCGGTTGACCCCCCGGTTCCCCGATGATGCCAACTCCCACAGACTCCGAAAGCGCTACTCCAACCGGAAACCACGACTGCAGATTTTCAGATTGCTGAATCCCGCATGTTTGGAGTCCCCGGCCGACAGGGAGCGAGATTATCGCGGAAAAGCAGACTACTACCAGCACTCGTAGAATTGGAGGAGTTCGTCGTTACTGTGGCGTTGTCATCCTGAACGGAGCCGTCCTTCAGGCGAAGTGAAGGATCTCGTTCTCATCCGGCCCCGCGCGTAAGCCAGCCTGCACCGCGCTGAGACTGTTGTCTACGTTGTCCTTGAAACCTTGAAACCTTAACCTTGCCCTAATCCGACCACCTCTGCGGCGTCCGGTCCCACCGATGCTTCTTCAACTCCGCCAGCAGCGCTTTATCAAGCGGCCCGGCATCGCTCGTCGCAATATTCTGGCGCACATGATCCAACTTGCGCATCCCCGCAATCGTCGTGCTCACCGCCGGGTGTGACAGAATGAATCGCATCGCCATCTCCGGCAGCGTCATTCCGGCCGGAAGAATTTCCTTCAACTTGTCCACGCGCTTGATCGTCTTCGCCAGGTTTTCCGGACCGAAATATCCCGCGCGCCAGTCGCCCTTGGGGAAGCGCGTTTCCAGCGTCATTTTTCCACCCAGGCTGCCTTCATCGAGCGGCACCCGCGCGATCACGCCGACGTTAAGTTCCTGGCATACCGGAAACAACTCGTCCTCCGGCGCCTGGTCGAAGATGTTGTAGATAACCTGCACCACGTCCACGAGTCCCGTGCGCAGCGCCTTGATCCCGTTCTCCGGCTCCCATCGATTGATGCTCAGCCCGAAATACCGGATCCATTTCTCCCGCTTCAGCTTCTCCACGGTCGACCGAAACTCCGTCTCGCCTGTCCACGAATCGTCCCAGACGTGAAATTGCAGCAGATCGATCGTATCTACTCGAAGCTGCTTGCGGATCATGTCCGCGTACCTGAAAACGTGCTGTGCCGAGAAAACGTCGCTGTACTTGTACTCGGCCCGCGCCGGCCACCGGTCGTTGCCCGGAGGAATCTTCGACGCCGCATAAATCCGCTTGCCCCCATTGCGCGCCATAGTCTCGCCAAGCAACCCGTCGCTCTTGCCCTCGCCGTAAGCCCAAGCCGTATCGAAAAAATTGCAGCCCAAATCGATGCCCAGTTGCATCGCGGCCAGCGATTCCTTATCGTCCGACCCGCTCCACCCGCTCATGCCCCAGAGTCCGTGGGCCACGTCGCTGACTTCAAATCCAGTACGGCCAAGCTTGCGATATTTCATGAGGATGCCTTGTGAAAAAGGAGTGTCCGCTCCGCGAATGTTTCAGAAGCGCTGACCAAGCATATATCGAACCCCAAATTCCAGCCCAATCGCGCCGCGACAAGAATGCAGGTCGCAAATCGCATCTCAGGCGATGGCGGTGCAGTTTGGAAATACTTGCCCGAACCGGTTCTGGTGCAGTTTGGAAATCTAAAATAAATTTATCATTCCGAAGCGCGGTCGTAGCGCGCGAGGAACCTGCTGTTTTCCCGCCACAAGCAAACAGCCCGCAGACTAAGGTGATCGCCGGACCCATGCGGCTTTTTCGATAGCACTCATCAAAATTTTGCCGCCGCGCCCGGTCCTTGCAAGGTGTTTAATGAATCTAACTAATAAAGACGGAGGAGTGTTTCCAATGAAATCCGAATATCCTTATTCTCCCGACAAAGCGCATAAGAACGACGAATTGAGCGCCCCGGCGCCATCCCGCTTGACCGACGAAAAAATTTCCGATGAATCGGGTGCCGAATCGAGCATGGACAACGCACTCAAACCCGCGGGTCTCAATAATCCTTTCTGGAACTAACAACGGAATAGCGCCGCGTAGCCGTGTCTCAGAACCTCACGACAACCGGCGCTAATTTTTTGCCCTCATCTCGAATTTCCTCTATGGTCCTCAGCGCCCTCTGCGGTTGAAGCTTTTTGACGTCCCCCTACCGGAGAATCGGCAAACACAAACAAGGCCGCACCGCAAAATCCAGCTTCCTCATCTCTTCCAGCGCGGGATGCAACTGGGAGTCCCGACAAGGCTCCAGCGTAATCACAAACGGCAGCGCGGACTTCTCAAACCCCGGCTTCTGCAGCAGCGAATCAATGTTCAAGTGATGCGCCGCCAAAATCTCCGCCAGGCGTGCCACAATCCCCGGCTGATCTCGCACAAAAAATCGCAAATACCAGGGCGTCTCAAAATCACTGCTAATGTCAGGCGTCGTGACGTTGCCAGCAACGTTTCTCTTGCCCGCCGCCGCGGTCACGCCATTCGCCACAAACATCAAATCAGAAACCACCGCCACCGCCGTCGGATCTCCACCCGCGCCGGCCCCGAGAAACGCCATGTCGCCGCCGTACTGTCCCGACGTCAGCACCAGGTTGAGATTCCTCTGCACGCGCCCGAACGGCGAGTCCGCCGGAACCAGGCACGGTCCCACATCGGCGAAGAGCGTCTCTCCCCTCAACTCAGCCCGCGAAATCTGGCGGATCGTGCATTCCATCTCCGCCGCATAATCGAAGTCCACCGCGTCGACCGCTCGGATCGTGCGGGCGTGAACCGTCTCTGGCGTCACGCGCGAATGCAATCCCGCGAGCGCCAGAATCGCCAGCTTGGCCCGTGCGTCGCCGCCATCCAGATCCTCCGACGCGTCGGCCTCTGCATACCCGCGGGCCTGCGCCTCTTCGAGCGCCTCACTGAATGGGATCCTCGCGTTTTCGATCCGGCTCAAAATGTAATTGCATGTTCCGTTTAAAATTCCGGCGATGCCATGCAGCCGGTCTCCGCACAATCCCGTGCGCAGCGCCGGAAGGACCGGGACACCTCCCGCGACGGAAGCGCCGAACTCCAGCTGGCATCCGCTGCTTGCGGCCAGCTGGAGAAGGTCTAGACCGTGCCGTGCGATCAATTGCTTGTTCGCCGTGACCACCGACTTTCCAGCCTGCAATGCTCCTCGCACAATCTGTTCAGCCGGACTCAACCCGCCAATCAGCTCGATCACAATATGAACGTCAGACTTCAACACCGACTGCACATCGTCGGTCCAGATCACATCGCTTGGAACCCACGGCTGCTTCTTTCTTTCCACATTCCGGTTGCAGATGTGCGTGAGCCGCAGCGACCGGTCGCCGCTTTCGCACAGGATTTTCGCGACCGCGCGGCCCACGATTCCGAATCCAATCAGGGCAACGCGACACTCCGAATCGATGTGGGCTCCGGCTTTCGACGCTCGCTTTGTGGGCGTTTTAGTCAAATGATTTCCATCTCACTCTGGAAAAAGGATTCCCTATCATACGTGCGCCTCGCACTTCTCGGGAACTGCAAACCTAACCCGCGCGCTGAGTGGCGTGTCATCCTGAACGGAGCCGGTTTTCAGGCGAAGTGAAGGATCTCACCCTCATCCGGTCGTGCGCGTGCCAAAACCGCACAATGTCCTTCAGGCGGCTACACAGGCAGAATCAGCATCAAAGTTGGTAATATAGTCAATTCCTGCTGCGACATGGCGGGAGCTATCGCGGACAGCTCTTTTACAAGCGCCTCCATCCGAGCGCTGCGTCCGTAACTACGCCCGCTCGCGGGAGGAGAATGAATGATTCGAAAGTTCGCCACGGTTTCCAGCTTCAGGGTCGTTCTCGCGGTTCTGTCATTAGCGACGATTCTGGCCGGAGCCGCCAACGTTTGTGCCCAGGACACTCCGGCCCAACAGCCGCCTGCACAGCAACCTCCCGCACAGCAACCGCCCGCGCAACCGCAGCCCGATAACCAGTCCAGCACCAGCCAGGAGGCTTCGCCCGAAGAGATTCCCGGGCGCAAGGTCAAGCCCCGCGAATACAAAAACTGGTCGTTCAACGTCGGCGGCGGTGCGAGCCTGGTCAGCGGCACTACGAAAACCTTTGTCCGCGGTGGCGGCGGAGTCGCAGCCGCTGGCGTCGCACGCAACTTCGGCAAGTATTTCGGCCTGCGTGCCGACTTTCAGTTCGCCAACTTACCACTGCGCAATTCCGCACTCGGTCTCGCCCAAGCGCCCGGCGGACATGCCGAGGTGTATTCATTGATGGTCGGTCCCGTGATTAATATTCCGGTGACCAAAGACTGGGGTGGATACCTGGTGTTCGGCCCCGGCTATTTTCATCGCTCCGGCAAACTCGATTCTTCGACCGCGATTCCGGGAGCAGCGTGCAACCCGTTCTTCACATGGTGGGGATCTTGCTTGAGCAACAGTCTCCCGGTGGACGGAAACTTTCTCTCCTCAAGCGAAAACCAAATCGGATACGATTTCGGCGGCGGCGTGACCCGCAAAATACGCCCCAGCATCGAAATCTACGCCGAGTTTCGCTTCGTCCATGGCAGGCACAGTGGCATCACCACCGACTTCCACCCCATCACCCTCGGCGTCCGTTGGTGACGGATCAATCAGAAACGAACGGGCACGAGTTTTACTCGTGCCGCTAAGACGCTCAGAGGGATCGCGCTTTAGCACCTGAGGGTCCGCTTTATTCCGGATTCGTCCGATAGCTCCACAAATCCGCGCTCAACTTCTGCAATTGCACAAACGACGAGCCCGTCGCGGGGCGCGCTACCTCCGCGTCCGCATTCGCTTCGCGCACTGCAGACTCGACAATCGAATGCGCCGGAGCCAGCGAACATGCCGGATCCGTTACCATGTCGTTACCCGCAAGCAGGAACGCCTGGCAACGGCATCCGCCGAAATCTTCCGTGCGCCGCTCGCAACTGCGGCAAGGCTCAGGCATCCAGTCTTCGCCGCGAAAACGCTGGAATGAAGACGATTCCCGCCAGATCCATTCCAAAGATTTTTCGCGTACGTTCTCAAACGACAAACCGGGCAAAACTTCCGCCGCGTGGCAGGGAAGCACTCGGCCTGCGGGATTGATCAGCATCAATTTTTGTCCCCAACCTCCCATGCAAGCCTTGGGATACTTCGCGTAATAATCGGGCACGACCGAATCGATGCGAATTCGCCCGGCAAGCCTCTTCTCAGCGTCGGCCACGATTGCAACCGCCTTCTCAAGTTGCGCGTGCGTCGGTAGAAGAGCAGAGCGGTTCGCTAGAGCCCATCCGTAATACTGCGTGTGCGCAATCTCGACGCGCTCAGGATTCAGTTGCTCGATGAAGGCGATCATTTCTTCGAGATGATCGAGATTTTGCCGGTGCACGACGAGGTTCACCGTAAACGCAATCTTGTGTTTGCGAATCGCCCGCGAAAGTTCAATCTTGTGTGCGTGTGCCTTCGCGCCCGCAATCCAGTTGGCCGCTTCTTCGCGCGAATCCTGGAAGCTGATCTGTATGTGATCGAGTCCTGCGTCAACGAGCGCCTGCAGTCGCTGCTCGTTGAGTCCAATGCCAGAGGTAATGAGATTGGTGTAGAGTCCCGCAGCGCGCGCGGCAGCGATCAACTCGGTCAGATCGGTGCGCGCCAGCGGTTCACCGCCCGTGAAGTGCGCGTGCAGCATCCCAAGCTTGCCGCACTGCTGGAAAACGCTCGTCCACTCAGCCGTCGAAAGCTCAGAAGCAGTTCCCGCCAACTGCATCGGGTTCGAGCAATAGACGCAATGCAGCGGGCAGCGATGCGTAACTTCGGCAATCAGCGCGAGAGGATTAGAAACCATTGGGTAATTGTGAAATGAGTAATTGGGTAATTTAGTAACTTTTCGGTTGCGGGATTTTCAATTCCCCAATCACCAAATTCCCCAATTACTCAATTTCGTTCAGTAGTCCACGATCCGTTTCTTCTGTAACTGTTCCAGGAACGCCGTAATATCCGCCCGAATCTTCGCCGGATCAGCCTGTCCAAACTGCTTCTGCAACTCGCCGATGATCTCACCAAACGTGCGCGTGCCATCGCAACGCTCGAGCACTTGTCGTCCCGTGCCTTGCAACTTGATCGCGCCTTCCGGAAATAAAATCACACGATCTTCTTCTGTTCCGCCCCAACGACATCCGGCGGCGAGGCGCGGCTGGCTTGCATCCGAAGGAGGTGCCATCACGCTCCTTCTTCTTTCATGAGAAACGCGCCTGGAGGAGGCCAACCTGGTTGCACGTACGCGAAATACAAGGCGTCGAGTTGGGCCCAGAGAATGTCGCATTTGTCGCGCAGAGCCTGGATCGCAAGTTCCTGCTCGGCGCGCGTCTTCGCATGTTCATAGACGTAGGTGATGGCGAACTTCGCGTCTTCGGGAGCTTGCGTCAACCGCGCTTCGAAGTAATCCAAACCTCCCGAAAGCCACGGATAGTGCTGGCGCATCTTTTCCATGCGCAACGAGATCAGGTCGCGCGAGAACAATTCCGTGAGCGACGACGCGACTGCTTCGAGCAGGCTGCCGTTGCGCACGATGTTGAGATATTCGTTCACAGCAAACCGCGTCGCGGGAAGAATGCCGGTTCCAGCGCGAACCTCATCGGCGTTGAGTCCTGCGGCTTCAGCGAGTTTCAGCCAGCGCTTGATTCCGCCCTCGTTGTTCGCGGTTCCATCTCCGTCGTGATCGATCACGCGCTTGCGCCACGCGCGGCGAAATGCCGGATCAGGTCCGCGCGACAGGATGATCGAATCTTTAATTGGAATGATCGACTGATAGTAATAGCGGTTCAACGCCCAAGCCTGTAGCTGTCCGCGCGTGAGTCGGCCTTCGTGCATCATCAGGTGAAAGGGATGCTGGTGGTGATAGCGTTCTTCACCCACGGCGCGCAGCTTTGCGCGCAGTCCATCGAACAGCAGCAGGCTTGTATCGGATTCTATGCCTTCTATATTTCGAGCTGCCATCCATCCTCCGCGATTTCCCAGCCGGCTTCGCGCACCTTGCGATGTTCGGGACCAGACTCATCGAGCATGGGATTCGTGTTGTTGATGTGTAGATAGATTTTACGTGGACGCGTGAGTTGCGCCAACTGCGCGAGGCTTCCTTCGGCCGAAGAGACGGGAACGTGTCCCATTTGCAGCGCAGTTTGGGCATTACTTCCCGAACCTTGAATGCGAGCGAGTTCGTCGTCGCTCCAGAAGGTTCCGTCGAAGAGCAACACGTCGGCTGATTCGAATTCCTTCAGCAACGCTCGGTCGATCTGCGGAACTGCGGGCATGTACGCGAGACGTTTGCCTGTTGGCGATTCGAGGATGAAGCCCAACGATGATTCTGCAGCGTTGAGCGCAGCTTGGCGCTGCGTCGACACGTAAGCGGGAAAGTGTGTGGCGAGCGAGAGCGCGCGACAGCGCAGCTTCGAGTCTTCTCCGGCTGCAGTGAGCAGCGGGAACGTTGTTCCGGGAACGAAATCGGTCCAGCTCAGCTGATTCGGAACGCGCTGCAGCATGGCGAACATGGAATTGTCTTCGGTCAGAATACGGCGGATCGATTTCGTCGCATGAACGCGCAACGGTTGCAGTTCGCGCAGCAGCAGCAAGCCGAGAACGTGGTCAACGTCGGCGTTGGCAAGAACCGCTCCAGCGATCGGCGACTGACGAATCTCTTGTTGTGATTGAATCTGTCGCGGATGAAGTTCCGCAGTAGCTTCGATCTGCGCGCGCAGATCCGGAGATGCTCCGAGCAGAAACCAGCTATTCGAGTCGGCGCGAATTGCGACTTGCGTCTGCAAGCGCGCTTTGCCGCGGAACGTTCCGGCGCGAACGGCGCGACAATTGGGGCAGGCGCAATTCCACTGGGGAAATCCTCCTCCAGCGGCAGAGCCGAGAATCTTGACGCGCATTTCAGGAGTGTAGCAGCGGGCGAATTGATTTCCGGTTTTGGGATTTTACTAGTTGATAACCCCCCCCTCCCCCCTGGTCTATTGGAATCATAGGTTTAGCGGGAAAATGGTGTTTTGATCTATGGGGCTCAACGACTTACGGGCAAAATCTTGAGCGGTAAGGAGTTAGGTGAGATTGGCGGCTGGGGCTCACTGTGGGGCTGGACTTTTTCTTGAGGAGTGGTCGGTGCTTTGGCTTTTCGTGCCTGTCCCCGAAAAGGATTGTGTGGAGTTTGCGGTTTTAGGGCTCACGCGAAAGCCCAAGCGTTACAAGTCCGTGGAATCCCACCCTTGCCGCAAAATTGCTTCCAAACAAATTGTCGACCGTGCAGTTTTCTTGAATGACCACGATGACGTGCTGGACTTCTCCCTGGGGATTCGTCGGATCTTGAGCGTTAGCGGCGATTGTTGTGGTTGCGGCGAGTACAAGTAAGATTTTGGCGGCGAGTCTCATGGCGTCTCCTCTGGGTGAAGTCTGGATTTTCCCAACAGCGAGGTAGGTGGCCCAACGGCGGATCAGGGAGTCTGGGAGTCTGATCCGTAGTTCGAGAGAGAATCGTGTGATGGTGCCGAAGTGTCAACAGACGGAAAGACTTCTGACAGAACTTGCAACGGGTAGGGGGCCTTCGACTCCACCTCAGGGTAGGGATCCTTCGACTGCGCGCGACGGTTCGCTTCGCTCACCGTCGTGCTTCGCTCAGGACGACAGAGGCGAGGAGGGGACAAAGTTCGTGATGCGGGACGGGAAAAGCAGGTTCCTCCGCCCTCGCTTCGCTCGGGGTCGGAATGACAAACGTTAGAGACTCCGCTTCGCCCGGGGTCGGAATGACAACGCCCAAGTAATCTGCAGGGAAGTGCAGAGGTCCTTCAGTCGTGCAAAGAGCGCGCTCCTTCAGGATGACAAGGCTGGCGCCCCGACCTGCAGGGGCGAGGACGCTCTACCCTTGTCCCGCGGTGGCGGCGCAGCGCATGGGGTCGACGTCCCAGAGCTGAACGTCTTTCGTGAGATTTTCTACTCCCACCTCGCCTTGCATTTCGGTGCCGGACTTGCCGAGCCAGACTACGCGGAACTGGGCTTTGGTGCCCTGGTATTGGAGATCGACGACATCGCCTGGCTTGAGTTGGGCCTTGACGCCATGCAGCGTGGCTCCGCGGCCGCTGATGGTGCGCAGGCTGGCGGGCTGGGTGAACGGATGGGCGTGCGTGTCCACACCCCAGATTTTTACGGGAAGCTCGACGAAAACGCGCTGCTGGCGGCGGCGGTCCATGGGTGCGGATATACCTCGCTCGTTGCTGTGCAGATGGTAGAGGCGCGAGCCGTGGATGCACAGGTCACTGGGGTCACTGCCCTGACGTGCCGGAAGTACGGAGGTTGTGCGGATTGCCGGTTGGCTTACGCGTTGAGTTGGATGAGCACGAGATCCTTCACTTCGCCTGAAGAACGGCTCCGTTCAGGATGACAAAGGTTCAGCATGACAACGCCAGGATGACAATGCTTCCTGAAATCTGATTCTTGTTACTTTCGATTTTCCCGGTTACGGAAGTTTGGCTGACCTTCAGAATCGCGTCCATACCATTGCTTTTATGTCACAAGCAACGGATGGGAAGTTGCAAGCGCAACATCGCCGAGCGGCGGCGAGTTACGGACGGGTTTGGTTTTGTACGGTTTCGGTTCTCGTTCTGTTCGCGGCCTGCTCACTGTTTTTTCACAATTCATCAGCCTATTCTGCGTCTCCAACGTTAGCGACCGCTAACCAGATCACGCATGACGGGCTCGCAAAATCGGGAGTGTTCTCCGACGGCTCCAATCTTTATGTCACCGAGTGGACCTCAGGCCGCGAGATCATTTCCAAAATCATTCCCGCGACCGGGGAGCGCTCCATCGTGGCGACCCCGTTTGCCGAGACCAAGGCGCTCGACGTGTCTCCCGATCACGCGCGATTGTTAGCGGTTCCGGTGCACGCGGGCGCACGCAACCAGGAACTGTGGGACATTCCGTTAGGTTCGGCGGCTCCGCAACGCGTGGGAGAGATCGCCGGCGATGACGGGGCGTGGTCTCCGGATGGAGAGATACTGGTCTACGCGAAGAAGACCGATCTTTACGTGGCGTCACGCGTGGGAAAGAAAGTTTCAAAACTGGCCACAGTCGCAGGGCGAGCCTACAATCCGCGATTCTCGCCGGATGGCAAACGCATTCGATTCACGGTAAGCGACGTGGAGACGAACACTTCCGCGCTGTGGGAGATGGGCAAGGATGGGTCGAATCTCCACGAACTCCTGCCGGGTTGGAGCAAGCCGCAGCGCCAATGCTGTGGTGTCTGGACGGCCGATGGCCGCTATTACATTTTTCAGGCGAGCCAGAGCAGTCCGACGATGATCACGACTCTGTGGGCCTTGGACGAAGCGGCCGCTCAGGATGGGAAGACTCCCGCGCCGATTCGGCTGACCGACGGGCCAATGTCGTTTGGCAATCCGTGGCCTTCGACCGAGAGCGGCAAAATCTGGGCACTCGGAGTTCAGCCGGATGCCGAAGTAGTGAAGTACGACGCCGCGAAGAAAAGTTTTTCGAAGCTGCTCGAGGGGGTCTCCGCTACGGACCTGGATTTCTCGCCCGACGGCAAGTGGGTAAGTTACGTGACGATTCCCGATGCCATTTTGTGGAGAAGCCGGACCGATGGAAGCGATCGTCTGCAACTGACCTCCGCTCCGGATCGCGCGGCGCTGCCACGCTGGTCGCCCGATAGCAAGCAGATCGCGTATGTGGGCGAACGGGCGGGCAAGTCCACACAGATCATGCTGGTTAGGGCAGGCGGCGGTAAGCCGAAGCCGGCTTTCCCGGAGAACCGCGGACAGATTGACGCGAACTGGTCCGCCGACGGAACCAAGATGATGCTTGGGGATTTCTGGTCCGCGCCTCAGATGCAGATCAGGGTGCTGGATTTGAAAACTCACAAGGTATCGGAGATCGCGGGTTCAGAGGGATTATTTAGTCCGCGGTGGTCGCCGGATGGCCGCTACATTGCTGCGCTGTCGCCGGATTTCACGAAGGTGATGCTGTTCGATTTTCAAACCCAGAAGTGGACGAATTGGCTAACGGAGGCGGCAGGTGCGGTGAGCTATCCGAGTTGGTCGTCCGACAGCAAGTATTTGTATTTTGATGATCTCGTCACCGGGGAAGAATCGATTCGCCGTGTGAAGCTTGGCGAGACGCAAGCGGAGTCTGTTTTCGTGCTCGGGGCGATTGATCGGTATCAGGGTGAGTTTGGTCTGTGGGCCGGGCCCGCACCGGATGGATCGTGGATGTTCGTCCGCGACCGGAGCACGCAGGAAGTCTACAGTCTGAATACGGGGCTACCCAAATGACAAACACGATTGCGGTTGTGTTCAAGCGCAGCATCGCAAGATCGTGCAGGAGGGCGCGAACGGCCCTGCTGCTGGCGCTGGCAATGGTTTGTCTAGGGGTGACACCGAGGTCGCAGGGGCAAGATGCCCCTGCTCGAAAGGTGATCACGCGGGTTGAGCCCAAGTATCCAGCAACGCTCGAGCGGCTCTACATTGGCGGAGTCGTGAAACTGGAAGTCGTAGTTGCGGCGAACGGATCAGTCGAGAGCGCTGCATTAATTGGCGGCAATCCGATTCTGGGCCAGGCGGCGATAGCGGCGGTCAAGCAATGGAAGTACGCGGCAAGTTCCGCTAAGACGACGGTCACGGAGCGGCTGGAGTTCGATCCGCACCATTGAGTCTTGGGCGCGCGCGGAAGCAAACCACCATCAAGTGCGAACGCGTGCAGCAAATATGTTTCCACTCTTCTTCCCCTGCCGATCCCGGCATCACTTTCAACATTCCGCCGGGATCGACGACGGGGATTCCATCAACGCAAACTTCCACTTCCCACTGCCTGCGGCGAGTCTTGAGCCACGGCTTCGTGGACGGCAGGGTGCGCTCCAATCGCCAATTCAGGCGAGGCGTTGAACAATTCCGGATGCAGGTAGTGTCCCTGTTCCTGCATCGGCTTCTCCACTTCGACCGGGATGCGGTGGGCGTTGGCGAAGGCGTCCTGCCGAATGCCTGTCACCTGCCATGAAACTCTGATTCCCCGCTTGTTGGTCTTGATGGTGAAGTGATTGCCGTTGATTTCGCTCGCGACCATGGCTTGGGCGAATTGGCCGATCACTGTGAGCTGGTAACGGAAGTCGCGGTTGAGGGCCCGGAAATACTCCGGCAGCGTAATCGTGGCCAGGCCGTGCTGGTCGGTGGTGACGTTGCCGTTGTAGACGTCCATCATGTCGGGCGACTCGACGAACGAGTGGTAGAGATATTTATTCGCAGGGTCGAGCGGATGATCGATTTTGAATGAGCCCCCGCCTTTGCTCAGGTTGCCGGTGACGTTGACATCTCCCTCCAGCGTGATCGCGCTGGATACCAGGCTCATAAGACCTCCGGTTTTTAAGAGCAGGTTGCCGCTGGATTCCAGGTTGACCGAATTTTGGCCTTTGATGGTCACGTCCTGCCCAAGGGTGGTGGACTGTTTGGCGGCGTTAAGAGACAGGTTGCCACCAACCTTGATGGTGGCGTCGGTACCAACGGTTTCCACGAAGTTGCTTCCGACGTTGGTTGTCAGCGACGAGCCGAAGGTCTCACTTCCGACAGAACCGGCGCTTAATTGGTAAGCGCCAGAGTCTGTGATGGTCGTGTTTTGCGCAGTGAGGGCCAGCCCACTAGCCGATTGAAGAACGGTCGATCCACTTACGCCAATACTCAAGTCCGTGCCGGAGACAACAGTAAAGCTGTTGCTGGCGCTAAAGGTGAAATCACGCGCGCGAAATTCGGCCACGTTACCAGCGGCAACGCTCCAATCATGCCCAATGGCATGGTTGAAGTCGTGGCCCGTGTTCACATCCGTGTCGGCGGGGGACTGCATTAGGAGATTCTTCGTAGGCGACACCAGCAGATCGTTCACCGAGCTTACCGAACTCAGGTTGAGTGTGCCGTTTGGAACGAAGGAAACTCCGGTCTCAACGAAGGGCGATCCATTTCTGGAAAACAGCAGGTTAAGAGTCGCGCGGTCTAACAGGTCTCCCGTTGGATTAGGCTCGGCGAGCCAGCGGAAGGTTTGGGGCTGACCTTTCGATCCGTCGAAGAAAGAGGCTTGCAGATCGAAGGGGTTGGAGCCGAAATTTTGCGTCGCAGTGGCGGTTCCCGTCGTGCCCATCATCAGGCTGCCTTGCAGAGTCTGGTTCTGCAGAAAGGTGTTGTTCTGATCGGTATAGACCAGGTCGGGCAGCACGGGTCCGGGAGGGCCCTGCGCACCCGGTAGTCCGGGATCTCCTTGCAGGCCTTGCGCACCTGCGATTCCTTGTGGCCCCTGTAATCCCTGTGGGCCTTGCTGCCCCTGAGGTCCGGCCGGTCCGTCCAGGACGATTTCGAGCTCGGGACCATTGCCCGTGAGCAGGCTCTCTTTAGAATCGAAGGAGAAGATTCCTTTGCCGTCGCCGGTGACCGCGATCGCAACTCCGTTGTTCGTGAGCGTTCCTCCCACCCACGCTTGAACCGTAGACGTGATGTCGATCAGAAGAAACTGGTTCATGGCGGAGCTTCCAACAGAAATCGGACTGCCGCCGGTCGCTGAAGGGCCAAGCGCCGGAGGCGGCGTGTTGTAAGTCAGAGTGTTCTCGCTCCAGGAGTTATTGAGCTGGTAGACGTCGAAGCTGCCAGGCTTCAGCACGCCGTCAACGTACATCCGTAGCATCGCTTTGCTGACGTGGGCGCCAGTCGGCAGAGTCGAGAGGTTGAACTGAAGGTAGGATGTCGTTCCTTGCTGCACGATCAGGATGATGCTGGGACCGTAATTGGTCTTCGGCGTGACGCTGCTGACGAAGGTGTCGGCGCTGGGAGGCGTTGCCTGCGAGAGCAATGACGGAGGAGCCAGAACGAGCAGGCTTGTGAGGCAAGCAACGAGAGATAAAATGTGCAGAATTCTGCGGAGCATGGCGGTTCTCCTGGGTGAGAAGCGATTCGGCGCACCGGGGGATTCGCGCCCTACCTAAGCATGCGCAAAGCAGGAGAGAACTGGCTCACGGGAAAAGGAGAATTTTGGGGCGGGAGATAGCCAATAGCGTGGGTTGGCGCGCTACGAGTCTGACCAAAGCTAGTTCATGTTGCGGGAGCAGGCGCCGGGGCCGCGCGGATCGCCGCAGGATCCGCAGGCGCCGATTGGGGCTGCCGACGAGGATGAGCCTTTGGCGGAGACGGCGAATGTTGAGAGTTGAGTCTCCAGCTTTTTGGCGTGGCACTTCGGGCACTCGGCTTTCTCTTTGCCATAGACGAGGGCTTCGAACTGGTGATGACATTCCTGGCAGATGTACTCGAAGATGGGCATGGCGACTCCTGATACCTATTAGAATCGTTTTGTGGGGAGTTCGCAAATCTCAAAATCTTCTGGCGCCGAAGCGTGGGCGGACCGTGTCCCGTTTCGGACGCGGCGCTGGCTGGCGGGTGGGCACGTGCAGACCATTGCCAGCTTTCTGCTGCCGCGCCGGATTCATTTGCCGGAGCCGGAAGAGCGGATGATCGAGGTTGCTCCCGGGATCAAAGTGCGTTGCCTTTGCTACTGGCAGGGTGAGCAAAAACAAAAAGAGGATCGCACGAAGCCCTTGACCGTGATCGCGGTGCACGGGCTCGAGGGTTCGAGCGATTCGCAGTACATGCACGGGATCGCGCGCAACGGGCTCGCGGCCGGAATGAATGTTGTGCTGATGAACCAGCGCAACTGCGGCGGGATGGATCATCTGGCGCCGACTCTCTACAACTCAAGCCTGTCAGGCGATGTGGCCGCAGTGGCGCGCAACGTCGTGGAGAACGACGGCGTGTCGCGCTTCGCGTTTATCGGATTCTCAATGGGCGGAAACCTGGTTTTGAAGCTGGCCGGAGAGTGGGGGAGCGAAGGGCCGCCGCAGTTTCGAGCGGTCGCTGCGGTGTGTCCGGCAATGGATTTGGCGGCGTCAGCGGATGCGCTGCACGAGCCCGCCAACCGGATCTACGAATATTACTTTCTGATGCAGCTGTTCCGGCGGTTCCGGGCCAAGGTGCGGCTATTTCCCAAGGAATTTGATATCGCGCGGCTGCGCGGGATTTCTACCTTGCGCCAGTTCGACGACCGCGTCACAGCATACTATTGCGGTTTTACGGGCGCCGAAGATTATTATGCGCGCGCCGCGGCGTCGAACGTGGTTGATCGGATCGCGGTGCCGGCTCTGATTATTCATGCGGCAAACGATCCTTTCATTCGGATGCGACCCGAGACATTGGAGCGCATTGCCGCGAATCCCAACATCACCTACGTCGAGACCGCCGACGGCGGACACTGCGCCTTTATCGGCGAATGCAACGGCGATCCCTCGAGCGACGGGCGATGGGCTGAGCATGAGGTCGTGGAGTTTGTGCGTTGCGAATCGACGTGATTATGCTTGCCTCAAGAACGGGGAGATCAATGCTCAAACTTGTCCAGCTGTTTCTGATTTCTTCTGTAGCCCTGGCTCAAACCCCATCGCAACCGGCCCAGCCCGGCGCTGCTCCGCAGAAGTACACTCTCAAAGCGACTCCCACGACCGTGGCTTGGGGATACTATGACGCCGCTGCTCCGCCAGTGCTGCACATTCATTCCGGCGACACAGTTGAGTTCGAGACCCTGATCACCAACAGTCCTGCAGGTCTGGAAAGAGCCGGCGTCCCGCCGGAACAAGTGCAGCAAAGCCTGCGTGACATCTACAACAACGTCACCAACAAGGGACCGGGTGGGCACATCCTCAACGGCCCGGTGTATGCGGAAGAAGCCGAGGCCGGCGACACGCTTGAAGTCCGGATCCAGAAGATTGATCTGGCCATTCCATACGCCTACAACGCTTTTGGGCCCACCCGTGGCTTCCTGCCCGAGGATTTTCCTTACCGCAAGATGAAGATCATTCCCCTGGATCGCGATCGCATGATTGCGAAGTTCGCGCCAGGCATTGAGATTCCGCTGCACCCGTTTTTCGGAAGCATGGGAGTGGCGCCCCCAGAAGCCTACGGCCGCATTGATAGCGCTCCGCCGGGTGTGCATGCGGGCAATATGGACAATCGGGAGTTAATCGCGGGAACCACGCTCTATTTACCGGTACACACTCGTGGCGCGTTGTTTGAAATAGGCGATGGTCATGCCGGTCAGGGCAATGGAGAAGTAGACATCACAGCGCTGGAAACATCGCTGGTGGGAACGCTGCAGTTCATTGTGCACAAAAAGACGAACCAGAAGTATCCTCGCGCGGAAACTCCAACTCACTACATCAGCATGGGTTTTCACCAGGAACTGTATGAAGCAACCCGCATCGCGGTACGCGAAATGATCGACTTCCTGGTGAGCGAAAAACACCTCAGCCGGGATGACGCCTACATGTTGATCAGCGTGGCCGGTGACGTGGATATTACGGAACTGGTGGACGGAAACAAGGGAGTCCACGTGCTGGTGCCGAAGGCTATCTTCGACCGCTAGCGATTGGCCTTCCCCGAAGTCGATTTCTCTTCGACTCTCACAATCATTGCGAAGAGCCTGCCCTGAGGCGACTCGAGCGACCGCAACGGCACGAGCCTCGTTGCTGGCGGGGTGAATAGACGGCGCAAACTTGCGCTATGGCCTTGATTTCGTCAGTCATCTCGTAATCTCAGGCTCGCGTAGATAAACTCTGTCCATGACCGATTCGTGGAATGTTCCCATTTCGCTAGGTCGATGGGACCCGTATCGGCGAACTCCCCGTGAGAGAAACAACGATCTACGTCTACTTATGTCGCTTACGTTGGAATACAGTCAATATTGACAGGGCTGTTGGTTAATCGGCATTCGCGTGTCGACCAAGGGACCTAATATCCTCATCTCACTCATCATCCGGTCAAAACGTGTCATGGCCTTTTGCATCAGTTCACGTCGGAGTAACAGCCGAGTTGAGTCGATGATCCGCGAAGCCGCCCACTCCGTTCGGAGGAGTGCGTTATGGCGATCGAATCTCTATTGAAAGTTCGATGGCCAATGTGAAGCGGCCCTCACGAAAAGGCAGGCCGCACTACTGAATTGAACTCGCTACGCTAGAGAAAGCGTTGTTCGCATTCGAGCCAACGAGCCGAACCGTGCCCACTACCAACACCAGGATCACAGCCAACATCACCGCATATTCGGCAATGTCTTGTCCTGCATCCTCACTCCACAACCTGCATAGTAGCGTTGTCATAAGTGCCCCCTGTCAATTTGCTTACGCAACTTTCCTCGCTCTTTCGTAGTCTTGTTTTTGCTCGGGACGAAGCGTCTTTTTGAGGAAACTATTAATCTTGCTCAGCACCCAGAAGATTAGAACAAGCAGAATTGCGATTACGAACAGCAAGAATTGGACGTTCATTTTTTAACCTCATGGACCGAGAATTTGGAAACGCTCAGAAGGCCAGCTCTGAGCACCGTCTCCTGCTTACAACAGACTGCTACCTTGCCATTACCAGTTCCCCGGTTTGCCCACCGTTCCCTCCAATTGCTGCCCCCAGCACTGGCGGCGCCCTGTTGGACCGTCTGATGTATTCAACCTAGTTCCGGTATCCCCCGGAAAAGTTCCAGTCTGTTACTCATCGGACGGCATTCAAGGCAACAGTGGCTAAGCCTGCGACCGAAACGGCAATCAAGACGTACGGCCACAGTTGGAGCGCGTGTTTCAGAGCTGATATGGATGATGGGATTTGCGTGATTGGCCTTGGCATGACACCCCCCCCAGGATCGGTCAAAGCATGTGCCCACGGTCAGCAGAGAACGAAGGGCAGGCGAGGCAGCGCGTCGAGCAAGAACCGTGGCGAGGCGAAGTGGTTGCAACCAGCATACGCAAAGCTATGCTCCTGCAACAGATTCCACTCAGTTTGTTCGGAATTCGTAAACCGGCGGGTGACGTCCCCCAGCATACAGCCCCTTCTCACTATGGAAGCTATACCTTAAGCACAAGCGAAAATAGTCGTTCTGATTCCCATCACCAACCACGAATGGAGCGCCCGGTCGCTACGGGCCCCAGCCAGGGCCGATAGATGGAGCACGTTTCTTCACACGTAGCGCCTTTGGAGTAGCGGTTCGGGTCAGCTTTTTCCGTTCGGGTCTGAACGGCGGTCTTGGGGAGAGAATTTCCAGTTTGGCAGATGGGCAATAGAGTATGTGATTAGGCCCGGCCTTTGTCGTCTCCGCTCGCGGAGAGTGAACATGATAGCAAGGAGAAATCCTGTCAAAGCTCCGAGTAATCCTTCCGTAATTGAGAGCCTGTTGAATGTGCGCAGGCCCTGGCCCGTCAGGATGAATCCTGTGTACGCCATCATCCCCGTCCATAAAACCGCACGAACCTTCATGGCCGCTCATCCTGCTGCATGGGTAATAGTGTCACAAACTGCCTTGTGCCTGGCAAGATCATTGCTACTCACGAGTGCCGGTCCGGTCCCACGCGAACTGAGCACTCAGAATTTCTGTAAATCTCCGTATCACTCAAATTCTTCAGCGAGCGCTATGGCGCGTTGAGCCTTTTTGGGGGTGGCATAGTTCACCCGCATCTATTTATCGACCGACCATTTGCCCGCACCGTGGGCCGCGATCATCAGCAGTCCGCCCATTATGCCGAGATTCTTCAGGAACTGTGTTTGCATGCCGCCAGTCGCCATTCCCTGCGCGGCCCAGAAGTTGTGTAGCAATACGCTCACCGCCCCCAGGTAAAGGAACATGACGAACGCTGCTACACGAGCTTGCCATCCCACAATCAGGCACAGCACTCCTCCGCATTCGATCAACAATGCGATCCCCAGCATCGCGGGTATCAATTGCGCCGGCAACCCGTGTGATTGCATATAAGAGGCCTGGCCGCTCCATCCCATGATCTTGCCGAGCGCTCCTTGCACGAAGATGGCAATGATCGCTAGGCGTGCGATCAACGGAAATGCTGCCTCGGACAAAACAGGACCAAACAACGTCTTGTTGGACATGCACTTTAGACGCTTTCCTCATTCGTCGGTAAGCGGGAATCGGCGTCGCCCAACCTCAGGGGGCAGTAGGGCGGGGGCGCACTTTTGCGGGCACCTCTGTCTCGAACCGGAAAATAACAAGGACGGCTTCGCAGCCGCACTTAAACTTGATCCTAGGCAGAGCGCCTAGGTTCGCACCTTACAGAATCAGTCTCCCGCTACACCGTCTCGAAGTCAACTGGCGCGCGCCGGGTTCGGCCGCAGCCACGCAACAGCCTCAGCCCCGCGGCCCTTCATCTTCGTGCGATAGTACGCGAGCGCCAGCATCGCCAGCGATATCACTAGTAGTCCCAGCGAAGCCATGCGAACTCCGACGCCGCGTTTCGGCAGGATCGATACCCGCCCGTACACGAACTCAATGTGCACCCAATACACCAGTAGAGAAGCCTGTCCGAGCACGATGAGCGGGCTGAATCCCCACCACGCGTGACTCGGACGAGCCAGTCCCCACCGGCACCAGGCGTAGCTCGCCGTCAGAATCCCCATCAGCATGCCGACGCGGATCAGAAAAAAGCTGGGGCTCGTGTGCCAGTAATCGTAGACCGCATAAAGCTGGCGCGGCTGCCGATCAAGCCAGCGCGCGAACTCGATCAGCACCCCGCCCGCGACTCCGACAGAAAGAAACACGCGCGTTTCGCGGGCCCGCGCCCAAGCGCTTTGTAGGATGAATCCCACGGCGAGTCCGGCACAGGCAAACGCCGTCCACGGAAAAACAGGGAAGATTCCTTGCTGCGGGACGCCGAGGTTGTGCACGCCATCGACGTAAGACTCGATCGGCCATGGCAGCCAGGTAGGCCGCCACGTGGTCCAGAGGGGCGGCGTCAGTAAAGAGATGAGGAGTGCTGTGGAGATTGCTGCAAGGACCATCAGTGTACGCGGCATCGATTCCCACCCTTGCCGCAAAGAGCGCGGCAAGGATGGGGCACCCTCATGATGTCTCGCGATCAACGAAAACACGCCAACCATCCAGCACATCACCCCCAGCAGCATCATCGAGAGCCCAATCGTGTTGAGCACGTCCACGCGCAGCAGGTCGGTCTTCGGAGCCCAGCCCCAGGAGACGACATACTCCTGCACTCGAAAAAGCAGGCCATAAGCGAAGATCTCCGCGCCGCGCCAGATCGTGGTGCGGGCAATCTGCGTTGGCGGCAGATTCTTCTGCCAGAGTTTTTCGGTGACCAGCGCGAACGAAATGCCCGCCAGGAACAGAAATAGCGGCGCGGGAAACGTCCCCCCCAGCTGCGAATACATGAAGAAGTCGCCTTGCCGCGCGGCGCCGCCCAGCCACGAGTCGTAGCAATGCGTCTGAAACATCAGCACGCAGGCCAGCCCGCGCATCCAGTCGATGTAGGCGAGGCGGTTCGCGGGCCGGGATTTCGTCACGTCGGGCAAAGGCATGTGCGGCTGAGTTTGGCAGGTGCAGTATACGGCAGCCGGGAACCGGATTCCGTGATTCGCCGGATCTGATGCCGATTCCACCGAGAGTTATACCGGTTTCACCCGCTGATTTCCGGCGCGCAGCAAGGAAAGGCCCGTCTTTCGCGGGCTGGAACTGTTAAGTTTATGTCTTCGATACAACCTTCTGCACTCTGGCTTGATCGAAGACAGGATAAGCGTATAACTTTATTGCATCACTAGGTATTCCGTTCTGCCCGGAGTCTCCATGCGAATCGCGAAGTTGGGCCTGCCCGCCCTGATTGTGTGTCTTCTCTCCACCCTGAGTTATTCCGCAGTAGACCGGATCGCGGGGGTCATTAAGAGCAACCAGGTGGTTCCAATTAAAGGAAACGTACACGGCTTGGCCAAGCCCCAGTTTGATCAGGGTCGCGCGGACGGCAGCAGGCTGATCGAAGGCGTCACTCTGTCATTTCGGCCTTCGCCCGCGCAGCAGAACGATCTCGACCAGTTCCTGGCGACCCTGCAGGACCCATCCTCCCCGAATTACCACCAATTTCTGACACCCGCCCAGTTTGGCGCCCGCTTTGGCATGAGCCAGAACGACATCAAAAAAATAGTCGCATGGCTGCACGCGCAGGGTTTCAAGAACATCTCGATCGCCAATAGCCGCAATGAGATCTCCTTTGACGGCACGGTGGCGCAAATCGAATTGAACTTCCATACCGAGATGCACACCTATCTTGTCAAGGGAGAGGTTCACATGGCCAACGCCATCGAACCCTCCCTGCCATCCGTCCTCGCCGGAGCAATCGTGGGAATGCGGCACCTCAACGACTTCTCTCCCAAGCCCAGAGCGCAAGTGCGGCCGCACTTAACTTCTTTTGTCAGTGGCAATCATTTCTTAAGCCCAGGCGATTTCGCCACCATTTACAACCTCTCGCCACTTTATTCGGAAGGCAGCAATGGTACGGGACAGAAGATCGCGGTGGTTGGGCAGACCACCGTCGCCACGTCCGATCTTAATAATTTTCGGAGCGCTGCCGGGCTTCCGGCCAGTACCGTGACCATGACGCTCATGGAAGGTACGGCGACCCGGTGTTCGGGAGACGAAGGTGAGTCGGATTTGGATTTGGAGTGGTCCGGTGGTGTCGCTAAAAATGCCAGCATCACGTTTGTTTTCGCGGGGCTAGGGTCCGGTGATTCGTGTTCGAATCGATTCGACAACGTTTGGGACGCCCTCGATTACGCGGTGCAACACAACATCGCGCCTTTCATTAGCACCAGCTACGGTTTTTGCGAGACCCAGCTGCCTTCTGGATTCCCGCAGCAAGTCCAGGGCTGGGCGCAGCAGGGTCAGGCTCAAGGGCAGACGATTATTTCCGCATCGGGGGATGCTGGCGCCGCGGACTGCGATGGTGGCTCGCAATCCGGAACGTTTGGCTTGACGGTCGATGCTCCCTCTTCGATTCCCGAGGTGACGAGCGCAGGCGGCACTACGTTCACGGGCGATGTTGCCGGCGCCGTAACCGGCACGCCTCCGAACACTACCGCAGGCTCCGACGCCCCTTACTGGAGCGGCTCAGGTACCGGCACCGATACCATCTCATCCGCCCTGACTTATATTCCAGAGGATGGGTGGAACGATACCGCCTTGTCCATCACAAACAACGGTCCGCTTTCTGCTTCAGGTGGCGGCGCGAGCGCCCTGTTTGCAAAGCCCTCTTGGCAGACCGGCACGGGTGTCCCCTCGGATGGCAAGCGCGACGTCCCCGATATTTCGATGAGCGCCTCGCCGAATCACGACGGGTATCTGTTTTGTTCGGAAGATGGTCCGAACAACACGATTATCGCCACTTGCACCGCTGCGTTCCGAGACAGCGCCGGCAACTTTGCAGTTGTGGGCGGCACCTCGGCAGCTGCGCCGACCTTCTCTGGCATCTTGGCTCTGATCAACGCGCACGTTGGGAATACACCTCCTGCAGGGTTAGCTCCGGTCAATCCGACCCTTTACACATTAGCTGCAACTCACCCGACCGCCTTCCATGATGTTACGAGCGGAAACAACATCGTTCCGTGTACTGCAGGCTCAACCGGTTGCCCTACCTCCCATCAGTACGGTTTTAGCGCTGGGGTCGGCTACGATCAAGTTACCGGCTTGGGATCAGTGAACGCATTCACGTTGGCGCAGGCCTGGCCGGCCAGCCTTCCCGCCACCACCACCACTCTCGTCGCCGCTCCTACCAGCATCAATCAAGGCCAGAGCGTCACCCTCACCGCGACCGTGACTCCTTCCACCGCGACCGGAAACGTCAACTTCTTCGTCGGTGGCACGACCGCGCTGGGCACAATCGCTCTGAACGGCAGCGGCGTTGCGGTTTTGGCCACGACTGCTCTCCCACCCGGCTCCGACAGCGTGACCGCGACCTACGTTGGAGATTCGGCAAACGCTGGTTCCACCTCGACTGCACAGACGGTGACCGTGACCGGACCGGACTTCACCATTGCTACGAATCCAACCAGCAGCACAGTGGTCGCCGGACATGCTACGACAAGCATCACCGTGACCGTCACGCCCAACAGCCTCGGCTTTAGCTCGCAAATTACGTTTAGCTGCACGGGCCTGCCAACTGGAGCCACCTGCGCCTTTAATCCGGCCACAGTCACGCCCGGCTCGGCGCCCGCAACCACTGCCCTGACGATTTCAACCGTGGCCAGCACGGCCACTGGACTCGCGAACGTGAGCGTCACTGGCACTGGTACGGGTGCGAACCACGCCGCGACCGTCGCGCTCACGGTCAACACTACCGACCAGAGCTTCTCACTCGCGCCAACCGCTGCCAGCTATCCTGTATCGGCCGGGCAGCAAATTACAGCGACCGTCAACCTGACGGCGACCAACGGTTTCAACTCTCCCGTGACCTACACCTGCACAGACCCAGCGTCGGAATCCACGTGCACCGGGCCCGTGGGAGCGACAACTTCCACTTCGCTCAGCTTCGTGATCACGACCACTGCTCCTACGGCCAAGCTGGATCGCCCATTCGACCGCGGGACGAAGATCTTCTACGCGGTGATGTTGCCGGGCCTGCTCGGCATCCTGTTCACCGCGGGATCGCGCAAGCGCTCGCTTCGTGGCATGCGCATGCTGGGACTGATCGTGGTCCTGGGATTCTCGACGATGTGGCTCGGATCGTGCGGCGGCAGCTCCAGCAGCACGAAGAACCCGGGCACTCCGCCGGGCCCCTACAGCGTGGTCGTGAACGCCACCACCGGCGGAGCGAACGCCGTGACGGCAACCACAACGATTAACCTGGTCGTGCAGTAGGCTGGTCGTCCACTAGATTCAGTAGAAAATTCGACGGCGCTCCAGTCATACGGGAGCGCCGTTTTGCTTTTTGCGTTGCCTGTGGAACAGCGGGCGCCTTCGCCCGCCCGCTTTTGACTTGCTCTTGTGTTGCTTTTTTACGACTCTGCTTCCGGACGGCCCTTCAACAATGCAGGGAATCCCCCTCAAAATGCAGCAGACGGTCTTCCGCTCCCCTAATCCAGGGCAGATACTCCAAGCTGGCAATGGAGGTCTTCGTGAAACTGTTCCTCACTGCTGTCCTGATGGTTACGGGTTGTCTTTCGTTGCTCGCCACCGCTCCCGAAGAAAAAGGTCCCAAGCCGCAGTATGACGAAAAAGGCCAGCTCGTGCGCCCGGCCGACTACCGCGAATGGATGTTTCTCTCCGCAGGATTCGGCATGAACTACAGCCCGGAGCCTGGCGGCCACGAGTTGTTCACTAACGTCTTCGTGCAGCGCTGGGCCTACAACGACTTTGTGAACTCCGGCAAGTGGCCCGAGCAGACCATGTTTGTGATTGATGAGCGTGACACGGCCAGCCGCAGTTCCATCAACCAGAAAGGCCATTACCAGACCGACCTCATGGGCCTGGCGGTTGAGGTCAAAGACTCGGCGCACAATCCCGACAAGTGGGCCTATTACGGGTTCAATGCTGACGGCAAATCTGCCGGGGCCATGCCCCACGGCAACGGATGCTGGTCCTGCCACGACGCGCACGCAGCCGTCGAACACACGTTCGTCCAGTTCTATCCCACGCTCAAGCCCATCGCGAAAAAATTCGGCACCTACAACGAATCCCGCGAACAAGTGACCGACGCGAAGTGAAGAGGGTGTAGGACATCCAGTGTGGAGCGGGCCCCTCGCCCGCCTGTTGCTGTGGGTGTTGCTTGTGTGGTGGCGGACGCATTCGTCCGCCCGATTTTGACTTTGCTCTTGGTGTTGCTATGCAGTCACTGTTTCAAGTAACGAAGCGCAACACATCCTGATTTAAAAATCTTTGACTCAACGAGTCTTAACTGCAACTTCTCCTGCAGGCTAGTAGCTTCCAACAACCGTCTTCCTTCTCCTGCCACGATTGGCTGAACGACCAAATGATATTCATCAACCAGACCCAGCTTGATAAGTTGTGACGGGATATCTACACCACCGACTAGAATGTTTTTGCCTGGTTCTTGTTTTAATTTAAGTATTTCGTCTTTAAGCTTCGTGCGAACAATCCTCGTATTTCCTTCAGCGCTCTGCAATGATTGTGAAAAAACAAGCTTGTTGATGGAGTCAAATCTGTCAGCAAAGTCGTTCTCTGCTTTTGTCATGGAATGGCTTTTTGCGACATCCGGCCAAAGAGGCACCATCAATTGATAGGTTTTACGCCCAAAGACGAGTAGGTCCACATCGCGCATGAGATGCGTAAAATATTCATGTATTTCTTCATCGGCAGTCATTTTGGTGTGGTCGCAGCAGCCATCCAGGGTGATATTGATTGCGAAGATTACATTTCTCATCTAATTGTCCTGCCCCCTTTTGTGTAACCAGTGTTTATGAGAGTTTGAGGGGTGGTGATGCATCTTCGGCGCCGCCTTCATCGCGCGGCGCTCTTTCGCCGCCGCCGCTCACTTGCCTTCTTGATTTCGTTCATGTCCACCGCTGGCCGAATCTCGAAAATGCTACCGTACTTCAGCGCCGGATGCTGTGCGATGAGCTGAATGGCATGATTCATATCCCGCGCCTCCAGCATGAGAATGCCGCCAAGCTGTTCCTTGGTTTCCGCATACGGACCGTCGGTCGTCTTGACCTTGCCGTTCTTCCAATACAAGGTCAGCGCAGTTTCCGGAAGCTGAAGCGCTTCTCCACCACCCCAATGCCCGTTGGCGCGCAAGTAGTCGTCATACTCAAAGCATTCGTCGAACATTGCGTTTTGCTCGTTCTCGGTCATGGCCGCGTGTTTTGCCGGCTGGTAATATCCCAAACAAATGTATTTCATGCGCCTCTCCTCGAGTTGGCGACCAGTAGTAGGCGACCAGCGAAGCGATCTTTCGCGCTGGGTCGTCTACCTTATAGTCGTCGGGCGTAGGAAGATTCGACAGCAGCGCCAGGTTTTTTATTTCAATTCCCAAAGCCCCCACGAGGAAACGGCGCCCCGGTTCCTGCCGCGGCAGTTAACCCGAATTGTGGATTGGGTTGTGGATTCGGAATGGCCAGCCCGTGGAATGCTGACCGCCGCATAATGCCAATCGGGCGTATTATTTACGACGCAATGTCAACAGAATCCGTGGTAGTCGCAAAGACCCAGGCCGACGGCGAATATGCCCAAAGAATTGATCGGGTCATCGACTATCTTCGCGGGAATCTGCATCGCCCCGTAAAGCTGGCCGAGCTTGCTGATGTCGCTTGCTTCTCGGAATTCCACTTCCACCGGATTTTTACCGCAGTTTCTGGCGAAACCCTGAATAGTTTTACGAACCGGCTTCGTCTAGAAAAGGCCGCTCGCCTTCTTCGCTATTCCGAACAAAGCCTGACCGATATCGCCTTAGATTGTGGTTTTTCGTCGTCGGCAACGTTTTCCCGTGCCTTCCGATCCGGCTACGATACTTCGCCAAGTCAGTTTCGAAAAAGCGGCGAGATCAAAAAGAGCAAGATTTGCAAAGAACTCTTCCCGAAAGATGAATATGGTCTCCCCATGAGTGCGGAGGAAAAAAGAGCCGCGTTCCCGGTGAGATTGATCGACATTCCCGAAAGGCAAGTCGCCTATATTCGGGTGACGAATGCCTTTGAAATGGACAGAGTACTTGCCGCCCTCAAGACCGTCATCGATTGGGCCAAGTCCCAGGATATTTTTTCGCAAGGAATTCTTTTCGGAATGACGGTAGACGATCCACACGTGACCCCAAAGCATCTTTATCGCTATGAGGTCTGTCTGTCGTCATCTCTTCCATTCGAGTGCATGAAAGGAATGTCGAAATTGAAAATGCCGGCCATGCGATACGCCATCATCAAGGTCTCGGGCGATCTCCATAAGGTAGCTACGGCTTGGGACTACCTCTACAGAGATTGGCTGATCCACAGCCCCTATGAGCCCGAGCATGCGCCGGCACTTGAAGTTTTTCTGGACAAAGAAAGCGCAACGGATTGGTCGCACTTTGAATTGGATTTATGCCTGCCGGTTCGGAAACCGGCAGAGAGATTGACGAGGAGCGGGAGGAACCAATGATCGACGGAATTGGCGGCGTTTTTCTTTTTTCTAACGATACAAAGAGATTGGCAGCCTGGTATCGCGATTGCCTCGGGATAGCTGCCGAAGGCCAAGACGCTGAGTGCAATTCAGTCTATGCAACGTTTGACTCGCGTGATCTTGAGAATCCGGAAATCAAGAGAACCTTAGCGTGGGCGATTATGCCCACCGATCACGACATCAAGGATAAGCCTCGAACCGGTCAGATTAATTATCGTGTGAAAAGCATGAAGGAGGTTCTGGATCACCTGAAGAGTAAAGGCGTGACCATCGAAAAGACCCAGGAGTATCCCGGCTACGGGAACTTTGCGTGGCTCAAAGATCCAGACGGCAACAAGATCGAGCTCTGGGAGCCGTCCGAGAGTACATAGCAATCACACATCAGAATAAGTACGGCACCAGCGCCGCGGTCCGATGGAGATAGGCGGCATACGTCTCCCCAAATTGGGAGCGCATCCACTCCTCCTCCGTGCGGAGCTTGGCCCAGAGTACGGCGAATATTAGGACGAGTTCGAGGAATTAAAAAAATAATCCGCCTCGAGTGTCGATTTTTCCCACGCGCGACGACTATAGAATGAACGCTCGAAAACAATGAACGAGCGAGCGCGCAAGGGCTAATTGCGCCACTAAACTATTAGAGGAGAAGATATGCCGCATTATTTGGTTGCAGGTTACCTCCCCGACGATTTTGACCCTTCCACGGTGGACGAAAAGATGGGCCAGAAAATCCACGCGCTCAACAAAGAGATGATTGCTGCCGGCGTCAGGATTTTCGCTTGTGGCGTATCGCCGGCAAGCAACGCGAAGACGCTGCGGTCGAAGCCCGATGGTGGCGTCCTCATCACCGACGGGCCGTACCTTGAGACCAAGGAACACATCGGTGGTTTTTGGATATTGGAAACGGCTGACATGGACCAGGTGTTGGCGTGGGCGCGCAAGGGCGTCGTCAGCACCCGGGGGCAGGTCGAGGTGCGGGAGTTATTCTTCCAGCCAGCGCCAACCGACTAGCAACAGAGCGGACTTGAACGAACTGATGAAGGCAAGCGTGCAGCGGCGGACAAAACGCTGCACGCTGAAGGACGGCCTCGCGAAAAAAGGTTCATTCTGAGGAGGAGAAATAATGCGTAAAAAGAAGATTGGCGCAACCGCGATCAAGAGCTTTGCACTACTTGTTGCGCTCGGTATGGCGCACCTGGCGGTGTCACAGCAAGCGATGCCACAGGATGCCGCGACGCCTTATCCGAAAACTGACGTTCCATCCGTCCCCATTTCTCCTCGCCAGTAAGATGCTCCTGAAAGGATGGGCCAGCCCCCAATTTCTCCAGTGAGTACTCTGGACCCATCCACCTCGGTACGGGCTTCTTCCCCTACGGATTACTGGACTGTCAGAGCGACCGAAGTCGAGTGCGCCACCGTTCCCGATGTAGCTGTAACTGTCACCGTGTAGCTTCTCGGTGTCGGCGTCGTCTTGGGGCTGCTCCCTCCACAACCTAAGAGCGCACCAGCCGATACCAGCGTTAGGGCGAGCAGGCACGTAAGAATGCTGCGCTGCGACGCCTTTTGGCGACGTAAGTGTAAGGCTGGCTGTCGCCAAGGCAGCCAGCGCCGCGACCGACACGACGCGATTATTGCCAGCATCGGCAACATAAATATTCCCCGCTGCATCGACAGCTACTCCGCTGGGGCCACTTAACGCTGTCACCAGGCCGGAGAGATCCACCACCGATCCCGCTCCCCCTGAAGTCACTTTCACAATTCGATTGTTCGTTGAATCGGCGATGTACAGATTTCCTGCGACATCCTCAGCCAAGCCCTTGGGGCCGGCGAGCGCGGTGCCCAGACCGGTGATGCTGTAAACCGAAGCGACACCGCCAGCAGCCACTTCTACGATCTGGCTGTTTCCCGTGTCCGCGATGAAGAGATTTCCCGACGCGTCCAGGGCCACGCCATGCGGCGAACTCAGCGTAACGGCCCCGGTGCTTACGACCGAACCCGCGCCCGAAGAACTGGCGAGGACAATGCGGGAATTCCCCTTGTCTGCAATGTAGAGATTTCCTGCGTCGTCGACGGCGACGCCCGACGGGGAACTCAGCGCAGTGCTCAGCCCGGTAATGGCCAGGACAGATGCGTTCCCACTGGAATCGATCTTGACGATCTGGTTGTTGCCGGTATCCGCGATGAAGACGTTTCCCGCGCGATCGACCGCTACGCCCGCCGGACCGCTCAGCGAGACACTGCCCGTACTGAGCGCACTCACGACACCATCAAATGTCACTGAAGGCGCGATCCCGAACATTTGCGCCGTGCAAATGAGCAGAAGATAACCAACGCCAATGATTGCTGACAGGAAACGCGTGGGCAGCAGAGAGCAGGCACGACCCTGTGAACGCAACATTGTGCTCCTGAGGTTCAAGGGGATGTTTCCCCAATAAACCTATCGACGACAATCTCAAAACCTCAGCGTTTTCCCACACGGATAAACGCCATTTCACGTTACGAAAGGACGACCCGGCGAGACCGGTCGGCACTGCTGGGGAAATGTAGGGACAGGAGGCTGTGAAGAAATAGGGTTTTTATTCTACGGGCGGGTGGCCTGCTCAACCTCGATTTTGGCTTGAGTAGGGGAGCTCCGCAGACCTCGCCTTTCACCGCTTTATTTTCTTTGGTTTCACTGTTATGACGTTGTGGTATATCCCTGACTGTCAGCACGTTATGTTCCGGCAGGAACACTACGACAGTAGCGGCGAACCATTTTTTATTTCAATTCCTCCAACCGCCTCGCGAGGAAACGGCGCTCCGGCTCCTGCCGCGCCAGGGCCAGCGCCTTCTCATACGAAGCACGGGCCTCCGGCAGCCGCCCCAGCCTGCGGCACAGATCGGCACGGGCAGAGTGCGCGAGATGATAATTGGCGAGTTTCTCACGCGCCAGCAAGTCATCGATGAGACGAAGACCCTGCTCCAGTCCTTCGCTCATGGCGACGGCCACTGCGCGGTTCAGTTCGACGACCGGGGATGGATGAATCTGAAGCAGCCGGTCGTAGAGCAGCGTAATCTCGCGCCAGTCGGTGGATGCCGCCGACGAGCTTCCGGCGTGAACGGCCGCAATCGCCGCCTGCAGAGTGTAGGCGCCGAAGCGCCGCGATCGAAGAGCGCTCTCGGTGAGCGAGATGCCTTCGGCGATCTGCTCCTTGTTCCACAACGACCGATCCTGCTGCTCCAGCAGAATCAAGTCTCCATCGGGAGAGGTTCTGGCGGCGCGCCGCGATTCCTGCAGCAGCATGAGCCCCACGAGGCCCATCACCTCGGGTTCTTGAATTAGGTGAAGCGTAAGAAGGTCAAGCAGCAATCTACCCAGACGGATTGCTTCGCGGCTGAGGTCGGCGCCTGTTGTTTCTGCGGAATAACCCGCGTTGAAAACCAGATACACAACCTGAAGTACTGCTCCCAACCTTGCCGGTAACTCCTGCGACACTGGCACCTGGTAAGGAATCGCCTTATCGCGGATGACCGCTTTCGCGCGAACGATGCGTTGCGCCAGCGTTGCGGGTGTAACGAGAAATGCCCGGGCAATCTCCTCCGTGGTCAGGCCGCAGACTTCGCGCAGGGTGAGCGCAACCTGTCCCTCCGATGACAGAGCGGGATGGCAGCAGGTGAAGATGAGACGAAGGCGGTCGTCCTCGATCTCGTCTTCCTGGTTTTGATTCTGGTTCTGAGGCGGTTCGCTGTTGTGCACTTCGATGTGCAGCGCAAGATCTTTCTGAGCGCCGTCGAAGCGCGCCCGCCGGCGCATCCCGTCAACGGCCTTGAAGCGTGCGGTTGAAATCAGCCATGGACGCGGATTGTCTGGGATGCCGGCCAGGGGCCATTTGTCCAAAGCAGCTGCAAAGGCCTCGTGCATCGCCTCTTCAGCGAGATCAAGATCGCCGAGCAGCCGCACTAGCGTAGCCAGAATCCTTCCCGATTCAGACCGGTAGAGAGTCTCTATGGCCTTGCTGAGTTGTTCGGGCACAGGTGGCGGCATCCCTGTCAAACTAGCAAACCGCCTGACTCGGCACAACCGGCTCTCCCTCTCGTGTAGGACGGACACTCTTGTCCGTCGCCGTTGTTCTTGCCCTTGTTGTTGTTCTTGCTCTTGCCGTTTGTTCTTGCCCGTGTCTTTGGTTTTAGCCCTGTCACTCCCGGAACAACTCCCAAGCCTCCAGGAAGGCCTCATACTTGTGTCCCTTCTTATGCGGAGACACCCAGATATTCCCTATCAACTTCGTCGTAACCTTCGGATTTTCACCGGTGGTTGAATCTGGTTCTCTCTATGCGATCGGCTCTCCTCCGGATCTTCAGAACCGAACGCCCATCACATGGCATCCATAAGCCTTGATGAAAACGCCCTGCGATGAAGCTTCAATACGATCATCGGCTGCGGGAGTCCCGTGCAGGCCGGAGGCGAGAGCCTGGATATTGGTTGCGACCATTCTCGGTTCGAGCATGGCTTTCATCGACAGCACGGTCGTCAATGTCGCTCTACCCGCAGTCCAAGCCACGTTTCACGCAACTCTGGTGGATGTGCAATGGGTGGTTGAGTCTTATGGATTGTTTCTGGGTGCGTTGATTCTAGTCGGCGGCTCGCTCGGTGACCTGCTTGGCCGCCGTCTGATGTTCGTCGCCGGGGTCGCGATTTTTGCCGTCGCCTCCGCCGGTTGCGGCGTTGCCTCCAACATTCACCAGTTCATCGTCTCGAGAAGCATTCAAGGTGTAGGAGCGGCACTCCTCGTGCCCGGCAGCCTTGCGATTATAAGTTCATCTTTCGACGAGAAGAGTCGCGGCCAGGCAATCGGCACGTGGTCGGGTTTTACCGCGATCACAACTGCGATTGGTCCGGTTCTCGGTGGCTGGCTGATTGAACATGCTTCCTGGCGGTGGGTGTTCTTCATTAACCTCCCACTTGCGGCGATGGTCGTCGCCATTTCGACGTGGCGGATTCCGGAGAGCCGCAGCGCTGGCGCCGGGCGCATAGATTGGTTAGGCGCGCTCCTTGCCACTGTCGGACTAGGTGGTTTGGTAAATGGATTTATCGACTCGGTCAGCCTGGGTTGGAGAAATCCTCTGGTTTGGGGAAGTTTGACCATTGGCTGCGGCTGTCTTGTTGCGTTCGCATTTGTCGAGGCTAACGTCGCTTCGCCGATGCTCCCGCTGTCCCTGTTCAAATTCCACAGCTTTAGTGGCGCGAACTTGCTGACGCTGTTTCTATATGCCGCGATTGGAATTTTCTTTTTCTTATTTCCATTGAATCTGATCCAGGTCCAGGGATATTCCGCGACGGCTGCTGGCGCTGCCGTGCTTCCTTTGATTCTCCTGATGTTCCTTCTTTCCCGCTGGTCTGGCGGACTCGTCGCGCGTTATGGCCCAAGAGGTCCGCTGATCATCGGCCCCCTCGTGGTCGCGTCCGGTTTCGTTCTGTTCGCTATCCCCTCGGTTGGAAATAGCTACTGGAAGGCGTTCTTCCCTGCGGTGCTTGTTCTGGGTTTCGGTATGGCAGTCACCGTGGCTCCTCTAACCACGGTGGTTATGAATTCAGTAGATCAAAACCGAGTCGGTACCGCCTCTGGAGTCAACAATGCGGTGGCGCGCGTAGCAGGGGTACTTGCGATTGCCGTGTTCGGGATTGTCATGGTCAGCGCTTTTGCAATTCACCTGAATCACAAACTCGCGCGCCTCTCTCTGCCGCCAGGCGTTCTACAGGAGATTCAGGCAGGCGAAATCAGGCTCGCAGGCCTGCAGCCCCCCGCTGGCCTCGATTCCACTACAAATTCCGCCGTTAAGGAATCAGTTGGCGGAGCATTTGTATTTGGGTACCGAATTGTAATGTTCGTTTGCGCTGGCCTGTCTCTGGCAAGTGCGGTTGTTGCGTGGTTCATGATTCCGAAGGGGAGGGCTCACTAGCTTTGTTTTTCCCCTCCCATCTGCGAAACTGACCACTGACCATTTCAAAGAACGCTAGAAGCTAGGAGCTAGCAGCTAAAAGCTGCCCATGGGCCGCATCCACGTACTCTCGGAGAACGTCGCCAACAAAATCGCCGCCGGCGAGGTGGTGGAGCGCCCTGCCTCAGTGGTCAAAGAAATGCTCGAGAACTCGCTCGACGCCGGCGCAACCCGTATCAAGATCAGCGTCGAGGCAGGCGGGAAAAAGCTCATCCAGATTACCGACAACGGATGCGGCATGGTCCGCGACGACGCCATGCTGGCCTTTGAGCGCCACGCGACCTCGAAGCTTAAGGACGCTGAAGACTTGCTGACTGTCGCCACCCTGGGATTCCGCGGAGAGGCGCTGCCTTCGATTGCGTCGGTGTCCCGACTGCGGTTGGAGACCCGGGCTGAAGAAGAAGCCTCCGGGACCGTTGTTGAGATCAACGGCGGTAAGATTGCGCGGGTAGAAGAGGCCGGGTTGCCGCTCGGAACTTCCATCACCGTGCGCGATCTCTTCTTTAATACGCCGGCGCGCAAGAAATTTCTGAAGGCCGAGTCCACCGAGTTGTCGCACATCGCGTCACTGGTCACGCACTACGCCTTAGCGCATCCGGAAAAACATTTTGAGTTGCACTCGGCGGCCAATGCCATGCTGGTTGCGCCTCCGGTCGCGGGATACAGCGAGCGCGTCTACCAGGTGTTCGGCAAGGAGACGCTCGATCAGCTGATTCCGGTGGCGGCCCGGCAGCCACTCGAACATGTGGGACTGCCGCAGCCTCCGCCGTGGCGCCGCAAGGAAGTGGACGAAGACGGCGAGCCGGTTGTGCCTGCAGACCCGGGCGAGATTCGCGTTCACGGTTTCGTCTCAAAGCCCGAGATTCAGAAGCTGAACCGCAATTCGATCTTCGTGTTCGTAAACGGGCGCCTGATTCGCGACCGACTAGTGCAGCATGGGCTTACCGAGGCGTACCGGAACATTATTCCGCCGTCGGTCTATCCGGTCGTGCTGCTGTTTCTCGAATTGCCGGCGGGCGAAGTCGACGTCAATGTACATCCGTCGAAAACAGAAGTGCGCTTCCGCCAGCAGAGCGTGATGCACGACTTCGTCCGCGACTCGGTAAGGGCAGCGCTGATGAAGGCGCGTCCCGTCCCGCA